>Ga0335085_10001072_pt1 | contig 63950 bp, 56 predicted proteins | sample Lox_Sample_45_FD_206712 | JGI IMG/M metagenome (GOLD analysis project Ga0335085, IMG submission 206712) | Soil microbial communities from Loxahatchee National Wildlife Refuge, Florida, United States - Lox_Sample_4.5 | ecosystem: Environmental > Terrestrial > Soil > Wetlands | place: USA... | reverse complement strand
TCAACACGATGGTGGATCAGCTTAACGCATTCGCGGCTGAAGTTACGCGTGTGGCGCGCGAAGTGGGTACCGAAGGCAAACTCGGTGGGCAGGCACAGGTGCCGGGTGTTGCCGGGACCTGGAAGGATTTGACTGACAACGTCAACGTTATGGCCGCGAACCTTACAGAGCAGGTGCGCGGCATCGTGAAGGTCGTAACGGCTGTAGCGAATGGCGACCTGACACAGAAGCTCACCGTGAATGCCAAGGGTGAAGTTGCCGCATTGGCGGAAACAATCAATAACATGACGGGAACGCTCGCCACATTTGCCGACCAGGTCACGACAGTCGCCCGCGAAGTGGGCGTCGAAGGCCGTCTCGGTGGGCAGGCGAACGTGCCCGGCGCTGCTGGAACGTGGAAGGATTTGACGGGCAACGTCAACCTTCTTGCCGACAACCTGACGAACCAGGTCCGCGCGATCGCGGAAGTTGCGACTGCTGTGACCAAGGGCGATCTCACCCGATCGATTCAGGTCGAAGCCAGCGGCGAAGTTGCCGAGTTGAAGGACAACATCAACACGATGATTGACAACCTTCGACTGACCACAGACCGGAATACCGAACAAGACTGGCTTAAGACAAACCTGGCTCGCTTCACTGGAATGCTTCAGGGCCAGCGCGATCTGGGCACCGTGGGACGCATGTTGCTGTCGGAACTGGCGCCGCTTGTGAATGCTCAGCAAGGTGTCATTTATCAGATGGAAGGCGAAGACGGTGGCGGCCTGGTGCAGTTATCGGCATTTGCCGACGATGGTGAGAGTGGCCACTTGCGGCGTTTGAAAATCGGTGAAGGACTTGTCGGACAGGTTGCGGCAGAAAAACGCCGCATGCTGATTGCGGATTTGCCCGAAAAGACGGTTGCGATCAGGTCGGGACTTTTTTCGTCAGTACCGAAGAACGTGATCGTGCTTCCGGTGCTGTTCGAAGACCGCGTGAAAGCTGTCATCGAGCTCGCCACTCTCAGCGCATTTACAGCATCGCATCTGGCATTCCTTGAACAACTCACAGCCAGCATCGGCATCGTCTTGAACAGTATTGAAGCCACGATGCAAACTGAAGGTTTGCTGAAGCAATCGCAACAGTTAGCCGCCGAACTGCAAGCTCAGCAGAAAGAGCTGCAGCAGACGAACGAGCAACTAGCGCAAAAGGCACAACAGCTCGCCGAACAGAACGTCGAGGTCGAACGAAAGAATCAGGAAATCGAGCAGGCACGCCGTGCTTTGGAAGAGAAGGCAAAGGAGCTCGCCCTCACCTCGAAGTACAAATCCGAATTCCTCGCCAATATGTCGCACGAGCTGCGCACGCCCCTTAACTCGATTCTGGTGTTGGGCCAGCAACTGAGCGAGAATCCGGATCACAATTTGACACCCAAGCAGGTTGAGTTCGCGCGCACAATCCACGGTGCGGGCACCGATTTGCTGAATCTCATCAGCGATATTCTTGATCTTTCGAAGATCGAATCGGGAACGGTTTCGGTCGAGGCCGAAGAAGTCTTCTTTGCAAATCTGCTTGAGATGGTCGCGCGTCCGTTCCGCCACGAGGCTGAGAACCGGAAGCTCGCGTTCGAAGTTCATTCGGACCCGAATCTTACTCGCAGCCTTGTGACAGACTCTAAACGATTGCAACAAGTTCTCAAAAACCTGCTTTCAAATGCGTTCAAGTTCACGGAACACGGAACAGTCCGCCTTTCGGTGAATTTGGCGAAGAAAGGCTGGAGCGAAGATCATCCGATTCTCGGCGGTGCTGCATCCGTCGTCGCGTTTGAGGTTGCGGATTCGGGTATCGGCATTCCACCGGACAAGCAACGCATCATCTTCGAAGCGTTTCAACAGGCAGACGCCAGCACGAGCCGAAAATACGGCGGCACGGGTCTGGGACTCGCTATCAGCCGTGAACTCGCAAGCCTACTCGGGGGCGAGATTCAGCTGAGGAGCACGCCTGGACATGGCAGTACGTTTACGCTTTTCCTGCCCGTGACATATGTTGGCCCGTCAGCAAGCAGGCTGACGCCAGCAGATTTGAAATCGCAGACGGCGTCTTTGAGCCTGTCAAATATAGTTGTGAACGAACGTCCGGTGGAACACATACCCGACGATCGCGACACCTTGCAACCGGATGATGCGGTTCTCCTGATCGTTGAGGATGATCCGCACTATGCGCGTGTCCTGTGCGACCTCGCACGAGATAAGGGTTTCAAAGTTCTTGTGGCATTGCGCGGCTCGGAAGCGCTGGCGCTGGCGCGCGAGTTCCATCCCACTGCTGTGTCGCTTGATGTCTTCCTGCCGGACATGCTCGGCTGGACCGTTTTGAACCATCTAAAGCAGGATCCCGCGACACGGCATATTCCAGTGCAGATGCTGACTCTGGACGAGGATCGTCAACACGGTCTGGCTCGGGGCGCATTTGCCTTCGTTACAAAACCGACCAGCCATCGAGAGATTGAGTCGGCGTTGGGACGGATCAAAGAGTACTCTGCGCCTCGCCGGAAGCGACTGTTGATTGTGGAAGACAATCCTGCGGAGCAGTTCAGTATTCGCGAATTGCTGGGACATGACGACATTGATGTAATTGTCGCGGCCAACGGTGGCGAGGCACTTCAATTGGTCGAGAAAGAGACCTTCGATTGCGTCGTGCTCGATTTGCGATTGCCTGATATGTCGGGCTTCGACATTCTTGAACGGATGAGAGACATCCCGAATGTCAAAGATCTACCCGTCGTTGTCTTCACCGGCAAGGAACTATCGCCGGAAGAGGACGCCCGGTTGCATACGCTTGCTCGTAGCGTGGTGGTGAAGGGTGTCGAATCACCGGAGCGGCTTCTCGACGAAACTGCTCTCTTCTTGCATCGTGTTGTTGCCGATCTGCCGCAGGAAAAGCAAAAGATGTTGGATCGCCTGCACAGCTCAGATGAAGCTCTGGTTGCGAAGAAGGTGCTTGTTGTCGATGATGACATGCGAAACATCTTCGCTCTCAGTAGCGTGCTGGAGCGTCGCGGAATGGTCGTTCTCACTGCGGGAACAGGGCGCGAGGCGATATCGATACTGGAGTCCACTCCGGACGTGGCGATCGTTCTCATGGACATCATGATGCCCGAGATGGATGGATACGCCACGATGCAAGTCATTCGGCAAAACTCATCCTTCAGACGCTTGCCGATTATTGCCCTCACCGCCAAGGCGATGAAAGGCGATCGTGAGAAGTGCCTGGAGGCAGGTGCTTCAGAATATCTGGCCAAACCCGTGAACACCGAACAACTGCTCTCGGCGCTCCGGATGTGGCTGCATCGGTGAGGGTACTCTGAGTATTGATTTGAACTTTGGAAGCCAACAGGCCGGTTGATAAAACGATGAACCCGCAGGACAGAGTCAACATTTTGATGGTGGACGACCAGCCGGGCAAATTGCTCAGCTACGACGCCATTCTTTCCGATCTCGGGGAGAATCTGATCAAGGCGACGTGTGCCAAGGAGGCTCTGGAGAAGCTGCTCAAAACCGATGTTGCGGTCGTCCTGATGGACGTAAGCATGCCGGAAATCGACGGGTTTGAGCTAGCGGAAATTATTCGACAACATCCTCGGTTTCAGAAAACAGCGATTATCTTTATCTCGGCCGTTCATCTTACCGACCTTGATCGCCTAAAAGGCTACCAGCACGGGGCAGTTGACTATCTATCCGTTCCGATTGTGCCGGAAGTCCTCCGAGCCAAAGTTAGAGTATTCGCCGAGCTTCACCGCAAGAATAAGCAACTGGAGAGGCTAAATTCTGAACTCGAGAAGAGAGTTGTTGAGCGAACCGAGGAACTGGAACATAAAGCTCGCGACCTTGAAGAGCTGAATATTGAGCTTGCGCAGAAAAACCAGGAACTCGACGCGATCGTGCAGACTGCCCCCGATATCATTTTCAGCAGAAATCCTGATGGATCGCGGGACTACATCAGCGCACGGTTCTACGAGTATACGGGCGCGCCTCTCAACTCTGCATCTGGGTTCGGATGGCTGGAATACGTTCATCCTGACGACAAAAAGCAAAGTCTTGCGCAATGGCTCCACTGTGTTCAGACGGGCGACACGTACGAATCCGAATACCGTTTGCGCGGTGCTGATTCCCAATATCGCTGGTTTCGCGCTCGAGCGGTGCCGTTGCGTGATGCGAAGGGGCTGGTACAGAAGTGGTATGGCACGTGCTCGGATATACATGACAGCAAACTGCTCGAACAATCCATCAGAGAAAACGCTATCGAGCTGGAAAAAATGGTGGAAAGCAGGACATCCGCACTTCGACGATTGTCGAACCGTATGATGACATTGCAAGACGAGGAGCGGCGCCGCATCGCTCGTGAGATTCACGATGGCCTGGGTCAGGAATTGGCTGCTGCCAAAATGATTCTTGATGGCATACTTTCCAAAGACTCATCGCCATCGATGCAGCAAGCGTCCACCGAGGCGAGTCAATTGGTGGATCGTGCAATTCAGCAGGTACGCACAATCTCCCATTTACTGCATCCACCATTACTCGACGAAGTTGGTCTAGTCTCTGCCCTGCGCTGGTTCCTTGAGGGATTGTCTGACCGGAGCGGCATTAACGTCCGTCTCGAAGTTGAGCCGTCCGACTTGCCACGTCTCAAGCCGGAGCTGGAAACTGCAATCTTTCGGATTGTCCAGGAAGCGCTCACAAATATGTTCAGGCATTCCGGAGCGCGAAACGGCATAGTCAGTCTCCTTCAGAAAGACGGGAATATTCTCGTTACCGTGCGAGACGACGGTAAGGGCATTGAGGAGCAGGTCATTCAGCTACGCCCCGAAAGCGTTGGGGTTGGGATTGGCGGTATGCGGCAGAGGGTGACCGAACTTGGTGGAAGCTTGCGTCTCTCTAACGCAAATCCCGGCACGATCGTCGAAGTCATTATCCCCACTGTTCATCACGACAGATCAGGAATGCCCGTTCCCGCATGAAATAACAAACTACCCTACTCGTCGCCGCTGCGCGCGTTCTTCTTGTTGCTGTGTGTTTCGCTCGTTCACGTGTTGTTCGCCTGCCTTAATTTCGACCTGTTCATGCTTGATGTCGAGCCGTAACCTGTTGTAGATGCTCATATACTGATTCGCTACCCAAACCAGCGAAAAAAATGCGACCATGTAGCCACGCCAGCCAGGAAAAAGCAACTTGTAGCGAGTGATGATCAGGAAAGCAGCTGCGACGTAGTGACTGAAGCAATACTCACATGTGAACAGATAGAAAAACTTTCGCCGTAGCAGTCCGCGAGAGCGAACAGATTCATCATGACAATACTGCCGTGACTCCCCGAAGACCTCCTCATGTGTCACCGTCCATGCCACGCATGCCACTGGAATCGCCAAAACCAGCAACCACGCGAGTTGAATTCCCAGTCCCATACTGACTGAACTGTTGGATGTCATTTGCTGCAAAAGGGCATGCGAGGCAGCAGGTGACAAAAAACTGGAAGTTTCTTCATTGGCCTTTACAGGATCCAACCGAGTGCTGGCGTGCGGAGTTGTCTCTAACGTAGAAGGGGTAGTGGGATGGGCAATCCTACTTGGAGTGACTGCACACGGCGGCCCTCGTCGGGCCTTTGCAGTTTGACCGGCTTGGAAGCCGCCCTTGCCCGTCCATTTTACTTCCTGTCTGAACGAGCAAGGACGGTGCCCCTATCGAACCGTGCCTCTTGCGAAATGCGTGATAAGGGAAATCAAAAACAGAACGAGGAAAATCACAAAAAGCACTTTGGCGATTCCGGCGGCCGCAACCGCAACCCCCGCGAAGCCAAACACTCCCGCAATTAACGCGATCACGAGAAAGACTAACGCCCAATAAAGCATTCTTCTCCTCCTGTGGCTATTCACCCGCCAGTAGAGACTAGAACCATCATAAGGAGGGAACCATCCCAGAAAATACCCAATTTTCAGGCGATCAAACTGTAACCGTCCACTTGTAACCCATAAGTTCTCTGGAAGGAGCAGGTGCCGGTCCGTCCCAGAGGACCGGCACCCGCTTGGGGGGCGTTGTGTCGAGTAGAGATTGCAGAGTAGACGCTGGCGGTTAGAGCCACAATCGGGTGAAAGCTGTAGAGAAACTGCACGTTGCCAGCATAAGGGCGTCTACTGCGTTTCTCGGGAAAGTTCTCCCCGCGCTTACTGCCTCCGCCGGATAGAAGCTTGGCGTGCTTACAGATAGCTTAACGGCAGATTGAAGCAGGTGCTCATTCTGAGCACTAAACGAACTGAGCACTAAACGAGGGGAATATGAAATCAATTTCTTCTGCCCTGCCGAGATGTCTCGCCATCCTGAGCATTTGCGCGCTATGCGTCGGTGTCAGCTGGTCGGCTGACGATAGCAAAGGGTCTGACATCGACAAAAGAATCGACAACTCCGCCAAAGTCCTCGACGAGATCATGGCGGTCAAAGATAAAGCCATCCCTGACAAGGTGATGAAGAGCGCGAAATGCATTGCCGTAATTCCTTCGATGGTTAAGATCGCTGTCGGCTTTGGCGGAAGTCACGGAAAAGGGATCGCCACCTGTCGTACCGCCTCTGGGGTGTGGAGTGCTCCGGCGCCTGTGACGATTACAGGCGGTAGCTGGGGCTTGCAGCTGGGCGGGCAAGCAGTCGACCTGATCATGGTTGTGATGAATCAATCGGGAATGGACCATCTTCTATCTAGCAAATTCAAACTCGGAGCCGATGCCTCAGCAGCAGCGGGACCGGTCGGACGTGACGCTGGCGCTGATACCGACATCAAGATGCGTTCTGAGGTTTTGACATATTCCCGCGCGCGAGGATTATTCGCAGGGGTCGATCTGAATGGTGCGGCCCTCACCCAAGACAAAGACGAAACCCGGTTGTTATACGGCAAATTCGTTCCGTTCTCGGATATCTTGAGCGGCAAAGTTGAACCGACTGCTTCGAGCCGGGCGTTCTTGTCCGCGGTGCGGAAGTATTCCGAACAAAGCCAGCAATCAAGCGCGGGTGAGTTGTCCGGGGCAAGCACTGTAGCAACAAAGTAATCCGATTCTAAGCGAGGTGCTATGTACACGATTCTTTTAGTACTGCTGATTCTGCTGTTGCTCGGAGCGTTGCCGACATGGCCCTACAGCCGCTCATGGGGTTACTACCCCAGCGGCGGTTTGGGTTTGGTTGTAATCATAGTCATTGTGCTCCTCCTCGCTGGTCGATTGTGACGAGGTGGAAGCCAATCAACAATTATGAAACTGCCGGGACTCGATGGATGGTGGGACGTTATTTGTCCCGCCATTTTTTAATCAAAGGTCTGTTAATTGTTAGCCGAAATTGGAATGAACCGCCGATCGTCTCACGTTGGAGCTGATAGACGCGCAATTCATTCCAACGTTGCCCGTTCTATTTTGTGAGGAGCAAATATGTCGAGTCATCAAAATTCAATGTACAACGGAGAATCTGTTTTCCGCGTTCCTCCGCGAGCTACCCCGGCTCGCTCTCCGGCTCAGGTTAAGAGAGTGGCCGGCCCTTCGTCGCCCCCACGCCGAAGGATCTCCCAAGCTCCGGATCAAATCTGGGGGCAGTACAACAATTACCGCGCCAATGGCGTGGCGATATCGGCAATCGTTCACCTGGCTGTTGTTGGCCTATTGCTGAGTGGAATTTTCGTGAGCCATCAAATTGTGAAAAAAGCCACCCACGAAACCGTAACACTGATAGCACCATCACCCGATTCGTATGCCCTGCCAGTCGCGAAGAAGGTGATCAGCGGAGGCGGAGGAGGAGGCACCCACGACGCTCTTCCCGCTCCTAAAGGCCGGACACCAAAGGTAGCGCTGCAGCAGATCACCCCTCCGGCGATCGTGATGCACAATGAGCATCCAAAACTCACAGCAGAGCCGACGGTGGTTGCTCCGCCGCAGGTTCACCTCGCAGAAAATCACCTGCCGACATTTGGTGTAGCGAATGCGCCGGTAATGCCAGCTGCGCCTCCATCGAACGGTACAGGTTCAGGCGGCGGTATCGGTTCGGGGTCGGGGGGTGGGTTGGGCGTTGGACATGGACCTGGCATCGGTGCCGGCAGTGGCGGTGGAATTGGGGGCGGTGTTTATAAAGTCGGCGGCGGTATATCCGCTCCAACCGCAATTTCCGCGCCCGATCCTGATTACACCGAAGAAGCCAGGCGCGCGAAAAAGCAAGGAACTTGCGTGCTTTGGCTGATCGTTGACTCTAGTGGCCACCCAAGAGATATCCGAGTCATTCGCGGTCTCGGATTCGGACTTGACGAGAAAGCACTACAAGCTGTGAAGCAGTGGAAGTTCCAACCAGCGCTGAGGGACGGTCGACCTGTGGACGTGCAGATCAGTGTGCAAGTCGACTTCCATTTGTACTGATTCAAATCGTTTGTTGCCCTACCTACTGTTGCTCCGTAGCCTACCCTACGAAGAATCCGCGCTTCCCGCGCGGATTTTTTTTCATCTTAATTCCCCCACAACCCTTCCTTACAGACTCTCCTAGGGGTGTTTACAGATGTGACCCGATAGAAGACAGACGCCGAATTTCCTACTCTTACACCAGTTCGCGGGCGTTTCCACAGCGAACAACTTTTCAGTGCGGAGTAAGGAGGCCAAACGTGGCTACTTGTGCGATTTCAGCGGCAGAGGTGAATGTAATCCCATCGACAGGCGCCAAGGTTCGCGATGATTCCCAAACAAACCTGGTAAAGCGCGCGCAGGCTGGCGACGAAGAGGCGTTTGCCACGTTGTTTCAGCAGCACAAGAACCGTGTCTACTCTGTGTGCCTTCTTATGACCAAGGATGTCGCTGAAGCTGAGGACCTCACACAGGAAGCGTTCCTGCAGGTCTTCCGCACGGTAGGTTCATTTCGAGGAGATGCCGCTTTTTCAACCTGGCTCTACCGCGTAGCGGTCAATACGGTGTTGATGAAGCTCCGTCGCCGCAAATCGCCACCGACCGTCTCTCTCGACGAGCCCGTTCATTCTGAATCCCCCTCTTTGCACCGTGACTTCGGTAAGACGGATCCGGACTTGTCAGGTGTTGTGGACCGGATCGCACTGCGGCGAGCCCTCCAAGAATTGCCCGAAGGATGCCGCAAGATTTTTGCGCTGCACGAGGTCGAAGGTTATCAGCATCACGAGATCGCACAATTGCTCGACTGTTCAATTGGTAATTCCAAGTCTCAGCTGCACAAAGCCAAATTGAAAATGCGCGCGCTGTTGTTTCCGAAAACGAAAATTCGCCGCCGTTCGAAGAACAATGGAGCAGCGCTCGAGAGCGATCTGCTTGGGCTGAGCCATGTACGGGAGGCACGTTAGCACGACAAGAGACTCGATTCTTTGTGACCGAGGGAGAGATTCAGTGCTGGGCGCGATCGTAATTTCAGGGCCGGTTGGAACAGAATGCAACGTCGGACGCGGCGTGGACTCAAAGTGGGATAACTGGCACTCGTGTCCCGCTTCGGTTCCGGTGCTTGGTTCCAGTTCGGTTGTGCGAACCGTTGAGTACCTACGACAGAGCGGCATTCAAGAAGTTGCGCTACTCGGCGGACAGTCTCATGGCACTGCGACCACCGGTTTTGCAGAAATCCAAGGCCAAACGATACGCAATGCTGCGAGCCACCTTCGCGAGTATCGCAAAAATGGGCTTGAGGCACTGCTGGTTGTGCGCGCGGGCGCATACGTCGAGTGCGATCTGGCTTCATTTATCGGGCAGCATCAGCAAGAAGGTCGAGCGATTACTCGCGCTGTAGACGAGCATGGTGTTCTTGACATCTGGACTATTGACTTACGTCGTTTCCGGGATTCGGATGATCTGCTTACCGCTTTGGGATCAGCAAACGAGGGTCACTGCGAGATTACTGGATACGTCAATCGATTGGAGACCCCTCAGGATTTCCGTCGCATGGCAACCGATGTGATCACAGGTAAGTGCAAGACCCGTCCACGCGGAACCGAAACTCGGCCGGGGGTGTGGATCGACGACGGGGCTCAGATATCGCGCGGAGCTCGAATCGTAGCGCCGGCATACATAGGCCGAGAGGCCAGGATTGCCGACGATTGCTTGATCACCCGCTGCAGCAATGTTGAGAGCTGGTCTCACGTTGATTTCGGCACCGCAGTTGAAGACAGCTCAATTCTGACGAATACCTACGTCGGCATCGGGTTGGACCTGTCGCATTCGATTGTGGATGGCGACGAGCTACTAAATTTGCATCACGAGGTTCGACTGCATATTAGCGATCCCGTTGTGATGCGCCGGAACTCGCCCCGCGGTTATCAGCGGGAACAGCTGTGGCAACCAGAGGCGAGCGAAGTGGGACTGTGAAGATTGTTATGAAGCTGTCCCACAAACTTGTACGACTTAGCATTTTTAAATCTTGAGAGGTTAAACAATGTTGACCAGTGGCCCCGTAATCATCATGCAATTACCCGAAGAACTAAATGTCAGAGAAGTCCAAGCTTTTATGCGAGAGATGGGACCACTGCTCGAATCCAACCGCCCGCGCATTGTGCTGGAGTGCTCGCAGGTTCGTTCTATGGATAGCGCCGGAGTCGAGATGTTGCTGCGCTGCCTCGAAGAAGTTCTCAAGCAGGATGGCGATTTGAAACTAGCCGCTCTCTCTGCAGAAGCAGAAGTCATTCTTGAAATCATGCGGGTGGCTCGCGTGTTCGAGACGTTTCCAACATCGGATGAAGCGGCTCGGAGCTTTAACGCGATTCCTGCGGATGCAATTCCCCAAGATGCACCGTGGTACGCAAATCTGTTTGGCGATCTCGGCACCGTAAAGCAAGCGAGTTAGCGTCACACAACGGAGATTTCAAAATGCGAACGCTCTATCCAGGGGTCCTCGGTATTGCGTGTTGTGCATTTGTGCTGAATTGTTCCGGTCAGACTGTCTCGAAGAGTGCTGAATCCATTAATCCGAATCATGAAACATCGTTCTTTGTGCCAGCTTCGCCGGCGGATCGCAACGTAAATGCGAACGAATTACCCGACAGCCCAGGCTTTGTATTGCTCGCTCAAGAGGCTTCGGGCCAGAGTCAGTCGGGACAATCGACCGATAAGGTATCTGCGCCCAGTAACACGCAGGGAGCAGATCAGAAAATGCAGAGGCCGGTCGGGACCGCAGCGGCTGAAGCACCAAAGGTTACAGGTATTACAGCGGCGCAGCCTGCCGGCATAGCGATTGCTCCCGCGAAACAAAAAAGGGTACGCACGATTGTGCTTAAGGTCGGAGCGATCGTTGGAGCCGGAGCGGCCGTAGGAACAGTGATCGCCTTGACTGCCGCTACATCGAGCAAACCTCCAGGTGCCCACTAGTTCTCGACGCCCACAATTGGCGCTTTCAATACTATGACTGTCTTTAGTTTTTCTGGAATCGACGGAGCTGGCAAAAGCACCCAAATTGAACAACTGCGCGACTACCTTCAGCAGACCGGGCGGTCCGTGAGCATTTATACATTTTGGGACGATGTCGTCGCCTTTTCTAGGCTACGGGAAGGGATCAGCTTGTCCTTGTTTAAGGGTGAGAACGGCGTGGGAAGCCCCGATCGACCAATCCGCCGTCGTGATAAGAATGTTAGCTCGAGATTCGTAGTGGTGTCTCGGCTGCTCTTATACGCGTTGGACGCCGTGCGGCTTTGGTTGATTTCTTATAAAACAAGCACTGCGGCCGCGGACGTCGTCATCTTTGACAGATACATTTACGATGAATTGGCGAATCTGCCACTGAATCGCGGACTGATACGACTTTACGTTCGCTTCCTCCTGCGGCTCACTCCTAAGCCCGACATTGCGTTTCTTCTCGATGCAGATCCAGAGGCCGCTTGTACCCGAAAGCCCGAGTACCCGTTGGACTTTGTACGCCGTAACAGGGAAGCATACCTCAAAATGGCGAAAATGGCCGGCATGAGTATACTTCCGGCCGGCTCAATCGAAGAATCCGTTATGGCGATCCGAAGCTTAGCCTCACGTTCCCCGGCGACTAGTTCCGGACAACCTCGGATTATTCCACTCGAGTACCCAGCCTCCAGCAACTCCGCGAATGGGACTACCGGTTAACGTCGTGGTTCGTTGCAACATCTTGTCCCTAAAGCACATCGAATCTGCTGCTTCGCAATCAGGAGGCGAATGAAAATTTGTCTGGTCACGACTTTTCCGCCAAGTACCGGCGGCTTGAGCGAGTATGGCTTTCACATTGCCCGGGAATTGCGCCGCAATCCATTTCTGGATTTAACAGTTCTCGCAGACGAGCTTCCTGATGGGCACGTGGAACCAGAAGGTTTCAACGTGCTGCGTTGCTGGTCGTTCGATGACCCGACAACCGTTTTCCGATTGTTGAATACGATCCGCAAAACCAAACCCGATGTTGTTTGGTTTAACTTGTTGTTTAGCACTTTCGGCAGGAACCCGGTGGTTGCGTTTAGTGGGCTGATGGCGCCTTTGTTGGCTCGCCTTGGCGGACGTTACACCCATGTCACGCTCCACCACTTGATGGACACCGTAGAGTTGAAGGATGTTGGAGTTCGGCACGAAACCCTCTATCGCGCTGCTGGAGCGGTTGCCACGAGAATGATTTTGCTCTCGAACTCAGTTTCTGTATTGATGCCAGGCTATCGAAAGATCCTGAATGACAAATATGGTCGCGACAATGTTCACTTGCGAGCCCACGGCCTGCTTGCGCGCCGTCCTGAATTTCCTGATTTTTCGCGACGCGGCAATCCAACTCACCGCATTCTTGCCTTTGGAAAATGGGGAACCTACAAACGTTTGGAATTGATGATCGAGGCGTTCAAGCTGATCAATGAGCGCATGCCGGACGTGAAGCTCGTTGTTGCCGGCGGCGACCATCCCCAAGCGCCCGGCTACATTGACTCGATGAAAAGGCAGCAGGCCGGAAACCCACAGATTGAGTTCCGCGGATACGTTCCGGAAAGCGAATTGGCCGAATTGTTTCAAAGCTCCACGGTTGCAGTCATGCCATATTCTTCGTCCACTGGTTGCAGTGGAGTTGCTCACCTGGCATGTGCTTTCGGAGTCCCAGTTGTCAGCGCCGATTTGGCTGATTTTCGACAAATGGGACAGAGCGAAGAGTTGGCAATTGACTTTTATCCGCCCGGGGACGCTCGTGGGCTGGCCGATTGCCTCTTGGATTTGCTAAGCAATCTCGACAAGCAGATGTCGATGGCGACCCAGAATTTTTCCGCCGCATTGCGAATGACCATGCCAAATGTGGTTCAAAAGTACCTACGCCATTTTGAATTACAACAGCGCGTTCAGACCCTGCGGCATATCTCGCGCTTTCGGCGTTTGCCGCGGTGGATTCCTTCTAAATCCCTTCTTCTGAGGTTTATGACCCACAATTCTCTGAGTTGGGCTCGAAGGTCTGTCATTTTGCATACTCCTCTGAGCGAAATCTCCCCGGCAGTACTGATGAACCGTAACAAAGGCGCCTTCTTAAACGGCCGCAACAACGGTCCTGGACAGGCAGGCGGAAGTGGATTTCCCACTGACAATCGCGACATAGGTCTTGAGGGTTCTGTCTCCGAGGGAGATGGGAAGAGCGCATCCGCGCGGCGTAGTTCCCAAAATCACAATGGCAATGGCATAGCCAGCACGGACTTTCATGATGAGGGAACGTTTGAGTTCACCGATTAAAAGCGAAGCCAAAGCTCTTGAAGCTCTCGGCAAGATTCCATTCAGACACGTCATTGTGAATTGATTGTCAGATTCTTGGCAACGTAGCGCGTTCCGTCGTAATCCGTCACTGCCGTCACGGTTGCTCCTGGGTGCAGATTCTCGTCTGGAGTTATTGATCGGCTTAGATAGATGTCGTAGGTCTTGTTGTCCGTTGAAGATTTCACAACGACTAAACCGGTGCGCAGGTCAATATGAACTACCGCGCCCGAGAACGTAAAATGCTGTCCGGGCACCGCCAGAATTGAAACTTCCCGTGCAGTATTGTGTCCATCACCTTCAGCCGAGAAGGTGATCGAGACCAGAGATCCTGGCGACAGAATATTCGCTGATACCGGTTTCTCGCCCTGCACGACTCGCGTGTTGGAGTTCAAATGAACCTGCACTGACTTCGGAGAAAGGGAATCCCGCAGGGTCAGCTCGTTTCGCTCGGGTCGGTATTTCACGACGACACCTCGGCTTTCGCCGCTAGCGCGGGTTCCGCCGAGACGAATTGTCCGAGCAAATACTGTGTCGCCGTCGAGAATTGTGTCCAGGTAAATTCGATCTCCCTGCTGTAAGTCCGTGATACTGGCGTCTTTTCCTCCCCGATATACGACGGTGCGCGGATCGTACAAGACCGCCATGTCGCCTCCGCCGAAGACCCTCACCACTACCCTGTCGCGCACGCGGTCGAGTTTCGCAATCGTTCCGCCGATTAAAGTCGCATTCTCGCGTGGGACAGGAGGCAGATCTGGCAGAAGACTACTTGGATCTACCGTAATCGAATCTTCGGTATTCTCGTCCGTAATGCTCGGCTTCCGGGGCTCGATGTTTCCGTCGGTAGCGTTGCTGTTCGGTGAAACCATTGCTGACGTGGCCTGTGCTGATGAGGCTTGGGCCTTCGCAGCCCCGCTCAGGAATGAAGCGGAGAAAATTAAGCCTGCAGCAAAGACAAAAATATGCCTGTATTTTTTCGTTAGCGGCTTCACGGCGAGGTTAGATGCCAGGGTATGGGAGAAAGGTGGCTGCAATTCATTCAATCTGCGTACCTTTAGGACTTCTGGCAGCAAACAAAAAGCGCCGAAAGGCATCCAAAAGTGGTCTGTTTAGAACACTTCAGTTAGACCGCTTAGCGAGGAACAAAATGCCGCTCAGACGCTGCTCTTTTGTTACGGTGTCTACAATCGCCGCGATTACCGTTCTATTAGTGGGGGTTGCTGTTGCGGGGGATCTGCACATTCAGATTCCAAGGCACAGCAAGTTGACTCCGGTGCAGCGTTTGAATCGCGACGGTGTCGAGGCAGTACGTAAGCACAACTATTCGAAAGCCGAGAGCCTGTTCTACAAGGCATATTTGCTCGATCCGAACGATGCGTTCACCCTGAACAACCTGGGTTTTATTTCCGAGATGCAAGGGGAACTGGATCGGGCGGAGCGCTTTTACGAGCTCGCGAACCAGCAATCCAGCGACGCGGTCGTAGATATCGCGAGCGCGCAGAAGACCAAAGGTCAGCCAATGAAAGACGTCGTGGCAGTCGCCGCGGGTCCCCTGCAGGTCAATCATGCCAATGTTCAGGCGGTGCGGCTGCTGAACCAAGGCCGGGCTCCGGAAGCGGATATGCTTTTGGAGCAAGTGCTGAAGGCGGATCCCAATAACATCTATACATTGAACAACCTGGGTGTCGCCAAAGAAATGGAGGGTGAGGACGAGGATGCACTGCGATACTTCGATCGCGCATCGGCCGTTCCATCCGACGCGAGCGCAGTCGTTACGACCAATCGAGTCTGGAGAGGCCGCCAGATCAGCCAGATGGCCCAGGAAAACGCGAAAGCCCTGCGAGAACATCTGACCCACCAGAGCGATCTCACTCAACAAGTTGCTGAACTGAACCTCCGAGGAGTATCTGCGGTCAATCGCAACGATTTGCGCACCGCAGACGCGGATTTTCGCAAAGCCTATGCCCTGAATCCTGAGGATGCGTTCACTCTGAACAATATCGGGTACGTGGCGGAGCTTGAGGGAGATCAGGAAACGGCGCAGTTCTTCTACGATCGTTCACGTCAATCAAACGGTGCTTCTGCCATCGTGGGAGTCGCAACGCGGCAGACAGCGGAGGGCCGAAAGCTCTTCGCCGTGGCGGAAGATAACGATGGCTTGGTGGGCTCAAAAGTAACCGCGGAGAGAGAGGCATTACGGACCCAGCAACAAGGACCAGTCCTCTTGCGCCGCAGAGATAATAGCGTTGTGGAAGATTCAGTCCAACCGCAGTAGTTACGACCCGCTCTCCAGAAAGCGGCCGATATCCGATTCGGGATCGTAGAAAATGTGCCGCAGCATATTCGTCAGATAGCGTGAAAGGGTGTTTACGTTAGTCTTGTACCAGCAGCAGCGCGTCATCGATGGCGACAAGCCGCAAAGGAACTGAAAAGTTTCGAGGTCAGCCGGCGGCTGCGAAAGCATAGCCGCTGCCATTCGATGATTTCCGTCGAGAATGGTAAGGGGACTTTGCGCGTCAATTCCAATCAGCAATACTGTAGGGCTCGTCAGACCCTCTTGCACCGAAGGAGTAATTCTTCGAAGTTTGCGAAAGAACTCGTCCTCTGGATTCTGCTGCGACTTCGCTCGCAGAGAGTCGACCATCTCGGTCAGGTAAAAACTTCCTTCCGCAACCTTTCTCCATTGTGCTCGCGGGAAAAAGCGAATGCGATCGAGATCTTGCCGGGTTAGATCAACCTTGAACCATTCGGTGTCGTCGGGCAACTCGCGCCACATGGCGCCGCGGCGGAGGAACAACAAAGCGCGTCGCAGTGCATTCTCGCGCGCGCTATCGAGGTTCGGTCGAGTCACCAGATACTCAAACTCGTTGCGGTATTCCTCGAATTCCGGATGATGAAACTCGCTGCGCAAGAACTCAGCAATGACGCGGTGCTCGCTCATGGGTTGCATGATCCGCAGTCGGGAATAGGTTTCGGCAATGTCGGTCGGAGCGATCTCGCGGCGAAGCAAAGGCACTGCAACCAGCGCAAACATCATTACCATTAGCCACAGCTGGACATAGATCACTTGAGCCAAGCTGTGGTGGAAGACGCAAATGCCGAGACCCAAAGCTCCGCTGAAGGCAAGCTGAACCCAACTCGTGTTCGCTATCTTTCGCGACATCTCGTATGTGATCATTACTGAACTGAGCGAGTAAATGCCGGCAGTGACGGCGTAGAGAATCAGTAGCGCTGCCAGTCCGCCATAGTTTCCCAGTTCAAAATGGGAGCCGAAGAGTGTTCTCCAGAGAAAACTAGGAATCGCCCATAGAGTCAGGATCAGCACAGAAAGTATCAGGAAGACCATCGACAAAGACATGAACAGTACCGGCCGAGCTTCCCGGTCGCTCTGGCGGGCTGCCGCCGACACCGGAAACATGGTATTTACCACCGACCACGCGCACATGTTTACAAGTCGCCCAACCAGGGAAACCGCCGCGTAAATTCCGGCTTCGTCGGAAGAAAAGAAGTGCTTGACGAGCACTATGTCGAAATTATTGATTATGACCTGTCCCGAAAAAAAGACGATTGCCTGCAGTCCTTCTCCGAACGCAATTGGGAAACGCCGCGTTCGAAGCGTTTGCAGTCCGGGACTAGGTTTCGCCAGGAAGTAGGATGCGATCACCGCGATGACACTTGCCAGCACAGCTCCTTCAACACCTAAGCCGTAACGAATGAGCAAATATGCGCCGCCGAGTCGAACGACGCCTTCCAGCATGAAATTGACTGCCAATGAACTGAAGGCGTGTACGCCTTGTATGTAACCGCGCCGGACCCCGAGTGGAATGTAGAAGGCAGTACCAAGAGCGAGCAGGGAGATGAGTACAGGGTCCGGCAGGTTTAAATAACTCTGGATGGCTCGATTGAACAGAAACAAGACAAGCCCGAGGCTCACTCCTGCGATCCATGCGCGGAGATGCAATGATGCAAAAATTGCCGTCTTTTCTTCTGGAGTTTCATGGCTGGCTACATATTTCGCGCACACAACCTGAAATGAAAGTGTTATAGCAGACGCAAGCATCAATAGCGTGTAGACCGCTGTGGCATGTGCAAATCCGGTCGGACCCAACAGACGGGCAGTTGCCACGTTGTATACAAGGTTGGTGACTCCGACCAATCCCGATCCCGCAAGCAACGCCAGGCTGCCTCCGAGAAGCTTCTGCCGGAGAGCCTTTCCCCGCATTCGGCTCTGGGGTGACGACACAGTGGCGGCATCGGGAGCCGGAGTTTTTGGCAAGAAGCTCATGTTCGCACTGAACCTTTAAAACAAGGTGAGATGCACGATCGGCAAAATCGTATTCCTGGTCGAGCCCGGGAAGTTATAGAACGTCTGTTGCTGAACCCCAATCGAGAAGCGCAAGGGGAACGATACCGCCGTTTCGCCGGATCCATCACGGACGCTTCCTCGGAGTGGGCGCACATACGATACGAGGAACTGGCTTTGTGCATTGTCATACGCGTGAAACCCGGAACCGCGCGAGAGCACGAAGGAGCCTTGTACGGCCCAGCGCGGCGTCACGCGGAAGTCGAATCGACCTCCCGGTAAGAAGGCCTGTGCCAGCGCATAGTCAGTGTTTTGCACGCGCCATGACCGTAAGTCCTCCGCAAGAATCGCAGCCGTGATACGGCTTCCGAAGTGGCGCTGGAGGCCCACGTATGCCGTCGTATTGAAATACTCTTCTACCATCGGGTGAAACAACAGATCGCGAACCGAATATCCGGTGATTAGAGACGTACTGCCCCAGGGCCGGCCAACCGTGAATTCAATGTTGGCGAAGGCGTCGCGCGAATTCAAAGTACGATCGGTGAATGGTCCAGCTTCTCTTGCGGCGCTGCCAGTGATCGAGACCCAGTTAAAGAAGGAACTGGTATAGACGTACAAGAACTGCCGGAATAGATTCTGACTCATATAAGTCGGCGAGATTGTGTCTCGGCGAATCGTAAACTGAAGGCCGCCATTGAACGTCACCGTATTTGTGCCGAAATGAAGGACCGGGTTGACTCCGCCGTTTAAGATCGTGTCGTAAGTATTGCGATCCTGTACCACGCCGACACTCGGGAACAGCAATCGCCCGACTGTCAGACTCTGGCCAACGAACCCAGTGATGGCGGGAAAATGTCCTAATTGCACTCGGTAATGCGCCTGAGCCAAGTCCTGGAACGAATGGCGCGGGGGAGGCAGTAGCGAAGGATCGGTTACGTGCAGGATTTTTGAGTCGAGTTGATAGACGTTGATGTCTTCGAGAGCAGGTGTAAACAAAGCTTCCGGAGCAACGCTTACTTTCTCATTAAGCTGTTTTCCGGCTTCTTCTGCCTCAATGTACTGCTGGGTCTCAGCGATGCCCTGATCCTCGACTCCTGCCACAGTGCTTGCCTGTGCGAATGCGGCAAGTGAATGCAGTGGATCCTGCTTCTGCCGATACAGGTTAGCCGCCGCCATCATGTAGTCATAGTCGCCAGCGAAATCACTCGATGGACCGAGACTCGCCAAAGCCTCGCCTGCTTTTTCCGTATCTCCTTGCGCTAAATATGTATTAGTCAGGCCGATTTGGACACTCCGATTGTTTGCCCCCGAGAGCTTGGCCCGGTTGAAATAGTTTTCCGCCAGATCGAAGTCGTGCATCCCGAGGAAAATTGTTGCGGCATCGGCGTAATCCTCACCAGTGACCGGGCTATCGGGGAACATACGCGCTTCGGCGAATCCTAAGGCGATCTGGCGCCGTGCCTCATCCGGATGACCCTCACGAAGGAATATCTCCGCGATGGACATGCGAACTCCTATGCGGTTGCCACCGGGAACATCAAGCGCCTGCGCGAAGCGCTGCATGGCAGCATCGCGATCGCCGAGCGTCAGAAAAGCCTCACCTGTCGATGTCAGGATCTCGACTTTGTCCCCACCCAGGCGTTCCGCCGAGGCGATGTCGCGGAGTGCTTCATCACGGTTCCCTTGCTTTGCTTCAACCTGCGCCATCAACGCATAAATCGTCGGGTCGGATGGTGAAATCGCCAGAGCCGCCTTTAATGCGGCGGTGGCCTCTGCATACTGCCGCATACGATAGAGAACGTCGGCATAGGCGATTTGCGTAGTGAGGTCTTTCGGGTCCTCCGACAAAGCGATGCGGTACTCCGATGCGGCGTGCGGGAAGTCCGAGCCTTGACGGAAGGCCTCCGCTCGTGCCAGATGCCACGCGTGCGATTTGCCGGAAATCTTTTGCACCGCATCCAGGTGCGCTAGTGCCGGTTTCGGATGGTGCAGTTGCAGATACGAGTAAGCCATTCCGAGGTGAGCCTCGCTATTGCCAGGCTCAAGTTGCAAGGCCGTCTCGAAATCCTTGACGCCCTTGGCCGGTTGCTTGACATCGTTATAGACGAAGCCACGATCCGCATATCCCGACGCCATTTTCGGATCGAGTTCGAGCGCTCTGGTGTAATTTCTCAGTGCCGCTTCGTGATCGCCGTTGTGCGCATAGACATTCCCTGCGATAAGCGGTAGATCCTTGTCTTTCGGAAGAGCCGGTTCGTACTTGTTTACGAGAGCAAGCGCTTCATCGTATCGGCCCAGGTAGTAAAGGTCGTAGGCGAGGTAGTCAACTCCTTCACGATCATTTGGCAGTTTCGAGATAACGTTGTACCCGAGCTTTGCGGCTACGTCATACTGGCCTTTGAACGTCAAATAGCGTTCGCGCTCGCGCTGAACTTGCGGGCTGGCATTGATCTTGTCATTTCCACGCTCAAACCAGTGCTGCGCAAGATCCAGGTTGTGGGATTCAATTGCCGCGTTGGCGCCACCAGCGATGATCATCGCGTTTGTGGGCATGCGGTCGTATGCATGTTCGTAGTTCGCTTGGGCCGCTTGGAAGTTCCGTTGAGCGGTGTACAGATCTCCTAGAGCCAAATAAGGGGCGTAATCCTTGGGATGAGCTGTAATCGCGCGCGAAAAGTAGCTTTCCGCAAGCTTAGTGTCGCCACCATCACGTGCCAGATAGCCGAGCGCAGAAAGAGCTTGACGATTATTCTTGTCGATGTCGAGCACCTTCGTGAATGTGTCGCGCGCAGCATCTTTCTGCCCGATCTTCCACTGGAGCATTCCGAAATTCATCAGCGAATTCACGTTCGTTGGAGCTAGCGCCAGCGCCTCTTTCAAGTCGCGATTTGCTGCGTCGTAATTCCCCGAAGCTGCCTCGACGGCACCCCGGAGCCTTAGCAGCTCGGGTCGCTGTGGATCGGGAACCTGAAGGTTCTGGATAGCAGCTGAAGCAGCCTGCAGTTGTTGCTTGGCTTCGGCGTCGTTATCCTCGCGAACGTAAACTTCGTACAGGTTCAGTCGAAGTTCGATTGGGTAAAGCGGGCCCTCTTGTGGCCGGGGCGGCAAATTGCCGATGGCCGCTTTGTATTCCTGTTCAGCCTCGGGAAGACGCTCTTCTCCCTCCGCGATGTTTGCGAGAATTGCGTGCAGCCGATAGCTATTCCCATCGATTTTGCGGGCTTCATCAAGAAACGGTTGTGCTTCATCGGCGCGTCCCAGACTTACCCAAGCTTGAGCAGCGCTCAGATCAAGCGCGATGTTGCCCTTAGTGCTTTTTGCGAGGCGCGAATAAAGATCCGCGGCGTCCTGTTGCCTTCCCGCTAACCCGTACGTATACGCGAGCTCTGCCTCGACATCCGCATTTTTCGTCGGAATCGACTGCAACGTCTTAATGGCTTCGTCATATTTTCCGTATTCGCGATACTGCGCCGCCACCGCCCGCTGCACTTCGGGATCACGAGGTGCACGAGCTTTTGCTTTGTCGATGTACAAATTCGATTGATCCGGTTGTCCCAGTCGATCGTATGCGTGCGAAATCAAAAGATCATTGTGAGCAGAGGGCTGTAGCGCTTCGGCGCGTTGTAGTAGTTCCAAGGCAGACTTGGGATCCGTACTAAGCATCAACTCCCCTGCCAATTGCAGGCTGTTGGCGTCTTTTGGATTGAGGTCAACAACTTTTTTAAGAAGCTGCTCAGCCTCTTGATCCCTGCCCATCTTGGCGTAGGTTTGTGCCAGACCTGCCAAACCACGAACCGAATTCGGCCGCAATTTAAGTCCACGGTCATACGAGTCGACTGAGAGCTGGAACTTTTCGTTCAGCCGCGCGCAATAGCCAAGCAGAAACCAAAGTTCGGGATCCTGAGGCGCCGATTTCGCAGCTTGTTGAGCGAAATTGACCGCAGCCGCATAATCGTTGCGTTTCAGAGCTTCATCAGCAGCCCGGGCCTGCCGCGCTACCTGGATGCCGGCACCCCAGCTGAAGTCCTGACTCTGCCCATTTGTGGTTTTGTTGGACTGTTTACCGGAAGAAGAGGAATTGCTCCCGCCGACATCGAACGTTTGGGACTGCCCCATGCCCGGGGCCGAACCTCCCAAGAATATGACAAGGCAAAAGCCAGTGAGCGGAAACCAACTTTTCACAGAGTCACCACAAGCCAATGATTTCGGAGCCTATTCAAAGAAAGCTTCCGGCACGGGGCATCCTGCGGAAACTTCCTTCCGACCAGGTATGTCCTGCGGCCCCTCTGAGATGCTGAAGGAGTACTGAAGTTTGCCTTCTTGTGGCACTTGGGTTGCTAGAAGTCGTAATGCCCGTAAACCTTCCGCTATTTTTTCGAATCAAAGATCGCTGCTACCGGCAGGAGTGTGTTCTGAATGATTGCAAACGCGAGCTATTCCCGTCCGATTCCGTTGATTGCAATTGTCCTTGTGGCTTTGGCTGTGCACGGGCCTTTGCTGCTCATGCAGTTGCCGGCTGGATCCTTTGACGCGAACTTTCACATTTTTCTTGCCTCTCATTACGCACATCACTGGTTCAACCCGTGGAATGAAAAGTGGTTCGCAGGTTTTTCCCAAACAACGTATCCGCCGTTGACTCACCAGTGGATCGCTCTGGTCTCGAATATTGCTGGGCTGAAGATGGCCTACATGCTGGTGCAGCTTGTAGCGGTGCTGTTGCTTCCGGTAGGTGTTTTCCGATTTGCCCGCATATGGGTCGATGAACGGTCCGCAAGCTATGCAGCGCTCGGAACAATCTTTCTCGGCTCGCTCGCCTTTCTTACGTACCAGGCGGGTCAGCTCGCAACAATCACGTCCGCGGCCCTCTATTTGAATGCCTTACCCTATTTTTATGACTGGTCGATGGAAGGCTCGGGGAGATCTTTTGCGAAGGGGTTGGCGGTCAGCCTGGCGGCTGCTGCGGCTCACCACGTAACGCTAATCTTTGGAACGATTTTCTTCGCAGCGCCGGTGCTCTGGCTTGCTTGTATCGACGCCAGGGACGGTCGCGCACGAGGGTCCTTGGGGAGCGTCATTGGGCGGGCTTTTGCGTTCGCCATCGTAGTGGCTGCGGGAGTAGGTATTGTTCTCTTACCGTATTGGCTCACGCTGATTCAGCACCCGATTCATCAGATGCCCATTCCTCACGATAGCCGTTCGAACTTTCTGCTGCACTCGATTACGGCGATTAATTATTTCGTGATCCCTTATGGCGCCCTTTTACTGGCTCTGCCATTCATCGTTTGGCGGGGAGCCTCGGTCCGTAGACTTCGCCCTCTGCTATTTGGATTCTGGATAGCTCTAATTTTCGGCTTAGGTGGTACGACACCTCTGCCACGGTGGTTGCTTGGCCGCGCGTTCGAAATCTTGACCTTCGAACGTTTCACATTTTGGGCGACGCTACTGGCCATGCCCATCGTAGGGTTACTCGCCATTGAGTTGCTCGATCGATTTCAAGCGAAGGGCGCCGTGGCCTTATCGCTAGCAGCGGTCGCAACGATTGGCGCAGCTTTAGCCTGGCTTACGACGAATCCCTACCGTCCTGCCCGAAGCATCAATGTTGATCCCGTCATCGCGTTCCTCAATCGCGATGGGCACGACGGTTTTCGATATCTCACTCTCGGTTTCGGGAGCGAACTGGCGAAGGTATCCACTTACACCGATGCCAGCAGTGTTGACGGAGATTACAATTCGGCGCGGTTGCTACCCGAGATGACGAGCTACGGATCCGCTCAACTTACAAATTCCAAGTTCTACGGCACAGCGGGGATGGCTTCGCTACGTGCAATGCTGGAGCACGCCAACCGCTATGGACTCAAGTACATCTTCGTCCACGATCCCTACTACGAACCGCTTCTGACGTTTGTAGGTTGGAGGAAAACCGAGACGTTCAATAATGGCGAAATTACGGCTTGGTCGAAAGATGACGTGCCTCCCGCCCATCGCATTCAGTCGGATGCCGTACCGTCGGCTTGGATGGGATTTCTTTGGGGCACTCTCCCGATCGGCGTAAGCATATTGGCGATATTCCTTGTTCTATTCTTTCCGCCCAGGAAACGCCTACGAAGATCTGTTGAGTCGACAACGTCGCTTGAGCAACACGAGCAGCATTATGTCGCCTGACAAAAGACAACATTCGTTTAAGGACGAGATATGAAACGCACTCTGCCTATCGTCATCGCTATCGCCACGGTAACAGTGTTCTTGATGTTCGTTGGACTGACAAGCGTTGGGCAGTCCCGCGGAACCGTCGGTATCAATTCCGGAGGGGCCTTGCCGGGTTTCTCGTCAGATACCTCGACTCCAGAAAAAGCGTTGAACAATTTTCTTCTTGATGTCCAGAAGCGGAACTGGGGCCGCGCATTCGCCAATACCGACCGAACGAGCGACGCAATCAACGAGCAATCTTTCATACAGGATTGGGTTGGATCGAGCGGCGGTTTGCGTTCATTCTCCGCTCTCGAGCACTTCGACACACGGCCGCTCCACGCCACCGATTCCGAGGCCCAAATCCGGGTGCATCTGCATTGGACAACTCCGGTCGGTCCCGTCGAAGATGTGCGCGACTTCCGGTTGAGGCACCATGACGACAGCTGGAAAGTTGTCTGGGACGAAACTCCGCGTCCCAACGTCCCGGCTCAGATTGTGCCAGTGAACTATCTTCGCTGGGATCTGGTGACGGGAAATGGCAGCGATGAGTGGGGGGCGCACAATGTCGACGCTCCCCACGTGAGAATCGTCTCTATGAATGCAGTGGACTCGTCTGAGGGCGTCGTCATTATGGGCGAAGTTGTAAATGAGGACACGGTTCCTGCCTTTGTGAACGTCAATGCAATATTGCTAAATGGTAACGGCGGCACGATTGATGACGAAAGCAGCTTCGACAAAATTCTTCACGTCCTTTTGCCTAAGCAGGTTTCGCCTTATCGTGTCGACTTTCCCCATATCAGCTTGAGCAAGATCAAGAACGTGCGCATGGACGTAAAAGCAACTCTCGTACCGGCATCCTCCGATCCCGTCATTGGGGTCATGAACCAGAAGCTTGAAACAGACGCGCAGGGACATACGGTTCTGCATGGCGAGCTGATGAATGAAAGCGGCGAGACCGTAAACATTCCGCATGTCATCGCGAGTTTTTACGACAATAGCGGCAAGGTTGTATGGGTATCGGATGGCTATGTCGAGAAGGCTCTCCTTCCGCAATCCACCGAGGCTTTCGCCGTGGAGATCCCACAATCCGTGGCGGGAAAGGTCCAAAATTTCCATGTCGTCGTCAACCAGTACAGCCTGGAAAGGTCATAAACTTATCCTGGCATTGGCGCTTGGGCTTTTGGGCTCCTTTGCTCTCGCACAGGATGTGACGCTCCAGGTTCCCGCGGGCCTTATCGCCGGCAATGCCGCAACGATCGGGACGAACGGCAGCGGAAGCGCAACCTTCTACCTTGTAGGCCCCGCGGCGTCCATCAAGCGGGAGGTTGAACTTGGGCGGGAAATATCTCTCGCTGCTAAGGATTTGCAGGCGGCTGGGCGCTATGTGGCGGTGGTCTGCTCCAGCAATTGCACAAGTCAAGTTTTTTTCGTAGCGCCGGGTAAGCCCGTCGATCTTAGCTTCATCGTTCACCCCTCGCGTGCACCAGTCGCCGAGAATGAGGCAATCAGCGGCGTCGCCCTGACGTTCGATGAATTTCGCAACCTTGTCGTGACACCTTCCACTGTGCAATTTCAGTGGAGCACCAAGGGGTCAAACCCGATGTCGCGTTCGTCGCAGACACGTGAAGGCATCGCATGGTTCCGAACGAGTTCCGGAAAGACAGCGGGTCCTCTGCAGATCTCAGCGGCAATCGGCAATGACGTAAGCACGCGCAGAGTGGTTCAGCAGGTTGCATCCATTCCCTGCAATTTGAGGATCAAAGGTCAGCGCACGGCTAAAGGGATTCTGGTGGAGACAGAGCCGATTCGTGATTGCTCGGGAAATCCAGTTCCTGATGGGACCGTGGTGACCTTTACGGCACGGGATGGTGCGAAGATGAGCACCGTGGATGCCCCGGTGAAACAAGACGTCGCCAGGGCGACCATATTGGCGAAGGGTCCCGTGACAATTTCAGCTGCGTCTGGCGTTGCGATGGGGAATGAACTGCGCTTGAGCGGAAAGGAGTAGCCGAGATGCAAACGCGATTCCACAAAAGGGTTGAGTTTGCTGCGTTATTGCTGACACTGATTGCGGGAGGTTTCTGGCATCCTGCTCTTGCTGCTGATTCTTCTCCAGGAGTGACCTTAAATGTTTCAAAGGCTAACCCCCGTCAAGTAGAACCTCTGACGGAAAGTGCGATATTGCGTGATTACAAATTCGCATGGGGTAGTCTCGGTGCTGCTCTTCAGTCCAATTCGCTGGCGCCGCTTAACGGACCCTTCGTTGGTGAAGCCGCCAGCCATCTCGCAGCGGAAGTGAAAACCCAGCAACAGAATGACCTCACGTTGCGTTACGCGAACCAAAGGCACAAGCTAGAAGCGGTCTTCTACTCACCAGAGGGAGACATCGCCGAGTTGCACGATACTGCCGAATACGACTTCGAAATTCTCGCTGGTGGAAAGAGCATACACAGTGAGCATGCAGTTGTTCATTACATCGTCTTGATGACGCCGGGTGCCGACCGGTGGGTGATTCGTCATCTGCAGGCCGTTCCGCAATTCTAAGGCCCTTCCGCCCGCGCCAACCACCCTGGCATCTCTGGCATCAAAACTCAACCACAGCCGTGGTCCACTGGAGTTCTGCCTTGTCGAACAGACTACTCGCGCTCGCAATCGTGTGCTTCATGGTGGGTACGGGATGTACCACACCGGGCATGCGAACTAACGTGCGTCAGAATCTCCAGGCTCCCAACAGCGGGCCGAAATTGCTCGCCGTTTATATGCCATGGTTTGGCGATCACGTCCACATGGACGTTGGCTACGCCAGCTATGATCCCTCGGTGCTGCGACGCCAAATTCAGCAAGCAAAGCACATGGGAATCTCCGGTTTTGTCGTCGACTGGTATGGTGCCAGCCGTCCTTTCTCCGATCACAATTTCGCATTGCTTCAAGAGGCTGCAGATGAAGATCATTTTCAGGTTGCGCTCCTTTACAACGAGCCTGAGGACGAAGATTCGCAAGCGACGGATGCAGCCATGTCAGCGTTCGATGAGGCATATCGGTCCTACATAGGACCATCCGCGCCTCACCGTGGCGCTTACCTGACATATAACGGGCACCCGATGATCTTTATCTTTCCTAAACGCGGCCATGTCGATTGGAACCGCATTATGGAGCACTGTCAAAGTTGGGAGTTGCCTCCGCTCATCATCTACAAGGATCAACCTCCGGCTCAATATCTGAACGCTATAGCTGGGATGTACGCCTGGGTCCAGCCAGGGCAGAAAGGGTGGACTCCCGACGGCAGCAACTGGGGTGAACAGTATCTCGACTATTTCTACAAGAACATGCGGGCCCATCATCCAGACAAGATAATCGTCGGAGCCGCATGGCCGGGCTTCGACGATTCGGCAGCATCCTGGGGCTTGAATCGGCATATGGCCAGCCGTTGTGGCCAGACCTTCGAAGACACGCTACACCTCTACACACGTTATTTCGACGCTTCCCATCCCCTGCCATTCGTCATGATTGAAACATGGAATGACTACGAGGAAGGCACAGCGGTGGAACGTCTGAATTTCGCCAAGTGCAGCCAGGGTGCGCCTGCAACGTCGGCCGGCAAGTAACGTTGCACCAACCAGCCGCAATCCTACGTGCATCAAAGCCCCGGCTGTTCACCCTTGTAACTACTGGAGTGTTTCTACGATGGCCTCATTGCGCGATCCACAGACTCAGTTTCGTTTCTTATCTGAGCTGCTGCTGTCCTCACCGAGTCATGCCTCCTCGGTTACAGGTCCGACGCTTGCGGGCATTCCCGAGCGCGTCACCGATACAGCCAAAGCGCTTACAGCGGCGAACCTTGAGGACCTCAAGAGTCTTGCGATGACGAATCATGTCATCGTTCGATCCTTCGACGCGCTCCAATCAATTCTTCGGGCGCAGGGGGCATCGGAAGCAGCTGAATTTGCCGCATCGGCTTTGCGAAACGAGAAACTTCGAATCGACCACGCCTTGCGTTCTCTGGAGCGCATTTGCAGCGCGTTGGAGTTGAACGGCTGCGCTGTCATAGTCATTAAGTCGCTAGACCACTGGCCGGATCTCGGCAGTGACCTTGATTTGTATACAGATGCGGACCCAGCCAGAGTGGTGCAGATCATGGCGACTGAGTTCAGCGCGAAGCTAGCCGAGCGCAGTTGGGGCGATCGCCTCGCGAACAAGTGGAATTTCATCGTCCCGGGTCTTCCAGAAATGATCGAGGTTCACATCGGGCGCCTGGGTCAGACGGGTGAGCAAACTGACTTCACCGAGTCTCTCATGAGACGAACTCGTGTTGTCGAAATCGGGCAGCACACCTATCGTGTGCTTGCCCCCGAAGATCGCATCATCATCAGTACCATGCAGCGAATGTACCGGCACTTCTACATCCGGCTCTGTGACATTTTGGACAATGCACGTCTCATTGATGCCAAGCAGGTCAATTTCGACGATCTCCACGCGGTAGGCACTTCGACGGGTCTGTGGGAGGGAATTGCGACCTATCTGGTGATCATCTCTCAGTATGTCGAATCGTATCGAGGATACGGTGTGCCCTTGCCTTCCCTTGTTTCACGATCTGCCAAGTTTGGTGTAGGCCCTGTACGCTTCAGGAAGGACTTCCTGCGCGTTCCAATTCTGCCGCATTCTCTTAACCTCTATGCAGGCGAACTTAAGACACTGATTCTACAGGGACAACTCCGGAACAGCCTTCGGCTAAGCCTGCTTCCAGGTCTAGCCACAGCAGCTGCTCTCGAGATGCGGGTGACGGGAAGCGATAAAGGCATTTGGTAAGTTTCAAGAATGTAAATTTCAAGGTTCTAGGTACTTCGCTCGATTGTTACCCGATGGGTACACGCCTAGCCTTTCGTAAGGCCAGATTCGTTAAGGAGTAAGACCTGCGATTTTTAGGGTGCTACCCGGAGTTTTGGTGATCCGAATCTTGATCGTCGACGACAATCCCACAGTTCGAAGGTATCTCCGTGCCGTGCTGGAGCAACAGGAGTCTTGGCGCGTCACGGGAGAGGCCCGAACGGGAGCAGAGGCTTTACGGCTTGTTTCTGAGGCTCCGCCGGACCTCATTGTCCTGGACTATCGAATGCCGGATTTGAACGGGTTAGACGTAGCGAAGCAACTTGCGCACTCCTTTCCGAAGATTCCGATCTTGATGGTGACACTGCATCTATCGAAACAGCTAGCGGAAGCCGCCCGCGACGCGGGAATCCGCGGCGCCTGCGCCAAGCAGGACATCGGTTCCGTGGTAGAAGCTGTTGATATTCTTTTGCACGAGAGGACTTACTTTCCATCGATCGGATCGGACGCACTCCGTGCTTGAGAATGAATGGGGACAAATGTAAAGGCGAATACAGGGTTTCCTGTATTGGACCAAATTGTCATGGAAGTTAGCCTCACTATTGAGTTACGGCGCTTCCCCTAGCCAGGTTTCCTAGCGCGTCGATTTTGCGGTTATTGGTCAGGCTGTCACATCCGTTAGGGTTAAAATGTGGCGAATCGTCTGGTCGGTCTCCTCCAAGGAACTGAAACGGAATGACAATTCGCATACTTGTGGTTGACGATCATCCAATCGTGAGGCAGGGGCTGAAAACCCTATTGGAAGGGCACTCCGGTTGGCAGGTGGTCGGGGAAGCTTCCGATGGCGCTGAAGCTATCGAGAAGGCTAAGGATTTGACTCCCGATGTGATGGTGCTCGATGTCACGATGCCCAGAATGAATGGGCTAGAAGCATGTCGTCTCCTTCGTCGAGAGTCACCAGAACTCGAGATTTTGTTTGTAACCCAGCATGACTCACCGCAGATGATGCGCGAGGCTCTCGAAGCTGGGGCCCGGGGTTATGTTGTGAAATCCAATGCTGCTCGCGATCTGCTTGCAGCGGTGGAAGCTGTTAGTCAGCACCGTGTATTTACGGCACTCAATGAGCGCAGTTTCCCACAATTGACCTAAGAGGGGACTGCCTTGATCTCCGCTTTGGAAGGGGCTCTGTATATGAAACTCAGAATCCTATTAGCAGACGACCACGAAATCGTACGCCGCGGCCTACGCGCCCTTCTCGAAAAGCACGAGGGCTGGGAGGTGTGTGGCGAAGCAAGCGACGGCCGCGAAGCCGTCGAAAAAGCTTTGCAGCTGAATCCCGATATCGTGATTGTCGACATCGGCATGCCGAACCTCAACGGGCTCGACACGACCCGTCAACTGCTGCAGCACGATCCACACTTCAAGGTCATCGTCCTGACCATCACCGATTCAGACCAGGTGATCCGCGAAGCGCTTGATGCCGGCGCGCGGGGATTTGTGCTGAAGTCGGACGCGGCTCGCGATCTGGTTTCGGCCGTCGAAGCACTGCAGAATAAGCGCATGTTCTTCACACCCAGAGTCAACGACCTTGTCCTTGCCGGCTTTCTTGAGAAGGGCCAAACCGTGTCGCGCAATGAGGCTCCAAAGCTCCCAACTCTTACCGCGCGGGAGCGGGAGATTACTCAATTGCTCGCGGAGGGAAACAGTTCAAAGGAAGTTGCATCTTTACTGAATCTCAGCACCAAGACGGTGGAAACACACCGCAGCAATATCATGCGAAAGCTCAGTTTTCACTCAATTCGTGACTTGGTTGTATACGCGATCAAGAACAACCTGATCCAGATTGAGCTTCCGCCGCCGCCGAAATCTCCTGCGGGTCCGACGGCGGCGTAAACGCAGTCGGAACCCGCTCATTTCATTGCTTCTCCCGGATAATACCCATTGCGGGTGCGTACCGTCAGGTGGGTGCGCCCGGGTCCCTTGGCTTCAACACGGATGCTCTGATACCCAGTTCCAATCTTTGGCCCGGGATTGTATGTGAGTGTGTACTGACTGCGTATATCATGCGCAATCTCGCGCGTGATTTCATCGACTTCATCCAGTGTCTGCGGAAAGAACGCCACACCCCCGGTACTGGCAGCCAGCTCTTTTAATGCCTCTCTGCCCGACTTGCTCATACTCTGACCTTCAGTCAGCCCTATTGCGTAAAGAGTGGCTCCTTTGCTCGACTGTAATTTATGCATCGCATCTTGCAATGTTTCGCGGCTCATATTGTCTTGCCCATCAGTAATGACGAGCAGCACTTTCTTGTCAAGAATGGGGTGAGCCCGCAAGTGCGTGTTTGAGGCGACTACCGCGTCGTAGAGCGCAGTGCTTCCACGGCTCGAGACCTGACGCAACGCCGCCTGCAGTAAATTCACATCAGAAGTGAAATCCTGGTCCAAGTATGGTGTTTGGCCAAAGTTCACCACGAAAACTTGGTCTTGTTGATTGCTTGCCCTAATAAGATTCAGCACAGCCTGATTTACCTTCCCGCGCTTGTCCCGCATTGATCCGGAATTGTCGACCACAATCCCCAGTGCAACCGGGACATCTTCCCTTCGAAATGACGAGAGCGTCTCGGGCTGGCCATTCTGAAATACTGAAAACGCACTTCGATCCAGTGACGTGACTAGACGCCCTGTCTCGTCGACAACCGTTGCATGTAGCACAACTTCCTGAACTTGTTTCCTAAACACAAATCGGCCCTGATCGTCATCCGGACTAATCGAGCTTTCAGGAGTAATCGATTGGCCTGATGACTGTCCATTGGGCTGTTCGCTATCGGGTGTTTGCACCGACGCCGGCGGTTGCGAGGTGCGGGGGGGCAGGCCCATCGGATCATCTGGACTTTGAGCGAGACCTGCAATCTGAAACACGCATATAACCAGTGGCAGTGCGAAACCTTTGACCAGTAAGCGGAGAATGTGTCTGGTGCCAGGAAACATTGAGGCAATCCTCCAGTGCAATCCTTTCAGATGCCAAAAGTGCTCATTGAGTTAGGTAGGTTTGCCTGGATGTACCGAACGTTCTCAGGGGACAACTTGTGCTGCCACCCATGCCGCAGGCATACAGTGAAAACTGTACGTACAGCTTTGCGAGATCTCCCATTCGGCGATCTAAAAGATCTTCGGCCGACGCGAAATTGGCCGACGAGAATTTCGACCCTCGCGAACCCCAGGCTGCAAAAGTTACACGAGCAGTTCGTTTCCTCACGCCTTTTCTGTAGGGAATCCAACCACATACACTTTTGGCATGGTTCTTGCTTACTTCACAGGTTGTATTGCTGTCGCTTGACCTCAAGCCTTAGGTAACTTCTCCGTCGCAATTGCGGCATCTCACTCTGGGAGGCATTATGCTGCGCATACTTATTGCTGATGATCACGAAGTGGCTAGGCGCGGTATCCGAGCGCTGTTAGAGAGTCATGCCGGATGGGAAGTCTGCGCTGAGGCAAGAGACGGTCGTGACGCCGTCGAGTTAGCCATCAATACCAAGCCTAATGTCGTTTTGCTGGACATTGGAATGCCAAACCTCAACGGGTTGGAAGCCGCCCGCCAGATTTCCGCCGCCTTGCCAGATGTTGGCATTCTGATCCTCACGATGCATGACACCGATAACATGGTCCGAGAGGTGTTGCGGGCTGGCGCTCGAGGATTTCTTCTTAAATCTGACGCTGGTCGTGACCTTGTCGCCGCCGTGGAAGCGGTTCAGCTTCAGCGGACGTTCTTCACTCCACGCGTCAGCCAGATGGTACTGGATGGCTTCCTCGATCGAGGCGGTAAACTCAGCCAAACGGCCTCGGATGATTTTGCCGGAGACCCGCTGACTTCCCGGGAACGCGAAGTAATCCAACTCTTGGCAGAGGGCAGGACCAGCAAAGAAGTAGCAGTCACGCTGAATTTAAGCGTCAAGACAGCTGAAACCCATCGTACCAACCTTATGCGTAAACTGGGACTTCATTCGGTCGCAGACCTGACTCGTTATGCCGTGCGAAATGGCATCGTACAAGTCTTCTGATAGGGAGAAGACTCTATAGACCTTGGTTCAGCTCCCGGCGATAATAGGCTGGTTTCGCATTGCGCAAGTCTGCAATGCTTTGAGATGAGCCGCGCGCCGCAGCTTCGTCTTTCGAGAGGTGACTATGAAACGAAAGACGGCTTTCCTCGCGGCTTCCATATCGCTTGCCCTTCTTTTCACGATCGGACTGCATGCACAGGAAACTCGGCCTGACTCGAGAGTTCCGGAAGATGCCTTTTCGACACGACAACTGATCGCGTGGTCCGGTTTGCAGAAACCGCAACCTGCTCCTCAGCCGCTTCCGCCAAAGGATACACCGGTCCCGCAACCCGATCAGCCGCAGGACCAGCAGTCTAGTCCTCCGGCAGACCCCCACAGCCAGGAGACTCCCACGCAGTCATTCACGGGCAAAATCGTGAACGACAGCGGCAAGTACGCACTTAAAGTCGGAACAGAGGTTTATGGGTTGGATCAGCAGGATGGACTTCAGAAATATGAGAATCAGTCCGTAAAGGTTATTGGACGAATGGGCGCGAACTCTCGGATGATTCACATTCTGAAAATCGATCTTTTGTCGTAACTCTCATAACAAACATGTTTCGAGCGAGCGGTATTCCGGCCAGCTAAACTCAAATACAACATTCACCCTAGTGCCTGCGGGAATCGAGACTTGTAAGGTAAACAAATCCTCACCTCGTTCGTGCCAGAAGGACGAAAATTCCTTCCCGCAGGCCCACTGGGAGATGCACATGCACAAAAACCGAACAGCGGCCTACGGGATGTACTCTCGGCATGTGGCACTGCCTGACGTCGTCTGCGCTCTTAATCAGGCGGGATTCACGAACCAGGATATCTGCATGGTGCTTTCGCCAGCTCACCCTGATGCGGCTCCTATCTATGACGCAGATGCGCTTGACGTGCCGAATTCCGACAATACACTCAGCGCGCGCATGATCGACTGGTTCTCCAAGTTCGGAGCAGTAGTGATTCCCACTGTCGGTCTATTTATTCGTTCGCAAGCGTATTTCCAGGCACTTCTCAACGAGCAAAATGTTCCTTCTTTGTCCCAAGGTTGCCGGACTTTGATTGGGCTGGGCTTTTCGCAGGACGATGCCAAGCGCCTTGGTCACCGTTTATGCGATGTCGGCGCGCTCATTTACGTGAGTTGTAAGGAAAGCGACAAAGCCAATCGCGTTATTGAACTGCTCCGCCGTACTGGTGCACAGGAAGCAGCCAGTGTTGAAAAGCTTGTCGCAGCAGGTTCTGCCTGATCTCTAGCAACCCTCTGCAAAGTTACGTGGTAAACCGGGATTTATTGCCCTGCTCTCACTATCTGAAGGTCGCATTCCACGCCATCTCTTTTCTTTGCCGAAGCTTGCCAGAACAAATATTGGCAACATTCTTGCCTCCAGACTAGAAGCCAACTGTTTGAAGTTTCATTGCATCCATCGCTTCGCTCCACTTTGAGACGCAGCCTATGAGAAATCAGAGGTTTTGGATCGAAATTATCCTGCTCGGAACCGCGGTGGCATTTGCACTCGGGCTTCTTTTGGCATCGCTTGGCGCAGTGGCCGGTGCAGCGTCTGGCGAACTCGAATCCGTACAAACCAACGATTCAAGATCTACATCTACGGAAACGCAAAAGACCTTCGAAGGCATGGTGACATGCTCGAATTGTGGCGCAAAGCACCCTGCCTCCCTGAACCGCCCCGCAACCGTATGCGTGCGAATGTGCGTGCATGCGGGGGGAAATTTCGCACTCGTTGAGGATGAATCGCTTTACCTGCTAGACGGCGATCGCGAAGCCCTCAAGAAGGTCGCCGGGCAGCGGGCACGCATCACCGGAATTTTGAGCGGCCACACCATCAAGGTTTCATCCATTTTGGCAGCAAGCTGAGTTATCCTCGATATCTTCGAACGAACTTAATAAGCTCCCAATAAACGTGAGTTTTGATTAAGACGTTCGCGGTTACTTACTCCCCAATCCGAATACTGAATCTACTGCGTCTGCCGGATACCTCTCCACGTAGCGACCTCCTATTACTGTGAACAGTCAGAGGTTCGCCTGTCTCCGGATTGGATAAGTCAGGCATTCTCATAAGCCCCTGAAGCTGAGGTAACCAAAATGTCGATCACCAAACTCACACTATTTTCTGTACTTCTTTGTGCAACGTGGGTCGTTGCGCAGACTTCTCCGTCTGGCGGAGCAGCGCCCGGCGGTACAGGCGCTGCCGGACAGAGCTCAAGCCCGGGTGCTGCGGGACAAAGCTCCACTCCGGGAACAGCAACTCCACCGGCTGGGACCGCAACCCCTCCGGGCAGTACAGCGACACCGCCTGGTAGCACGGCAACACCGCCCGCTGGCAATGCGACACCGGCGCCGGGAACAACGACTCCGCCGCCCACGGGCACGACGCCCGAGACAACTCCTCAGAATCCGGGGACACCTGGCACGACACCGCCTGGGGCGACTACCCCGAGTACAAATCCCAACACCACAACTCCTCCAAGCACAGCTACACCAGGAACGACTTCGCCAAATACCACAACACCAAACGCTCCACCGGCTGGAACTCCGCCAACTACACCACCTCCGACCGGAGGCACGACCTCACCTCAGTGAACCGGTAAGTTGCGGATGCAAATTAGCGGGCCCAAAGGGGCCCGCCGCTTTTTATAGCGGGATTGGATCTGCCGGGACATTGCCATCTCGAGTAGCTGGAGCGAAAACAGAGACCCTCAGACACTCATCCATCGACCCTGAAGTGAAACATCTTCGGCTTCTGTTTCAACGAGTACGGCATCTCAAAATCATGCAACAGTACCCTAATTTCGTCGCAGACTACGTATTAAGGACACCCGCGGACCCGGTCATCCCCCCTATTCATGAACCGATTGATCCTCCGGAAAACCCCGACGCGCCAGTAAGGGAGCCTGATCCCGAAGATCCGGGGCAAATCTGAGGGCTGCACCGCTACAGTGATCCGCCGATTGTCTGGCGTTCACTCGCCCCAGATACTCCAAGACAGACTCTCGTGGACTACTGACAAGAAGGAGGATGAAGTATGGATCACTACGGAATATTGAGAAATAGTGCAGTATCAGAGACGGCTGAGGATATTCGCGGATCCCATCTCTATGGAACGAACGACGAGAAACTCGGGAAGATTGATGATGTGATTTTCAATCACTCCTCTGGGGATATTCGTTACGTGGTCGTGGATACTGGCGGTTGGCTGAGCAGCAAGAAATTCATCGTGCCCGCAGAACGGTTGCATGCGTCTTCAAAACACAATGACGATTTTGAGGTGAATCTTACAAAGCAACAGGTGGAAAACTTTCCGCCGTACAACGAATCAGATTTGCACTCAGAGAGCAACTGGAATACCTACGAAGGGAAATACCGCGCAAAATGGGTCGCTGATCCGGTCATGCACCGAGCGGAGACTGATCGCAACGTTACGCCCACAACCGACCAAGCTGTCGGGAACTACAACTCCCAGAGAGCGGCTGCCGAGGCTCATGGGCAGCGCCCTCCGAGGATGCCAGCAGCTTCCACGGGCACTTCACGAGCCGATCTGGAAGCCGCAGCTAGACCGACTGAACGGGCGGTCCCTGCGGGAGTCGATTCGGTTGTCATCGACAGCAGCGCTGTTGGGCTGGGTCAACACTGGGACACCTTCCAGAGCCGGCTGCGCGAGCGCAGAAAAGAAGCGGTTGCCTCATGCAGCACGTGTACGGGCGAATCCGCTTCGAGTCGTGGGATGGAGAGCACCGATACTTTGCGAAAGGCAGTGTAGGGTTCGATAACTTCGGTAACAAGGTCACGCGCTCCGAAGCTTCGACTTGCTTCGGAGCGTTTTCTTTTCAGGTATGACAAGGCATCGGACGCCGCCGACTAGGAGGCCTGCGTGATTGTCGGAAGTCGAAACGCCGGGAAAAGAATCTTGACCGCTGTAGTTGCTTTGTTCATCGCGACGATTGTGATCGCGGTTCTCGTGACGTCTCGAAGAAAATCGGAACCTGCGAAACAGGCACCGCTACATCCATCGGTGCTACTAACAAAGAGCGTCGAATTCGCGGGCTAAGGTATCAGTCGTTAACGGCTGGAAGGCGTTACTTTCCAAAGCTGCGCTAATGCCTTTGCCGCGTCGGAAAGAGCCCGCTTCTCAGCATTGGCTTGGGACTCTGAGGCTGTTTTGCGTCGCTGCACGATTGGCATTCTGTATCTCGATTGTTTTCCCGGCAGGCTAGCCTGATAAATGTCGCGAACGGCGTTCTCGAACGTGCGCTTCAGGTTCATTGTCACCGGGAGAGGTTGTGCTGGAGTTTTGCTTATCATCACAAGAACTCAACTTTCATTGTTGTTTGTCAGCACTCTAATGTCCCAAAAGGTTTGCAACAATACAGCGTTGCACGCAGGTTGTTCTCTCGCCTTTCCCTAAGATTCCACTAGATTCTGGATTCATCCCAAGCGAACTCTGTAGGACGGCTTCAGGCGGCGTTCGCATCGCTCACTGCGCAATTGCGCAAAGCACGTAGAGCGTATAGCGCGTCGTCCAGTACCTGGTCTTCTTCGATATGATCGCCGTTCGCTTCGAATAGCTCCTTGACTCGAGCAAGAATCGCCTGTTCTGCCTGCGCAATTCTTACAGGAATCTTGCTCCGGTCTGTTTCGAAAAGTGCAGCCTGATAGAGGGTCTGCCAGGCATAGCTAGACTTGGCCGCGTTGCCAGAAGGTCTTCGCATTTGCTGTATCCCTTGGGAATGAATCTGACGGAGATTCGATTCGCAGGGTAAGCGATCATTCGAGGCCAGTTCTATAAGGTGATTCTTGTAGATGGAAATGATTACCAGGAGGTGGAAAGTGTGGAAGGGCGCAAAACCCTTCCACGCCATATCTAGGCGGCCCTTCGGGACGAAGATTTTCCGCTTCGCGATCTTCTTTGTCCGCCCTCCGATGCTTCGTCTTCTTCGTTTGTCTCCGTTGTTTCTGTGTCCATCGACTGTTGGTTGATGTCTTCCGCCAGTTCAGTCAGCTTTTGGTCGGTTTGTTTCTCTTCCTCAAGTGTTTGCTCCAACAGGGTGACGTGCTCGTTTTCGCCGATGAGTTCTGCCAGCGTTCGCACTGTGCCATAGCCTGCAATTTCGTAATGCTCAACGCGTTGGGCAGCTCCAATAATGCCAGAATCCATTACGGCGTCTTCGTAGTCCTCCTTCATTGTTTCGGCTGCTTCTTTGACCAGGCCTTCCATACCCAGGCACTTCTTGCCCGTAGGCTTTTCGTCCAACATTTCGAAAATCTGCTCCAGGCGCGAGACATGCTCCGACGTCTGACGCAGATGCTCCTCAAAGGCTTGGCGAAGTTCGTCATTCGACGATGCTTTTGCCATCTTCGGCAGGGCCTTTACCAATTGGGTTTCAGCGTTGTACAGGTCCCGCAACTCGTCGATATAGAGTTGCCGCACTGACTCGTTCGGCATTTGGATCCTCCTTTTTCCGTTGTCCAGCGTCTCGGAGCGGAGCGGCAAGCACTGGGCTTATAACCGGAAAGTATTTTTCTAAGAGCGCGCAAACAATACCTCAGATGCTGTATGAGCGCGGGACAGTGCTGGTTGGAATTCGAAGTCCACCAGTGCGGATGCGAATGTTGGAAGTGTCCACGGATATGTACACAAACGATTTTCTAATCATCTTTGGCCCGGCTCAGTCAGAAGAAAAATCCTCAAAAGCCTTCCCGGCGATGTATCATGACGCGTTCCGGGATTTACACCGTTCGGAGGGTCAAGGACGAACTCATGGCGATTTCGAGCCCGAATACTAGTACTCCGGCTGTTGCTCCGGGCACAGGACAAAGCTATGGTGCCCCGCTTGCGACCGTCACTACCCTGTTCTTTATGTGGGGATTTCTCACTTGTTTGAATGACATTCTGGTTCCTCACCTCAAGTCAATTTTCGATCTGAACTATACCGAGGTGATGCTCATTCAGTTTGCCTTCTTCGGGGCATATTTCATTTTTTCGATACCTTCTGCAAAGATCATTGACGCTATCGGTTACCAGCGTTCCATGGTGGCTGGCCTGCTTACGATGGGAGTGGGGGCATTCCTCTTTGTCCCAGCTGCAAGCGTGCCCTCGTATCCTTTATTCCTCGCCGCACTCATTGTGCTTGCCGCAGGCATCACCTGTCTCCAAGTCGCCGCGAATCCCTATGTAACTGTCCTCGGAAAACCCGAGACAGCATCCAGCCGCTTGAACCTGACACAAGCATTTAATTCCCTTGGCACATTCCTGGCCCCGTTCTTTGGTGGACTTTTCATCTTGACTGCGGCTCCAAACATGAAGGAAATTCGGGTCCTTGCGCCTGATGCCTTACAAGCTTTTCGCGTGCATGAGGCGGCAACAGTCAAGATGCCCTACGTGGGCCTAGGCATCGCTTTAGTGGTTCTCGCCATTGCCATCGGAAGGTTCAAGCTACCCAAAATTGAACATGCTCAGCACCACTTGGGACAGAAAGTAGAAGATTCGATTTGGAAGCACCCGAATCTCATCTTCGGGGCGATCGCGATCTTTGTCTACGTGGGAGCGGAAGTTTCGATCGGCAGTTTCCTCGTGAACTACTTCAGCCAGCCGGAAATTGGAGGACTAACGGAGAAGGTCGCGGCGAGTTTCGTCGCGTTTTATTGGGGTGGGGCTATGGTTGGCCGGTTCATTGGATCTGCGCTTCTGCAAAAGGTCAAGACTGGGTCTCTCCTTGGTCTGTGTGCTGTTTGCGCGGCGGCGTTGGTCGCGATCTCCATGCTTACAAATGGCCACGCTGCCATGTACAGCATCATCCTCGTGGGCTTTTTCAACTCGATCATGTTCCCCAGCATTTTCACTCTGGGTGTAGCCGAACTCGGTCCGCTCACAGGAGACGGGTCCGGCATCATGATCATGGCCATTGTTGGCGGTGCCATTGTTCCCGTCGCACAGGGCTGGATTGCAGACCACATCGGCATCCATCATGCATTCTTTCTACCTGTTATCTGCTATCTGTATATCCTGTTCTTTGCCTTGAGCGGATCGAAACCGAATAGTGAGCGCTACGCGAAGGCGTAACGCCCACGTTGTATCGAGAATTGATATCAGAGTTATACTTAAAACGATTTAATTCCATGGTGCCCGTCAAGAAGCCCGGCCAAAAGCCGGAAGTGGTTACCCTGAAAGCGGTCGCGCTGCACCTGGGCCTTACTCCAGGGACCGTCTCTGCAGTTCTCAATGATTCTCCCTCAGCCCGGTCGATCCCGCAGGAAACCAAAAACCGCATTCGCACTGCTGCGAAAGAGCTGAACTACCGCCCCAATTTTTTCGCCCGCACTCTCCGTAACAAGCGCACCTACACAATTGGGGTCATTGCGGAGGAGATTGGCGATTCCTATAGTTCTCCGATCATCAGCGGCATTGAGCAATATCTCCGCGAACGCAACTATTTCTTCCTGACAGTCGTTCACCGCCACGACATTGCCCTGTTGAGCCGCTATTCACAGTTGCTGTTAGAAAGAGGCGTCGAGGGGATCATTACTGTCGATACCACCGTGCAGGATGCGCCAACGTTGCCCACCGTCGCGATTGCCGGTCACAAGAAACTAAAGGGCGTCACGAATATCGTTCTGGACCACCAACAAGCAGCGACATTGGCTTTACAACACCTGAAAGATCTTGGCCATCGGCACATTGCTTTCATGAAAGGTAATCCTGTCAGTTCAGATGCAAAGGACCGGTGGGATGCGATCTGTCGGGTTGCCTCGCAGATCGGACTTTGTGTCGATCCGGAACTGACTGTTCAAATCGATACCGATGATCCGACCCCGAGATTAGGCTATCCGTTCGCCAGGCAACTCCTGGGCAAGCAAAAGCCTTTCACTGCCCTCTTCGCCTACAACGACATGTCCGCAATCGGAGCGATCCGCGCCATTCAGGAGCAAGGTTTGCGCGTGCCTCACGACATCTCCGTTATGGGGTTCGATGACATCCCGGGAGCTGCCTTTCATAGCCCAAGCCTGACCACTGTTCGTCAGCCGCTAAATCGCATGGGCGAAGTGGCCGCGCAAAGTTTGCTTGAGAGAATCGAAGGAAAGAAAGACTATCCCGCCGAAATCGCCATTGAGCCGGAACTCGTCGTGAGAGAGTCAACAGCGCAAATCGCCACCTCCTGATAGCATCCCTACGGACGCCGCATATTTGCGGCGCTCCAAACTCAATCCATGACAGTTACGGACACACAGGCCGCAAAGGGATCGGCCCGTCTTCTCACCTACGCCGCGTATGCTTCCTTTGTACCAATAGGAATCGCGACCGTGCTTCTCGGCCCTTTGCTGCCAACGCTATCCGCGCGATGGTCGCTCAGCTATGCCCAGGCCGGCGCACTGTTTACAGTTCAGTACGTCGCTTCCACTTGCGCTGTCGCTCTGTCTGGAATTCTGGCATCGCGCCGCGGATTTCTTTTTCCCATCAAGGCCGGCCTGCTTCTAATGGCCTTGGGCCTCGCGTTCGTTTCGACGGGTCCCGAAAAACTGGGTATTGCCTGCATAGCCCTGTACGGGGCAGGACTTGGAGTGGCTGTGCCGGCGGCCAATCTGATGGTGGCCGCAGTAAATCCTTCTCGTCGTAGCGCAGCTCTGAACCTTCTGAATTTCTTCTGGAGCGCTGGGGCAGTCGCCTGCCCGTTCCTGGTCGCCGCCGCGATCAAAATGAATCGTGCCCCCGTCTTCCTTGGCGGTGTGGCTGTCTTCTCTTTTCTCATCGTCGCGGGCATTGCGATCTTCCCTTCAGACGCTGTCCAGTCAGGGGCAATAGTAGAAACGGGACCAGTGCTGCCGCTCATCCGAGCCAATGTTGCTGCTTTCCTTACGGTGGGCTGCCTCTTCTTTTTCTACGTGGGGACAGAGAATGCTTTTGGCGGGTGGGTCGCATCCTATTCCAAAACTCTTAGTGGAATGACATCGTCATTTGCGGTGATGACTCCGTCATTTTTCTATGCATCTCTCATGATCGGAAGGTGGATTGTTCCGCTTCTGCTTCACTGGATTACAGACGTGAGGATCGCGCAAGTGGGATTACTTCTGGCCTTCGTTGGCAGTTCCTGCCTTATTGTTTCGCATGGTTCGCTCGGAGTTGTTCTAAGCGCGTGCGCTGCCGGATTTGGGCTCTCGTCCGTTTATCCCATTACAATTTCGTTGCTATCCAGGCAATTTGAATCAGCGCGGGTTGGATCCATCATGTTTACTCTGTCCAACATTGGTGGCGGACTGCTGCCTTGGACCGTTGGCATCGCTTCAGATCGCTTTGGTGCGTTGAACGTGGGCCTCTTCGTGCCGCTGCTCGGATGCGCATTGATGTTTCTTCTTTTCTTGCGCGCGGCTCCCGAGTCTCCTTGACGGGCATCAGCGAACTCGACAGACGGAGTGTCTACCGATGACCGACTCTTGCGATGAGCCGTGACAGCCGCACCAGTCGATACAGTGGAAATAGAAGATCCGGTACACGCAAGGAATTCCACTCTCCTGGACCAGGAGTGAGCGCGAGGCGTGTGAGAAATCGCGCTCGATCGGCCGGATTCTCACGCAACTGAAGCATAAATCGAAAATAGGCAAGGGATTCCGGATGGAACGGAACTCCTGTGGTCATGAACCCTTCTATCGTCTCGGCCAGAGCTTCGTTTCCGCTTTCCACAAGCGGTTCTGCCGCCGATGGGATACCCACACCAAGCAGTCGATTGGCCAGAAGCAGATTCATTGTGAGAATTCGGCGAATACGAAAGTGGCGTGCGAGAGACCCAACCTGGTCCCAGTCCAATCTCTCCAGTTTTATGATGCGTGCCAGATCGCTAATCCAGATCAATTTTGCCCACACGTGCTTGGCAGCATGTAACGAAAGAACAATGAATAAGTCCTCGAACGATGGCGTTTTCAGAGTGCGGCCTGCGACGGAAACGGGGACTGCTCGCTCGAATAACTCTTCTGCACGCAAATCAACCGCGTAGAAACTGGGTTGAGCGGCCCACTGGAGTTCCAGCAGGTTCCGTCCAGCGGGCGCATCAAACATGTACTCGTATCCCGACTGCAAATACGCCGATTCCTGCCTCTCAGGGAGTGCGAGATGCGGCACGAAATGCAAGTTACGCAGCACATCACGAGCGCGCGATACATCCTTCGCACGGATCAGCAGATCAATATCTCCGGTTTGCCTGAGAGCTATGTCGCCATAGAGCGACTCGGCCAGGGCGAGCCCTTTGTAAGGCATTACTTCGATCCCACCTTCCGCAAGCGCACCCACAATGTTGATCAGTTCGCGCGAAAGCATCATCGCCTTGTGAAGATTTGCTCGATGCTTCGAGTTCAATGTGGCGAGATCGGCAGCGGGAACTGAATCTCGAAAAGGTGTTAGAGCCCGGTGCAAGAGTGGAAGTACACCATGATGTTCGGCGAGCTCAAAAAGCGAGTCCCATCGCGGAGGGCACTTGAACAGCGAACCGACTTCACTTGCGCCGCTGCTATCTGGACCGCACGCAGCAAGCAAGAATCGCCACTCTTGATTAGCGCCCTTGACCTGCGCGTTCCGCTTTGAGAGTGCAGGACCGGCAACAGAGATCGAGCTCACGCAATCGCGCCTGCTGAAGGCAGCTTCGAAGAAGCTGGTGACATGCCGATCTGTATCAGATTAGTTCTGGCTTGCTTCGCCAGCATGTTCGCGGAAGGAACTCCGGTGCGCGCGAAGGATTTTTGACAGTCCTGGGATGACGGCCCGCGCATGTTGCCCTCGAGGAACGCTAGTCCCGGACAACGTGTGCAACTGCCACCGTGGGCGCACGAAGTACACGTCGTCAGATCCTTGAGCCGGATTGAGCGTACATCGTTCATGCGCTCGGAATGGCGCCATATGTCGATGAACCTTTGTTTCCGGACATTTCCGGTTGGAAGTGGGAACTGAACACAAGGAAATACATCCCCGTACGGAGAAACGTAGCATGCAGTATGGCCAGCGCTGCACGGCAGTGCTTCCAGAGCACTCTCGTCGGCCGGCATCGGCACAGCGCAGAACTCTTCCACGTTATTAACGAGGCCCTGATCACGGAACACTTGGCGCAGCGTGTCCGAGTCAGCCCCAAGTTGCAAGATGGAGCGATTACCATCCATCATGGGTGTAACCGTTGGGTCTAGCGTCGCTTCCACTCCTAATTTCTCCGCCAACGCGCGAACACCCGGGTAATCCTGCGCGTTTTGCATCATGAGCACATTTGCGAAGATGACACGCAGTCCCTGCGTTTTCAAGAAGCGAGCAGCATCCAACGATCTTTCTAGCGAACCCGGGACAAGAGTAATAGCGTCGTGTACCTCTGGCCGGTGTGAGTAGATGCTGATCTGGATGGATTCAACCCCGATCTCTCGAAGCTTGGCGGCCTCGCGCTCGCGGATCATGACCGCGTTGCTCTTGAGCTTTACGCAAAACTGGCGCTGCCATCGCGCATACTCGAGAATCTCGAAGAAGTCTTTGCGCAGAAAAATCTCGCCGCCACTGAAGGTGAGAATAAAAACTCCAGCATCTGCCATTTCGTCCAGCAGATGCTTGATCTCTACCGTCGTCATCTCACCATGGTCGTTGTGATCGAGATAACAGTGAACGCAGCGTTCATTGCAGCGATAGGTTAGGTCGAGTTGCACGCTCAGTGGCACATTCGAAGCCATGGCCTTCGCCGTCAATTCGTGGAGTAGTCCGCTCATCGCTTTTCCGTCATCACTGGCAATCCGCTTTGAATCGGAGCGTCTGAGATCTGCAGGATTTCATGATTGGCTAGTTCACGAGCCAGATTCTCGGCATCGGTGAGGGCTTCCGACGCAGCGATATCAAATACTGTGCAGATTCTCCGCTGTACGATCTCATCCAGAGCGGTCGCACCGTCTGCTGCCTGCCAGAGTATCGTTGCGGTTCTATTCAGTGTAAAGAGAGTTGAGTCCTTTGCGGACATAATCATCATCTCGCCGTCCAGCGCTCTCGCGGCGACCTTCGGATTTCGGGAAAGATACAGCTTGCTCATCCAATTAACTCCCAGACTCGGCTATCGGGCATGAACGTCAACCGTGAAACTGTCACGCGAGTGACGAATTCAAAAACGGAATGGAATACTCGCTGAACCAGTTCCTCGTCTTTCGCAAAGAACAGCAGGTTCGCCAGTATCGACCGAGTAGCATCGGAGGGTGCGATCGGCTCGATGCGATTCTCCTTGCCTTGAACTAACAGATACAGCGCTGAGATCGGTGCGGAAACGTTTTCGCCTAGTTTGGCGAGTTCACCGGTGAACGGAGTACCGTAGCCGATGTATCCGTCGCCGCGACGCCGTACGTATGAAATCTCATCCGTCAGAAGAGTGACGTCATGCGGAGCCAATCTTGATATTGTTGTTTTGCCCGCACCTGAAACACCCGCAAATAGAAACGCCTTCTGATTGCGGATTGCACTTGCCGAATGCAGTAAGAATCCGCCTTGCGAAGCCAGTACTAGCGAGTGAACGATCCGCAGCACCGCATCGATGGAGTAAGGGTTCGCAGTCTGCTGAATCCATCCTTGACGAGTTTCAGGATTCCATTCCGCCCGGAAATCTCCGCGTCGTAGCGCCCAAATGTTCTTTTCGTACGTCACTTCTACGTCTGCTTCCGGATCAGTTGGGCGTGGCTGTGTCAGTTCCACTTCAAGCTCTATCTCGGCCTGCTTCGCGCTGCTTACAAAGCCTGCATAACGGCCCCGTAAAATTTGCAGAAAATTGGCATCCCCCGTAATAATCCGCACAGGTATGTCCCCGATTTCGATCACGATGTCGAGTCCAGCGATTTCATCGGTCAACTGCTGCAAAAGGAAGGACATAAAGTCTTAAGAAGCGGCACTCAATAGTTGTGAACGAATCCGTGTAAGCCCACTATCACGCGTGCGCCGCTTTCCGAGACACGAACCAGACTGGCGACCGCTCTGTCATACATACTCAACTTTTTTTTCGGCTGAATACATCGTCCATTCCGCACAATCAACGAAACTTTTCCCAGAAGTTCATGCTCTTCAACGGGAGGATCCGCTGCTTCCATGGCGTCCCCCTGTGTTAGCAACCTCGAAGGTTCTTGAGCCGCTTTCTTTAGAATCCGGTGTACGAAAAAACGCTGTTCCCGACCAAAAAGAACGATGTCGCCCTGAGATACCGCCGCAGCCTCGGCTCTCTCGATAATCAAGACATCTCCCGGCCAGATTGTTGGCAACATGCTCCATCCCATCACTTGCAGCCGAAGCTTACCACTCTGCCGCAACGTCTCAGCGGCCAAATGGCATTTCACATCGTTTTCGGCATTCCTCTGCCGCGTCGTCTCGCCCATGAGACTTTGAGATTTCAACAAATGTTGACCCTTCATTTCCACAATTTCCGGCTGGTTTCTTACGTCTGCAATCGCGCAAGCTCGGTCAAAGAAAGTCCACGCACTTGTGCGGACGCTTCTCCAACCCACGTGCTCATTCGCCGTGGGAAGTGTGCGTAGTCTTCCTGATTGGCTGGATTGGCCGGATTCTACTACTCCTGATGAAGCCAAGCAAACGACTTTTGTAATGCGGGTCTGTGGAATTTTCGCGCACCACGATGCTTATCCGCTCGTACAATGGTGCAAACCCTCCCGAGTGTGACATTATCGAAGGATGGCCGAAGCGGTTGGCAGTTCTGGCCGCCGCAGTCTCAACTCTGATTGGAAGGACATTAGACAGCAGGCGATATGGACCAAGCGGTGCGTATTGAAGACAGAAGTGTTTTGTCGATCGAGGAGGTCGAACACCTGGCCGTCGAGGGCGGCCATTCAGCGGAAACGCTGATGAATGTAGTCGCATTGATTGCCAAGAGGTTTCGTACGGATGTGTGCTCAGCATATCTGCTCGAGCCCGATCGCGCCAACCTCGTCCTGGCTGCGACGGTGGGCTTGCGCCGGGAATGCGTTGGCAGTTTGCGCATGGCAGTCAACGAGGGTCTTACGGGACTCGTGGCGGAACAGGTGCAACCTGTTTCCGTCAGCCAGGTCAAGAATCATCCGCGCTTCAAATACTTCCGTGATTCCGGCGAAGATGCCTACCAGTCCTTCCTCGGCGTTCCAATCATCGAGCGCGGTATTTTGCAGGGAGTGCTTGTCGTCCAGACGGTTGAAGCCCGCGTCTTCTCCGAAGACGATGTTCGCATGCTCATGGAGGCTGCCAATCAAGTTGCCCCAATCGTGAGCGAAGCGCGCACGCTCGATCGTTTTATCGCTCCTCTGCAAGAGCGCCTTTGGGCGTTAGCGCGAAATCTTTGGTGGAGCTGGGACCAGAATACGGCCAGCATTTTTCTCGATCTCGACCCAGTGCGATGGAATGAGGTCAATCACAATCCGATCGCGCTTTTAAACGAGATTCCTCTCGCAAGACTCGAAGCCCGGGCCACCGAGTTGATGCTTCACAGCCGGGTCAATTATGCGTACCGGCGCATGCTCGAATATCTCGAGGCTGACCGCACGTGGGGAACCAGGCACACCGGTGTCCTGCGCCCGCATCCAGTCGCATATTTCTCGGCGGAATTTGGACTACATGAGTCCCTGCCCGTGTATTCGGGTGGCCTCGGCGTGCTGGCCGGTGATCACATCAAGAGCTCGTCCGATTTGGATATTCCGTTAATCGGCGTGGGACTTTTCTACCCGCAGGGATACTTTCGGCAGCATCTTGACGTCAACGGATGGCAACGAGAGGAGTACCTGGAAACTGATGTCAATCAACTTCCCATGGAAGCGGCCATCGGAAAAGACGGTCGGCCAGTTGTAATCGAGATTGAGACCCGCAGCGGCCGTATTCAAGCCAAGGTCTGGCGGGTGAAGGTCGGTCGCCGCGATCTGCTCCTGCTCGACTCCGATGTCGAAGGAAACGCGCCCGAGGATCGCGAACTTACTTCTCGCCTGTATGGCGGCGATCTTCGCATCCGTATTCGGCAGGAATTACTTCTCGGTGTGGGCGGCCTTCGTGCTCTCAAGGCATTAGGCATCACCCCTGGAGTTTTTCATCTCAACGAAGGCCACAGCGCATTTGCCGTGCTCGAAGCTATTCGGATGCGCATGGAAGATGAAGGTATCAGTTTCGAAGCCGCGGTTCCCCGGATCTCCAGGGAAGTCGTTTTTACAACCCACACTCCCGTCCCTGCCGGTCATGATCGATTTCATGCGGCGCTCGTGGAGGAGCATGTCGGGCCGCTTCGCGAAGCCTTGGGATTGTCCCAGGAGAGCCTTCTTGGGCTGGGACGTGAACATCCAACCAACGGCGATGAACTGTTTTGTATGACCGTGTTGGCTCTTCGGCTTTCCCGCCGGGCCAATGCGGTTTCCGCCTTGCACGGCGAAGTCTCACGCGCAATGTGGACCGGCCTTTTCAAAGGGAAGCCTGAAGACGAGATTCCCATCGGCCACATCACCAACGGCGTGCACGTTCCGAGTTGGCTGGCTCCTCAAATGTTTCGTCTCTATGATCGACACCTCGGTCCCGATTGGCATCAGCGGGGAAGTGAGGCGAAGATCTGGCTGGGAATCGAGGGCGTCGATGATGGCGAGCTTTGGGAAACCCACCTCAATCTAAAGTCGCGCCTCATTGAATTTGTCCGGCGGCGTGCTGTAGCCCAGGCCGAACGCCGCGAGGAATCGGCAGAGGTCCTGGACCGGCTTGAGAGGGTTCTGAGTCCGGATGCTCTGACTATTGGGTTTGCCCGACGCTTCGCTACTTACAAGCGAGCGAACCTGATTCTGACCGACATCGAAAGACTTGCATCGATGGTCAATGATCCCAATCGTCCCGTGCAATTTGTCTTTGCCGGCAAGGCGCACCCGCTCGACGAGCCTGGCAAACGCATGCTGCAGCAAATTGCCGAGATGATGCGCGATCCCAAGTTCCGCGATAAGTTTGTTTTTGTGGAAGACTACGATATCAACGTGGGCCGGCATTTCGTCCAAGGTGTGGACGTCTGGCTGAACAATCCGCGACGTCCGCTGGAAGCATCAGGTACGAGCGGACAAAAAGTGGTTCTGAACGGTGGCCTGAATCTCTCGATTCTCGACGGCTGGTGGGCTGAAGCCTACGATGGTGCTAACGGCTTTGCCATCGGTACAGGCAAGACTCACTCCAACATGAATACCCACGATTCCCGCGATGGTGAAGACCTGATGCGAACTCTCAGGGACGAGGTAATTCCGCTTTACTATCAGCGCGACCGGGATGGCCTGCCCCGAGGATGGATCAAACGCATGAAGCGGACCATCCGCACGCTCGGCTGGCGATTTAACGCTGATCGTATGGTGATGGACTATTCATTGAAGTGCTACGTCCCGGCGGCAGCCGGCACGTCCAGCGAGATGCGTGCCAGTTTCTAGTACGAGGAATTTTGGTGAACAAAGATCAAACAATGAACACCGAACGGATCATTGAAGAGATCGAGTTGCTAGAGCGCATTTTTGCGGCGCCTGACACGAGGCCACTAACCCCGAGCGATCTCTCAGCGGCCAATCGAACCCACGACCAAATGCTCGCCCACAGTCCTTGGTTTCGGCTCTGGAAGAGTTATGGACTTTGCTGCCGTCCGAATCCCGGCACGCCGGTGGAATGATGTTGACTTGCATGAATAGCCGATGCAGGACGGCGGATCCTAGCTTGAGTCAATTTTGTGTGCGATGAGAGACGGATGGTCGGTCGTGCGAAAGCTTCTCTGACCCAAGATCCGAAAATGGCATTCCCTTCTCAACAGTCCTGAGCGGCTCTTGCAGCCCCAACGAAACAAGAGCATACGGCTGATATCTCCGACAGGTGACTCTGCAACCTGACCGATCGAAAATGCAGAAGAAGAAGTCTCTCTTCTTCTGACAAGGGTCAGCTACATGAGAAGGCCAGCCGCATCGGTGTTCTTTGCCTTGATTTTAAGTCTGCGGGCATTTCCTCAAGCGGAACTACCTACCTTCAAAGCGGAAGTGAGAAGCACGTTTGTTTGGGGAGAAGACGCGCCGGCGGGAGCCATATCTTCGACCGTAAAAGATCCTCTGACGGGAACCGAGATACTGAAGCTGAAGCACAACGATGTAGAGATCAACTCGCAGATGGGCTTCGAGAAGGTCCGCCCAGAAGATGTCGCAGAATTCATCGCTTATTCCACAACGATCATCAACAACACGCAAACGGAATTGACGGTTGAGCAACGTGGAATCGCAGTCGACGGCCATTTGGTAACACCACTTCTGGTAAATTCCAGCACCAAGGGGACGAAAAAGAGATCCAAAGAAGCCGCATCCACCGTAGATGTCCGGAACTTGCACTGCTTTAGCAGTCGTAGTTTGTCGAGTGAAAACTTCTTTTCCCTGCAGCAGCAGCCATCCTCAGCGATCATTGTCGAACCTCAGAGCTCGTTAACCGTATCCGGTGTCATCAAAGACCCCCGGCATTACCCTCTGCTGTGTACTGCCGAGGGTTGTTCCCCAAAGGGAACGATTCGTTATTCCGTGCGAGTCGGCGGCCACGAATACGTATTTTCCTGGAATGGACGTTTACTTCGAAACTGCGGCCGCTAGAAACAATTCGCAGAACTCGTGAAAAGATAGGCAACTGCTTTGTAAGTTTAGACTGAACGCTGAAGAAGTTGAGATTCGAACTTGAGCCGCTGGCGGGGGAGCGAAGCTGGAACCAACCAGTTAAACCTGGACGGTAGCGAAGGGCCTCGACCTAGAGCCACGTGTGCAAGATATATGGCGGAGAGGGATAAATTCTCTAATAGCCATTTCTGCTATCTCGCTGTGATCCCTGCACTTGCGTGATAATAGGCTGTATTAAAGCGGTTTATAAGCGATTTCAATCGTTGTCTCCCGTTTCTATAGTTTCTCTAATTCACTACAGTTTTGCGTAAAACGGTATCAGCGGTATCAGCGAGATTAGCTGACGCTGTTCAGTCCTGCGTCTGGCACATTGTCTCCGCCAAGCATATTTCCTTTGAGAAGGTCGGGAGCCGCACGAGATGATTAAGCACTCGATTCGCCCACTGCGGTTTTGAGCACCCAGCCGAATTGAGGTGGATTGAGCAATGGTGCCTAGTAAAACTATTGGGTGTGTTCGCGCCTCCGTCTCGGATTCTAGCGTGATTTCACGCAAGTCTGCACTTGGCAGCTTTGAAAAAGTCTTTGCACCGTGGCATACGACCTGCATACAAGGCAGATAAAGCCTGAGAAGGTTTTATGCTCACCGCCGAACGCTATCTTCACTTCGAAAATCTCGATATCTCAAGTGCCCTGATTGTTGCTAGTTGTAGTCTGTGCGGAATGGAGTTCAGTGACGCGCCAAGACCCGGAGAGCATGTTGGCGAACTCTTGATGAGAATCCGTGCAAATTTCGATGCACATGACTGCGGTGCGGTGAAGCAAGATGCTTGACCTCGGTCTGGAATCGACGATTTCCCTCTTCAATAAACAGAGATGATCGCAATCACTGCGGTCAAGTTTGGATTCGTGTATGCGGTATTGAAACACCAATTGTGAGGTAGTCATGAAGTGCAGAAGTTGCGGTGCAAGCCTTGTCGTACAGCAACTTAATGGCGAAGTTGCCCTCCATTTTCCCGGACTTGATGGTCTTAAGAAACCCATCGTTTTCGTCTTCCCGAGAGTCCTCGTCTGTTTGCAATGCGGAATTGCGGAATTTGCCATTCCGGAGGAGCTGCTAGCGACACTTAAGGAAGTAACAACTCAGGACTCAAGAAGCGCATCCGCTTGCCGGAGAGTGTGACCGTTGTGCAGTACGGCGGTTATTGTCGGTACGAGTTCGCTCGCAGCATTTGATTTCAATACGTATCCGAGTGCACCAGCGTCGATGGCTGCTCTCCTTATGTCGGCATCACTTTCCTGAGTTACAAACACAATCTTAGAGTGTGGTGGGGCCCACTGGATTTGTGGGGCAGCTTGGAGTCCGTTCAGGACAGGCATTCCAATGTCAAGGAGTACAAGATCGGGTTTCAGTTCAGCAACTCGCTGGACTGTTTCGATGCCGTCACTGGCCTCGCCCACGATCTGACACTCAGGCCGGCTGCACAGTATTTCGCGCACTCGGACACGCCACGCGGCAATGTCGTCGGCAATGAGAACGGTTGCTCGCGATGATGGAACTTGTGGTTCTTCGAAGACTTGCACCTACGTGAGATGCCCAACTTCGCATTCGCAGTTGGACCCGTCAAGCGCCAAACTGCGCCAAAACAGACAGTACCCTTTTCAGATGATGTTTTTCAGCAAGTGGTCCCAACAACCGTCCGGCAAGCGTTCCGTTCTTCTCACGCCGTTTTGCCTGTCAAAGGGAAGCAGCCAGCTGAGAGTCTGAAAAAGTCGAATTCCGCCATCGTCTCCTATCTCGTACACTTTCTTGTAACTAGATTTGAATGCGAGGGCCGCTTTCGTATCGTTCTAATTCGCCGGCAGTTCCTTCGCCTTCCGAGTGACCTGTAACTGTTCAAGAGCCAGCTTGTAAGCGACGTAATACTTGTAGATATTCGCAACATAGGTGACGGTTTCCTGCCCAATGTCTTTGGCCGCAACGAGTTCCACGTTGTTGAACCAGACGTTCGAATCAAGGCCCTGATCAGCCGTCTTTTTGCGCAGCCTCGCGATGCGGTTCGGCCCGGCGTTGTAACTGGCAAAGACGAACAAGGTCTTGTTCAACGCATCGATCTTCGGATCATTGAAATACGTGTCTTCAATGTTGCGCAACATCTTCACGCCCGCGTGAATATTGCCATCCGTCGTTGCGACGTCAGAAATGCTGATGGGCGAAGCTGCTGCGTATTTGGGGATCACCTGCATGATGCCCACCGCGCCGCTTGAGTTCTTCTTGCTCTGGTCCAGCAGAGATTCCTGGTAGCCTTGGGCCGCGATCATCAGATAATCGAAGCCATATTCTCCGGCGTACTTCTGGAAGGTCGCGAGATTGATTTGGAATTTCTTCAGCTCTTCGCCGGAGGTTGAGTTCTTGACCCACTGTGTGTTTTGTAGGTAGCGACGAAGCAGCGTGTTGCCGAAGGATGTCCCGACGGAATGCGACCCAATAAAGTCGTCGACCACGCGCTTCAATTGCGGGTTGCTCTTGCGCATCGCCCACGCCAGTTGGACACCACTGGCGACCACCAATTCAGGACGTGGTTGGATGTGATCGAGCACTTTCGACCAAAGATCAGCTCGCTGCTTCGACGTGACTGTCGCGGGAATCAGGCCGGCGTTCACCATCTGAACGAGATCATCGTTTGTCAGGTTAGGGTCTGCTGCCTTGACAACAATCGGCGTCTTTCCGGCCTTTTGGAGTTCCTCGTTCGTCTTCTTAAGGTTTTGGTAATAAGCCGTCAGGGGATTGGCGTACACCGTTTTTCCGCCAAGATCCGCTAGGGTGGAGACCGGGCCGAAGCTTGATCCCGTTACGATGATTTGTGTTACGTCGGTCGCGATGGGTAACGAGAAGGCAACTCGCTGTTCACGTTCTGGAGTGATGACAACTCCGAAGGCGACGAGGTCCCCCACGCCCTCTGTGAGGGCCGACTCAACCTGATCGATGCGCATAGGAACCAATGTAACTTTCACCGCCAACGTACGCGTTTTCAGTTTGGTATTGACGAACTTTTGGAACTCTTCCAGAGCCTCGTACATCACGCCCCGTGGCAGGCCTTTGTCGTAGAAAAAGCCGATGGGATTCATAATGAGTAGAGCGCGGATATTCCGTCTCTTCACCATGTGATCGAAATCGCCAGTGTCACGCGCGTAACTCCGCGGCAACACAATAGCCCTCGAGGGCGACGGCGTTTCGTCTGGTGACGAGTTGGAAGGCCCCGGAGCCGCCTGCTGATTTGACTGCTCCGTATTTGGTGTTGGCGCAACTTTCGTATGGCAAGCAATCAGCAGAACAAGAGCACACCAGGACAATGCAAACACGACAGGTCGGCGGAACGAATTCGGCTCAGCTCTCCTAGCCAAGGTTAGTAATTCAGGTCGGCCAGGCCGATTCAGTCGCTTCAGGTGGCCCTGCGCGCTCCCCTGACACTTTGTAAGTGATCCAATGTCCTCGGGTCTGATCATGGTTGTGTTCCTGATCACTAGTCATTCGCAGTTGTTGTTTTCCGTCACCCGTCGGATGGGTCGGTTGCGATGAGCAAGAATTGGAGGGAACTGCAAATAGTTCCCCCTTCGTCCCCGTCACAAATTGAGTACCACTCCAGCCTGATATATGAAATTCCCTTTCTGGAACCGGTCCTCACACCGTGAACTGAAACCATCAAAAAAGAACGGGCCGCTAGTTTCCTCCGGCGCCGGAGCCAACGATACCCTTGTTCACCAACAGTTTCACCTCGGTCCTGCGATTTTCGCTCCGCCCGGAACGAGTCTCGTTGGATGCTGCGGGGTTGGTCTCTCCCAGTGCACCAGGGGCGACAATGCGTCCAACTGGAACGTTACACTCCTGAAGAAGATAAGCGACCACCGCCTGAGCGCGTTCCTTGCTCAGCACTTGATTGCTGGAAGCGGTACCGACCGAGTCGGCAAACCCAGCCACTTGGATTACGAATCCCTTTTGGTAGGCGAGGGCGTTCTTTGCCAAATCCGCCAGTGCATTTTTGTCTGCCCCCGAAATGCTGTAATCCCCGGTGGCAAAGTACACTGTATGTTCGCCCTTCACGACAAAGTCGCCCAACTCCGAAAATCGTTTCTGGGTGGATTGCGCAACTTCGTCAATGCTCGCCTGGTTGGCTGCGATATCTTGCTTAGCCGCCGCGATGGCTGCTTCAGTGGCCGCCTGGTTGGCCGCAATTTCTGCATCGGTGGCCTCCTTATTCGCCTGGTAGACCTCCATGTTCTTGGCTTGTTGCTGAGCGGTGGGATTCAAACCGGCCTGGATCACTTTGGCTAGGCTCAGATCATCTTGATCGAAGGTTATCGTCTCCGCCGTAACCTGATTTTGATCACCCGTTCCCTCGAACTTCAGTTTGAGTCCCGGTATCAGTACCTCTTGACCCACTTGCTTTTTCCGAGCACCCAGCCCTATCGGGTGTTGAACTTTCGTATCCGCGGTGACTGTGACCGTTGTAGTTCCCTCGTCAGTTTCTACGGTCAGGGTGTCTCCGGACCGTAGGGTGATCACTCCTTTGCCTTTTACCTTGTCGGCGGCAAGGGCCGACCCCAAGCTCAAGAGGCACAATGCTAAGAGACTCGCCGAAATACCAATTCTTCTGCTGGTCATAAATCCTCCTCCTATATTTTGTGTTCAGTGTGTGTTATAGACGCTAGGAACGGCTCAGCAAATCGCGTTTGAGCCTTTCCGGCGACTCAATCAATTATTGATACGCTGAGGCACTTTGTATGACTACCTGCTCTCCCATTCAATGTCAGTAAATCCGGGCGGCCAGTCCGCTTCAGTCGTTTGAGGTCGGCAGACGCATTCGGCTGAAAATCTGTAAGCGATCCAATATCTTGGGGCCTGATGATGGCAGCGTTCTCCACCAATCGATCACCTGTGTTTTAGCCGTTAATTACAAGCGAATTGCTTGCGACAATATAGGGAGGTTTGGTGAGTGTCTATCCAGTTTCGGCAAAATTGAAGAGATTTGTGCGTTCCGCCAACCTACCGCGTAAAACTTTCTCCTCTTCTATTGAATCCTTGTTTTGCAGCAATGGCCGTTCCAGCCACTCAATGCAGGTGGCCGAGAGCTGGGAGGGCAGTTTACCGAAGAGGAAGACAATCTTTGACCATGCGGCCGAAGTGCCAAAAACCGAACTCCGTGGCAATCTTGCTGACTGTCGCTCGTGAGGGATCAGCGGCTAAAAGCGGTATCCGAATTTGGTGGAGTGATCTCCGAAGCCGGGGTTGCGAAACGTCAGCTGCAATCACAGTTATGAAAATAGCTAGAGCTATGCCGAGACTGCGGCGCGCAGCAATCTCCCACGACTCCCGCCTGATCCATCCTATCGAGTCACGATGATCTGCCATTCGCACTTCGGCAAAGCGTTACCTGACTGTTTCCCCGGGTGTCAGTTCTCGAACTTCAATCAAGCAACCCGCTTATCGGATACAGGTTCTCGTTTGGCAAATGCGCCTGTCTTGCCGGCATCGAGCATCTGAACTCCGTCGAGCCTCCCGAAGACTTCGATCAGTTTAGCGACGAGACCCGTCCAGCCGGTCTGATGACTTGCCCCCAAGCCCGCGCCGTTATCTCCGTGGAAGTACTCGTAGAACAGGATGTAATCCTTCCACTGAGGATCGGTCTGGAATTTCTCTGTAGCTCCGTACACCGGCCGCCAGCCAGATTTGTCCCGGAGGAAGATTCGCGTCAACCGATTAGAAAGTTCGCGGGCCACTTCAAACAGGTTCATCAAGTTGCCGGAGCCAGTCGGGCACTCGATTTTGAAGCTGTCGCCGTAATAAAGATAGAAGGACAGCAGGGCTCGGATTAGCAGTGCATTCACCGGCATCCAAATCGGGCCGCGCCAATTTGAGTTTCCACCGAACATGCCTGTGTCTGATTCAGCCGGGAGATAATTTACACGATAGTCCTGGCCGCACACATTAAAGACGTACGGATGCTCGTCATGGTACTTGGAGAGTGCGCGAATACCGTAAGGGCTCAGGAATTCCTTCTCATCCAGCATGCGCGACAGGATTCGACGTAACCGTTCTGGATTCACTAGCGCCGCGATGCCCCGCTCGCCATACCCAAGATGTCCAGACCCAGTCGGATGGATGCTCTGTCGCAGTTCGGGCATGCGTTGCAACCGTTCCCTCATGAGTTCCATCACACGGGGCACGCGCTCCCGCTGCCAGGGTTCAATCACAGTGGTGGCACAGAGGGGCAACAAGCCTACCATGGAGCGGACCTTGAGCCGCGTTGCGCCGCCGTCCGGAAGGCGCAGAACGTCGTAGTAGAACCCATCTTCTTCGTCCCACATGCCATCGGACCCCACCTGATTCATTGCGCGGGCGATCCAAAGGAAATGGTTCGCAAACTTCATCGCCATGTCTTCATAGTGGGAATTATGGGCTGCCAACTCGACGCTGATCTCGAGCATATTTTGGCAGAACAGCGATACCCATGCGGTGCCGTCCGCTTGCTCGAGGTGGCCTCCGGTGGGTAGTTGTGCGCTGCGGTCGAAAACCCCGATGTTATCCAGTCCTAGAAAGCCTCCTTCGAAGAGGTTCTTGCCAAAACGGTCTTTACGGTTCACCCACCAACTGAAGTTCAGCACCAGCTTAGAAAAAGACCGCTCCAGGAACTCCAGATCGCCCTTGCCCTTTAGAGCTTGCTCGGTCCGATACAGAAAGATCGTTGCCCAGGCGTGGACGGGCGGATTCACGTCGCTGAAGTTCCACTCGTAGGCCGGGATCTGACCGGTCGGATGAAGGAAGAACTCCTGCAACATCAGATCGAGTTGTTCTTTTGCGAAATCCACATCGACCGTAGACAGCGCGATTGCGTGAAAAGCCAGATCCCACGCGGCATACCACGGATACTCCCACTTGTCAGGCATCGAAATGATGTGTTTATTCACCATGTGGGACCACTCGACGTTCCGCGTTTGTGCTCCTCCCGGTCGGGTAGGATCCACGCCATGTTCCTGGAGCCATTTGTCGACATCGAACCCGAAGTATTGTTTACTCCACAGCATCCCGGCGAGCGCCTGTCTCATGACCTGGGCCTCGTCGTCGCTGACACGTTCAGGAGTGATGGTTCGATAAAACTCATCTGCTTCGCGGTGACGAACAAGTACAGTTTCAGCAAAGTTCTTGAAGGGATCGCCTAGCGCGGCAGGTGCCAAGTCGCTAAGCCTCAGGCGGATCACAACCGTTTGGCCCGCGTCAATCTCCGCCAAATAGTGGGCGGCAGCCTTTGTTCCAACGTGCTCAGGGTTGACAGCTTCCGGCTTACCCTGAACCACATAGTTGTTAATCCCGTCTTTTACGTGTGGAGTGGCATTGGGTGTTCCGAAGACGCGCTCGTTATTGGTTTCATTCTCTGTGAAAAGCAGCGAGGCATCGCCCTCGCAGTACAGATAGCGCTCACCCAACTGGTTGTGTGACGCTGCGACCACAGGACAGCCATTCTTGTTCGTGATCTTCTTCAAGGACGGTTTAGCTGTGCTGGGCCACCATGTCCACGTGTTGCGGAACCAGAGGGTTGCAACACATGGACCGTTGCGGGGTCAGGCCCACGATTACAGACACTGATCTGGATTAGAATGTCCTCCGGTGACTGTTTGGCATACTCGACGAAGACGTCGAAGTACCTGTCGCTGTTGAAGATTCCCGTATCCAGTAACTCGTATTCCATCTCACCCCGGTTGCGCCTTTTGCTGGTCGTAACCAAATTCTCGTAGGGGAAAGCGGCCTGTGGATACTTGTACAAGTACTTCATGTACGAATGGGTTGGTGTGCTGTCCAGATAGAAGTAATACTCTTTGACATCCTCCCCGTGATTGCTTTCGCTGTTCGTTAGCCCGAAGAGGCGTTCCTTTAGTATTGCATCATTGCCATTCCAGAGACCTACGCTGAAGCACAGCAACTGCTTTTCATCACTGATCCCGGCAAGGCCATCCTCACCCCAGTGATACGCGCGCGAGCGAGCCTGGTCATGGCTGAAATAATCCCAGGCGTTCCCATCCTGGCTGTAGTCTTCTCGAACTGTGCCCCACTGGCGCTCGCTGAGGTAGGGGCCCCACTTTCTCCAGGGGGCATGGGCGGTCCGCGTTTCTGCTAGTCTGGCGATTTCTGGATTAATACTCATTTCTCACCTCAGATCTCATGCCGGCACCGCGCAAGTATAGTAAGAGGACAAATAGCTGAAACGTCTGCCACGATTTATTCAGAGACAAGACCCTTCAATCGAGGAGGCGCGCAATGTATCACGGTTGACATTGCTATGCGATCCGATGCCCTCCGGTCTGATCTTGGATGTTTGTCACCATTGATCCGATTACGGTGATTTAGCTGCGAATCACCTGCGAATTAACTTCTGCACACGAAGCCTATGCAAGTACCTTCCAAGTTGGCTATTCATCTTCGGCAAAATTAGATAATTGCGTGCGCACATCCAAGAACTCACTCTCCTACCACTTAAGTCGCTTCTTAGTGTTGTCCGTTACAACCAAAAGCGGACTCCTTCAAACCGCTCTATCGAACTCGCGCCGAGTACCTGACGCGGCGACTTTTCAAAGCGCGTACCGTGCTCATTGCAGGTTGCGCAGAGTTTCAGAGGGGAGTTCGCGGAATAGGAAACGATAATCACGAGCAAAACGACCGAACTGCCAAATGCCGAACCGAGTGGCAACCTCCGTCACCGACGCCACTAACGGGTTAGCGGTTTTGAGTGCGCGCCTAACCTGGTTGAGTATTCTCAGATTTAGATATTGCACCGGCGGCATTCCGAAGTACTGCTGAAACGCCTCACGAAGAGTTCGCTCGGAAACGCCAGCGGAATTGGCGAGTTGTTCTACCGAAATGTACTCACCATCATGCTGGTCGAAAAAGTCCATAGATGTGCGAATGATTGGTCCTCGTGGGACAGTATGCCGACCAACCCTGCGTCCGACTTGATGCGGTCTGGCGAGTACATTGCGAATCTCTCGGACCAGTTTCTGATGTGCCGCCCCTTGCGCGGCGGCTGATTCGAAGGCGGCTGGCGCTTGCTGGACGCTCTCATCAAGCTGCTCAATGACTGATCGAAATCGCCCAATTTGATAGGATGGCAGCGTAAGTACACCATGCGTTGAACCATCAGCGCTTGTCCCGTCTCCATTGGCGCTGACAAGATCCCCACCCGCGATATGAACAGAACACCAACGTCTCGACGAGGCGTCCGCAGCTAAGCAGAATTCTTTGCCCGGCCCAACGACCATCAGAGAACAGTCGTCAAACCGACGCCCGTTGCCCGAAAATGCGGGAACTCCACCGGTCTGGAGAAAAATCGTGGGCCCTCCCAGCATTGAGGTTCCTTCTACAACCGCTTTACCCGTTGCCTGGCCCCATTGAACGCTCACGTTCTTGAGAATCGAGTGGGTAAGCAGCCAATGTCCTTGTTCGGGGCCCAGAAGCATCGCTCGCAAATCAACAGTATGCCGGATCGTGTCGAAGAAAGCCTCAAACGAAGTAAAGGTTTGTGTCGGCATTCATGTCTTCCATGATCGCCTAACAGGCGGCCTGGCAGATATCATTCGAACGTGATCGCGTCATTATGTTCGAAGACGTCCTGGCAATACCAACATCAGCCTGCTAACGCGCAAACCGCCATCTGCTTGTCCCTCTAAGTTTACGGATCCCAGAAAAGAAACCTGACAGCACCCCTTTGTTGAAATGCGCCGGGAAGGTGCGAATACTTACACAGCGGAATGCTTACTCAGGTCTAGTAGTTAACAACGGTGAGTCTTAATTAGAAACTGGCAGATGTACCAGTGGGTAGTTCGATGTGGAGATATTCGGCAGCCAAATCCGGTTGGGTCACGGTTCGTGGTTAGGCATTTCCCAAAGCGTTCGCATTCGCGAGAGCCGTCCAAAAGAGTCTCATCGACCTGTGCTCTTAGGGCGCGCCAGGAACAAACTCCCAGTTACACCTCGTGTGGCTCCCCCGAAACCATGCAGGCTCATAGGGGGACGGCCCATTGGTCGACAGGTGAGTTAGGCAAGAATGTTCCTAATTTTGCCGAAACTGAATAGCCAACCTGGAAGATACTGCATAGGCTTCGAGCAAATGTAATTCGCAGTTGATTCGCAGCTAAAAAGACGGTGGTCGGGTCAATGGGATACACAGCCGTGATCAGAGCTGACGAGATTCGATCGCTTACGGACTTTAACCGGAATACAAAAGCCCATCTGAGGAGACTCAGACGGACAGGCCGTCCAGAGTTGCTCACGGTTAATGGGAAGGCAGAGATGGTTGTGCAAAATGCTTCGGCCTATCAACGATTGATTGAGTGCCTGGAGAAGCTCAAGCGTGATTCACCAAAACACTAGCGAGACTCTGAGAACACGGTTCCGTCTGGCCGTCATTGGCTTTGTTCGGGCTGCTCCACCCGCAGCGTTCACGAGAAGACAAAGGGCGGTGCGAAATCCACACCCAGATAGTTTAAGAGGAGAACATCGATGGCAGACGAGGAGATCACAAAGGTTACTCCACAACATGATCTAAGCCGACGCAACGTGCTCAGGGGCGCAGGCGCAGTTTTGGCAGCGGCCGGTCTTTCTGCGGCTGGCCCGACTGCAGCGCAGGCGCAGGCACTGCCAGGCGCGAACCAACCCAAGAATCCCTACGGCGGGGGCCCGAGCACCGGCCTACAGTTCCCGCCATACTACAAGCCAACGCCGTCAGTCCGGAGCCGGATGAACTACTTCCCGGGCAGTGAGCAGTTAGGGAAGGACGAGATGCGGATCTCGTTCGTCGGCAGTTGCCCATTCCCGCCGCGGCGCGACCAGGCCGGCACGTGCATCATGGTCGAACTGGGCAATGGTGACCGCTTCTTCTTCGACTTCGGCCCCGGCTGCGTCAAGAACATCCTCGCGATGGGTGTTCCGATGCCAAGTATTAACGACATCTTCATTACTCACCTGCACGTCGACCATTACCACGACCTGTCCTATCTCCTCCCATTCTCCGCATGGTCAGGGCGATGGAAACAACCGCTGCGGGTGACCGGACCTTCCGGCCGCACGCCGGACCTCGGAACCAAGGGCATGGTCGCCGGAATGAAGCAGATGCTCAAGTGGCACCTGGACGCCTTCGACGCCTGCCCCATTGGGGACGGCTATGAAATCGAAGTCAACGAATTCGACTGGAAGGACGAGAACGGCATTTGCTACGACAAAAACGGCGTTACGGTCCGCCATTGGCGGCGCTCGCACGTCAAAGACGGCGCCTCGGCATACCGTCTCGACTGGAACGGCCTTTCGTTCGTGTGGACGGGCGATGGGCGGCCTGACGACCTGACGGCCAAGTATGCCAAGGGCGTCGATGTCTTTGTCACCGAACTCCAACCCGATCTGGCGCGTCTCAACATGCTCAAGTATGGGCTGCCGGAATTCCTTTTCAACTACACCGTGGACATCCACCATACCTTGGGTTACGCCACGGGCTACCTCATTAACCAGGTCAACCCTCGGGTAGGTATGGCCACGCACCTTGCTTTCGACGATGACACGCTCAACGAACAATCCGCCGACATTCGCACCCATTGGAAGGGGCTTTTCCTGTATGGCGCGCCGGACGTCGTGACCGTCAACGTAACCAAGGACGCGATCTGGCAACGGGATGCTGTTTTGCCAGCGTTCGCGGGCCAGCCCCTGCCACCTCCCACGCTGCTGTTCGGCGATCCGCTGCCACTCGCTACGGGGCAGGGTGTCGTACCGCAGCCGAGGTTGCCGCGAGAGCAACAGCAGGAGCAAAGGACGCGCGACCTTGAAATTGATCCACATAAGTACTATCCGCCCGACGTTTATCGCGAGCCGCTCACCAAGTTGCCCAACCCGCAACTGGTCGATCTCCTCGAGATGGCGAAGGTGATGGGAATTGATCTGAGTCAATTCAAGAAATAGCGGTGCACTCAGGTGTCCCGCCGCATGCGTCGCGGCGCTCCGCGGACGATCTTCTTGAGAGGAACCCTAGACCATGGAAATCATGGACGACAACGGCAAAACCGTTCCGCTAACGATCCTGACCGGTTTTCTCGGGGCAGGAAAGACGACGCTGATGAATCGCATCCTCAATGGGAATCACGGTCTGCGTGTGGCAGTTCTCGTCAACGACTTCGGCTCAATCAATATCGACGCCGAACTTGTCGTCGGGGTGGACAACAACATGATCAGTTTGGCCAACGGTTGTATCTGCTGCCAGATTCGCGACGACCTGATCGAGTCGGTCGCCACGCTGCTCGCTCGCCCAGATGCCATCGAATACATTCTGCTGGAAGCCAGTGGCGTCGCTGATCCCGCCGGGATTTTCGCAACCTTCACCGATGCCAATCTGCGGGACCGGATCAGGCTGGACAGCGTCATTTGCGTAGTGGACGCCGACCAGGTTTTCGCGCACCCCGAGTATCCCCCTCTGATGGACCTCAAGCTCCGCCAAGTCGGTTTTGCGGACATGCTAATCCTGAACAAGGTGGGCCTTGCCGGTCCCGCGCAAGTCGAAATGGTCAGGGCTTGGCTCGACGACCATTTCAATCGTCTTCGGATCGTCGAGACCAATTACTGCGAGGTGCCCTACGAGATTCTGTTAGGTGTCGGAAGATTTGATCCCGCTCGCACCAGCGTTAGCCCACTCGCGGTTGAGCGTGGTTGCACCGACTCCACTTGTCATGACCACCACCATCAGCATGACCACTCGAGGGTTTTCAGCACTTGGAGCTACGAAACGGACAAGCCGCTATCACTGGAAGCCTTGCGGGAGACGGTGCGTAAGTTGCCGGGGACTGTTTACCGTGCCAAGGGCGTGGTTTATACCACCGACGCGCCACAGCGCCGAGCGGTGCTGCAGGTGGTCGGCAGGCGCGTGGACATCTCGTTAGAGGACGAGTGGGGAGGGCGGACGCCGCATACACAGATTGTAGTCATCGGCGCGATCAATAGCCTCGACCCAGTGATGCTCGGTCACCAGTTCAACATGACGACGACAGTGCCGAACCCGGCATAGAGAGGGAGATAACGTTATGACGAATTGGATGGAGAAGATGACCCTTGCTCTTGCGGCCGCGGGCACCCTTCTTGGATTGTCCCTGTCGAGACTGGAAGCGCAAGACACGAGCGGCAAGAAACCCAACGTTGTATTTA
>Ga0335085_10001071_pt1 | contig 63988 bp, 56 predicted proteins | sample Lox_Sample_45_FD_206712 | JGI IMG/M metagenome (GOLD analysis project Ga0335085, IMG submission 206712) | Soil microbial communities from Loxahatchee National Wildlife Refuge, Florida, United States - Lox_Sample_4.5 | ecosystem: Environmental > Terrestrial > Soil > Wetlands | place: USA... | reverse complement strand
TTCAAAGAACTCCATGCGGCAGGCTGGAAGAGATGGCTGGGAGTCATCGGCGGAGCGCTGTGTATGTTTGCGGGTGCGACGCTGCTTGCGATTGCCTCATCGCACCAGGCAGCGCCGGGCAAAGCCACTCTCGGGATTGCCGCGGCACTCGGCGCGGGAATTCTGTGGGGCACGATGTACATCCCCTATCGCAAGGCGTACCTCACCGGCATGAATCCGCTCTCCTTTATCACTTTTTTTACGATTGGAGAGTTGGTGACGATGCTGATCCTGGCAATCGGATATCGTGGGCTGAGCCCCTTATGGACCGAACTCAACGGCGCCCGACCGGTGCTGTTCTGGCTGATGCTTGGCGGTTTCGTGTGGGTCATTGGCGATCTGTTTCAGCAATACGCCACGAAATATGTCGGGATCAGCCGCGGCATTCCGCTCTCTAATACGAATCAGCTGTGGGGACTCTTGTGGGGCGTCCTGGTCTTTCACGAATTGCGCGGCGGTGGCCATGCCACCTACATGCAAGTCGCCGGAGGTTCGATCCTGATGGCTCTGGGAGCGGTCGCGATTGCGCTGTCGTCCGCAGATTCGCGGGAACACTCCTCATGGCGGGATGCCGCACAACGCGAGGGCGAGCGTTATGGTGTCGAACGCGATTATGTACATGCTGGTATGGAAGGTCGCGCGTTCGAGAACGAGCCTCCGCGGAGAACTGCGCTCGACTGGGTGCTCATCCTGGGAGCCACGGCAATATTCATGGGGCTCGCGGTCATGGCCAAACCCGCGCAAGTGGAAGTCGCGTTGGGATGGGCGGCAGCACTGGGTGTTGCCATGTTCACGTTGATGGCCGCCTGCGGAATCGCCCTCTGGCGGACCACAGGTTTTCGCTGAAGCCTTTTCGTCGAAGACTGGAGATTGCTTTTCGGCCACACACAATTCCCGGGCGCGCTAAACTCACGTGGATTTCCTTGAAGGAGACCCTCAGATGAAACGCACTCTCACCGGCTTCACTTTGCTCGCGCTTTTTGCCGCATTGCCGACAGCGGCACAAGTAAATCCCTATAAGGAAGGAACGCCCGGCGTCAGCGGATACCGCGCAGAAGTGATGGCAGAAGTCATGGTGCAAGAGGACAAGTTCACGCGCCTCGCCGAAGCGATCCCGGCCGACAAGTTCGCGTGGCGGCCGTCAGCTGACGTTCGCTCCTTCGCCGAAGTCTTTCTCCATGTCAGCGCTGCGAATTACAACCTTTACAAACTCGTGGGTACTACTCCACCCCCAAACGTGGATGTGAAGAACCTTGAGAAATCGACCACAGACAAAGCGAAGGTGATTGCCACTCTTAAAGACTCTTTTGCGCATGCGAAGAATGCGATCAAAGCCATGTCTGACGCTGATCTGGAGAAGAGCATGGACTGGTTCGGCGGCAAGAACACGGAGCGCGGCATGCTTCTGTTTATCGTGCGCCACGCCGCTGAGCACCTCGGTCAGTCGATCGCCTATGCGCGTTTTGCCGCAATCGTCCCGCCGTGGACCGAGGACGCACAGCGAGAGCCACCCGAGAAGAAATAGCGTTGCATTGGACTCCGCTGTGACGCGTGAAGTTGATTTCTACGCCCGACGCCTGATGCCCGAAGCCTGACGTCGGCGTTTATGCTAGATTCGACTCCTTGATGGAAGCCGCACCAAGTATCAGCACCCAGGGACTGTCCCGTCGTTTTGGAGAACTCGCCGCAGTCGATGGCGTGAACCTTCGAGTTGCCGCGGGGCAATTCTTCGGCTTTCTCGGCCCAAATGGCGCGGGCAAGTCCACCACCATCAAGATGCTGACGGGACTCCTTGCACCAAGCTCCGGAACAATCGAAATCCTCGGGCTCGATCTGAACACTTATCCCGTAGAAGTGAAGCGCCAGATCGGCGTCGTCCCGGAAGGGATGGCTCTATTCGGCCGCCTCACTGGCGCCGAATTTCTGAGCTTCGCGGGTCGCATGTACGGGCTGGATCGCGAGACCGCTGCCCGGCGCGCCGCCGAATTGCTCGATTTCATGCAACTGTCCGAGCAACCAAAGAAGCTGGTGACTGACTATTCGCACGGAATGCAGAAGAAACTGGCCATGGCGGCCGCGGTGATTCACGGACCGAAAGTGCTTTTTCTGGACGAGCCGTTTGAAGGCGTAGATGCAATCGCTGCCGGAACCTTGAAAGCAATGCTGCAACGAATGATCGCACGCGGCGCCACCATCTTTTTGACGTCTCACGTGCTTGAGATCGTAGAGCGCCTGTGCAGCCACGTGGCCATCATTCATCACGGTAAACTCGTCGCCCAAGGATCACTGGAGGAACTGCGCGCCGGAGTGGAAGCACAAACGCCCGCTGGCGATGACACACAGATCCAGGCAGAAAAGCTGACACTCGAGGAGATTTTTCTGCGTGTAGTGGAAGGATCCCGCCCAGCCGACCAGGAGCTTTCCTGGCTCGGGTAGAAGTTCGAAGTTCGATCACACTGATCTGGTCCGCCGCAGACCGACTTTCTGACAAAATAGAATGCACAACATGGCGTCTCCACTCAGCGTTCCCTCTCAAGTCACCACGATCGCCGCCCTGCGCTGGCGCATGTTCGTAAACAGCCTGCGCACGAAACGCGGGAAGATGGAGCTCGCCTCCCGCATCATCGTCACCTCGGCGTTCGCACTTGGAGGCCTCGCCGCTTTCTCCGGGGCCATTGCGATGTCCTGGTTTTTCGTCTCTGATGGCAAGCCTGAATTGTTGGCTGTTCCCCTATGGATGGTCTTCCTCTTCTGGCAATTCTTCCCCGTGATGGCCGGGGCGTTCACAAACAATCCGGATTCCTCCGAACTGCTGAGATTTCCTCTGACGTACCGCTCCTACTTTTTGGTTCGACTTGCCTACGGTTTTTTCGATCCCGCCAGCGCGCTCGGATCCGTTGGCTTATCGGGCATCCTGATTGGTGTCTCGATTGCCCGTCCGGTGCTGTCTCCCTGGACCCTGGTGGTTCTTTCCGCCTTCGGCGTTTTCAACCTGGTGCTGATGCAGATGATCTTTGCCTGGATCGAGCGCTGGCTGGCACAGCGTCGCACTCGCGAAATCATGGGCGTGCTCTTCATTCTCATCATGCTCAGCTTCCAGCTAATAGGGCCCATGACCCAGCACATGGAACACGGACTGAATCCACACCTTCAGCGCGAAGTTGAGAGAGTCGTCCGCGTGCAAGGCGTTCTCCCTCCCGGCCTCGCATCAAATGCCATCGTTCAGGAAGCCCATGGCCACCCCTTCATGGGATTCACCTTCTTGCTGATTCTGGCCGCACTGACGCTTGCCGTTGCATCACTTTTGCACCTACGCCTCCGTGCGCAGTTTCACGGCGAAAATCTCAGCGAAGCTGATGCCCGGCCTCGCATACTGCAGAAGCAAGCGTTGCAAGTGGGTTGGGATCTTCCGGGATTCTCCGAGTCCGTAGCCGCTGTTTTCGAGAAAGAGACTCGGTACCTTGCCCGCAGTGGTCCCATGTTGCTGACGCTCATCATGCCGATTTTTATGCTGCTGATCGTTCGCTTCGGCGCGATGAATCACCTTCAGCACTCCATCTCTTTCAGCCGCACACCCGATATGGCTTTCCCCGGCGCGGCTGCCTATTCCCTGCTGATCCTGACGAACTTGCTGTACAACAGCTTCGGCGCCGACGGTGGCGGCATGCAGTTCTTTTACGCGTCGCCCGTGTATTTCCGCCACATCATCCTCGGAAAAAACCTTGCACATCTAGGCGTGCTGCTCTTCAATGCAGCATTTTCCTGGATCGCGGTGACCTACCTCTACGGACATCCACACAATGCTGTCACTGTCGCAACTCTCGCCGGACTGCTGTTTGCAGCACCGCTGAACTTCGCTGCTGGAAACCTGCTCTCCGTCTACGCTCCCAAGAAGCGCGACTTCTCTACATTCGGTCGGCAAAATGTGTCGCAGACGACGGTGCTGGCCAGCTTTGGGATGCAGATCGTGATCGTGGGCCTCGGGGCCGTCATGTTCGCCATTGCGCGGCTCTACAAGAATTTGTGGATTGCCGTGGCGCTCTTCCTCGTCCTTGCGGCGGTCTCAATTCCGATTTACGTCATGACACTACGACGTCTGGATAAAATTGCAGTTGAGCGCAGGGAGACGCTGCTGGCAGAACTCTGCCGGGCGTGACACCACTTAAGATTTCTCAGGATTCGCCAGGAACCGATACCCCACTCCGCGCACCGTTAGCAGGTGCCGAGGATGAGCCGGATCGTCCTCGATGTACCTTCGCAATCGAACCATGAAATTGTCGATTGCCCGAGTGTCGGTATCCTCATGAAGTCCCCAAACCTCTTCCAGAATCTGCTTGCGGGAAACGATCTTTCCGTCATTTTGCACCAGGTGTCGAAGCAGTTCCGACTCCATGAGCGTCAGGTGGATCGTGTTGCCGCGTGACTGGAGCTCGAGTGCGCCGAAGTCAATAGTCTTACCAGCGAATGAAAATTGCTGGAACCCGTCAATCCGGCTTCCGTTCTTCTGCGATCCACTCGGCTTGACTCCGCGCATCCATTCACTCCGCCGGAGCAAGCCCTGCAACCGCGCCAACAAAATCGACAGATCAAATGGCTTGGCAAGATAGTCGTCTGCTCCTGAGGCAAACCCCTTGAGCACGTCCTCAGGACGTCCGCGAGCCGTCAACATCAAAACCGGCACGTAGTTGTGCGCCGCTCGTAATTCCGACACGACACTGAAACCATCTTTTCCTGGAAGCATGATGTCAAGCACGATGACATCAAACGGTTCTCGTTTTTCGAGCAGTTTCTTCGTGGCCAATTCGCCGTCGCCTACAACCTCCGCCTCGTAGCCTTCCGCTTCGAGATTGAATCGCAAGCCCTCGGCCAGGTGTGCCTCGTCCTCGACCAGCAGCACGCGGCTCATGCTTCCGGCCTCGGCTCGTTGTTTGTTGGCTGCATCTTGGGCAGTTCCATCACCAGCGTCGTCCCCTGGCCTTCTCCTTCGCTTAGTGCAAAAGCCGTGCCCCCGTGCTTCTTAGCGATCGCTTTCACAATAAACAACCCCAACCCCGTGCCCTTCACGTGCGCGAGCGACCTGGGCGTGCCACGGTAGAAACGCTTGAACACTCGTTTGAGATCGTCCGGAGGAATGCCAACGCCTCGGTCTTGAACGCGCAAGACGATGCGCCTTTGATCCGGATTCTCCAGCCGTACGCTCACATCCACCTGTTCTCCGGAATACTTGATGGCATTGTCCAGAACATTGGAAACCGCGGTTCGCAAGTCTTCGGTGCTGCCTCTTACGTGAAGTCCGGCACCGTTGCTCGCCACTTCTTCAAAACGGAGCGCTTCAGGCTGGAGATGGTAGCGCAGACGGGTGGCATCGATGCAATCGCGGACGAGTTGGCCGAAATCAACGTCTCTTTTTTCCGTTCCGGCCTTCCTGTCCCCAGCACGCCCGGCCCGCAGGACTTGCTCGACGGTTTCGGTCAATCGATCGGCATCGCTCAACATTAGCCGGTAGAACTCCTGCTTCCTAGCTTCAGGAAGCTCCCGCCGCTGCAGGGTTTCCAGGTGCAGACGGATTGAGGCTATCGGCGTCTTTAACTCGTGGGTTACGGCGTTGATAAAGCTGTCATGCTGCTCGTTGCGCCGGACTTCTCGCACCAGAAAGATCGTGTTCACAACCATTCCGGCGATGATCAGCGCGAAGAAAATAATGCCAAAGAACAGCAGTACCCCTTCCCGCAAATTGAGGAAAATCCAGCCAACGTTGAGGGCAACCGCCAGCGCCACGAGGCCGATGCCCAGGGTGATGAAGAACGCGATCGTTCCACGGCGACTCGATATGCGCATGGTCTATTCGGATTGATTCTACCGCTTCGCCGGAACTGCCCAATGCCCCAAAAAGTAAAGCCCCGGCCGAAGCCGAGGCTATGAAACAAACTGCGGCTGACTAATCTCCAGCAGTCGAAAACTCTGGCGCAGTGTTCGAATCGATTAAGCGGCCATTGGGGGCCGCGACCACGCCCTTTTCCAGTTCGGCCAACCGAACGCGCTTCACGTCCCAAGCCAAACCCAGCTTCTGCAGCAGCCAGATTCCATACCAGTTGGTATCGATTTCATACCAGGTAAGGCCGTGAGCCGCGGACGTCGGATGCGCGTGATGATTGTTGTGCCAGCCTTCTCCGAAAGTCAGCAGAGCGACCCACAGGCTATTCGTCGAAAGGTCGCGCGTGGCGAACCGTCGTGTTCCCCACGAGTGCGTCGCCGAGTTCACCAGCCAGGTGCAGTGCAACAGGAACACAGTGCGGAAGAATGTTCCCCACAGTAGCCACGGCAGACCGCCGATCGCGAACAACACGATCCCGAGCGCAATCTGCGGAACGTAATGATACTTCGTAATCCAGACGTGAAATTTGTCCTTGGCTAGATCCGGCACATATCGCGCGAGCGTGGTGGCATCATGGTGCATCGACTTACCCATGAGAATCCATCCCATGTGCGCCCACCATTTGCCATCGATCGGCGAATGCGGGTCGCCTTCCTGATCCGAATACTGATGGTGAATGCGATGCGTCGCCACCCAGAAAATGGGCCCGCCTTCGAGCGCGAGAGTCGCGCAGAAAGTCAGGAAATACTCGACCCACTTGTAAGTCTTGTATCCGCGATGGGTGAGAAGCCGGTGATAGCACATCCCGATGCCTAGGCTCCCAGCAACCCACCACATCAAAATTGCGACGAACAATGCCTTCCAGGTAAAAAAGAAAAGCGCCGCAACGGCGCCCACGTGAAACATAGCCATGAAAATGGCGGTTACCCAATTGACTTCATTTTTTGCAGACTGATCTTTCCCCAAGTCTTCCTGTTGCATGAAAAAGGACCCCGTTCCTAGAACCTTCTGAAGATGATGAGACTCCAGTTAACCTATCAGGAGAAAGAACCTGGGAACTGTAATACTTGTGTAATAGGGCTCCCGTTGGTCATTACGGGAGTAATGAACGGATAGTGTATAGCTGTTTCTTTTTGCAGTGGAAGTGCGCTGATCGAGCGACCTATGCAGCCTTCCCTTTCACCTGGACGCCTGCCCACTTTTCCAACAGAGTCAGCGTAGCTGCATAGTCAAGATCCTTGTGACCATCTTCCGTTGCCATTTCGTAGATCTCCTCCACGGTTTCAAGGCCTGGCAGTTTTACGCGTGCTTCTTTGGCAGCCTCCAGCGTCAGCCGGATATCTTTGTGCATCAGCCGCAGAGGAAAGTTCGGAGTGAAGTCGCGCTGCAAAATGAACGGCGCCTTGTACTCGACGACACCGGAACGCACCATGGTGGCTTCAATCAGGGAGATCAACTGCTGTGAATCCACACCCAGCTTCGTCGCTAGCGTGAGCGCCTCGGCAAATCCTTCATAGATCATAGCGATCTGCAGGTTCATGGACAGCTTCGTGGCCTGGCCTTTGCTTGTCTCCCCCATGCGAAAGATCTTTTTTCCCATCGCCGCGAACAACGGCTTGAGCCGCTCTACGGCTTCTTCCGGACCACCAACGATAAAAACTAGCGTCCCGTCGCGTGCCCCAATCTTCGATCCAGTCATCGGCGCATCGACCCATGTCGCGCCCTTGGCAGCAACCCGTTCGGCAAACCGCAGCGTTGCTGAAGGCGAGATCGTGCTGGAGTCCGCAATGACTGCTCCGGTGGCCAGTGAGGATTCGGCACCTTCCTTCCCGAACATCACATCTTCGACAGCGTCTGTATCAGAGACACAAAGCCAAATAACTTCGGCGCGCTGCGCTGCCGCTGCTGGGCTCGGCGCAACGGCCCCGCCTTCCACCAGTTTTCCGGGCGTGCGATTCCACACCGTCACTTCATGGCCAGCCTTGACCAGGTTTAAGGCCATGGAATGGCCCATGATTCCCAACCCCAGAAATGCGACTCGCATGCGGAAATCTCTCCTTTTTCCTTCACACAGTGGGTGTTTTCGGATTAGATATGACTCGCCGATTCTGGTCAAGCCTGCGGAACTCCACACGAACTAAAGAGCAATTAGACCACCGGCAGTGAAACTTTCTTCACATCGACATGACCACAACTATCGGGTATAGTTCGCGGGATTAGTTTATCGACCTGGTGTCTGTGGCTCCAGATCCCCCTGCGGACAATTACTCTGCTGATCCTAAGGAAAATTTCCCATGACTCGTTCCGTGGTTGACTTTTTCTTGCGCGGCCGCGTTTTGGCCTTCTTCACTGCCATGACTGTCTGTGCGATTTTTGCCCTGGCCGCCTCCACTCAAACTGGTTTGGTCAGAATGAGTGTCGACAATCTGACCAATACCGACAGTGTCCACAAGACTGAAGTCGAACCGCACATGTTCGCTTGGGGCAATACGCTCGTGAGCGCGTTCCACGTCGCTCGCCGGCCTGGGAGCGTGGGATGGGGCAGCGGTGACGTAGGATGGTCCACCTCAACCGATGGCGGCAAGACCTGGCATTATGGTCTGCTTCCAGGACTGACCGTGAACTACAAGAATGGCACCTACGGAGCAGCTGCGGATCCTTCGGTGGCTTATGATGCCAAGCATCGCCAGTGGCTAATCTCCACACTGCCCCTGGCAGGTCTGAGTTGTTGCTCGTTGATTGGTGACGTCGCAGTTAACCGTTCGATCGACGGCTTGCGGTGGGGGAACCCCATCCTTATCGATAAGACTCACCTCGACGACAAGAACTGGACCGTGTGCGATAACACGCCCACCAGTCCTTTCTACGGAAACTGCTACACCGAGTGGGACGCGGCATTCGGCTCGGGCGACGTGCTGATGAGCGTCTCCAGCGATGGCGGACTCACGTGGGGAGCAGGAAAGGCTTCTTCTGATCGTGCCGGCGGCCTGGGAGGTGAGCCGCTGGTGCAGCCGAACGGCACCGTGATTGTTCCGTTCGAGGGTGGAGGCATCGATGTTTTCAGCTCAACCGACGGCGGTGCGACGTGGGGCCGCAGTCAGCAAATCGCCAGCATCAATAGTCACTTCGTGGCGGGAGGATTACGTAATCCGAATCTTCCTTCTGCCGCCATCGATGGCGCCGGCAACGTGTATGTCGTCTGGTCGGATTGCCGCTTCCGCACTAGCTGCAAGGAAAACGACATCGTCATGAGCACGTCGACCGACGGCAAGACATGGAGCCCGGTCGCTCGAATTCCGATTGATCCCACAACCAGCACGATCGACCACTTCATCCCCGGCATCGGGGCTGACCCGGCGACCTCCGGAGCCAACGCGCACCTCACGATCGTCTACTACTTCTACCCGAACACGAGTTGCACCAGCACCACGTGCCAGTTGGAAGTTGGATTCACCACCTCCGTGGATGGTGGCGCAACCTGGACCTCGGGCCACAAGATCGCTGGTCCGATGAACCTTTCCTGGCTGCCTGATTCCGATAACGGCCCGATGGTGGCCGACTACATCGGGGTCTCGTATTCGAACGGCAATCCATTCGGTGTGTTTGCTGTGGCACAGGCACCCACCGGAAGCACGCTGAACGAGTCAATGTTCACGACAAAGAACCCGCTGCCGGTTTCTTACGATGAGCCGCGGTTCAGTTCCGCCGATGACATGCCGGTACCGAATGCAAAACCCGATCATAAGATGAAGTTCTATTACGACGACGAGGGACATCGCGAGATTCCACGCTCGCGATGGATCACCAACACTCAGCCCGAATAGTTTTTGCCAATGAGCGAAATGCCACCCGCTCCACGCCGGTGGCATTTCACTTGGTTGCGCTGCGGCACACTGGACCGGTTTTTGCTTTTCCGCGATTACTCTCGTACTTGTAAAGAAAAGTAAAAAGCAGCACCCGGTGCTTCTAATTCATCTAAAATCTGAAGATTAAACCGACGCTAATCATGACGCCGGGATCGCAGTTGCTACTCGGCAGTGCGCAATGAACTACTAGCGTGAAGGAGCCTATCCCTTGTTCAGCCCGGCTCCCGCAGCAGGATGATTAAACAAACGCTCCGCAATCCGGCCCTTCGCAAACGCGCTACGCAGTTCGGACGTCTAGTGCGTCATTCGGCAGTCACTCCTCGTCATGGACAAACGCATAAGCCGCGCCTGGTCACCAATGGCGAACTTGGCGTGACCTTCATTGGGCATGCGAGCTTCTTCGTTCAAATCGGTGGAAAGAATGTGGTTATCGATCCGAATTTTGCCCGGTGGCTCTTCGTGCTCAAGCGCCTCCGCCGTCCGGGTCTTCGGATTGCTGATCTTCCCGCGATTGATTTAGTGTTGGTATCACACGCGCATTTCGATCATCTTCACCGTCCATCGTTGCGCGCGATTGTGCAGAATAACCTGCGCACCCGCGGAGTGGCTCCTGGCATCATCATTCCGACGCACGTTTCTGACCTGGTCTCGGACCTCGGGTTTTCCGAAATCATTGAACTCGACTGGTGGAAGAGTTCGCGACACGCGAATTTGTCGGTGACGCATGTTCCGTCACGCCACTGGGGCGCGCGCATTCTAAAGGATTCGCATCGCGGCTACGGCGGTTTTGTACTGAAGGCGGGAAAGCATTCCGTCTATCACGCTGGCGACACTGCATATTTCTCCGGCTTCAGCGAAATTGGACGCCGACTATCTCCCCAACTCGCTCTTCTGCCCATTGGGGCTTACAACCCTCCACAGTTCCGCAATGTCCACGCCAATCCGGCGGACGCGACTAAAGCCTTTCTTGATCTGAAGTCGCGTTGGATGGTTCCCATGCACTATGGAACCTTCCGCCTCTCACACGAACCAGTGGATGAACCGCTGCAACTGCTCGAACAAGAAGCCAAGGCCGCTGGAATTAAGGACCGAGTGGTCGTCCTCGAAGAAGGAGTTACCCGATTCTTCTAGAAGTTCCTCACTGAACCCTCGTGTTCTTCGTGGTGCAAATCTTTTTACAATCTAGCGGACAAATTCTGTCCTGAATCGGGTGTAGACTCGCACGAAATCTACTTTTCAGGAGGCCTTCAATGTCCGTAAAACCAATTCCTGAGGGATATCACACGCTTACTCCATTCCTGACTGTTCGTGATGCCGCCCGCGCCATTGAGTTCTACAAGCAAGCTTTCGGGGCTACGGAACGAGGAGTCGCAAAAGGACCCGACGGCAAAGTCATGCATGCCGAAATCAAAATCGGGGATTCGATCATCATGATGAGCGATGAATTCCCCGAGTTCGGATCACTCTCTCCCGAGTCGGTCGGCAATACCAGCATGGGGTTGCACATCTACGTCGAAGACGTTGATACCGCATTCGATCGCGCGGTAAAAGCCGGTGCCAACGTGGAAATGCCCGTGATGGATCAGTTCTGGGGTGACCGCTATGGCAGATTAAAGGATCCGTTTGGCCACAAGTGGTCGATCGCCACCCATAAGAAAGACATGTCGGGGGACGAAATGAAGCGTGCCATGGACGAGGCCATGGCGAGTATGCAGAAGACCGCTTAGCAATCAACTTCTAAGCGAAAGGCCCATGCATTCGTCTCACGCATGGGCCTTCTTGTTTTGTTCAGGCTCTCAATATGCCAGGATTAACCTTAGGTCACGCAGATTGTTTCCCGTCGGGCCGATTTCGATGGCATCTCCGATCCCTGCGAACAGCGGATAGGCATCAAACTTCGTCAGCGCCCCCCGGGCATCCAAACCGATTGCGCGTGCGCGTTCGGCAGTGGAACCATCCGCAATCGCCCCGGCTGCAGGACTATTGCCGTCTACCCCATCAGTTCCGGCACTCAGTACAGTCATGTTTTCGCCGGCGATCTTCTCTGCGCAGGCAAGAGCAAACTGCTGGTTGCGGCCGCCAACTCCACCGTTCGTGACTTTAACGGTCACTTCCCCGCCCGAAATCAGGCACACTGGCGAGAACTGCCTTCGCAACTCGCGGACTTTTGTCAGCAGGTAGTCAGCCGCGTCCGCATAATCCCAATCGTCACAGGAATTATCCACCGTCACGGTGAACCCGGCGCGCTCTGCTGCTGTGCTGGCTTCCTCGACCGCGGTCTGATTGGAGAGAATTGTCCACCACCGCGAACGGTAAAATAGGGGATCGTCAGACTTCGGCGTTTCTTCGAGAGCGTGGTGCTCAAATAATTCGCGGGTCGAGGACGGAAGTTGCCTCAGCAATTCGTAATTCTCTGCAATGCAGTAGCAATCTCCCGTGCTGGTGGAGTCGGGCATCGTCGGACCCGACGCTAAGGCATCGGGAGTGCCATCGGGAACATCGGAGACCAGCAACGAGAGTTGTTGCACGGGAAATGCGGCCTGGGCCAGGCGCCCTCCCTTTACCGCCGATAAATGCTTGCGAATCGCATTGATCTCCGCGATTGGCGCGCCGGAATGCACCAGCGCGCGGTACGTAATGATCAGATCATCCAGAGAGATTTCATCGTCGATGGGCTTTTCAACAATGGACGATCCACCCCCGCTCAAGAGAAAGATGGCCAAGGCACTTGCCGGCTGCAATTCGAGAGCACGCAGCATCGCACTCGCCGCCTGAATCGATTCCGCATTCGGGGTTGGATGTCCTCCACAAAAGTAGCGGAATCCATGAACTTGCGAGGCAGGCTGCACGGAACTGGCCACGATTCCTTCAAGCGATAGTCCGATTTCCCCGCTGAGCGCCTCCACCATCGTGTGACCGGCCTTGCCAAGCGAAATAACCAATACCCGCGAATAGGAATTGAGGTCGTAAAGGTCCTCGCGCACTCGCAGGATTCCGCGCTCGTAATTCACATGTCGAGCAAAGCCTTTGGCAATAGAAGCTTCCGCAAGTGCTTTGCGGAAGATCGATCGCGCAATCTCGCGCATTTGCCGAAATTGGGCATCGCGGGCGGGATCGGGCATGCCGAGGATTATAAACAGAGACCACTATCGCAAAACTTCTCGGATCCAGGCTTCAATCGCCTCGCGCAGTTCCCGCAGTCTTCCCGCGAAGAAGTGATCGGCTCCTTCAATGATGATCAGCTTCTTCGGTTCAGGAATCGACGCGACCAACGCTTCCAGCTTGTCGCGCGGACCGAACTGGTCACGCGCTCCGCTGACGAACAACTTCGGCTTGGTGCAGCCATTCAAGAAGCCAAATGTATAAACGCGAGGCTCTTCTTCATCGGCTGCTACTGGGGCCACGGGAGTTCCAACGCCAACCACCGCTTTGACGCGAGGATCGGAGTATGCGGCCCGCAGTCCCACTGCGGAACCAAAAGAGAATCCAGCGAAAATTATTGGCATATGAAATTCGCTGTCGAGCCAATCCAGCGCCGTCCGAACGTCGTCAACTTCCCCAACACCATGATCGTGCTCTCCCTGGCTCAATCCGGTTCCCCGAAAATTGAAGCGCAAGACAGGAAGACCAAAGCTGTTCAGCGCTTTCATGGTATGAAACACAACCTTGTTGTGCAGCGTGCCCCCGAACAGTGGATGCGGATGACAGACCACTGCCGCATGCGTCGCGTTGCTCGCTCCCGCGTTGAGGAGAGCCTCAAGGCGCCCTGCAGGGCCGCCGAGGAAGAGAGAACGGATTGACCCGTTTGCTGAAATCACTCATCCAGATTACACAATTCGGCCTTTCCGAAGCCTGCCGCGAAGATAGAGGACTGATTTGTTATTCTCCTTGCCATGGATGCGGTCACGTTTACCCGGCAACTGGTGGACATCGAGTCGATTTCGGGCAATGAAGCTGCCGTAGGAAACTACCTTTACGGTGAACTCTGCCGCATCGGCTATCAAACGAAGAAGATCCCTGTCGAGGGCGATCGCTTCAATGTTTTCGCAACCTCGCCGCACGGTACGGAGCCCTCGATCGTATTTTCCACGCACATGGATACGGTGCCTCCATTCATTCCCTCGTCCGAAGACGCAGACCGCATTTATGGCCGCGGATCCTGTGATGCGAAAGGTATCATCGCTGCGCAAGTGGCAGCGGCAGAACGTCTCCGCCGCGAGGGAATTTACGTCGGATTGCTCTTCGTTGTCGGTGAGGAACGTGACAGTTTGGGGGCAAAGGTCGCAAACGACTATGCTCCTCCATCGTGCAAGTTTCTGGTGAATGGCGAACCCACCGAGAATCACATCGCACTGGCCTCCAAGGGAACGCTGCGAGTGGAGGTGACAGCCCGCGGACGCATGGCGCATTCGGCTTATCCAGAACTCGGAGACTCGGCCATCGACAAGCTGATCGCGGCCTTAGGACGGTTGCGCGCCATGGAGTTGCCCTCAGATCCACAAGTTGGACCCTGCACCCTCAACATCGGTCTAATCGAAGGGGGACGCGCCCCCAACGTGATTTCAGACTACGCGCATGCGGATTTACTCTATCGGCTGATCGGCTCATCGCAGGAGTTGCGCCAGCAAATCCTGGCCACTGCCGGGGATCAGGTCGAAGTCACATTCCCCCTGGAACTTCCCTTCCTGCGGCTTCACACCGTCGATGCCCTGCCGACGACAATTGCGGCCTTCACGACCGACATTCCCAAGTTGACCAAGTGGGGTCAGCCCCTGCTGATCGGTCCTGGCTCGATTCATGTCGCGCATACGGAAGGCGAGTACATCGAAAAGCGGCAACTCCACGAGGCGATCGACCTGTATTGCCGGATCGCAAAGCACATGGCCTGCTAATTGCTATCACGCCTACTTCGATCTTCCCGGAATCCTCTGAAACGCTTTTCGCCTCCTGATCACTATTCATAAAACGTCCGACGGGAGATCACTTCCCGCGCGGCTTTCGATTCGAAATGAAGGACTTGTTCTTCACCACCCGTCTGTCAGTCACGGACCTGCTAATCGTGTTGCTTGCCGTCTGGCGCATCACGCATCTGCTATGGGGGGAAGATGGTCCCTTCAATATCTTCCTGCGCCTCCGGCAACTGGCCGGACCTACATTCTTCGGGCATCTCCTTGACTGCTTTTATTGCCTTAGCCTCTGGGTCTCCGTCCCGTTTGCCTGTTCGATCGGCATCACCTGGCCTGAGCGACTGTTCCTCTGGTTCGGCATTTCCGGCGGTGCAATTCTGCTCGAACGCGCCACAGCGGAAAAGTCCTCTCCGCCTGCGCAGTGGAGCGAAACACCTGCGAACTCTGAATCCGCACATCCCACCAAGGAGGAACAACCAAATGTCATGTTGTGGTAGCCGTCGTGCTTCTTATCGTCCCGGCCCTATTTCTTCGACTCCGAGCGGCAACGCCACCTATCGTCCCGCTGCAATAGCCATTTTCGAATACACGGGTCATGCACAACTCACCGTAAGAGGCCCAGTCACGGGCGTGATGTATCGATTTGACCACCATGGGCAACGTGCGCAAGTCCACGGTGCCGACGTTGCATCACTTCGCGCCATTCCCCATCTTCGAGCATTGCGCTAAATCCGGGCCGCCTGAGACCAGTACCAATTCGTCGAGGAGACCGAGGCAACAACGCGAGTTCCCCCTTCACAGAATTGCCAAACAGTGAATGAAGGAGAACAAAATGAGTAGATTGATCGTTCCGATTGATGCTTCGCAGATCTCCGAAAACGAACGGGGAAAACAGAAAATCAAAGTCGCCGTTCGCGCCGGAGGCAAAACGCACTCCCAAGTGATTTCCGTTGAGTCCGGCAAAACGCAGGTCCAACTGGATGTCGATCCCAAACAAACTCTCGAGATCGTAGTGGGTCCAGCCTCAGCGTCCGACGAAGATATCTTTCGTCTTCGGACTCTGACGGCTAGAGTTTCTCCGCGCCAATGGGACAAAGAGTCCCTCACCTTGTCGCCGATCGCCATCTCAGCCATCTATTGGCGATGGTGGTGGTTCTGGTGCCGCGAATTCACCATTACCGGCCAACTCGTTTGCGCCGATGGCAGCCCGGTTCCGGGTGCCGAAGTCAGTGCCTTTGACGTCGACTTCTGGTGGTGGTGGTCGTCGATAAACCAGGTGGGCAGCACTGCCGTCACGGATGCCAACGGCAACTTTACCATCAGCTTCCGCTGGTGCTGCGGATGGTGGCCCTGGTGGTGGTGGGAGCTCCGTTATTGGAGGCTCGATCCCATCCTGGTCGAGAAGCTCTGTCCCGTCCTCAAGCTGCATCCCGAACTGGAACTCCGCGAGCCAAGTCCAACTCCGACCCTCGACCTTGTATCGCTGAAACCCCAGGCGTCGGCCTCAGGCGCGCTAACCAAGGCGTCACTATCGTCGTCCAGCGCCGTCACACCTGAGTTGATCACCGCCTCCCGCGAGAAACTCCGGGCCGCATTGCCTTACATCGAGGAGTTCGAACGTCTTCGGATCTGGCCATGGTTCTGCTGGTATCCATGGTTCGACTGTGCTCCCGACATCATCTTCAAAGTGACCCAGAACTGCGGCGGCGTGCAGAACGTGATCGTTGACGAGAACATCTTCCAGACGCGCTGGGATATTCCCACGAATCTGAATGTGACTCTGACGGCGAATAGCCTGGCTTGCTGCATCCAAACACCCCCTCCGCCACCTGAGGGCAATTGTGTTCTGATGACGGAAGTGTGCGGCATCCCAGTGATCGACATCGGCGGCAACGCCGGCACGCCCGGCCCGGTGGGCTTCGCGTATCCCAACAATCGCGACCGTCCATTCTCAGAGGCCATCGCACTCTACGGCCAGTTTGGTTCAAGTTCGCAGGCGGACTACTACAGCATCCAGTACAAGCCGAATTCAGGGACCATCTGGAACGACGTGCCCATCACTGCCGTTTCGGGATTCACCCGTCTCTACTTCGACGCAACTCTGCCTTGGCCGACTAATTGGATCTATGTACCGTTCAGCCCCACAGGGGGTGTGTACGAAAGCCGCGAGCATTACGAGAGCGCGACAAACCCCGGCCCATGGGGATCACCTTCGGGCCGCTCCTGGATCGGCGATCGCGATGAACTCGCCGTCATCCAAACCTCCGGATTCTTCACCGATGGGCCGTATGACTTCCGGGTCATCGGCTATCGGGCGACTTCCGGGGGCGGCGCCGACCTGACTACCGCTTTCGTAGTGGAAGGCTGCGGAATTGAACCCAACACCAACAATCAGGTGACGCTATTCCTCGACAACAGGGTCGCCAGCACCTCGCCAGGCACCGTCCACATCAACACGACCGAACCGGATTGCGGCATCACCGCGGTGCGTCTCGGTAGTTCAACGGTCGCGCCATGCGGTGCAGAGCGCCTGAAGGCGGGCACGCCACTCGATATCGACTTTTTCATCAGCGATCCCGATGGCCATCTCGACAGCTACAGCCTGGTTGTGAAGTACGGCTTGAGCAGCGAGAAGAACCTGCTCAGCACATCGGATGTCGGTACCTTCAGCTATATCGCGGGCGCTGGAGTCTCGGTAGGACCGGACTATTCGAACGCGGTCGCACCGTCTCTCAATCCTCCGGAATCGGCCGTACGGCCGATCTGGAACGGCGGCAACATCACGCTGCACATCGACAATGCAGCGAATGTTTTCCCGATCACATGTTGCTATCTGATCGAGTTGACGGTGTGGAAACGCAACATCGTCAACTGCAGCGGGAATCTGAGCTACTACAACCAGTCCCACTACTCGTTCACGGTAACGGTGTAGGACTCAAAAACAAGGGGACCTCCCCGCCTAGTCGATAGGAGGTCCCATTTTTGGGTCAAATCTCCGGAATCGCTCGCGGACCAGTTACGCTAGACTGACAAAATGACTTTCTCCGAGTTGAACTCCCTTTCCCGCGCCGCCTCGGCCTACTTGCGCTCCGCCATGCACCAACCGATTCGCTGGCACGAGTGGGGACCCGAAGCATTCGCACTGGCGCAGCGGGAAAACAAGCCCATGCTGCTCGACATCGGAGCAGTATGGTGCCATTGGTGCCACGTCATGGACCGGGAGTCATATGACGATCCTGAGATCGCGGCGATTGTGAATGAGCGCTTCATTGCCGTGAAGGTCGACCGTGACGAGCGCCCCGATATCGACAGCCGGTATCAAGCCGCAGTGCAGGCCGTCAGCGGACAAGGAGGATGGCCGCTCACGGCATTTCTCACTCCTGACGGCAAGCCATTTTATGGCGGCACGTATTTCCCTCCCAGAGATGGTTACGGTCGCCCAAGCTTTCGCCGCGTGCTGCTCAGTATCGCCAACGCTTACAAAGAGAAGCATGGGGATGTAATGGAACAAGCCGGCATGGTCGAAAGCGCGATTGCGCAGTCCGAGGCTTTCGCCGGGCGAAGCGGCAACGTTTCGGCGAGAGTAGTGACCGCAATCCAGGAATCGGCATTCAAGATGTTCGATCCGCAGTACGGCGGATTCGGCCAGGCGCCGAAGTTTCCTCATCCATCCGCCTTGGATCTATTGATCGAGCAGTATGCAAAATTAAAGACCCAACATCCGGATCAAGAATCGGACAGGCTTCGCAATCTCATCGTCACGACCCTCGAGGGCATGGCTAACGGTGGCGTCTATGACCACCTCGCCGGTGGGTTCCATCGCTATTCCGTGGACGAGCGCTGGGTCGTACCACACTTCGAAAAGATGTGCTACGACAACTCGGAATTGCTCAAGAATTACGTCCACGCGTACCAGGCAACCGGGGCGCGGTTCTTTGCTGAAGTCGCGCGAGACATCATACGCTGGATGGATGAATGGCTGAGCGATCGCGAGCGCGGCGGCTTCTATGGGTCTCAGGACGCGGACATCAATATGGACGACGATGGCGACTATTTCACCTGGACCCTCGATGAGGCGCGCGCGGTTCTGTCGGAAGAAGAACTCAAGGTCGCGGCCTTGCGCTACGACATCAACGAAATCGGAGAGATGCATCACAATCCCGCGAAGAATGTGCTCTACGTCCGCGCATCGATCGATGAAATCAGCCGCCGGATGAACCTGACACCGGACAGAGCCGGAGAGCTACTTTCGTCGGCAATCAGAAAAATGTATGCCGCGCGGCTGCAACGGCCAACACCATTCGTCGACAAGACGGTATATGTCGGATGGAACAGCCTGTGCATTTCGGCGTATCTGGAAGCCGCAAAGGTGCTGGACTTACCAGACGCCCGGCGCTTCGCGCTGCGTTCGCTGGACCGGATATTGAGCAAAGCCTGGAATCGACTGGACCCGACCGCCCGCAACCACGCGAGACTGATGCACGTGGTGGCCTATTCCGATCCCAAGGCCGAACACCGTGACGTTCCGGGCATGCTTGACGACTATGCGTTCACGGCCTTGGCATGTCTGGATGCCTACGAAGCTACCGCCGATCTAACCTACTTCAACCTTGCGCGATCTCTTGCCGACGCGATGATCGCGCGCTTCTTCGATGCGACCTCCGGAGGATTTTTCGACAGCGAGCTAGCCGCTGACGGCACGAACCTGGGCGTGCTCGGAACCCGGCGCAAGCCCCTGCAGGATTCTCCCACTCCAGCGGGAAATCCTATGGCAGCGATCGCGTTGCTTCGACTGCACCACTACACGGGCGAGTCCGATTATCGTGATAAGGCGGAAGAGACGCTGGAAACCTTTGCCGGCATCGCCGAGCAGTTTGGAATCTTCACAGCTACGTATGGAATCGCCGTCGTTCACCTCCTCCAGAGCCCACTACAGGTAGTTGTCATCACTGCCGAGGACGGCCGCGGACACGAGCTTGATCGAGCCGCAACCAACGACTTCTCGTTCACAAGAGCTTCGCTGCAGTTCACGCCGAATCAGGCGGTAGCCGCCAATCTTCCCCCTGCGCTTGCCGACACCATTCCCCACCTTCCGATGCTGAGCTCCGGCAAGTCTTTCGCAGTCCTCTGCTCGGGGTCGGCGTGCCAAGCACCGGTATTCACCGCCGCTGAGCTTTCAGGGGCTCTTGGCCAGACTATCGGGAAAACTACAGGAATCACCCGGGACAAAAAAGGAGGGCTGGCGGGTTAGTATGAGCCCCGACAGCCCGAAGATTGCAAGCCCTTGTTTTCGGCGGTACAGCAAGGTTACTTTAGTGACCTTGCGGTCAGTTGCCTGCTTCCCCTAGTTTAGGTCGGCAGGGAAGATTGACAGTTTGCTTGCCTTGGTGGGCACAGAATGAGCGGGCCGCCGTCCGCGGCGGGAACCTGAGGAACGGCCGCTGCCATAAATGTGCCCACTACTCCGACGATCAGGACAGCGAGCCTGAGGGTACGTTTCATGGGTTCGTCTCCTATATCCGCGCAAAACTTCGAAACGTGACAAGTTCAACGCGGAGCCGCATTATAGGGTACGAGTCAAGCCCGCTATGCAGTAATTTTCACTCCCCACTGTCAGCCGCACTTTTTTCACGCCACCGAACGACACCTCGAAGCACCCGAGGTAGCCCCCAATCAAACAGTTACGACCACTAGCTAGTTTATTGGATGAGCGGGGTCGACGCTGTCTCAGAGATGTCGCTCAACTGAAACGTTTCATTACAAAATCCGGACAAAATCGTTCCCGGTGCTTACAAGCGAATGGAGAGAGGGTGGCGTTAGCGCTTCGTTGTGGCCCGAATGACCGCGGCAAAACCGCCCGTGCTCGTAGCGCCGCCGGCGGACGCTGCGGCACCCTCGGCAAGTGGTTGAACCGGAGGTTGCGTCCGCGATAGAGCCCGGTCGACCATTCCCTCGAACATCGGGATCAACGAGTCGGCCGGAACCGGATGATGGATGTCGGAAAGGCTTTGTTCCCAACGCTGCGTTTGCAGTAGCGATCGGGAAATATCACGGGCCGGGCGCTTCACGGAAACATAACCGAGCCAAAGAAGCAAGCTGCTGTTATAAGCGGTCATGTTGAAGATGCTCATCGAGGGTCCCCCGCCCAGATGCCTGCCGACCCACGAACTGATCAGGATGAGTTCAATCACCGCAAATGATCCAAATCCCAGCGCAATACCGAAGCTGTGCTGACGTCGGCTCACGCCAACGTAGTGCGCGAAGAATAGCAGGAACATCACCATTCCGACCTGGATAATGCGCACGCAGCGCTGCGACGTAATGATCGCCTGCATCCAGGGCGCGATCTGCGAAGAATTGGTTGAAACCGAAACGACTCCTGCAACCAGCAGCATCACCAGCCCTGCCCACTTGAACAGCACCGTGCCCAGATCGCGAAGCGTGTGGAATACCTTAAAGACATCGACGAAGATCTCGTGAATGACAAGGAAGCCAAAAGTCACGCTGATCGCGTTGCAGCCCCATAACAGGTAGAAGAATGCGTCATAGCTACGCCAGAAAAAGGCAGGAAACACTACGGCAAACGTGAGAATTTGCGTGAGGATGTAGGCAAAGAAGAATTTGAAAGGACGCACGAGTCCGCGCCGGATCATGAACGCAACAATCCCCACCTCCAAAATGGGGTGCACGACCCAGAGAGCGTAATACAACAACTTCATCTTGTCACTCATGCTTCGCCTGTATCCTGGCAGAACTTCATATGTCGACCACAGCCCAGCGAAATCACGGCATCGGCTTGTCTTGCTTCGTACAGATGTGTTGTAGAGTTAGGCTAGCCTTTCAGAAACTGGCGTTCAATGCACTGAAGTAATCCGAAGTAACGTTACCGCTGCAGGAAAGATTGGACAAGTTACCTTCGTGCTAGAGTCGCGGTTAAAGAGGACTTGACATTTGGAATGAAGCTACCCTGTCCTGGCCCAGACGAGGTCCGTAGATAGCGGCAGTTCTTCGATTTTGGGGTCTGTGCCCCCTGCTACGCGTCTGGCGCGGATTGGATGTAGGCGCGCATCATCCGCACCTCGTCGTCCTTTTCATTCAGGTCGTGCAGCAGGATGTCGCGCAGCGACACAATACCGACCAGGTGTCCCTCGTGACAGACGGGCAGGTGGCGGAAACCATGCCGGCGCATCAGGGTCATGCAAGTCTCGAGGTCCTCCCCGGTTCCCACGGCCAGAGGATCGTCGGTCATAACCTCGGCCATGCAGGTCGAGCGAGGGTCGAGTCCTTCTGCGACTACGCGGCTCATCAGATCTCGCTCGGAAAAGATGCCCACCAGCTTGTCTCCGTGAATGACTGGAACCGCGCCGATATTGCGCTCCACCATGGCGCGGACGGTCTGGAGAACGGTGTGACCCAGTTCCGCCTGATAGGTCTCCTGACTCTTGATCAAGTCGCAGATCCGCATTTGATGCCTCCCGGCTTACTGACCTCCGAGCTGTCCCAAAGCATCTATCGGGGCGCGAGTATATGCCTAAATCGAGATGAATGGAAAGCGAAAAAGGTTGAGGAAAAGAAAAATGTTGCCCGATTTGGGCCGGCAATAGACGTTACCAGCTGTATCCACGCTCATAGCATGGGGTTCTAAGCGGGTGTAAAATCCGCCCGATTCTTCAGCCTGCGAACAATGAGGGGGCTTGCTGTTGACGGGCTCGAAGTGGAGGGTAGGCCTGTGCACAAACGAATCAGTCTTGCAATGGAACTCTTCTGCTTTCTTTTCCTGATGGCGAGTTCTGGTTGGTCCCAGCAGTTGTCTGGTCAGGATCGTGGCCGAGCCGAAGACATAATGAAACAGGTCGCGAGTGATGTGCGGAAACATTATTACGACCCCAAGTTTCACGGACTCGATTTTGAGGCGAAGGTTGCCGAGACGAAGGAAAAAATCTCAAAGGCCCCCTCCTGGAATGTGGCCATGTCACACATTGCAGGAATGCTCGACGCACTCAACGATTCACACACGTTTTTCATGCCCCCGACCCACGTCGGTCGAACGGATTACGGATTTCAATACCAGATCATCGGAGATCGCGCATTCATTATCCGCGTCAAACCCGGCAGTGATGCGCAAGCCCAAGGTGTTCACCCCGGGGACGAGCTTCTTGGTTTGAATAACTTCCCGGTGAATCGGACTACGTTGTGGAGACTACAATATGCATTCAACGTACTACGACCACAGCCCAGTATGTCGCTGATTCTGCAGGATCCCGCAGGAACTCAGCGTAAGGTAGACGCGGCCGCGAAGATTCGTGCCGGCAAGAAAACGCTGGATGTCACCGGAGAAGGGGCAGCCAATGATCTTTGGGAGTTGATCCGGGAGTCGCAAGGGGAAGCCCATCTGATGCGTGCCCGCTCCGTAGATTACGGCGATGCTCTGATGGTTTTAAAGCTACCCGAGTTTGATTTCTCTGTTGACGGTGTAGAAAAGATGTTCGCCGCAGCCAGGAAGCATCAAGCGCTGATCGTGGACCTGCGCGGCAACCCCGGCGGCAGCACTGAGACCCTGAGAGCCCTGGTGGGCGGAATGTTCGACAAGGAAGTAAAGATCGCGGACCAGGTGAGCCGGAAGGAAAGCAAACCAATGGTCTCGAAATCCATGGGCAACCGGTTCACTGGCAAACTCATCGTCTTGGTGGATTCGACCTCAGCCTCTGCCTCGGAATTGTTCGCCAGGGTGATGCAACTCGAGAAGCGCGGTACTGTGATAGGAGACCGGTCTGAGGGCGCCGTCATGGAATCGAGGCATTACAGTGAGCAAATGGGGGCCGACACCGTTCTGTTTTACGGTGTTTCGGTCACAGAGTCTGATCTGATCATGACCGATGGCAAGAGTCTGGAACACATAGGTGTAGTACCTGATGAGATGGCATTGCCGACCGCGCAAGACCTTGCTTCAGGCCGCGATCCGGTTCTTGCTCACGCTGCGGAATTGCTCGGGGTAAAGATCACTCCAGAAGATGCCGGAAAGGCCTTCCCCTACGAATGGCCTCCGGAAAGCTAAAGTGCAAGAGCGCTAGCCTTTGCGCGAAGCTTGATCACCGACGAAGACGAAGTAGGACGAATTCCACAACGCCGTCGGAACCGTACCGCGGGTTCGCGCCGTGACTACGATGTTGTATTCGTCCGCAGGACCCCGGCGGAGTTCCTGCAGCAGGTCGTGTGTGTCGCCGGACTCTTGTCTGGACGATTTGGCGGGTTTCCCGCCCGTTGGTTCAACAATCGCCAGCCAGGCCAGAAACTCGTGGAGATCGCGTGTGCGCAGACGTCCGGGAATCATGAACGATATTTCCGCATCCTGCGTCGAGAAATGCCAAGCAAGCGAAGCTGCCAAATCGACGGCTCTCTCGTACGCCGCTTCCGAAATGAGGCCTGACTCGGGATTGTCGAACGCGACACAGAGTTTGCGCTCATCCTCGCGCGCAAACTCCCGCACTTTCAGCGAACCTGACTTTGCCGTCGCTTTCCAGTCGACATGGCGTGCGGAATCTTCCGGCATGTATTCGCGGATGCGGTAAAGATCGGAACCACGTCCGCGGACAAAACTCTCCCATTCCCCGCGCACCAACGGAAGAATCTCAAACACCTCATCGGTTGGCTCGATCCGCGGGTAAACCAGGACCTCCCGTGCGAGCGCAACATGTCGCGTCTTGGTGAAAAAGGCAAACGGGAATCGTGTGGCCAGCCCGAAGCTGTCCTCCCGGTAATGCCCACGTCTCTCAAATTTCAATTCCAGATCGGCCGTCGCCTCAGCTCCCGCTGGCAGAAAAGGAAAATACGCCATCCCTTGGAAAATTCCGGGAGGCGACGGAACTACTGCCACGCGCCGCAGGCGCCGGTCCGGCAACCGCAGCCATTGTTGGTCTTTCGGACGATTGAACGGAAAAGCAAAAGTTGTGGCTTCCCAACGCCACTGCTTCGCGGGCTTCTTTCGCTTCTTGCGCGTGGAGACGACTCTCACCGAAAAGGATGGCAGCAGCCTGCGCGGATTTCTCAGCACCATCCGGCCCAGAACTGGCCGCCCTGCAAAGACATGCTCAGGCAAATGCATATCCAGTTCCAGATAACGCAATACCCACGCAGACACATATCCGGACACAAGGATCGCCGCCAGCATAGCGGCGACCACGATGTAGAGAAGATTGTTGCCGGTGTTCAGTGCGGCGATACCGATCACCAGTGTGACCAGAACGTACACAACACCCGCGCGCGTAACGTCGTAATCAAAAGATTCCCGAAACCGTTCGAGCGCTGCCCGCCTAGCCAAATAGGGCACCGTCACCAATCCGACCAGCGTCGCCAGCACTAGCGAGATCGAAGCCAGAATTGCCGTCGCCCACAAATGACCGGAATCCCGCGAAATCGTCGAGAACAGTGCCGCCCCAAATGCCAGCGCCAATCCTGCCAGCGCGAGCAGGAACTTGATCCACACCTCGGCCGATGACGACTGCAGCGACTCTGCTATGCGTCCCAGCGCAGAGGGGGTCGATCGAAGCGGATTGGACACTGCAGAACTCACTGATTCCGAGCCTAGCATCCCCTACCAGAACGGACAATCCAGAATGCTTTGCAACCTAAGCGTTCGTAACCTCACATCAAGGCGCGTGCGGTCACTGCAGTCGCGCGCGGGATTTCCTCGCCCCCTCTGCGTAGTCTGACAGTTGTGATCACTTATCAGGCGATGGACGATGCACAGCACCGGGGTACCGAGCACCCCGCCGCGATGAGGTAAGGGTTCCTTGTGAGGATGAGTCCTTAGCCTGAAATGCTCTCAGTAAACCGCAGGTTCGCGAGCAGGCAAAACAACCTGGCGGATCACCGGGAGCAGTTCACTTCTCTTTGTTGAGGCATTGTGTGCGTGGGTGGGCACCTCCTGCTGGCTTGTTCGTGGCGGACCAGTCAGCGAATTCACGGGCACAGATTCACGTGCGGCTCCTGTGCCCGTGAATTTTTCTTCCAGCGAAGCCGGCACCAGTAACAGAACAAAGGAGTCATCTGTATGGCGGATTTCGAGCAACTGAAGGCAAAATACCAACTGGTTCTTGACACAATTCAAAAAGACGGTGCGGAACTTCAAAACGTCAATATCGACGGCAATCAGCTCTTCATCAAGGCCACGGCCGTTTCCGAAGCCAGCAAAAACCGCATTTGGGACGCAATCAAAGCGGTCGATCCAACATTCGCGGACCTCAAGCACGACATCGAAGTTCGACAGGGAGCACAAACCTACACCGTGCGTCCGGGAGACACTCTGTCGAAGATCAGCAAGCAGTTCTACGGAGATGCCAACAAGTATCCGACGATCGCGAAGGCCAACAATCTGGAGAATCCTGACCAGATCAAAGCCGGCCAACAATTGCTGATTCCAGCGGCGTAATTCGATTCCGGACCCGTGTTCCCTCGAGGCATAAGCGCGGGCCCGTTTGGGCCAGGCAGGCAGAATGTCGTTCGAATTTCACAGAACCAAGAAAGCCTGAGGAGGTACTCATGATGACCTTAATCGATTCCGTAAGCGAGATCTTGAAGCAGTACGCCGGTGGCGGAACGACTGGTGGTGCGAACGCTTCCGCCCATTTCGATCAGCTCACGCAATCGGCTTCCCCCGACATGATTGCCGACGGATTATCCGCGGTTTTCCGCTCCGACCAGACACCCGCGTTCGGAAATCTCGTCAGCAATCTGTTCAGTCAATCGAACGGCGATCAGAAAGCTGGGCTGCTCAATCAACTGATCGGCTCGGTCGGTCCGGGCATGCTGGCGCAGATGGCGGGTGGAGGAGCGCTTGCCAGCCTGCTGTGCGGTTCCACGCACCAAATCACTCCAGAACGAGCGCAAGCCGTCTCTCCAGAAATGGTGCAGGAACTAGCGTCCCACGCAGAGAAGGCCGATCCGTCAGTGATCGACAAAGCAAGCTCCTTCTTCGCACAGCATCCAACACTGATCAAAACTCTCGGAGGCGCAGCGCTGTCAATAGCGCTGGCAAAAGTAGCGGAACGGCAAAAAGCAGCCTGATTCATGGAGAACGAAAGCCACCGATTAACACGGATCCTCACAGACAAACGATCGAATTGCTTAAGGTTTATCAGTGACAATCCGCGCAAATCGGTGGCAAAAAGGTTTACTGGGAACTGATTGCTAGTACTTCGCCAGTTCCTTCATAGCCAGATACAGATCATTCGGCTGAGGCAGGATCGCGTCTTCCAAGATCGGCTGGTAAGCGACGAACGTATCTTTGGCGGCTACGCGGCGGACGGGCGCGTCAAGTTGATCAAAAAGTTTGTCGGCTATGCGAGCGGCGATTTCCGCGCCGTATCCCCAGCTCAGTGTGTCTTCATAGGCAACGAGCGCGCGGTTCGTCTTAGCCACCGATGCCGCAATCGTGTCCCAGTCAAACGGACTCAGGCTGCGCAGGTCAATCAGTTCGACCTTAATTCCCTGCTCGCGCTCGAGTTTCTGCGCCGCCTGCAAAGCACGGGGCACAACCGCGCCATAGGTAATGACGGTGAGATCGGTCCCGTGCTGCACAATCCTGGCCTTGCCGAACGGGATCATGTACTCCGGCCCGGGATAGGCCGCCCGCCCATATGACTCGCGATACAACCGCTTGTGCTCGAGGAACAGCACCGGATCATCGCAGCGAATCGCCGTCCGCAAAAGCCCTGCTGCATCGAGCGAGTTCGACGGAAACACAACGCGCAGCCCGGGAATGTGCGTGAAGATGCTCTCGCCGCACTGCGAGTGATAGATCGCGCCTCCGGTGAGATATCCGCCGATCGCCACGCGAATCACCACCGGGCACGAGAATCCATTATTCGACCGCCAGCGGATCGTACAGAGTTCGTCGCGAATCTGCATCATCGCTGGCCAGATGTAGTCAAAGAACTGAATCTCCACCACCGGCTTTAGCCCGCGCGTCGCCATACCGGTCGCGCGTCCCACAATCGCCGCTTCCGCCAGCGGAGAGTTGAACACACGGTCGTTGCCGAACTCGCACTGCAGGCCGAACGTGAGCTTGAACACTCCGCCCTTACCCTTGACTAACTTCTGCCGCAGATATTCTTCGCGGCTGCAGTCAGCCACGTCCTCGCCGAAGATCACGATCCTCTCGTCGCGCTTCATCTCGTCGCGCAGGGTCGCGTTGATCAGGTCGGCCATGGTCTTCGTGGTTGGCTTCTTCGCATCGCTCGAGGCTTCGACCACAGCGGGCTGCGTGTCGAAAGCTGAGGAGCTCGGATCGACATCCGGTGAAAATAAGAAGTTCATCACTGACTCCGGCGCTGCCGGGAGCGCTTCTAGCGCGCGGTCCACCGCAGCCTGGAGTTCGGCTTCCACTTCCTTCTCAAGCTGATTGATGCCCTTATCGTCGAGGATACCTTCGCGCAGCAGATACAACTGCGTACGCGTAACCGGGTCACGCTGGGCATCGCGTTCCCGCTCCGACTCGGGCCTATAGAGACGTTCATCATCCGACAACGAGTGCGAATACGGACGGATGACGTGCGAGTGAACAAACGCCGGGCCAAGCCCTTGGCGACAATACTTCACAGCACGCTGGAAGGCAGCGTAACTGGCCATGGGATCAGTACCATCGACTTCTTCGAAATGGAAGTTGGGGAATCCCGAAACCAGCCGCGAAATGCTCCCGCCTGCCGTCTGCACTTCCACAGGAACGGAGATCGCATAACCGTTGTCTTCCACGCAGAAGATCACGGGAAGCTTCCCGAGAGCGGCAGCGTTTAACGCCTCCCAGAACTCTCCTTCGCTCGACGTCCCATCGCCAAGCGAAACATAAGTTACTTCATCGCGCTGCGAGCTGACGTTCTTGAACTGGCGATAATCCGTCGCGCCGGAGGGTACATCAGTGCCTTTAGAGCGGCGCGAGAGATACCTTCCACCTTCAGCGCAACCGACGGCCTGGAGAATCTGCGAGCCCGTCGGCGAAGATTGGGTCACAATATGAAGGCTGGGATAGCTCCAGTGGGAAGGCATCTGGCGGCCACCAGAACTAGGATCATCCGCGGCCCCTACGCCCTGAAGAAACATCTGATACGGCTCGACCCCGAGCGTGAGACAAAGCGCGCGGTCTCGATAATATGGATAGAACCAGTCGTAACCGGGTTTGAGAGCCAGTCCGGCAGCCACACCCACGGCCTCGTGCCCTGCCCCGGACATCTGGAAGTAGATCTTCTGCTGGCGTTTGAGCAGGATCTCGCGGTCATCGATCCGCCGCGAGGTATACATCAGCCGGTACGCTTGAATGAGCTGTTCGCGGCTAAGTCCCTCGTAAACCTTGGCTTTCCGACTGCCGCTGCCAACGGACAGTTTGGGGTCGGTTTTGGTCGTGGCCATCCGGATTCTAGTCCTGAATAATTTAGATTCCCGCGAGCCTGCGGCGATTCCGACCCGATCCGGGCCGAACTTTTTGGATTGTATATGTTTGCGGCAGGTTGGAAAAGGAAGGAATGATAGTGATGGTAACCTGCGGGCAAGAACCCTCTTGGCGGGCACGTGTGGTTTCTGAACCACCCAGAGAAAAGCGACGGTGGATAACATGCTTCGTCGGAGAGTCCTGAAGATTACTGCAGACGCACTCGGAATACCGTCCCCACGCCATTCTTTCCCCGGTCGAGTGTTGTGCCGCACAAATTTCCGGCAGCATCTAGTAGCAGAGCGGCTTCCGGACGTGCCCCATCCGGGCCGCCGGTAAAGCTGTAAAGCACGGTTTCGTTTCCGGAGCTATCCACCTTGAAGACAGATCCGTGACGATTCTCTCCTCCGCCATCAGTAACGCCGTAGAGGTTTCCTGACTTGTCCCGAACCAGTCCCACGAAGGGGCTGGCTCCATCATCGGTAGCACCAAACGTGTGCAGGATGCTCTCATTGCCGCTGCTATCGATCCTGAATATTGTTCCCAGGTTGTACGTACCTCCGGCATCTGTAGTCCCATACAGATTGCCTGCGGAGTCAAGCACGACGGTTGACGAGGGATAGGTTCCATCGCCGCCCCCTGCGAAACTGTGGAGGATTGATTCATTCCCAAGAGCGTCAATTTTGAACACGGTGCCCAGACTGAACGCTCCGCCCATGAATGTCGTACCGTAAAGATTCCCCGCCGCATCTCGAACTAGACCGGCAAATGGCTCGCTTCCATCGCCATTGCGCCCGGTGAAACTGTGCAGGATCGAATAGTTGCCAGAAGGATCGAGCTTGAACACCGCTCCCTGGCCATGAGCGCCGCCGGATTCCGTCGTGCCATACAAATTTCCGACCGAGTCACGCAGCAAGCCCGACGCGGATCCTGCGCCATCCGACGTGCTTAACGAGTGCAGAATGATCAGTCGTCCGCTCGGCGTCAGTTTGAACAGGACGCCTCCCTGCCCAAAGCCGAGACCGCCGCCGGCTGTGATGCCATAAAGGTTCCCGGTCCCGTCGAGTAACAGCCCGCTCCGGGGATTGCCTCCGTCTCTCTTGCCCGTAAAGCTAAAAAGGACCGACTCATTCCCGGAGGTATCTACTTTGAAGACCGTGCCATCGTTGAATGCACCGCCGCCGGCCGTAGTGCCATAAAGATTTCCGGTGCGATCCCGTACCAGCGGAGCGTGGGAGTAAGCGCCATCGGGTCCACTAAACGTGTGAATTGTGATAAGCGTCCCTTGCGCCCATCCCGCGGGAACAATGCCGAACAACCCACACCATGTGGCGATCGTTAACGCTCTTGAAGCAAGGGCGGGCACTCTTCGAAGTGAGGTCATGGGATCGCTCCAGCAAGGACCTCACGACTATAATCAGTCGGGCTGCGCGGTCAAGATGAAGGAATCTGCACAGCTTTTCGGAAATCGACCCTTACGTCCAATCTCAAATCAATACTGGAACTGGCTCGTAAAGCCCGGGCGGGTTGCAACGCCGGCATTCGTGATTCAGGTCACATTGATCGGTGATTGCGCGCATAGCCGCTCTTCCCTCGGAATCGTTACATTGCCTTTCCATTGAGCGCGTTTTCAAGCTTGTGGTCCTCCCCACCGAACGAGCTCAGGCAAGACACTTCGCAGCCCCGGCGGCCGCAGTCGCTAGGGCTGCGAGTTTTTTGCGTGTAGATCATGTGCGTGCCGCTACGCGTTGCGGGTCGACTCCTTCCGCTCCAAAATACAGTCGCTGAAAATACAGTGCTACGTTCACCAGCCCGATCAGGGCTGGGACTTCAACCAAGGGGCCGATTACGGCCGCAAACGCGGTGCCGGAATTGATTCCAAATACGGCCACTGCAACCGCGATTGCGAGTTCGAAGTTGTTACTGGCGGCTGTGAACGATAAGGTCGCCGTCTTCGAGTAGTCCGCCCCAAGCTTTCGTCCCATGTAGAACGACACCAGGAACATGACGACGAAATAAATCAGGAGCGGTACGGCGATGCGCAGCACATCCAACGGTAGTCTGACGATGTATTCGCCCTTGAGCGAGAACATCACCACAATCGTGAACAGCAGTGCCACCAGCGTAATTGGGCTGACTGTGGGGATGAACTTCGTTTCGTACCACTGCCTGCCACGCGCCCGCAACAGGACAGCCCGTGTGATCATTCCCGCAAGAAACGGTATGCCCAGATAGATAAATACACTTCTGGCAATTTCGCGAATCGAAACATCTACGGCGGAGCCGCTTAGTCCAAACAGGGGAGGGAGTTTGGTGACGAACACCCAGGCGTAAACGGAATAGAACAAGACCTGAAATACAGAATTGAGCGCGACCAGGCCAGCCGCATACTCCGTGTCACCTTTTGCCAATTCGTTCCACACAATCACCATGGCAATGCAGCGGGCAAGACCGATCATGATCAGGCCCGCCATATACTCGGGATAGCCGCGGAGAAAGATGATCGCCAGGGCAAACATCAATACAGGACCGATCACCCAGTTCTGTACGAGCGAAAGCGCGAGAGCCTTCTTGTTACGGAAGACCTCTCCCATCTCCTCATAACGCACCTTGGCCAGCGGCGGGTACATCATGAGGATGAGACCGACGGCGATGGGAATCGAAGTCGTGCCAACGCTGAAGCGGTTCAGGAAGGGCACGATGCCTGGAAGCGTCCATCCCGCACTGACTCCGATCAGCATGGCTGCGAAGATCCAGACGGTAAGGTAACGGTCGAGGAAACTCAGGCGAGAAGAAATGTTGCCACCCATACTTTATTCCTCTGGGACAAGAGCCTGATTGGCTCCGAGTTCTCGTGGCTGTCTGCCGATTTTTTCAAGTTCACGCTTGAGCGACAGGCCATCCAGACTCGACATCGGCAGTGATAGAAACAGGCTGACTCTCCTGTCCAGCAGGAAAAACGCCTCGCGAAACGCCCGGGCCCTTTCCTCCTCACTACCCCGCACCGAGGCGGGATCCGGGATACCCCAATGAGCGGTCATGGGTTGTCCCGGCCAGATCGGACAGACTTCGTTCGCCGCGTTATCACAGACGGTAAAAACGAAATCAAGCTGTGGGGCCCCGGGGGTTGCGAATTCATCCCAGCTCTTACTGTGCAGGCCGTCCGTGGCCATGTTCGCTCCATCGAGTTGACGCAACGCCTCCGGCCGAACCGGCCCGGAAGGATGGCTACCCGCACTGTAGGCAGTAAACCGCCCGCGTCCCTTCTGATTCAGAATTGCTTCTGCCATGATGGAGCGGGCGGAATTGCCAGTGCACAAGAAAAGGACGTTATAGTGGTCCTTCATCGCAAGGTAACTCCTTCTAGTTGCAGCAGGTCGGGCCGCAACACGGATTCTTTGTTCCAACCGGCTTCTTGGCACGAATGAAGCCGCTGAAAAACTTCCCATCGATCTCCGCGGGATCGAGTTTGATCGGCATTACTTGGCCTGAAAGATATTCCCGGGCGTCATTTGCTGTGTAAATCCGGGTAGGCTCAATGTCGATCTGCTCGAATCCAGCCGCCGCCAGCTTCGCGCGGTATTCACTTTCTCTGAGCGCACCAGCGATGCACCCCACCCACGCAAGCACGCTCTGGCGCACCTCTGCCGGGACCTCCCCGCGCGTAACAACGTCGGAAACTGCGAACCGGCCACCGGGCTTCAGCACGCGAAACGCCTCGCGCAGCACTTTGTTCTTGTCGGCCGAAAGGTTAATGACGCAGTTCGAAATGATCACATCAACAGAATTGTCAGGCAGCGGAATATTCTCGATCTCCCCCTTGAGGAACTCAACGTTTTCGATGCCTGACTTCCGCTTGTTTTCATTGGCAAGCGCCAGCATCTCGTCGGTCATGTCGAGGCCGTAAGCTTTGCCGCTTCGCCCAACCCGTCGAGCTGAGAGCAAAACGTCGATGCCGCCACCTGATCCAAGGTCGAGCACCGTCTCTCCCGCTTTCAATTCAGCAAGCGCAGTAGGATTCCCGCATCCAAGGGAGGCAAGCACGGCTTCCTGCGGAAGTTGTCCGATTTGCGCAGCATCGTAGAGATCGCTGGTGATGGGATCGGCGCATCCTGCCCCTGCGCTAGCTCCACAGCAGGAACTGCCGCCACTTTTTTTCACGCGCAGTGCGGCTTCGCCGTATTTCTGTTTTACGACTTCTTTGATATCTGCAGCCTGATTAGTACTCATATTTATGACTCCCTATTTGCAAATTTGTACGACGTCCTGCGGTTTGAGGGCTTTGTTTCGGGTACAGCACTCCACGTATAGGAACTGCAGAAGTTCTTGCAGCGCTTCCGTATTCGCCGAGTAGCGGAGAAAAGTGCCTTCCCTCTTCACCATAACTAGGTCTTCAGTCTTGAGTTTGTCGAGATGGTGAGACAAGGTTGAATTGGGAATTCCGAGTTCATCCTGAATCTCGCCCACCACAAGTCCCTCCGGATGAGCCGACAGCAGCAATTGCATGATGCGCAGTCGTGGCTCGGTTCCCATGGCGGAGAACATATCCGCGTACTTGGCAACGTGTTCTGCGGATTTGAAGGAGACAGAAGACTTGGTCGAATATGCCATATTTCGATATTACTAGAACTATCGTTACCAGTCAAACCTTTCTTAGGACCACCCGGCGCGCCGGCCATGCGACGGTCATGAGGCACTCCCCGATGCCTCCGGTCTGATTGAGGTCTTGGACCGGAGTGCGCGATCATGAGGCAGAAACCCGATCTTCTCTGCCCCTCTCGGTGCGCCTTCACAGGCACCCGATTCAAGTGCACGCCCAGCGACAAGCCTGGAGAACTCATGCGCGACGAACCTCTCTGGCATTTCGAGTTACATGCTGGTAGCTGACGGATGACTGTCAAGTGCCTTATTCTGGATATTCATGATTCGTACCCGCCGTGCGTTTGATCCGCACTCGATAAGATTGGTGATCTTCGACCTCGATGGCACGCTGATCGATTCGCGCCTCGACTTGGTCCATTCGGTCAATGCAGCCCTGCGCCACATCCAGCGCCCCGAACTGCCCGACGACGTCATCGCCAGCTATGTAGGTGACGGCGCTCCGATCCTCATTCAACGGGCTCTCGGCGGCGAGGCTGTCGACGAGGCGCTGGTACGCAAGGGACTCGAATTCTTCCTTTCTTATTACCGGGAGCACAAGCTCGATCACACTACCCTGTACCCCGGAATTCAAGACACGCTGGCTTCGATTCAGGCGTCGGCCAACGGCACACCGCGGAAAATGGCGGTACTGTCGAACAAACCCGTGAATCCTTCTCGTGCGATCGTCGAGGCTCTCGGACTCGGTCACCACTTTTCGCAAATCTATGGAGGCAACAGTTTCCCAACGAAAAAACCGGATCCAGAGGGTGCCCTACAGATCCTCGCTGAGAACGGCGTCCGGCCTGAGCAAGCGGCGATCGTCGGCGATTCTCATGTGGATGTCCGCACCGGTCGCAATGCCGGATTGTGGACTGTGGCTGTAACCTATGGATTCGCTGCTCACACGCTCGAAGTCGAACAACCGGACATCGAAGTCGACACTCCTCAGGAATTAAGCAAAGTTTTCTTGTCCCAAATTTAGGACTGCACAACATCAAATGAAGGCCGACCACTTCGGTTTCACTAACAAAGAACTGCGCAAGCTGCGCAGCATGAAGAATCCACACGGCATCCAGAAATTCCTCGACGACATGCCCTATCACCTGGAAGACACTGCATGGTCTCCGCGCAAGGTCCTTGCAGAAGAATCCTCGCATTGTCTGGAAGGCGCGATCTTCGCCGCGGCCGCGCTACGCATGAATGGATATCCACCCCTGCTTCTCGACTTTGAAGCTGAGCATGACACCGATCACGTGATTGCAGTCTTTCAGGAAGCCGGCTGCTGGGGAGCGGTCGCGAAATCCAACTACACCGGCTGCCGCTGGCGCGAACCCGTATATCGAAACCTGCGCGAACTGGCGCTGAGCTATTTCAATGCATACTTCAATCTGCGGCGCGAGCGCACCCTGCGGCGGTATTCGGTTCCCGTGAACCTGAAGCGCTTCGACGCGCAGAACTGGATGACGACTGAGAAGCCAGTCTGGTTTATCGTCTATCATCTTTTTGATATCAAGCACTACCCCCTGCTTACAAAAGCGCAGGAGAAACACCTGCACCGCGTGGATGAGCGCCTGTTTCAGGCGGAGTGTCTGGGGAAAGCATACAAGGTCAGAGACTAGACCGCGCCGCTAAAGTCAGAGCCGGTTTATGCCGATTCTGTGCATGGGCCTCCTTGTGCTTGCGTTGGCAGTGTAGTAAGACGCGCTCTAGGATCGCGAGTTCCTGTGTGGCCTTGTCGGAATGAGGAGGCCAGCATGGAATTCGGCAATCAATCTGAATTGAATCACCTGCACGAATTCATGGAAGCCCGCCGCCACCCTCGCTACAGGCTGGAAACTGATATCCGCATCTATCCCCGCAACTCACAAGTCGTCCGCGGGCACACCGTCGACATCAGCGAATCCGGCATTTCGGCCATGCTTCGCGTTGAAGTCCCGGTTGGAGAGCTGGTCCGGCTGGAATTCTCGCTCAACTCCACCAGCGTGGAGGTGCATGCCCTTGTGCGCCAGCGCAACGCCTTCCGCTACGGCTTTCAGTTTGTCGGAACGAATGCGCAGGACATCATTGCGCGCACTTGCCGGCAACTCGCGATGGAGAACTCACTTTTTGGCGAAACCCGCTGACTGGCAGCCTACCCCGCAAGCTGTCGAAAGCATTCCAGGCTCACCACGGCGGATGTTCCGCAAGGTTAAGATTAAGACATGCTGATTCGATCCCTTGCTGGCGTTTTGCTTGTGTTCGCCGCCCTGAATGCCTTGGCACAGCAGAATTCCACCCCTTCGTCTGATCCCGCCCCGCATTCTCAATCCAACGCTGCGTATGAAACCACTGATCCAGCGCTCGGCCCGATCCCCAAGCCTGATCTCACTCCGGACAAAGACGGTCGACTCTCTCCCGGGCAAATGCGGGAGTTGACACGTGTGGTCGCACAGAACTACCGCGACAACTATAAGAAGCAGCGTAACTACACCTATATCGAGCGCGACCTGGAGAAGCAGATGGGCAGTAACGGGCAGGTCAAGTCCACCGAAGTCAAAACCTACGAGATTGTCGAGATTTATGGCGAGCAGGTGCGCCGGCTGATCGAGAAGGATGACAAGCCGCTTGATACCAAGGAAGCCGCAAAAGAAGAAGATCGAATCCAGAAAATCATCGACAAGCATAAGAACGAATCCGATGACGACCGCCGCAAGCGCCTCGAGAAAGAGGCCAAGCGGCGCGAGGAAGGCCGCAGGTTCGTCAGTGAGGTCGCCGACTCCCACGATTTCAAGTTGATTGGAACCGAACTCGTCGGCGGGCGCGAGGCTTGGGTCATCGACGGCGATCCGCGCCCGGGATACGACCCCCAGGACAAAGGTGCAAAGTTCGTCACCAAGTTTCGCGGCCGTCTCTGGATCGACAAGGACGACATGCAACTTTCGAAGATGGATATCGAAGCCGTAGACACCGTATCGTTCGGCTGGTTCCTGGCCCGCATACACAAAGGCACGCGCGTCACCTATGAGCAGCTTCGCGTGAATGACGAAATCTGGCTTCCCGGCCATCTGACCTATAAGTTCGACGCGCGCGTAGCTCTGCTAAAGGGATTCAACGTCGACGGCGAGCAGGCCTATCGCGATTACAAGAAGTTTCGGACTTCCTCGAAGATCGTAGGTGTCGGCGAAGTCAAGGACCAAAATTGAGAACAGGTAGTTCGATTCGTCACTCTCAGGAGCCACTCCGTGAACATAGAAATGCGTCCAATCGGCTTCGTTGAGACGATCCGTTCGAAGATCGAAGATGACTTCTGGGGAGGAGAGCAGGCTTGCATCACGCTGATGGAGGAGTTCTCGGCGGACGCACTCCGTGGTTTGTCTGAATTCTCCCATGTCGAAGTGCTCTTTTACTTTCACCGTCTCGATCCTACGACGACGATCATCAGCGCACGTCATCCCAGAGACAATGCGGAATGGCCCGTCGTTGGTATCTTTGCGCAGCGTGCGAAAAAGCGCCCCAACCGGATCGGTGCCACACTCTGCCGCGTCGTCCGAGTGGAGGGTATCCGGCTCATCGTTTCTGAGCTTGATGCGCTTGATGGCACTCCGGTTCTTGACATCAAGCCGGTCATGGCCGAATTCCTGCCTCGCGAAGAAATCCGGCAGCCCGCGTGGTCGCATGAACTGATGCGCGATTATTGGGCTCACAAGAAATGATCGCCAAGCGAACGCTCCTCACCTCAGGGCGTTTATAATGCGGGGTCCCAAGCGCACGGGTCGCGCCAGCAACTTTCATAGCCCGCTCGTCTGAGACATTCATTTCAATTCATTCGCGAGGTCACAGGATGACTTCTCTTACCCGCCGTGATCTGCTTCGCTCCAGTCTGGCCGTTTCGGCGGCAACACTGGTCCCTGGTTCTCTCCAACGCGCTCAAGGTTTGCTCGCTGCGTTTCCTCCGGCGGACACATCGAACACCGTTGCTCCGCGAGAGCATCTGCTCTTCGACTTCAACTGGAAGTTTTTTCAAGGTCATGCGTCCGATCCTGCACGTGATTTGGGATTTGGCATGAGCCAGGGTGACTTCTCCAAGAGCGGCGAGTTTTTGTTCTCTACACAGAAATTTGACGACTCAAAATGGCGCGACCTCGATCTGCCTCACGACTGGGCAGTGGAACTGCCGTTCGTGCGCGATGAAGAACAGAACAGCCACGGCTACAAGCCACTCGGACGCCGCTATCCCGAGACCAGCATCGGCTGGTATCGCCGCACATTTGACATTCCGAAGGAAGATGAAGGTCGCCGCATCGTCGTGGAATTCGATGGCGCCTTCCGCAGCGCTCTAGTGTTTCTCAACGGCTACTTCATCGGACGCAACGACAACGGCTACGCTCCATTCAGTTTCGACCTGACCGATTTCCTCCGCTACGGCGAGAAAAACTATCTGATGGTCCGCATGGACGCCAGCTTCGGCGACGGATGGTTCTACGAGGGCGCTGGCCTCTATCGGCACGTCTGGCTGACGAAAACCGACGCGCTCCATCTGGCCCACTTCGAGAGCTATATCCGGTCTTCGGTGAAAGGAAATGCGGCCACCCTGACACTCGCGACGATTGTTCAGAATGATGGAGTGAAGACAGAAAACTGCCGTGTGCGCTGGCAGATCCTCGACGGCATCGGAACAGTCAGGGCGACGGCAGACACTCCGCCGCAATCAGTTGCAGCTGATGGATCGGCGACGTTCAACTCTACCGCAACCCTCCCCAATTCCGCATTGTGGTCTCCCGAGTCGCCCAGGCTCTATACAGCCATTGCAACTGTCGAAGCGAACGGCAAGGTCCGCGACGCCGAGCGCATCACGTTCGGCATTCGCGACATCCGCTGGGATGCCGACAAGGGTTTCTTCCTCAATGGCAAGTCGGTCAAGATCAAAGGCACCTGCAATCATCAGGACCATGCTGGAGTCGGTGCCGCCTTGCCCGATCGCCTCCAAGCCTATCGCATCGCGGTCTTGAAAGAGATGGGATCGAACGCCGTCCGCACGTCGCACAATATGCCGACTCCCGAGTGGGTCGAAGCCTGCGATCGCATGGGAATGATGATGATGTGCGAGACCCGCGTGATGAGTTCGAACCCCGAGGGCATGGCCCAACTCGAGACCATGGTTAAGCGCTATCGCAACTCGCCGTCAATCATCTTGTGGTCGATGGGCAATGAGGAATGGACCATGATGTTCCAGACCCAGGGCATTCGCGTCATTGACGACATGATTCGGCGCACGCACGAACTCGATCCCACGCGCATGTGTTCTGCCGCAGTCAACACCGCCTTCCAGACCCACTTCCCCGAACAGCTCGACGTCATGGGTTTCAACTACAACCTGAAAGAACACGATCCCTGGCACAAGGCGCATCCGAAAATTCCGTCTGTGGGCGCGGAAACGGCCAGCACGGTTTCGACTCGCGGCATCTATTCCACCGACAAATTGCGCAACTGGGTCAGCGCCTACGATCTGAATCACACTGCCTGGTCGCAACTCGCCGAAGAGTGGTGGAAATTCTACGCTGCGCGCGAATGGCTCTCTGGAGGCTTCGCCTGGACCGGCTTCGACTATCGCGGCGAGCCGACTCCATACGGGTGGCCGTCGATCAACTCCCAATTCGGCATTGTCGATATGTGCGGATTCCCGAAAGATAACTTCTATTACTACACAGCCTGGTGGGGCTCGGAACCAGTGCTGCACCTCTTTCCCCACTGGAATTGGGGCCAACGCAACGGCGAACCCATCTCAGTGTGGGTGCACTCCAACCTTGATTCCGTCGAACTCTTTCTCAATGGAAAAAGCCAAAGTTCGAAGAAAGTCGAGGCCCTGACTCACCTCGAGTGGAAGGTGAAATACGAGCCGGGCGTCCTCGAAGCACGTGGCACCAAGAATGGCAAAGTTGTCCTCACCGAAAAGCGCGAAACAACCGGCGAGCCGGTCTCCATCCGCTTGACTCCAGACCGCACCGAAATCAGTGCGGACGGCGAGGACGTTGTGATCCTGCGCGTGGAAGCCCTCGACAAAGAAGGCCGCTCCATTCCCACAGCGGATTATCCTATCAAGTTCAAAGTAACTGGCGACGGCGCTCTCATCGGCGTAGGAAATGGCGATCCCAATTGCCAGGAATTCGACAAGGCCCCACAACGCAGCCTGTTCAACGGACTGGCTCAGGCGATCGTGCAATCGACCCGCACGCCAGGAACAATCACAATCGAAGCGTACACAGGGGACTGGCCGCCCCCAAAGTTGCCATCAACGCAGGTGACGATCACAACCAGGAAGGTCAACATGCGTCCGACCGTGGCGTAAGAATGTAGCCCCGAACGCATTCGGCCGGGTTGCGCGAAGCACCAATGACATCTTTACTGCCCGATTCAGGCAAACTGGAGAAGTATGTCCAAATCACGTCGAGAATTCCTGACTCTGACCTCGATGGGCGTCCTTGGGGCCGCCGCAATTTCGCGCATTCATGCGCAGGATCTGTCGAAGCTGCCGCCCGGCGCTCCTCCAGCCTACGGTGCAGGTCCGGCGTTCGGGCCGGAAGTGTCAGTCACAACGTTCACCGAGGCCGAGAAGCTCGTTCAGTTTCCGCTAACCGATTCTGAGCGCGCGATGGCCGCATCCACCTGGCGCAAGACGCTCGCGTCCGTCTATGAACGTCGAGTCGGACCACGCAAGCTGACGCTGGAATCAGCCATCGCCCCGGCGACGCGATGGGATCCCATGCTACCTGGCTTTAAGAATCCCACGCCCCGGAATCGCTTCGTGCGCAGCAACTTCGCGGGCGCCCCTCTTCCCGCGCGCGATGAAGACATAGCATTCGCAACCCTGCCGCAACTCTCCCACTGGATTGAAAGTAAGCAACTGACTTCCGAGCGGCTGACGAACATCTATCTCGATCGCCTTGAGAAGTTCAACCCACAACTCCGCTGCGCGATCACCATCACGCGCGATCATGCGTTGAAACAAGCCAGGCAGGCCGACGCAGAGATTTCTCAAGGCAAGTATCGCGGTCCGCTGCATGGTATTCCCTTCGGCGTAAAAGACCTGCTCGACACCGCCGGAATTCCTACAACCTACGGAGCCGAACCCTATCGCAACCGTGTTCCCGCAGAAGACTCAGTCGTAGTCAAGCGCCTGTATGCAGCCGGAGCCGTGTTAGTCGCAAAACTCAGCCTCGGCGCTCTCGCCCTCAATGACATCTGGTTCGGCGGTCAGACGATGAATCCGTGGCTGCCCGAAGAAGGCTCCTCCGGATCGAGCGCGGGACCCGGCGCCGCAACCGCAGCCGGTCTCGTCGGATTCTCCATCGGCAGCGAGACCGGCGGCAGCATCGTCAGCCCCTCCATGCGCTGCGGCGTTACCGGTCTGCGTCCAACCTACGGACGCGTGCCGCGTACCGGCGCAATGACCCTCTGCTGGTCCCTCGACAAACTCGGCCCCATGACCCGCGGTGTCGAAGACGCATTCCTGGTGCTGCAGGCAATCTCCGGGCCAGATGCGGGAGACACCGCGAGTGTCGAAAGCCATCTCGACTTCGACGCCAACGCTAGCGTAAAAGTGCTTCGTCTGGGCTACTTCCCTGCCTGGATGAAAGAACGTCCGGCCACGGAGGTCGATCGCGCAGCGCTTGAAACGGCGAAAAGAATCGGATTCGAATTGAAAGAAGTCTCCATTCCCGATTGGCCCTACGATTCCCTCAACCTGATCTTGTTCGCAGAAGCAGCAGCCGCATTCGAGGAACTCACTCTAAGCGGCGGCCTTCGAGAATTGAAGGCGCAGGTCCCCGACGCTTGGCCGAACTTGTTCCGGCAGGCTCGTTTCCTGTCCGCCGTTGATTTCGTTCAGACAGACCGACTGCGCCGCAAAGTCGCAAAAGAGATGGCGCGCATCTTCTCGGAAGTAGATCTGCTTCTCGTTCCCTCCCTTCGCGATGAGATGCTTGTGATCACCAACTTCACTGGACATCCCTCACTAACTCTGCGTGCAGGATTTGTCGAAGTCCAGCAAGCACGCAGCGATTGGGCTCCCGACCCGGAGCATCCCCTCCCAACCTTCTCTACCCCAAGGCGCGTTCCGCACGGCGTGACCCTCATCGGACGCCTGTTTGACGAAGGAACGCTAGGTGCCGCCGCGTTCGCTCTGGAAACAACGTTCGCGGTGGCCGCGGAGAGACCGCTCGGCTTCGACTAAAGGGCAGACCAAAGAAGAGATTTCGTTCTTGTAACTTCGTGTCCTGAGTGGTTGGTGCTTTTCCCGCCGCGTTTATAATAAAAAGATTCTCTGCCCTCGAAATTCGGCTCTGCGCAGAGACCGGCAAGAATCATACAACGGGATTTCGAGGACCAAATCCGTCCGCAGTCCGGGATAGCGTTTTGGGTTGAGGGCTGACGGGCGACGACTGCTTTTTCCATGGACTTCAAACTAGTTTCGAGCTACAAGCCGCAGGGCGATCAGAAAGCGGCCATCGATGCGCTCACCCGGGGTGTGTTCGACCACGAGCAACATCAGGTTCTGCTTGGAGTCACCGGCTCCGGCAAGACCTTCACCATGGCCAAGGTGATCGAGGCGGTCAATCGACCGACGCTAGTCATGGCCCATAACAAAACCCTGGCCGCGCAGCTCTATCACGAATTCAAGAGTTTCTTCCCGCACAACGCGGTCGAATATTTCGTCTCGTACTACGACTACTACCAGCCCGAGGCATACGTTCCCGCCGCGGATCTCTACATCGAGAAAGAAGCGACCATCAATGACGAACTCGACAAGCTCCGCCTTTCGGCGACCCGTTCCCTGTTCGAGCGCCGCGATGCCCTGATCGTTGCGTCCGTCAGTTGCATTTACGGCCTTGGTTCCCCAGAAGCGTATTACGGGATGATGCTCTTCCTTGAGAAGGGACAGAAGGTCAAGCGCGAGGACATCACCCGCAAGCTGGTCGACATTCTTTACGAGCGCACAAACGGTGAGTTCCGTCGCGGTACCTTCCGTGTGCGCGGCGACGTTATCGAGGTTTTCCCCACCTATGACGACATGGCCTACCGCATCGAAATGTGGGGAGACCTGGTCGAAGCCCTCTCACAGATCGACCCTCTGTTCGGCACCGTGAAGCAGAAGTATATGCGCCTCCCGATCTATCCGAAGACGCATTACGTCATGAAGGACGAGACCCGCTCAGCCGCGGTCGAGTCGATCAAGAAAGAACTGGCTTGGTGGGAGCCGGAACTCGAAAAACAAGGCCGCGTTGTCGAGGCTCAGCGCATTCATCAACGCACCATGTTTGATCTGGAAATGATCAAGGCCATTGGCTACTGCCACGGCATTGAGAACTATTCGCGCCATTTCACCGGGCGCCTGCCGGGCGAGCCTCCGCCAACGCTGCTCGATTATTTCCCGCGAGACTATGTAATGTTCATCGACGAGTCGCATCAGACGGTACCGCAGTTGCGCGGGATGTATGCCGGCGACCGCTCGCGCAAAGAAGTCCTCGTCGAGTACGGATTCCGCATGCCTTCCGCGCTCGACAACCGTCCACTGACGTTTGAGGAGTTCGTGCACCGCACCAATCAACTGGTCTATGTTTCAGCGACACCCGGCCCATACGAGCTGACGAAATCAGCGGGTGTAGTCGTAGAACAGATCATTCGTCCGACAGGGCTTATCGATCCAGAGGTCGAGATTCGCCCGGTGAAGGGACAAATTGATGATCTGCTGCATGAGATTCGCGCCCGTGTAGAGAAGGGCGAGCGCGTCCTGGTCACAACGCTGACCAAGCGCATGTCCGAAGACCTGGCCGAGTATTACTCCGAAGTCGGCGTGAAGTGCCGCTATATGCACTCAGAAATCGAAACGCTGGAACGCGTGAAGATTCTGCGCGACCTGCGCAAGGGCGAGTTCGACGTATTGATCGGGATCAATCTTCTGCGCGAGGGCCTCGACCTTCCGGAAGTCTCTCTAGTAGCTGTCCTAGACGCAGATAAAGAGGGCTTCCTGCGTTCCAGCGGCTCGCTGATCCAGACCATTGGCCGCTGCGCCCGCCATCTGAATGGCCGCGCCATTCTCTATGCCGATCGCATGACCGATTCCATGAAGCGGGCCATGGATGAAACCTCCCGCCGCCGCGCCATTCAGACCGCGTACAACGAAGAGCACGGCATCACTCCAGAGTCGATTGTCCGTCCACTCGACATGACTCTGGCAGCGATCGTGGCCGCCGACTATGCCGACGTGCCAATCAACGAAGCCGAGGGTGTGCCCGAGTTCAAGTCGCAGGAAGAAGTCGACAAGTACATCTGCAAGCTTGAAGGAGATATGCGCGAGGCAGCCAAGCGATTTGAATTCGAGAAAGCCGCGAAATTACGGGACACGATCAAGGAGTTTAGAACGAGGGAGTTCTTGTTCGCGTAAGGGGGCTGATGAATTGGAAACCAGCGACGATCGTTGAGGTACAACAAATTGTCGAACGCGATCTAGCCAATTGCAGCCGTGACCAGGTCGCTCTGTTTAAGCGATATGGTGTTCAGCCACACTTGGCGCCGACAGTACGATGGGGAATCCGTGAGTCTGTGGTAGTTGTAGCCCAAAGAGGTGCAGGGTCAAACATGATGCCGGTGAATGAGCGGCTTGCTTACTTCAGATAATGACGCGCTCACAAAGGCGGTCGAGTTCTCCATATTCGCGCCCCGGATGCGGTCATATTCTTCTGCCGGCAAGATCACAGCGACGTCACGGTTTTGGCGCCGAACACGTACGGGTTCGCGCTGGGCTGCGTCGATAATAGCGGCAAAGCGCTGCTCGGCATCCGTCGCAGACACCGTTTTCATTTGTCAATTATGGACAAACTTTGCGATCCGAAAACTAAACCATGCGCACCGGCCCCGGATACCGCGCCACTACAGAATCCGCAGTGAGCAGTGTGATCCCCTCCACAGTCGCCTGCGCCACCAGCAATCGGTCAAATGGATCCTTGTGGATAGGCGGTAGACTGTCGATGGCAACCAGGTGATCGCTGAGAATCGGGATCTCGCTGTAACCATTATCGAGCAGCCCACGGCGAAGTAGCCTTGGATCGGCTTGGAAATCACTTCGCCCGAGACCTCGCTTGATTGCGACTTCCCAGATGTTGGCTGCGCTGAACAGAAGCTCGTTCGTCGCTTTATCGATTAGTTTCACAGCAGCAGGTGGCAGTCGATTCGGCTGCCCAGCGGCCCACAGAAGGAGATGGGTATCCAGCAGAACGTTCATTTCGAACCCGAAAACATCCCTTCAATTTCTGTCTCACCCATGCGGTCGAAGTCGTCAGGCACGGAGATCTGTCCCCTCATAAAACCCAGCCGCTGAACTTCGGTCCCCATAGGAGCCGACAGGGCGATTACCTTCACCATCGGCTTGCCAGCCTTGGCGATCACAAAAGCCTCCCCTTTGGAGGCCTCGTCAACCAGCTTCGAGAGTTGAGTCTTGGCTTCGTGGATGTTAACGGTCTTCATCGTAGTAGACTAAGTAAGTTAGTTTAGTCCACTATAGATGGACTGTAACTGCAACTTTTATTTACGCTTACCGTCCGTATGCGGCGCTAGCCGCCATCGGCTTTCGGTGGAAGGTATACCCGTCGTAGGTCTCCGACCGGAAATTTAGATTCGGCGCGCAGAGCTTTTCTGTCTGGCTCAGGAACAGATATCCGCCCGGCTCCAAATAGAGATGCAGGCGCTCCATCAACGCCGTCCGCTGCATGCGTGATAGTTGCGGCAACACGTCCATACAGAAGATGCAGTCGAAACGCCCGATGTATACGGGTTTGGTCAGATTCATCGTGTTGAACGTAATCAGGCTGCGCAGCCGAGGCTTCACCAGCAGATGCGAGTTGTTTCCGTTTGCGGCGCCATTCGCGGGGCCATTTCCGTTCCCTTGCGAAGCATCCGCGGTTCCATTCGAGCCGCCATTCGGGCTTCCGATCTTTGAGAAGGATGCACGGATCATCGTCGGCGGCAATCCCTGCAGAGCCGATTGCGGATAAAGCCCGCGCTCCGCAACCTGAATTGCAGATGGCAGAAGGTCGCTCCCCACAATATGGATCGACCACTCGCGCATCGCCAGTCCAGTTACAGGCCCGGACGGTTCGGCAATGCCCCCATTCCGATTGGCGGGCTTTGAATTGCCATTCGAACCGTTGCCAGCACCGTTCCCGTTCCCGTTCGGCATCGCCTCACAAATCGCCATGGCGATCGAGTAGGCTTCTTCCCCCGTAGCGCATCCCGCGCTCCATATCCGCAACGTGCATGCGCCATCGTTAGCTTTGCGCTCGTAGAGTTGTGGGATCACATACCGGGATAGGGCATTCATCGCTCCCGGATGCCGGAAAAATCCCGTCTTCATATTGATGACGCCATCAAGGAAAGTCGCCATAGTGGACGGATCAAAGTCTGTGGATCGAAAACGTCCCAGCAGGGCGGCTGGCGACTCGAGTTCCTGAGCCTCAAGATATTCGGCAATATGCGCCGCCAAAGCGCTGTTAGGACAATCCAGTAACACTCCAGTCTGGCGCTCGACGAGCAGGCGCAGCTCAGATAATTCGTGCTCGAGAATGGTGACGCCTGCGATCAATCGATGCATACAATCGTTTCCTCAATGGCGCAACGGTCTCTGCCGCTCGCGCCTTGGGGGAGGAAAGAGTTTTCAGTTCTCCACTTCTTCGTCCTTACCTCAGACTTCTCACGTCCTCAGTTCCCTGCCATGGCCGCATACAACTTGTACGAATCCTGCCCGGCCTGCTGGGCGACCACGTTCATTTCTTTCTCCAGCGACGAAAACCGCTGCATGATTTCGTGAATGCGTAGTGTCATGTTGCGGATCGTTTCAATCTGCGCCCGTGTCTGCGCCGACAGGCTTCCTGGCTCCAGCAGCAACAAGTCCGAATTGCCCAGCACTGAGGTCAGCGCATTGTTCAGGCTGTGTCGCATCTCGAGCATGTAGCGTCCCAACGTTGCCTGTCGTTCCAGCGTGGCACAGGAAATTTCAGCCGTCCGGGCGCGTGATTCTGCTCGCGACCGATGCACCGCCTCTGCCGCTGCTAGCACAAGCGTTTCCAGCCAGTGCTCACTCGGTCGCAAGATCGAAACCCGGGGCCAGCGATCCCGAATCAGTTGCGCCGTCCCGCCATCCTGCACTACACAAAAAATCGGCTGGCCCGTGGAGTGCAATGGCTCCAGCACCACCGAGAGCAGGTCGCGCCGTAATTGCCCGACAATCGCGACATCGAATACATCCACCGCGAAGCGCGGCCACAACTCACCGCTCAGCAGCGTGAACGTCGGAACATTGCGCTCCATCTGCCAGCGGGCAGTTATGCGCCGGGAAAATTCGGCTTCATCGGAGATAATCAGTACAGTTGGTGTTTCCACGGTCGACTTTTTCCTTCCGCTTCTGAAGGCTTTCGCTTAGTGGTCGCTCGTTCGCGCGACCCTTATTTCTTTTTCGCCTGCGATCCCGAGCCCGGACCCCAACCCGACGACCCGGATACTTCAAACTCGGGCGCGTCCGCATCGCTCGCCGCAGAGCTCGCAGCCTCTTGGGTCGCCGAAGCCGCAAACGCCATCGACGCTTTCGCTGCTGCAGGCTTACCCGGTGCCGGCTTCGATCCGGCCGAGATCGGCTTCGCAGCCGGCTTGGCACCCGCTCCGCCCTTCGCCTTGCCATTTGCCAGCGCATGTTCCACTGAAGCGCGCAAGTCTACCAGCATGCGCAACGGTGAACCGGAGGAGTATTCCGCCTGGAACATGACCTTCCACGACTGGCAGATCATGCGCAACCGGATGATGGGCTCCTGCGCCGAAAACTGGGCGCGGCGGCAGTCGATGGTCGTGATCCCTCTGTCCTCCAGCGCCGTGAGCCCATCCAGAATCAGGTTCAGGTCCCCCAGCATCAGGCGGAAAAATGCGCGTCGCATCAGATACCCAAACCGCGTAAATGCCACCAACGCAACGGGCAGATAGAACAATTCACCCGCTAATCCCTTCGCTTTTCGCCCCTGCTCGAGAATGCCGCCATGCAGCAACTCGTCCAACGATTTGCATTTGCGCGCCGACTCAAGAACGCGGTCCAGCGCATTCAGCCACACTGGCGGCTTCAGTTCCACCGTACCGAAAACCGGTTCCATCGCCTGCGCAACATAGGCGAGATCCACCTCTGTATCGTTTACTCCTGAAGGCGCAATCTGGCTGAAGTACTGCACCAGCAGAAAATCAATCTTGTCGCGGATCGCATCCGTCTTGGTTGCCTTGGTCAAGAAATGTTGCAGCAGAGTGAGCAGCCCCTCCTGACTCACCAGGGAACTGGTCTGCAGAAACTGCCGCAACTGGTGCACCTGGATCGAGCCATCCATGTGCTCGATCCACTGGTTCGCCTGTTCCACCGCCTCTTTGCCCGGCGTGTCAACACCGGCCTCAAGATCGGCACACGGCTTTACGTCGATGGCGAACTCTCGCGCCAGTTCGTAGTAAATGGGATAAAGTTTGCGGGCGTAACTCCACTGCGTGGCGAGATCTTGCACAGGTATGGTGGGTGTCATGGTTTCACGATCCAGTTGGGCACGTCGCGGTTGAAGCGCGCGGCCACGAGAGTCTTGCCAGGGTGATACTGCACGGCGACGACATGAGCTTCTTCATCGAGCGATCCGTCCGAGTTCCGCAATTGCAGAACATCGGCGAACTCCAGCGGGGTCTTGCACTCGAACAGCACCTCGCGGGGCGTGCCGAATTCGATCACAACGCTTTCACTGAAGTCCGGCGACTGCCCGCTTTCTACCAGCCGCGCGAACTGAACCTTGATCTGCATCGCCGTGGCATCGGGAAAGAAACGCGCCAGCGCAGCCACCGCGTTGGCGTCGCCCGCTATGCGTCCCGATGCTGCAGCCTGATGCGCCAAGCGAGTGAATGTCCTCGAAATCCAGTCAGTCTTACAACGGCAATGCGGTCGGGCTCCCCCTCTTCCTGGTTTGGAAGAGCTTTGGGGAGCCGGTATCCGCGGTTCACACGATATCGGAGCAACATGAGAACCATCTCTCGGAACCAAAGGATTAGTACCGAAGGAAACGGAGTTTCAGAGAGTTAGCGCCCCCTGTCCGCTGCAGCACGCCCCATGGATCGTCGTCGCGTCTCAAGGTGAGATGTCTGTCTCACTTCGCTCTTTGAATTCTTAGGATCGTTCAACAATGTATCGTCCAACGAACATCGAACCGGCCTCGCCCCTCATAGGCGCGGACTATGACACCTGCTTGAATGCACTCAGTCTGCTACCAATTCTCCCCGCGCCTCGTCTACTTGTTTCGAGTTCCCGCCGGAAACTCGGTGAATCGACTCATTCCGCATCACAGTCAACAAATGTCCAGACAAGCCACAGTGCAACCGCGCAAGCTTCGCCTTACGAAACTGCAGCGGCTTGTCATTCGGTTTTTCATCGCATCCCTGCTCGCCGCCACCTCACTCCTGGGGCAGCAGCGCAAAGTTACGAAGCTGGCCGAAGGCGTCTATGCGATCGAGCACGCCGGTGAGGGTGGCGGAAACACCACCGTCATCATCGGCGATCGCCAGGTCTTCGTGGTGGACTCGTGCTTCCTGCCCTCCGCAGCCAGCGAAGACATTGCTCAGATCCGTCAGTGGACCAGCAAACCTGTAACTTTTGTCCTGAACACACACTTCCACAACGATCACAACTTCGGAAACCGCGTCTACCTGGATGCCTTCCCCGCCCTGACAATCATCGCCCACATCGAAACCAAGAAAGACATGGACCGGTTTGGGCCCGGATCTGCGATGAGGGAAGAAAGAGGCTTGGCGTCTCTACAGCGAATGCAGGAGACCGGAAAGACGGGCGATGGCAGGCCCCTGACTGCAGATGAAAAATCGGAAATCAGCCAAGCGCTGGCAGGCCGGCTCTCGGTGATCCAGGAACTCAAGAATGTTCAATTCCAGAGCGCAACTCTGACATTCGATCACGATTTCACCATCGACCTCGGCAGCCAGGAAGTCCGTGTGATGTATCTCGGCCGAGGCAATACATCGGGCGACGCCGTCGTCTACCTCCCCAAGAAGAAGGTTCTAGTAACCGGCGACTTGGTTGTCTATCCCATCCCCTATGTCTACGATGGCTATCCTTCTGATTGGATCCGGACTCTCGAGAAGTTGAGCCAGTTCGATGCTGATGCGATCGTCCCCGGACATGGCGCGATTCTGCATGACAAATCCCACATCCTCCTGATTCGCGATTTGCTGACCAGCGCAGTAGATCAGATGGACACCAGGCTCGCGCAAACACGACCGGCGATGTTTCAATCACTCGACGACGTGAAAGGAGCCGTGGACCTCGCCGCCTTCCGCACGCGTTTCGCCGGCACCGACAAAGACCTCGCTGCCGAATTCGACGATATGACCGCGCACCTCATAAAAGTCATATTCCAGGAGGCGAGTCTACGGTGAAGAGAGTTTTAATCTGCGGCAATTCAAATCCCAAGGACTACACAGATGATCACTCGTCGTGAAGCCGTTCGCCTCATGAGCGCCGCCTCTGTCGCACTGTGGATCTCAGAAGCAGATTCCGCTTGCGGCTTGCCTGCGGCCGATGTTCCTCCTCCGCTCGCGCCCGGATTGCCAACCTCTCCGGAGCGTCTCGCCTTGATTGAAGCTTTCAAGAAAAGATTCGACGGATTGGAAAGCAGGTTCGAGGCCCGTACATACAAGAGCGACTGGCCAATGCCGTATCGGTTGTTTCGTCCCGAAGTCAAAGGCAAGTTGCCGCTGGTCGTATTCCTGCACGGCAGCGGTGGACAAGGAGACGACAACGAAAAACAGCTTGGCCTGGGAAACATCTTCGGAACCCGTGTCTGGCTGCTTCCCGAAAACCAGAAGGAACACCCTTGCTACGTTCTGGTGCCGCAGTCGAATCGCGGGTGGGTTCGCTATGATCCCGAGAAGTTGAAGAAGAACGAGTACGAAATTGTCTCCGGGCCTGGACAGGGAGTTACTCTCGCCTTAGAAGTCGTCGATGCTGTCCGCCGCGACTTTCGCGTTGATGACCGACGCATCTACGTCACAGGTCAGTCCATGGGCGGCGCAGGTACATGGAACATGATCGCGAGTCGCCCCGGATTTTTCGCAGCCGCTGCCCCATGCTGCGGCTCCAGATCGAAGGATGATGGCACCGGCTCGCCTGAGACGCCTCTGTGGAATTTCCATGGCGACGCCGATCAAACCGTCCCAATAGCTCTATCCCGTGACCGCATCGCGGCAAGGCGCAAAGCTGGGAGTCACCCGCTATCCACCGAATACGCGGGAGTGGACCATAACGTCTGGGAGTGGTCCTTTACCGAGCCGGCGCTGGTATCGTGGATTTTTGCTCAGCAGCGCAACTGACCACTAGACTCGATATCATCCGCTTTGAATCAAGAACTATCGTTGAGCAGTTCTGCACATTACTGACGTAAGGCTGCAATCCTCTCCTCAAAGGTGTTTAATTTTCCGTTCGGCCTGAGCCGCACCATGCGAGGTCGTCGTGAAGCCTGTAATTCCCCTGCTCGTATTCTCCGTCATCTTTCTTTCTAGCTGCGCAAACCAAAGCGGTCAGCCGTCGGGGCCACCTACCTACACAATCTCCGGCACGGTTGCGAATCTCGCCGCCAACAGCAATGGATTGGTCCTGCAAAACAACGGAGCAGATAATCTCTCCCTCACCGCCAATGGGAATTTTCGCTTTGCGACTGCTGTTCAAAAAGGTGGCGCCTACAGCGTAACGGTTTTCACGCAGCCCTCCAGCCCAGTCCAGCAATGCACCATCGCCAACGGCGTTGGCACCGCCACGAACAACGTCTCCAACATCCAAGTCGAATGCGGACACAACGAATGGGTCTGGATGGCCGGCTCACAGTCCATCAACCAGATCGGCACTTACGGCACACCCGGCACGCCCGATCCTGCCAACACTCCCGCAAGCCGGCAGTCTCCTGCTACCTGGACAGATGCCAACGGCGATCTTTGGCTGTTCGGCGGCTACGGCTACGACTCGAACGGAAATCTTCTCCCCATGAACGACCTGTGGAAGTTCAGTGCAGGCCAATGGACCTGGATGGATGGCCCCACTCTCGCAGGACAAAGCGGAAACTACGGAACGCTCGGCGTCGCCACGCCCTACGGAATTCCCGGCGCACGATTCCAAGCCGCTTCATGGACAGATGCAACAGGAAACTTCTGGCTTTTCGGTGGGAACGGTTTTGACTCAGTCGGCAACGAGTCGCCGATGAATGACCTTTGGAGGTACAGCGCGGGCGAATGGACCTGGGTCGGCGGATCAGCCGTTGGCAAACAGAGTGGCCATTACGGCACGCTTGGAGTCGCTGACTCCGACAACACGCCCGGCGGACGCAACGGGGCTGCGCTATGGGTGGATGCTTCCGGCGACGTATGGGTCTTCGGAGGGATTGGATACGACGAGACCAATCCGATTAATGGAAACCTCAGTGACCTGTGGAAGTACAGTGGCGGCGAGTGGACATGGATGAGCGGCCCCAAGGCAAAAGAGCAAAAGGGTGTTTACGGAACTCAGGGTGTTGCCTCCGCCACCAACATTCCCGGCGCTCGCTACGCCTCTCACAACTGGATCGACCCGTCCGGAAACCTCTGGCTTTTCGGCGGCTGGGCTTACGATTCCAATGGCACTCTCGGTTACATCAACGACTTATGGGAGTACAGCGCTGGCCAGTGGAAGTGGGTAGCAGGGTCCAAAATAGCAAACCAAGCCGGCGTCTACGGCACGCAAGGCACACCATCCGCCAACAACATTCCCGGAGCAAGATGGGGCGGAGTAGTATGGACCGACAACTCCGGAACCGTGTGGCTCTTTGGCGGTACGGCGTATTACTCCTCGACGAACGCTGGCTTCATGAACGATCTGTGGAAATACAGTAACGGCCAATGGACTTGGATAAGCGGCGCCAATGTTGGTTATCAAAGTCCAACATTCGGAACCAGGGGGATGCTCGATCCCGGCAATACTCCGGGCGGCCGCTTCATGCTCAACCGATGGATTGACCCCGACGGAAACCTGTGGCTCTTTGGCGGCTACGGCCATATACCGGGGTCCACAGGCAATATGAACGACCTCTGGATGTACATGGAGTAGGTCCGTTGCGCCGCTCAATTTCTCACTGCAGAGTGTGCGTGGACGAACCCGCTGTCGCGCCCACGCCGATGTTGTACCGCTTCAGCTTCCGGTACAACGTCGCCCGGCTGATTCCCAGCATCCGTCCCGCGAGCGCCTTATCTCCGTTCACTTGCTCGAACACGCGCTGAATCGTGTCGCGTTCGATATCTTCCAGATCCGTGGTAGATAACGGCTCGCGCGGAGAGTCCGACATCACGCTCTCTCCGCTCAGATCAGGATCGAGCACTGCAGTGTTGGTTGCAGAGTGCACCGGCGCCGCGGCTCCCACTCCTGCACTCGATGCGATGGCAGGCGGCAAGTCACCGAGTTCGATGATGCGGCCATTTCCCAGAGCTACGGCGCGTTCGACGCAATTTTCCAGTTCGCGCACATTGCCCGGCCACTCGTACTGCATCAGTGCCTTCATGGCCGCGCTGGCTACATGCATCTCCGATCCGGGAGCGTAGCGCTCCAGGAACCAATGCACGAGCAGAGGAATATCGCTGCGCCGCTCCCGTAACGCCGGCACGAATAACGTCACCACATTGAGGCGGAAGTAAAGGTCTTTTCGAAATGTCCCGTTCTTATAAGCCGCCTCGAGATCGCGGTTCGTCGCGGCGATCACCCGAACGTCCACCTTCACCCTCTGATTGCTGCCCACCGGCCGAACTTCTTTCTCCTGCAGCACCCGCAACAACTTCGCCTGCAATTCCAGCGGCAGTTCACCGACTTCGTCGAGAAAAATCGTTCCCCCATCCGCGGCCTGGAACAGTCCCTGCTTCGACTTCAGCGCCCCGGTGAACGCACCCTTCTCATAACCGAACAGTTCGCTTTCGATCAGCGTCGGAACCAGCGATCCGCAGTCGACTGCCACAAACGGCCGCCCCGCAAAAGCTCCACGGAAATGCATCGCACGCGCCACGAGTTCCTTCCCGGTCCCGCTCTCGCCATAGATCAAAACCGGAGTCCGCGTATCTTTCAATCGCGCCACCATGCGTAAAACTTCCTGAATGCGCGTCGACGATCCAACGATCCCATGTACCGCCGTCTCTGTATCCGTCCGCTGGCGCAGAAATTCATTCTCCTCGACCAGTCGTACCTTCTCCGCCATACGCCGTAGAAACAACCGCAACTCCTCCAGCGGGGAAAATGGCTTCGTAATGTAGTCGTACGCTCCCAACTTCATCGCCTGCACAGCGGTCTCAATCGATCCATGCCCCGTCATTAACGCCACTTCGGTGCGCGGCAGCAGTTTCTTGATCTTCTCCAGGAATTCCAGTCCCGACATGTGTGGCATTACCATGTCGGTCAGAATCATGTGGACGGACTGTTCTTCCAGCAACGCCAGTGCGGATTCGCCGCTTTCAGACTCAAGGCATACGAATCCCAGGGCTTCGCCCACAGTGGCGCATAGTTTGCGGATCGTCTGCTCGTCATCGACGATCAGGAGCCGGATGCGGAGATCTTCTTTGCTTGCGTTATTCACTACCCAACCTTCCCTAATGTCTTCGAAACCACATCGATGAATTGCTGCACGCGAAAAGGCTTCTCCACGCACGGGGCGCCGGTTTCTCGCAAGGTCGCCACAGACTCTTCGTTGGCAATATCGCCCGTGATGAAGACCAGACGATTGGCGAGATCAGGTCGGTGGCGGGCGATCCAGGCATGCACCTGGCCACCATCGACGCCGCCGGGCATGCTCATGTCGGAGACGACGCCAAGGAACGATCCGCTTTCAAGCAGACGGAGCGCATCGACGCCGGATTCGCAGCACACGACCGGATATCCGCTTCGCTCCAGGGCGGCCTGCACATAAGCCATTACGGCAGGCTCATCCTCGATGAGCAACACCGGAAGCACCTGTGTTTTCAATGCTGGCAAGCTCATGGCTTTGTCACTCCTGCAGCCACACCCAGCGAAGCGGCGTGACCCGAAGCGGGTAGGCGCACAATGAAGGTCGCACCCTTTCCGCCGATATTGTTGTGGCAAAGAATCTCGCCACCGTGCTCCTTCACAATCCCGTAGCAAATACTCAGGCCAAGACCGGTACCCTTTCCCACCTCTTTCGTCGTGAAGAACGGGTCAAAAATCTTGTCGGTTTGGGTGATGCCATTACCGTTGTCGGAAAATGAAACCTCCACCGCATCACCCGCCTTGGTCGACATGATCTCGATTCGCGCCGGCCGTCCTACCTCACGCACCGCGTCATACGCGTTGTTCAGGATATTCAGAAACACTTGCTGCAATTGGTGAGCATCGCCCATCACGTCAGGCAACCCTTCATCCAGGTGCTCGATTACTTCCACTCCATGGCTGTTGAAGTCGTAGGAGCGCAGTTGAATCGTGCGTCGCAGAATCGTATTCAATTGCAGAGGACTCCGTTGCGGCGGCATCTGCCGCGCAAAGCTCAACAGGTTCTGTACAATCTGCTTGGTGCGCTGTGCCTCCTGCAAGATCACTCGCAGATCTTTGCGGGCGCCTTCGGGCAGGTCTGGATTCTCCATCAACAGGTCGGCGAATCCCAGGATCGCGGTCAGAGGATTGTTCACTTCATGCGCGACTCCGGAAACCAATTGGCCCACCGCTGCCATTTTCTCTGCGTGGACCAGCTTGTCGCGCAGCACCGCGGAATCGGTGATGTCCGTCAGCACCATCACGATGCTCGTCACGGTTCCCTGCTCATCGCGCATCGGGCTGAGGTTGGCAGAGAACTTTCCGACGGCTCCGTTCCGCCGCACGATTTCAAGCTCCAGATTGTCCACCTGCTGCCCGCCCAGCGTGCTTTGCACCGCCTCGCTCAACTCCCGCGCAAAGCCCGCCCTCGAGAGCTCGAGCAATGGCCGTCCCACCAGTTCCCGCTGCTCAAAACCGGCGTCGTACCAGCGGCGGTTCGCATAGCTGATGAGCCCCGCCGTATCCGCAACCAGAATCAGGCTCTGCGTGTTGCTCAGAATCTTGCCCGAGAAGTCCCGCTCGCGGTGCAGTTCCGACTGATACGTGCGCAGCCCAGTGATGTCCAGCATCAACCCGCGAATCTGCTGCAGTCTTCCCTGATTGTCATGCAGTCCAAAGGCGTTGATCAGGACATGAATCAGGGTCCCGTCCTTGCGCCGCAGCGTTGCCTCAAAATTCCGCAGATGCCCCTGCTCCTCCATCACGCGCGCATGCCGCTGGCGCTGCTCCGGAGTGATATAGAGTTGCGTGGGAATATCAACCTGCAGCAACTCCTCCCGGCTGCCATATCCCAGCATCCGGACCATGGCATCGTTCACTTCCACAAAGCGTCCGCTCGGCGTGCTGAAGAACAGGCCCTCCTGAATGTTATCGAATAGTTCGCGGTACCGCCGTTCCGCCTCGCTGCGATCCGAAATGTCTTTCAGCACGTGGATGGTTTGCATCCCCTCGCCGGTCGCTCCATGCACGCGCGAGGTCGAAACCAGATACGTCCGGTCGAACACCGGATGGGCAAACTCACCCGACTCCTCTCCCGAGGAGCGACAGAAGGGACAGGAGTAGGAAGCAGCGTCGCTGGTCAGCGCCATCAGCGCACGGATGTTGACTCCGATTAGTTCCGCAGGAGCCACGCCGATCATCGCGGCCAGCGACCGGTTCACACGCAGGACCTTGTCCGACTGGTCGTGTACCACGATGAAATCCGTAATCGCATCGAAAATCTCAACCCAGTGGCGATTGGATTGTTCAATCTTCGTAAATAGCCGGGCGTTCTCCAGCGCCATCGACGCATGGCCCGCCATGGTCTCTAGAAAAACGCGGTCCTCCGCGCTCAATGCACCGGGATGTCCCGAGAGACACAGGATCCCCGCCAATTCTCCACTCGCCCCTGCTAGCCTCACCAGCGTGCAGTCACTCCAGCGGAGGTGGACCGCTGCCTCCATCCCGAGTATTTGTTCGCCAGTGCCGGAAATGACACTCTCCCGGCTTCGCGACACGAATTCCCCAAGCGCCACCCCTACCGCCCGCTCCACGTCTCGAACCAGCAGCGGTTCCGTCTGGGCCGCACTCTCTGCCAGCGCCCCTGCTGTCTCTCTCTTGTCGCTCGCTTGTGCCGGAGCATCCTCGAGCGACGATGCCGGAAGTGCCGGCCGATGCTGATGCAGAGCAACCACCTGCCAGCGTCCTTCCTGCATGACCGCAAGCAAGCCCTCGCGGAATCCCGTAAGGTCCGCCGTTCGCGCTACGAACCGGCGGGAAAACTCCGGCAAACGTAGCGCGCCATCAATTTCGCGCGCCAGTTCGATCAGGGCCTCCGCCCGGCGGCGGTGTTGTTCGGAGAGATGCAGGTTCCGCGTGACTTCCAGCATCACGGCGGCGTGATTCGATAGCGCTCGCGCGCGTCTTATATCTTCCTGGGAAATTCCTGTGCCATCCAATCGATCCAGCAGTCCGAACATGCCCAGCAGTCGGCCGCTCGACCCCAGCAACGGCACCGCTAAGAATTGATGGACTTTGTACTTGGTGACAACTTCCAGATTAGCGCCGGGAATCCGGCTGGCTTCGTCCGTCCAGAAAACTTCCTTGCTCCGAAGTGTCTTCGTGGCAACGCCTTCGGGGAACATCGTATCCAGTCGTTTCGGCTCGCCCTTCTCCACGCCGTATCGAAGCTGGAACTGATCGTTCTCCAGTAACGCAATGAAGCACCGTCCGAACCCCAGAAAGCCCGCCGCCCGGACCACGAATGCCTGCAAGAAGTGCTCGAGGTCTCCGCTCGCGCTGAGTTCCGACGATATCTCGAGAAGTTGATGAAGTTCCTGGGCCTGCGAATGCGCCGTGGCGTGCAGTTCCGCGTGCGCCACGGCAACCGCGCCAAAGCCTGCGATTGCACCCACCAGCGCCTTCTCTTCCGCGGTGAAGATGCCGTCCTGGCGCGGATAAATCAGAATTGCGCCCTGCGTCCGCGCCGTGCGGAACGGCGCCGCGATCAACATTCCCGGTGACACCAGGTTCGCCAACGAGTGCACATCAGCGCCGATCGACAAGGTAAGCGGCTCTCCTGCCGCCACCGCACGCTGCGCCAGGTCTGCAGCAAACCGCAGAGTCTGCCGGTCATGTCGGGCCCGTGCAGAAGTCGCAACCTGAGGACTTTCCGCCGACACTGCCTTCAACTCGAACGGCCCCTCGCGGCGCAACAAAACACAGACCAGCCGCGTTCGTAACAGAATCCGCAAGCGGTCAGCCAGCGCCTCAATCACCGCCCCAACATCCGGACTTCCGTGAAGCGCGTGAGCCACATCCGCCAATATCTCCGCCCGCCGGTGCTCCTCCCGCGAAGCCTCGTTCAGCCGCGCCGCTTCCAGCAGGCTGCCTAACTGCCCCGCCAAGATGGTCGCTTTCGCCGCCAAATCTTCGTTGAAAAACTCATCCTCCGACGTATGCAGAAAGCTGACCGCTCCAATGACTTCATTGAAGACCACCAGCGGCGCAGCCAGTAGCGAACGCGCTTCAAATTCCTTGGCTGTAGGGAACGGTAGCGAATTCACGTGGTTTGCGAAGATCGTCCGCCGCTGCCGTACCGCTTCCGCCGTCACCGTGCTTTGATCGGGGCACATCCGCATCCCGGCAAAGCGCTCTGCCAACTTCCCGTCGGCCTGCTCCCCGACAAGGTCGTCGCCGGCATGGCAGCGCCAGAAATAGACTCCGGAAACATCGAAGAATTCGCGGGTTGCGTGACAGAACAACTGAATCAGCGTGTTGGGATTGGGCCGCTCGCCTGACTTGTTGGCAATGCGGAGCAACAGCTTCTGGAAGCCCTCATCCGACCCAGCCCCAAGACCTCGCGCTGGGGGAACAATAGGATTACTGACAGAAGCGGGTACATCTGCGCCGACACTGAAAGAGTTTTCTCGATTCACAAGTGCTTGAATCTATTGGGAAAGTACCTGTCATCTCAAATTGAGTCAAGGGAAAATGGGCCAGCAGGTGCCTTTGTGTGAAATCCCGAGACGCAATGTGAGATTTTGTCTCACCCTGAGAAACAGTACTTCGTTTTTGCCGAATGAGACAACGCTAATCAGCGACACCCCCCTTTTCGCACTCTCCCGCATGCGCTAACCACCAGTGTATCAACCACATACCACCTATTACTTTGGTTTTTTCAAGAAGGTTCCCGTGGCCCAGACATTGCACTCTCGGCCTTGCCAGCTTCTTTGTATCAAGGAGGATTTGTGTCTCAACGAATCGCGGCAGCCCTGCTTGCCGTCGTCGTCCTGTTCGCCGCGGTCAGTCCGCGCTACGTAGGGGCCCAGACATCGCAGAGCGAAGAGATCGTGAGACGAGCCAAGAGCAAGGTTCAACCGTTCTATCCGGACTTGGCGCGCAAGATGAATATCACGGGGACCGTGAAGATTGAGGTGACAGTTTCCCCCAATGGCACAGTCAAGGAAGCCCGCATCGTGGGCGGCCATCCCCTGCTCGCCAATGCGGCGCTCGATGCGGCCAAGAAGTGGCGCTTTGAGCCAGCCGCCAACGAGAGCACGGGAGTCATCGACTTCAAGTTTGAGCCGCGGTAGTCAGTCGGGCCGCGGAGGAGACAGGAATGACAATCGGCAAGAAGTTATATGTGAATTTCGGCATCATCCTCACCATGGTGCTGGTGCTGTTCCTGGTGAACTGGTCTGCCGTGCAGCGCGAGCATGCTGCCAAGGCCGCCGCGCAGTCCTCGCTGGAATTGGCAGATACCACCAACGCAGTCCGCTCTCAGATGATGCTGAATCGCCTCTTTTTGAGCAACTACTTGCTGAGTGGCGACACCCGCGAGGTCGACCGCATGAATGAGGGTCTTCGCACCCTCAACGAGAAGCTGGAGAAAGGCAAGTCCCTGGCCAGCTCCGATCAGGTCAAGACCTCGCTTGAGAAGGTTCAGCAACTGGAGCAGTCCTGGGCTAAGGAGTTCTCGCAGCCCCTCATCGAGAAGCGTAAAGATGTCGACTCCGGGAACGCCACCGTCGCCGAACTTCAGATCTATTACCTGCAAAAGGATGCGTCTTCTTGGGTGAAGAACTCCACCGACTCCCTCGACGTGGCCAAGCAGGAGAATGACAAACTCGTCGAGGAGCGCCGCAAATCCGATGACAGCGCCGCCAACTGGACCATCGGCGTTTCCCTGATCAGCACGCTGCTGGCGTTGGTGCTGGGCAGTGTCATCGCCTTCCGCACCGCCAAGTCCATCACCGAGCCGCTCACCAACCTCATGAATGTCGCCCGTGCCATCGGCAATACCGGCGACCTCGAGCACAACATCGATCTGGGCCGCGACGACGAGATCGGCGAACTCGCCCGTACTTTCCACAAGATGGTCACCTACCTTAAGGAAATGGCCGGAGTCTCAGAAGCCATCGCCGGCGGCGACCTCACGCTCGAAGTGAAACCCCGCTCCAATCACGATACCCTCGGCAACGCCTTCGCCAAGATGGTCGAGGGACTGGCTGGGCTCGTGCGCAGCGTCCGCGACGCCTCGTCTCAAGTCGCCAGCGCATCCAACCAGGTCGCCGGTGCATCCGACGACTCTGCCAAGATCGGTCTCCAGGCTTCTTCCGCCATCGATGAAGTCACCAGCACCATGCACGAAATGAGCGTGAACGTTCAGAACATGGTGAAGAGCACCCAGGTGCAGGCCTCAAGCGTTAGCGAAACCTCCGCCTCCATCGACCAGATGGTCGCCTCCATTCAGAGAGTCGCGGACACCGCCAAAGTCCTGCTCGACATTTCCAACCGTTCACGTGAGGAAGTCCATAACGGCATTGGCACCATGGACAAGGCCACCGATGGCCTGAACCGCATCAACACCACCATCAACTCCTCGGGTGAGATCATTGGCGCCCTCGGTCAGCGCGCCGACGATATCGGCAAGATCATTGAAGTCATCGACGATCTCGCTGAACAGACCAACCTTCTGGCCCTCAACGCCGCCATCGAAGCTGCTCGCGCCGGAGAACACGGACTCGGTTTCGCGGTGGTCGCCGACGAAGTCCGCAAGCTGGCAGAAAAGTCCGCCCAATCCACGAAGGAAATCTCGGAACTCATTCAGAGCATTCAGAAAGAAGCCCGCAAAGCGGTCGAGAACATGGACCGTTCCACGTCCATCGTCAACGAAGGTCTGGCTCTGGGTTCCGAACTGAACTCCGCGCTAAAGAAGATCTCGAACGTGGTCACGGAAGTTTACAAATTCGCGCAGGAAATCGGCGCGGCCACTAACGAGCAATCGCACGGCTCATCGCAGATTGCGCGCGCTACTACGCGGCTCAATGAGATTACGCACGAAATCAACTCTGCCGTGGAAGAGCAAGCCTCCGGCGCCCAGGCGGTCGTCAAGGCCATGGAGCGGATGCGCGAACTGGTACAGCAGTCGACCTCCAGTTCCACCGAGCTCGCCGCTTCCTCCGAGCAGATGTCGAAGATGTCGCGCAGCCTGCTCGACTTCATCGACCGCTTCGCTCTCGCTGAGGCGGGTCGCGGCCAGTCCGCCGAACCCTCCGCTCGCAACACGAAACGTGCGGCAGCCGGAGCCCAGCTCTAAGGCGGCCCGAGGAGCCCTAAGACCATGAGCCGTGAACTCCATATCGTGGGCTTTCAGGTGGGACGCGAAACTTATGGCGTACCCATCACTTCCCTGCACGAAATCGTGCGCGTCCCTGAAATCACTGCCGTGCCCGACGCGCCCGACTATCTCGAAGGCGTCATCAACCTCCGCGGCAAGATTGTTTCCGTCATGGACCTGCGCAAACGCTTCGGAGAAAAACAGGCCACCGTCAGGAAACATAACCGGATCCTCGTCGTCGAGCACGCCGGAAGGCTGGCCGGCCTCATCGTAGATTCGGCCTCGGAAGTCTTGAAGATTCCTGCTGATGCCGTAGAAGCTCCGCCGGCCGTCTTCCAGGAGGGCGGACTGAACTGTGTCACGGGGCTGGGGAAAGTCGCGGGACGGTTGATCGTCCTTCTCGACATGAGCAAGCTGCTTGCCCCCGCCAGTCTCGAAGCCAGAAACGAATCCGCAGAAAAGAAAGCAGCAGCAAAGTCGGCCGCGCGGTAATGGCGGACGAGTAACTCAATCTCAGCGGCAGGCAGGACGAAACTACGATGAGCACATCCGGAGCGGCGCCCGCTCCCATACTCACCGATGCGGAACTGAAGCTGTTGCAGGCACTCATCTACCAGGAGTGTGGCATGCACTTCGACGAACGCCGTACGCACTTCCTTCAGGACCGGCTGCTGCGCCGACTGAGGGAGTGCCGCGCCGATTCGTTCTACGCCTACTACCGCCTCCTCATCAGCCCCGAAGGCAAGGACGAACTGGCGAAGCTCCTCGAGAACCTGACCGTCAACGAGACCAGCTTCTTCCGCCACAAAGCGCAGCTCGATCTATTCCAGAAGACCGTCCTCGAAGAGCTCCTGAAGCACAAAAGTGCGCGTCGCGAATATTCGATCCGTGTCTGGAGCGCCGGCTGCTCCACCGGGCAGGAAGCTTACACCCTGGCTATGCTCGTCACCGACGCACTGGCCTACTACTACCTGCGTAATCCGCTACCCGTCGATCTTCCGCTGCCCAAGCCGCTGGTGCCGCCACCGTGGCGTGTTGAGATCCTGGCCAGTGATATCAGTTACTCGGTGCTACGTCACGGGCAGGAAGGAACCTACAGCGAGCACCAGATGTCCATGGTCGACTACGGGTACCGCCTTCGCTACTTCGACAAGGTCGCCGACCGCTACGCCATCAAGAAGACGCTGAAGGAGCTAGTCCACTTCGATTTTCACAACCTCAAGACCGAGTATCTGCCGCAGCGCAACGACGTGATCTTCTGCCGCAACGTAATGATGTACTTCGATGAGGCCGAGCAGAAGCGGCTGATCGAAAAGTTCTACCGCTGCTTGAACCCGAACGGCTATCTCTTTGTCGGCCACGCAGAAAGCCTGCTGGGCCTGACCAAGAAGTTTCAGATGGTGCACAAGGATAGCGGCACGGCCTATCAGCGGATTGAGGTAAGGGAGTAGGCATGACGAATTCCCCCGACGAGCGCGGCCTGGAACTTCGCGAGCTCTTCTTTGAGACCGCGCAGGAACTACTGCAGGCGCTCAACGAAGAAGCGCTCAAGCTGGAAAAGCGCCCTGGCGACGAAGAGATCGTGCGCTCCATCCGGCGCACGGTTCACACGTTGAAAGGAGACTCGGCCGCATGTGGACTGCGCGAGCTGAGCGAACTCGCACACCAGTTTGAAGACGCACTCTCGCTCGAAAGCGCTGCATCGCACGCGGCTGTCGCCGAGATCGCCTTTGCCGCCGCGGACATCTTTGCCGAGATGATCGTGGCTTACCGCAAGAACTCCAGACTGCCCGCCACCAAGAACCTCAGCAAGAGAATTCAGGAATTGACCGCCGCACCCAAAAGTGCCAGGGCCCGCAGCACGAAGAAAACCGCAGCCAAGGAAACCAGAGGCAAGACGGCCTCCAAAACTGCAAACGGCAAATCTGCGAGTAAGTCCGTCTCGCTCTGGACCGAATACGAAACCCTGGCGATGTCCAAAGCGCAGGCCGCTGGGCAAGACGTCCTGCACGTCGTCGCCAAATTCGATGCCCACTGTGCCATGCCCATTGCCGGACGCCAATTGGTCCACAACGCGATCGGCACGATGGGCCCGGTGATTGCCATTCGGCCCGACGCCAAATCTCCGGCTGCCACTAAGTTCATCGAGTTCGTGCTGGCCACGGTGCAAACCGCAGACCAGATTGCGGCTAAGTGCAAGATTCCGACCATCGTCGAAGAGGTTACGGTCGAATTGCTGCTTGCTGGCAAGGCTGGCGCGCCGACTTCGCCGCTCGATCCGGCCGCCGCAGCCGCGGCCGATCCGGAGCGCGAAGCAGAGTCCCATGCCTCCGAAGCTCCTGCCATCTCCGCTCCTGCTTCGGGTCCCGTCAATGTTACCCAGGAGAACGTGCTGCGCGTCGAGGCCGGACGCATCGACAACGTTCTTAACTTGGTCGGCGAGCTGATCATCGGCAAGTCCATGCTGCAGCAAGCGCTTAACGAATTCG
>Ga0335085_10001070_pt1 | contig 64076 bp, 47 predicted proteins | sample Lox_Sample_45_FD_206712 | JGI IMG/M metagenome (GOLD analysis project Ga0335085, IMG submission 206712) | Soil microbial communities from Loxahatchee National Wildlife Refuge, Florida, United States - Lox_Sample_4.5 | ecosystem: Environmental > Terrestrial > Soil > Wetlands | place: USA... | reverse complement strand
AACTGGTTTAGCCATCGTCACCGAGGTGATGAGCGAGGAAGATGTCGACCTCATTGCTGAATATGCCAACATCATGCAAGTGGGTACGCGCAGCATGGAGAACTACGCCCTGCTGGAAGCACTCGGCACGTGCGGCCGCCCTGTCCTCTTAAAGCGCGGGATGACTGCGACTCTGGAAGAACTCCTTCGCTCCGCGCAAGTCATCGCCATGTCGGGGAACTCGCAAATCATTCTCTGTGAGCGCGGTATTCGCACCTTCGAGACTGCCACCCGCAACACTCTAGATATTGCGGCCGTCCCAGTTTTGAAGGCGGTGTCGCACTTGCCGGTGATCGTCGATCCCAGCCATGCGGCTGGGGTCCGCAGCCTGGTACCCGTGCTGTCACGTGCTGCGGCCGTCGTTGGAGCTGACGGTTTGTTAGTTGAAGTTCATCCGTGTCCAGAGCAGGCGCTCAGCGATGGTAACCAGTCTCTCAACTTTTCCGAGTTCTGCCGCATGATGCTGGATCTTCAACCGTATCTCGATCTACAGCAAGAGACTCACCAACTTCGCCCTCAACTCCTCGCAGCGGGAGGAGCTGATTAGTGTTGCCGCGTTCCATGGTTGCCTGTGTTCTGCTACTCCTCCTGACTGGACCCGCCCGCCCGGCGACTGAGGTTGTTCAAGGCTCACAATTCCCGGCTTTCCTCTACACGGTCGCAAAGACATACAACCCGCTCGCGTGGCTGCACGGAGCCGATCGGTTCAGTTCCGACGCTGCGGTCTTCGTGCACGACAAGGGGGGCGAACGCCGTCTCGTCCCGGACTTTGCAGCCTCAGCTGATCCCTCTGTCTCCTTTGACGGACAGAAGGTTCTGTTCGCGGGAAAACTTCATACTCAGGATTCGTGGAAGATATGGGAAGTAGATTTGGTAGGCGGACGACCGCGGCAGGTCACGCCCACCGTGGACGATTCGATTCGGCCGTTCTACCTGCCAGACGACCGTGTGGTGTATGCACGAAAAAATGGTGAGCGATACGTCATCGAGGTAGCCGATCTCACTCACACAAGGTCGGTGCCTTTAACATACATTCCGTCAAGCGCTCTTCCTACCGACGTGCTCCATGACGGACGCATCCTGTTTGAGTCGGCATATCCACTCGGAACAGAGGGCAATCCTGAGATCTATGCGGTGTACTCGGATGGCAGCGGGATCGAATCATATCGTTGCGATCACGGGCCGTCACGTTATTCAGCCAGACAAAGCAGCTCAGGTGACATCGTTTTTGAAACAGCGCACGGCCTTGCCAGATTCACTTCTGCCCGCGCACAGCAAGCCAGCCTCTCGAGTCCTGCAGGCGAATATGCCGAAGGCCTAACTGAAATCGCGCCGGGCGATTGGCTCGTAGCGTGGCGTCACGATGCAAAGCAGCCCTTCCACTTGATGCGGTGGTCGCAGGGATCTCCTCGCCTTCAGCCGGTGCTCGAGCAGAAGGACCTTAATGTCGTTCAACCGGCCATGTTAGCCGAGCGCTTGGTGCCCAACCGCCACCCTTCCGGATTGCACGACTGGCCCAATGCCAACCTGCTCTGCCTAAATGCCTATACGTCGAAATATCAGTTCGTGCCCGGATCGATTCATTCGGTTCGGCTCTACACCCGAGATGCCGAAGGCAGCACCAGGCTCCTCGGAATTGCGCCGGTCGAGCGCGACGGATCATTCTTCGTGCAGGTTCCAGGCGACCAGCCCTTGCAGATCGAACTGCTGGATGCCTCCGGGAAGACCCTGAAGCGCGAGGCCGGATTCTTCTGGATGCGGCGCGGCGAACAACGAGGTTGCGTCGGATGCCATGCCGGCCCGGAAACCGCACCGGAGAACGCAATTCCGATGATCCTGTTGAAATCGACGAATCCGGCGGATCTAACCGGAGCGCGCGTGCAAAGTGCAGGAGGACAATAGCTTGAGGACACGACTACTTTCATTCCTGCTGCTGTCCGCTTCCACGTTGGCACAGACGCCACCGGCGAGCATGCCCACTTCGATCCGGTTCGAAGATGCTACCGCAAAGTCGGGCATCCAGTTTATCCACAACTTCGGCTCGCAGAAACTCGGCTCGTTACTTGAAAGTACTGGAGCCGGTTGCGTCTGGTTCGACTACAACAACGATGGATTTCTCGACCTCTACGTGCTGACGGGCAAGCCCCTCGAAGACGGGATTCACCCGTATCCGCTCAAGCAGCCTCCTGCAACACCGCCGCACAATCATCTCTATCGCAACAATGGCGACGCCACATTTACTGATGTGACCGATCAGGCTGGAGTCGCAGCAAATGTCTATGGCATGGCTGCCGTCGCGGCAGACTACGACAACGACGGCTTCGAAGATCTTTTCGTGACAAGCTACGGGAAGGCGATTCTCTACCACAACAACGGAAACGGCACGTTCACAGATGTGACCGCCAAAACCGGCATCAATGTTGAAGGCTGGTCCATCAGCTCGGCGTGGCTCGACTACGATCGTGACGGCTGTGTGGACTTGTTTGTGGGCCGCTACGTGAAGTTTGATCCCAAGTATCGCAACTACTACGCGGCCGATAACTATCCCGGACCACTCGACTACGCCGGCGAGACCAACCGTCTCTATCACAACAACTGCAACGGGACATTCACAGACATTACCGAGAAATCCGGAATTGGCGCCTATAAGGGCCGTACGATGGGAGTCACCGCGGCCGATTTCGACGGGGACGGTTATCCCGACATCTACGTCGCCAACGATAAGACCGAGAATTTTCTCTTCCGTAACAAGCGCGACGGAACCTTTGAGGAGATTGCCGGCGACCTCGGAGTTGCCTATGGCCAGAACGGCGAGAGCACTTCTGCCATGGGCCCTGTGCTGGCGGACATCGACGGCGACGGTCGCATCGATCTTTGGGTCACGGATTCAAAGTACAACCGGTTCATGCGCAGCACGGGAACAAACGGCTTTGAAGATCTCGGCCCAACCTCAGGGATCTCGCAGGCTACCGCGCAATACACCAGCTGGGGCACGGGCGTTTACGACTTCGACAACGACGGCTGGCTCGACATCATGATCTTCCACGGCGGTCTGGTTCACCTGGTCCCGCAGGAGCAGTCGCTATTCCGCGGCTTGGGGAGCGGAAAGTTCGCCGATGTTTCGCGCGAAGCCGGTTCCGTACTCGACGTGAAGACCGTCTCTCGCGGAGCTTGTTTCGCCGACTACGACAACGATGGCAAAGTCGATGCATTCGTCGTGAATCTCGGAGCACCGGCCACCTTTTTGCACAACGAAACTCAGAACAGCGGTCACTGGCTCACAGTTAAGTTGAAAGGAAAAAAGAGCAACCGTGACGGCATCGGCGCCCATCTGGAATTGCTTGCCGGCGGACGGAAACAGATCGCCGAACGGTTCGCGGGCTCTGGATATCTTTCGCAAGACGACGACCGCATTCATTTCGGACTCGGCGTGGCCACCAAGGCCGACAAACTCGTCATTCACTGGCCGAGCGGACAGAATCAGACGCTGGAAAATGTCTCCGTTGACCGGGTGCTCATGGTGGAGGAACCGTAGATGGCTTCGTCTCGAATCGCCAATGCGGACTTCCACCGCATGATGAGGGTCGGAGGCATTCTTGCGGTCGCGCTTCTGGCGATTGCCGCAAAACCCGCTTCACAGCAGTCAGCATCACTTGTGAAAGAACGTTACCTCTCCCCCCTCGAGATCCTCTCCTCGGCGAACGGGCGCCGGTTGTATGTGTTGTGCCAGGACAGCGATGAAGTGCGAGTCGTGGATGCCGATTCCGGAAAAGTGACTGCGACCATTCCCGTGGGTCATGCTCCACGCGGTATGGCCGCCTCACCCGATGGCCGTCAGATCTACGTGACCAACTCCTCATCCGACACCGTGTCGGTAGTCGATATTTCAGCAGGCAAAGTTGCGCAGACGCTATCCACAGGATTCGAACCAAGCGGAGTCGTAACTGATCGCAGCGGCGACGTACTTTATGTTGCCAACCGTCTCAGCAGCGATATCTCAGTCATCGACCTCAAGACCGGACAGGAGATCAAGCGTCTGCTCGCCGGCCGCGGTGCAAGTTATCTCGCGCTGTCTCCTGACGGGAAACGTGTTTTCTGCACTCACATCTATCCGAACCTGACTCCCGGGCGTGGCGAACCGAAGTCCGAAATTACAGTGATCGACACGGAAACGCTACGAGTCACCGAGCGTCAACCCCTCCGCAACGTCGCAGGTGCATTTCACATGCAACTGTCTACGGATGGCAAGCTGGGCGTGATTGCGCAGCTTCGTCCAAAGAACCTCATCCCGCTGGCCCATGTCGAACATGGATGGGTGTTTGGCGACTCTCTGACTCTGTTTGGTGCGGATGTGGGTGGGATGGTACAGGTCCCAATCGACGAACTCGACCGCTACTATGCGTTGCCTTGGGCGGTCGCCATTACCAGCGACAAATCGAAGATCTACCTGACTACCGCGGGATCGCAGAGCGTCACGGTGATCGACGTACCGCGCCTGATGAGAACGATCCAAACTCGTCGCAAGCCCTTCGTCAACGATCTCTCGGCTTCCGCTGAGTACGTCTCTGCGAGGATTCCAGTCGGACACAACCCTCGTGGTCTGGCTCTGTCGCCAGACGGCAAGAGGCTCTATGTGGCCAATCGGCTTGACGACAGCCTGTCCGTGATTGATACGAAGGCGGATAAAGTCACCTCGATCATTGATCTGGGCGGACCGAAGAATGTGGATGCACTCCGGCGCGGCGAGCGCCTTTTCTACACTGCAGACTTCGCGTTTCAAGGCCAATTCGGATGCTCCAATTGCCACATCGACTCGACAATTGATGGATTGGAATGGGATCTCGAACCCGACGGTTTCGGAGTGGACATTGTTGACAATCGTCTGCTCGAGAATCTCGCCGGGACCGAGCCTTTCAAGTGGAATGGCGGCAATCCTGACATGCCGACCGAGTGTGGTCCGCGGACAGAGAAGTTCTTCTTCCGCTCGCAGAGTTTCAATCAGCAGCAACTCACCGACCTGGTGACCTACGTGTACTCGCTGCCTTACCGCCCGAACCGGTATCGTCTGCCGAACGGTGAACTGACGCCCGCCCAGGAGCGTGGCAAGGCCATCTTCGAGCGCACGAAGACGAAGAAAGGTGCGGCGATCGAAGAAGCGAATCAGTGCGGCTATTGTCATAGCGGGCCCAAGTTTACGAATCAGAAGCAATTCGATGTTGGCACGGGTAAACCGACGGATCGCTCGCCAGTCGTCGATGTTCCCCAGCTTTCCAACGTCGCTTTTTCAGCGCCGTACTTGCACGATGGGTCGGCACGTTCGATGGAAGAAATCTGGACCGTGTTCAACCCAAAAGACGCTCACGGCGTAACCAACGACCTGACCAAAGATGAATTGAATGATCTCATCGAGTACCTGAAAACGTTATGAACACGAAACTGTGGTTCGCGATGCTCATTCTCGTTGTGGCGGGATCTCCGGCTGCTGCTCAAGAGATGCCGATGTTCCGCTGGGAGAACTTCACAACTGCGAACGGTCTTCCGGACAATCACGTCTACAGCGTCCTTGTCGATGGAAAACGCGTCTGGGCCGGAACCGACAACGGGCTAGGACTCTACGAGAACGGCACGTGGAAAGTCTTTCGTCCCGCCGACGGCTTGGCCCATCAAGCCGTGCTGTCCCTGGCTCTCGATAAGCGCAGTGGCGATGTTTGGGTGGGAACGATGGGTGGGCTCAGCCGCGTGTCAGCTGGCCGCATTGATACCTACACGCAACTGAATTCCGGGCTCAGCAACGACATTGTTTATGGCGTTGGCGTACTGGGAGACTACGTGTGGACTGCGACTGCGGCGGGAGCCAGTCGTCTGAACACTCGCACGGGGCAATGGTCTCTTTTTAACGAGCGCAACACGCCGATGTATGAGATCTGGACTTACGCCGTCAGCCCGGCGGAAGACAAAGTCTACTACGCGGTTTGGGGCGGAGGGGTTCTAGAGTACGACCAGAAGACCGAGCGCTGGAAAGATTACAACGATCCCGACGGCGAGACCGAAATGGTCGTGATGAAAGATCAGGGACTGATCCACGAGATTACGACTTCCGTCAGCTACGTCGACAAGATTCTCTGGGTGGCTACCTATTTTGGTGCGAGCCGCTACGACGGGCGTTACTGGCACAACTTTCTGCAGAAAGACAGCGGGATGCCCAGCAACTTCCTAAGCCAGATCAAGGGTGTTGACGCCAATCGGGCCTGGTTCTCTACTGACAAGGGTCTCGCATACTTCGACGGAACAAACTGGGCTGTTTACCGTCCCGCTCCGGATACACACAAGCCGGAAATGCTGGTTCGCAACGCCGCGGGCGAGGTCCAGGAAGTGCCCGTTCAGACAGCCCCCTCGCACAACTATATTCTCGGCGTCGACTTCCAGGGAGACGACATCTGGGCCGCAACGGCCCACGGATTGAGTCACGGCATTCGACAGAAGAATGCCGTCGCTGTAACAAAAGTTCTTGGCAAGGAAACTGCAACAGGAAAGAAGTAGGAAATCAAGGAGCCATCATCATGAATGTTCAGGAACTACTCGCAGAAGTGGCCACCGCCCCGGTCGTAAAGCGGGCCATCACCAATCACAAAGCGCTGAACGAAGCCTATGACTACGGAAGCGCCTTCTCCCGCGGCATGCGCATCGATCTGAACGGACTTACCATTCTTCTGATCTCCGGAACCGCCAGCATCGACGAAGCCGGACGCACCGTGCATGTCGGTGATCTTCGCGCCCAGGTTCGCCGCACGTACGACAACATTACGAAACTGCTGGCGTCAGAGGGAGCAACCTGGCACGACATCGTGCGCACTACCTGCTATTTGCGGGATATCGAGCGCGACTACCAGGCCTTCAACGAAGAGCGTACGACCTTCTACAAGCAACAAGGGCTTGATCCGCTCCCCGCATCCACCGGTATCCAAGCGATTCTTTGCCGTCCCGACCTCCTAGTGGAGATCGAAGCGATCGCTATGTTCCGTAAGGAAACTCCGGCGGAATAACGAATCGGAGTACGAAGCAAGGAGAAGCGCTATGCGCCTCGCAAGCGTTGCAGTGTTCGTCGTTGTATTCGTGCTGGCCGCCTGGCCTCAAACGCCCGCGCCTTGTGCATGCGGCAAGAATCCTCCGGGACCGCCGGCTCCGCGGTCCCTGAAGCCTTACGCAGGAGCGCCGGACGATTTGCGCCCGTTCTCCAAATTCACGGCTCCCTATTACGAGTACTACCAGGATCTGATCGAGTACAACGGTGCGGCACGCGAAATCCCGGATCCCGATCCCAAAGAAATCAGCGAAGTACGGATCGGATTCCTGGCTCCGCTCTACGATCATCCCGATCAAGTTCTCGGTAACCGCATGCTGAACGGCGCGAAGATGGCGATTGACGAGGCAAACGCTGCCGGCGGGTACGATGGCAAGCCGTTCCGCGTCGTTACCCACAACGACTACGACAACTGGCAGAACAGCAACGTGTCGACGGGCATGGCGAAAGACTCAGCAATTTGGGGTGCCGCCTCGAACGATGCAGTCCGCATGATCTATGAAGACAAAGTCTGGGCGATGTTTGGTTCCATCAGCTCCGAATCGACCCACATTGCTCTACGCCTCACGCTGAAAGCTGAAACCCCTCTAGTCAACAGTGCGTCAACCGACCCCACCATTCCCGAGACGATCATCCCCTGGTATCACACGGTCATTCAGGATGACCGCGTGCAGGGCTACACCCTGGCGCGTCACATATACACCGAGCTCGGCTTGAAGAGGGTTGCGCTTTTGCGCGTGAACGATCGATATGGCCGCTTTGGAGTGATTAAGTTCAAAGATGCATCCCGCCGTCTTGGACATCCCGTCGTCATTGAGCAGAAGTTCATGCGCGGAGATACCGACTTTCGGCACCAGCTTCAAGTAATCCAGGACTCCCGCGTCGACGCCCTTGTGCTCTGGACCGACATCGCTCCAGCCGCGATGATCCTTCAACAGATGCAGGAACTGGGGATGAAGCAGCGCGTATTCGGCAGCCATCGCACAATCGGGGACGAACTCGTCAAACTGGCCGGACCTGCTGCAGAGGGCTTCGAGGCTGTTTATCCTTACGATCCCACGCGCACCGATCCTCGCTGGCTGGAATTTGCCACGAACTACGAGGCGCGGTATCACGAGAAACCGGACCACTTTGCCGCTCTTGCCTACGATGAGATGCGAATCTTGCTCGATGCCATCTGCCGCGCCGGCCTCAACAAAGGCCGCATCCGCGATGCCCTCACCGGATTGGCAAGTTACAAGGGTGTCACCGGAGACATGATCTTCGATCCCAACTGCAAAAACATTGCGCCGATGTTCCTGGGGCATGTTCACAATGGCCAGATCGAATACCGCAGCATCACCATGGAAAAACCATATGCACGTGTGGGAGAGGATGGCGTGCAGTACTCCGGGCCTCCGACAGCGAAGCAGGACACCCGAGAGTTGCGGATCGGAGTGTTCGGTCCTCAGGCGGACAAGGTGATAATCTCGCCTGAAATAACCAAACTGCTTGAGACCCTGAACGAAAACGGACGGCATCTGTCTCTGGTCGCAATACCATCTGAGGGTTCATGGGGAAAGTCTTCCAGCGATCTGGTGAACGCGGTATACCGGGATCACGTGCTCGCACTCATCGCACTCAATCGGGCCTCCAGCCACCTGGCCGAGCAGATTGCCGTCAAGGTCTTTGTGCCAGTGATCGCAATCTCATCCGACCGTACGCTAACCTCCGCCAACATTCCCTGGATCTTCCGCCTGCCCGAAGGGTCGCCGCTGCAAGACGCAGTTTCGGGACTATCCGCCGCCATCGCCGAAGGTGGCCCGAATCGCGGCGCCATCCGCGACGCACTGGCCTCGGGCAGGACACTCGCCAAGTTCCGCTTCGATTCGACCGGAGAAATTCGGCAATAACGTTTCCGGATCCACAACGTACCTGAGAATCTAAGCGTAATCGTGAACTCACATTTGTAGACCTACGCCGCAAATCTCCGGGGTCCTCACCCAAGGCTCGCTGACGTCGACGACGCAGAACAGTTAAACTCAAGTCTGGCCTCTTCCAGGAATCGCACAATGAACCACAATCTGAACGACACCATTGCACTTCTAGCCCGCACGCCATCCACGCTCAATGCACTGCTGTGGGAACTGCCGGAATCGTGGACCATGCGCAACGCAAAGACATGGAGCGCATTCGACATCGTCGGCCACCTCATTCATGGAGAGCTCGCTGACTGGATGCCACGCGCGAGGAACATTCTGCAATTCGACGAGTCTAGGGCATTTGATCCCTTCGATCGCCTGGCCCAGGAAAGGGAAAGTCAAGGCAAGTCACTTGCACAATTGCTCGACGAATTTGCGCGGTTGCGAGCGGAAAATATCGACGCGCTTCGCTCTTTGAACCTGCAACCTGCTGACCTCGAACGCCGCGGGCGGCATCCCGCCTTGGGAGTGGTTACGCTTTCGGAGTTGCTCGCTACTTGGGCAGTTCACGACCTAACCCACCTTCATCAACTCTCAAGAGTCATGGCGCATCAATATCGGCCGACCGTCGGTCCATGGAGCGCCTATTTGGGCGTGTTGCACTGTAACGGGCATGGTTCCTGATACGCTCTTGAAGACGAGTCGAACGTTTCATCCAGAAGGCCAGACCATGCCTGAACCGGAGCTCAGAAAAGTTAGAGTCGTTGATTCTCATACAGGAGGCGAGCCTACTCGAGTCGTCATTGCGGGCGGACCTGACTTGGGGGCTGGCCCCTTGGCGGAACGACTCGAGTGCTTCCGCAGCGCACATGACAGTTTCCGGTCAGCCGTGGTGAACGAACCGCGCGGTTCTGACGTGATGGTGGGGGCGCTTCTGTGCGAGTCGGTGGATCGTTCGTGCGTTGCCGGCGTCATTTTCTTTAACAACGTCGGATATCTTGGAATGTGCGGCCACGGAACGATTGGATTGGTCGCGACCCTGTCATATCTGAAGAGGATTACTCCAGGAGTACATCGCATTGAAACTCCCGTAGGAACTGTGAGTGCCATTCTCCATCCCAATGGTGAGGTGACTGTCAATAACGTTGCCAGTTATCGTCTGGCCTCCAACGTGGAAGTGAATGTGCAGGGATACGGAGCCGTGCGTGGCGATGTGGCGTGGGGAGGAAACTGGTTCTTCCTTGTGCGATCACACCCCCTGGAGTTGTCTCCCAAGAAGATCGAAGAGCTCACAAACTTCACGTGGGCCATCCGATTGGCGCTTCGTGAGCAGGGAATTACGGGCGCCGGAAATCAGGAAATCGATCACGTCGAGTTATTCGGAGAGTCTCTCTCCCCTTCCGTCAACAGCAAGAATTTTGTGCTTTGTCCGGGCAAAGCCTATGATCGCTCCCCCTGTGGCACGGGTACCAGCGCCAAACTCGCCTGTCTCTACGCCGACGGAAAATTAAAGGAAGGTGAGGTCTGGAAACAGGAGAGCATAGTAGGCAGCGTCTTCGAAGGAAGCATTGCGGTGCGTGATGGCAAAGTCCATCCCAGCATCCGAGGTTCAGCGTTCGTAAACGCCGAAGCCGAGCTAGTGTTCGACCCCCGCGATCCATTCTGTCTTGGAATTCGGGCCTAGGAAACAGCTCTACGATCGGCTGGAACTCGTTGGCGCCCACTCCTGCAGCTTCACCAGCCAGTTCGCGGGCTCCGGAAGAATCGCGAACTTGGGCAGATCGCCTCGCACCATCGCAACTTCATCGCAGCAATGAAATCTTGGGCAGGCGTGGCAATCCTTGTAGATTTTGTCCGGGATATCCTCTCGCTGTGCAACTGAGAAACCCTGTCCGGCGAAGAAGTCCGGCTTGCGGGTGAAGAGGCAGATGCAGTCGACCTGGTGCCGTTTCGCCTCTGCCAGCAGAGCTTTCACCAATCGTCCGCCGCCCCCCTTACCCTGAGCCCAAGGAGCAACCGTAATCGATCGAATCTCGGCAAGGTGCGTGCCGTACAGATGCAGCGCGCCACAGCCAATGATCTGACCGTCTTCGCCTTCCAGGACCACGAAGTCCCTGACGTTTTCGCAGATCTCAGGCAGCGTCCGCGGCAACAGTGTGCCGTCACCGGAGTAGGCGGCGATCAGTTCGTGAATGTGCTCCGCATCGGGCAAGATGGCTTTACGCGTGCGCATGGACCTCCTCGCGAAGAGACTCGATTCTGTTCCTGGCGGCCACAATTGCCTGCCGCACGCGGTTGGGTGCAGTTCCCCCGGAAACATCATGGACGGTAAGTACCGACGCCAGCGTCAACGATTGATAGAAATCCTCGCCGAACGCAGGACTCAGTGATTGAAGATCGCCTAACGGCAAGTCCTGCAACTCGCAATTCCGTTCCAGACACATTTGTACTGCCTTACCGATTCGTTCGTGAGCAAGCCGCGAAGGAACACCACGATTCACTAGGTAAGTAGCCGCAGCCCAGGCGTTCATGAATCCGGATGCTGCCGCGTCCTGCATCGTCTCGTGGTTAAATTCCACAGATCTTATCCATCCGGTCACTAGCGGCAACAACTGCAGCAACGTGTCGGCGGAGTCAAAAAGCGGTTCCTGTGTCTCCTGCAAATCCTTGTTGTAGGCAAGAGGGAGTCCCTTGACAGCGACTTGGAGGGCCATTGCATCGCCAAGAACACGTCCGCTCTTGCCTCGAACGAGTTCGAGTAGATCAGGATTCTTTTTCTGCGGCATGGCACTACTGCCGGTGGAGTATGGCTCAGGCAGCGCAACGAATCCGTATCCCTGCGAGGAGAAGAGGATCATCTCTTCTGCCCATCGGCTCAGATGAAGCACCAGCATTGACGATGCGTGAACAAACTCAAGAGCGAAGTCGCGATCACTGGTGGCGTCAACGCTGTTTGCTGTTGGGGCATCGAATCCGAGACCGGCGGCCATCGCCGCACGATCGAGCGATAGCGTTGCTCCGGCAACGGCACCTGAGCCCAGAGGACACAGGTTCAGCCTCTTACGGCAGTCGGCCAATCGGTCTGCATCCCGCAGAAACATTTCGACATAAGCGAGCAGCCAATGCCCAACCAGCACCGGTTCCGCTCGTTGCAGATGCGTGTACGCCGGCATGGCGGCATCACCCGCCTGCTGGGCACGATCCACCAGCACGCCACCGAGTTCGGCAAGTTCTTGCCGCATTTGATCGATCGCAGCCCTCACATACAGCCGCAAATCAGTAGCGATCTGTTCGTTGCGGCTACGCCCGCTGTGCAACTTGTAGCCAGCCTCGCCGATTAGTGCGACAAGGTTCTTCTCGACGAAGTGATGGACATCTTCCGCCTCGTTATCCGCGAGAAAGGCAGGCGACGCTGCAGCCTTCTCCCCAATCTGCTCGAGTCCCTGCAGGATGCTGATCAGTTCGTCGGAGGTCAGTACGCCGGCATTTTTCAGCGCAGTGGCATGCGCGCCGCTGGCCGCGATTTCGTAGCGCAGCAGTCGGCGGTCGAAATCAAATGACCGCTGCCAGCGCTCGAACTCAGGATCCAGCGGCTGCCGGAATCTTCCCGACCACATCTTCATTGCGCAACCTCAACTCTCGCACGTGCACGTGAGCGGGACGGCAGCCCAAGAATACGGATGAATCCCTCCGCATCCTTCTGGTCATAACTATCACCCATTGTGAATGACGACAGATCCGTGCGATAGAGTGAGTGGTCCGATTGCCGGCTCACGATGGCAACGTTCCCTTTATAGAGATCCAACCTGATTGAGCCGGTCATTTCTGCCTGGGTTTTGTCCACAAACGCATCCAATGCTTCGCGCAGCGGTGTGAACCACTGTCCGAAATAGACGAGTTCGGCATACTTCAGTCCAATGTGCTGCTTGAAGTGTGAGACCTCGCGTTCCAGGCACAGCGCCTCGAGTTCCCGATGGGCTGCAATCAGCAATGTTCCACCCGGAGTCTCATAGCACCCGCGAGACTTCATTCCAACAAAGCGGTTCTCGACCACGTCAACCCGGCCGACGGCATTGCGCGCCCCGATTTCGTTGAGTAATTCCACGAGTGACACGGGGTCCATTTCCATTCCGTTCACCGACACCGGAATTCCCTGCGCAAAGCCGATGCTGACCTCTTCTTCTTTGTCAGGGGCTTCCTGCGGAGATCGTGTATTTTGCCACGTTGTCGGCAAGGGCGCATTGCCTGCATCTTCCAACTCGCCGCCTTCATGGCTGATGTGCCACAGGTTGCGGTCGCGGCTGTGAATTTTCTCGCGCGATGCCGAGACCGGAATCCCATGCGCCTCGGCGTAGTCCAGGCAATCCTCGCGTGACTTCAGCGTCCATTCACGCCACGGAGCGATGATCTTCAGTTCAGGCGCCAGAGCCTGATAAGTCAACTCAAAGCGCACCTGATCATTGCCTTTCCCAGTGCATCCATGAGCGACAGCAGTCGCGCCTTCCCGCAGAGCCACTTCAACCTGGTGCTTGGCAATTACCGGACGTGCCAGCGATGTCCCCAACAGGTACTTATGTTCGTACACAGCGCCAGCCTTCAGCGCCGGGAATACGTAACCCGTCAGGAACTCCTCGCGGAGGTCTTCGACGATCACCTTGCTCGCTCCGGTCTTGTATGCTTTGTCGACGACAGCTTCGATGTCGTCTCCCTGCCCGACATCGCCGACCATCGCGATGACTTCGTAAGAATAGTTTTCCTTCAACCACGGAATGATGATGGAAGTGTCGAGACCGCCGGAATAAGCGAGGACCACTTTCTCAGGCATGAGCGCTCCTTAGAGGAAGGCGCACCGCGCCCCCCAACAGCAAATAGAGAATGGATTTCTGAACATGCATGCGGTTTTCCGCCTGCTCGAAAATCACGGATTGTTCCGAGTCCATCACCTCGTCGGTGACTTCCTCGCCACGATGGGCTGGCAAGCAGTGCATAAACACGGCATGGGGCGCGGCTTCCGCCATCAGTTCAGAATTCACCTGATAGGGTGGAAATATCTGCGCTCGCTCCGATGCTTCATGTTCCTGCCCCATGCTGGCCCAGGCATCGGTGTAGACTGCGTCGACGCCTGCGACCGCTGCATGAGGATCCGTGAGAAGTTCGATTCGCGCGCCTGTATGCTTTGCGATCTTCCTCGCCTCGGTCACGATCTGCGTGTTGCACGAATACCCCTTCGGAGTCGCGATGCGGATCGACGATCCCAGGCATGCGCACGTCAACAACAAGGAGTGCGCCACATTGTTGCCGTCTCCAACGTAGGCAAGTGTGATTTCCTTCAAGTCTCCGAATCGCTCGGAGAGCGTGAAGTAGTCTGCCAGCGCCTGGCATGGATGCTCAAGATCGCTCAATGCATTGATGACCGGGATCGACGCATGGCGTGCCATACCCGAGACGGTTTCATGCGCGAACGTTCGCAGCACGATCACGTCGACCCAGCGTTCGAGATTGTGCGCGATATCGCTCAACTTTTCGCGTGCATCCAGCCGGCCCTTCGACTGATCCACGAACATCGTCGTTCCACCCAGGCCCGCCATGCCCGCTTCGAAGGTCAGCCGAGTTCGAAGCGAGGGCTTTTCGAAGAACATCACCATCTGCTTGCCCGCCAGGGAGCGCGAGAATACCGTAGGCCGGGATTTCATCAGGTCCGTGAGATGTAACACAGCCTCGACGCCTTGCGGTCCGAGGTCGCGAGTCGACACCAAGTCCGGGCACCAGAAGACGCCCGGGAATGTCTCCGGCACCACCGGAGTCTTACTCTGCAATTGCGAATTCAACTTGGGCTCCAATTTCTGAGTTCCTCGATTCCTTTCAAGTTCAACGAATTCACACGAAGCTCAGGCGCATGTCACTTCGGTCCCGCAGTTGAGCTTCGTGAGATAGAACTGCGGGAGTGCCTCAGCTTCAGTGGCAGGCAATATGCGTACACGGCCTACCCCTTGCTTCAGAGCTTGCGTGCAGGCTGCAAGTTTTGGCAGCATTCCGCCGCTGATGATCGATCCCGCAGCCAGATCCCGCGCCCGCTTTGTGCTGAGCCACGGAATTACCACTCCTTCGGCATCCTTGACCCCGGGTACGTCGGTCAAAAAGATCAACGCATTGGCGTGGCATGCCGCGGCACACGCGGCAGCCATTTCGTCGGCATTCACGTTGTAATACTCGCCATCGGCGCCCAATGCTAAGGACGCGATAACCGGGATCCCACCCTGCTGCCAAAGTGCTTCAATCCAGCACGGCTCGGCAAAGCAGATCTCGCCGACGAATCCCAGGTCGTTCCCGTTCACATGCTTGCGGCGAGCCCGGAATGTCATGCCGTCTCCGCCACAAAATCCGACGGCCGGCATCCCGGCAGCCTGAATCGCGGCGACCATCTTCTTATTCACCATGCCACCAAGCACCATCAGCGCAACGTCGCGAGTCTCGGCGTCCGTGACGCGCAGCCCGTCGACAAATTCACTCTTTTTACCAAGTTGTTTTAGAACTCGGGTTAGTGCGCCGCCACCTCCGTGTACCACCACGACGCGGTGCCCATCCTGCGCCAACTCCGCAATCGCCCGCGCGCACTTTCGCAGTGTGCTGGCATCCTCGAGCGCAGCTCCCCCAATTTTGATGACGATAATCACTGCAGCCCCTCTTCCTCGCCCCATCCATACATCAGGTTCATATTCTGGACCGCCTGTCCCGCGGCTCCCTTGAGCAGGTTGTCGATGCATGAAATCAACACCAGCCGTCGCCCGTCATCTGCCAGGCAAAATCCGAGATCACAGTAATTCGTGTGCAAGGAGAACTGTACCTGCGGCAGTTTCGGCGTCTGGAAAATCCGCACCCACCGCTTGCCCGCGTAAAAATTCCGGAAGCAGGATTCCACTTCAAGCGCCGTCATCGCCTGACTCAGGTGGACATAGATCGTCGACAGGATCCCGCGCGGGATCGGCAGCAGGTGCGGCGTGAAGGTCAGTTCCGAGTCGCTGAGTCCAAGCTGTTCCACAATTTCGCCCAGGTGCCGGTGGTTGAAAACCGAATAAGCGGAGAGATTGTCGGCCACCGATACAAAATGCGTTTTGGCAGTCGGTTCCTTACCGGCGCCTGAAACGCCCGATTTCGAATCCGATACGATCCCCCGGTTGCGATCGATGATGCCAGCTTTGAGCAGCGGCGCGAGGGCGAGAATGATCGACGTCGCGTAGCAGCCAGGATTCGCAACCAGTTCCGCGCCCGCAATGCGATCTGCGTTCAATTCCGCAAGCCCGTACACGGCCTTCTCGGTCAATTGAGTTGCTATATCCGCATCTGAATCCTCGAAGTTATAAATCGCTCGGTGCTGCTCTTGTTTCAGCCGCCATGCCCCACTCAGATCGATAACGCGCAGTCCATGCGTTCTTGCTTCAGGTACCAATGATCGCGACGCTTCATGCGGCGTGGCCAGAAACAGCAATTGCACTCCCTGCCGCTTCAGAGCGGGCCACGACAGCGAATGCAGCGGATACCCGCCGTTACCCGACAGAACCGGAAACACGTCCGCAAGATCGGCCGCCCTTCCGTTGTCGGCCGAGCGTCGCAGCAGAATAGGCTTCTCCAGCCGCGGGTGACGCAGAAGGATTCGTGTCAACTCCAGCCCGGAGTATCCGGTGGCACCCAGCACAGCAGTCTTGAGCGTCCCGCACATCTAGGCCAGCATCTCCTCGATTCGCCCAGCCAGCGTCCGGGCATCTTCTTTGTCAGGACACACAATCAGGATGGTGTCGTCTCCCGCGATCGTGCCCACCAGTTCCGGCCAATCGGTCTCGTCCAGCGCGGCAGCCACGGGCTGTGCGCTGCCCACAATCGTTTTGATCACAAGCTGGTTCTGGGCCGAGCGGATATCCAGCACGAACTCGCGCACCAGCCGAGACACCGGCGGCAGAGCCACCCCAACGCCGCCTTCTCCGTGAGGCAGGGAATAGCCGTGCGATGTCTTGTTCAGATTCAGGTCGCGGATGTCCCGGGACAGTGTGGCCTGTCCCACCTTGAATCCGCGGCGACGCAAGTGCCGCTGCAGGTCCTCCTGGCTGGCGACAGTGCCGTGCTTCAGAACATCGAGTACTGCTCGTTGGCGCAGAGTTTTATTCATTATGAATAAATATTCACATTTGTGAATAAATATTTCTCTATCTTAAGAAATTGAGCGGAAATGTCAAGGGAAAATCTCGTTTACAGGAATGACTTTTCGAGGGTGGACTGCAGCCTGATGCAAATGCGCTCCGATTGGGAAAAGTCAGCAGAAAAACGTCATGGCTTGGTAGACTACTTCGCGGTCTGAATACGGGTTTCCGGAGACGCAATGACCTCGAAGCCGACGTTGTTGGCGGAGCTGCTTGCGGAATTTCTCGGCACTTTCATCCTGATTCTTTTCGGCACCGGCGTCGTTGCTATGGTCGTGTTGTTTCCATCGAAGAATGCCGGTGAAATCGTTCATGGAGGCTTCACCAACATCACGCTGGGCTGGGGTCTCGCCGTCACCATGGGAATCTATGTCGCCGGAAAGATTTCAGGAGCGCACCTGAATCCCGCAGTTACCCTGGCGCTCGCCGTTTTCCGCAAGTTCTCCTGGTCCAAAGTGATTCCCTACTCAATCGCGCAGACTGCAGGCGCGTTCGTCGCCGCCGCCTTGGTCTACTGGAACTATCTGCCGGCGTTCCGGCAAGTCGATCCCCAATTGGAGAGTACCGCAGGAGTCTTCACGACCTTTCCCGCATTCCCGGGGGTTCCGCAGGCCGGATTTCTGGATCAATTGATCGGTACTGGATTACTGGTGCTACTGATCTTCGCCATCACGGACGAATGGAATATGCCGCCGGGCGCTAATCTTGCGCCCCTGCTGATTGGACTCGTAGTGGTCGCGATCGGCATCAGTTTCGGAGGCATGCATGGTTACGCAATCAATCCCGCACGCGATTTCGGTCCGCGCCTTTTCGCCGTGGTCGCAGGATTCCGTAATAACGGCCTGACCGACGGAAGCCGCGTTTGGTGGATTCCGGTGGCGGCGCCCTTGCTGGGTGGTCTGGCCGGAGCAGCCATCTACGATTTTGGCATTCGCCGTTTTCTGCGTCCTTCGTAGAGACGTTGCTCGCAGCATTTCTGCGTTTAGCATCACGAAAATTCGGAGAAAAACGTGAAACACGTCTTAGCACTGGATCAAGGCACAACCAGTTCTCGGGCACTACTCTTCGATCAAGAGGGAACCATCCGCGCGGTCGCTCAGCAGGAATTCGATCAGATCTTCCCCCAACCGGGTTGGGTTGAGCACAATCCCGAGCAGATTGCTTCGACGCAAATCTCCGTGGCGCTCGATGCCCTCGCAAAGACAGGCGCAACAACCGCCGACGTTGCGGCCATCGGAATCACAAACCAACGCGAAACCACCATCGTCTGGAACCGCGAAACCGCAAAGCCCATTCACAACGCGATCGTCTGGCAGGACCGCCGCACCTCCGATTTCTGCGAGCAACTGCGCAACGAAGGCCACGCGCCGCTCATTCAGCAGCGCACTGGATTGTTGATTGACGCCTACTTCTCTGCAACCAAGATCACCTGGATTCTTGACAATGTGGCAGGCGCGAGAAGCCTTGCGGAAGCCGGAAAGCTTGCATTTGGTACGGTTGACACCTGGCTGATCTGGAAGTTGACCGAGGGCAAAGTGCATGCCAGCGACATTAGCAACGCATCGCGAACCATGCTCTTCAACATCCATACCGGAGCCTGGGATTCCGAACTCCTGAAGCTCTTTCGCGTTCCTTTGTCGATGCTCCCTACCGTGCGCTCATCCAGCGAGATCTATGGCCAAGTCACCGCAGTCGCAGGTTTACAGGGCCTCCAGATCGCCGGCATCGCCGGCGATCAGCAAGCTGCGCTCTTTGGTCAGAGCTGCTGCACACCCGGCATGACGAAGAATACCTACGGCACCGGATGCTTCATGCTGCAGAACACGGGCAGGCGTGCGGTTCCATCGTCGAATCGCCTCGTTACGACGGTTGCGTGGAAGATTAACGATGTCACCGAATATGCGCTCGAAGGCAGCGTCTTCGTCGGCGGTGCGGTCGTGCAATGGCTGCGTGATGGCCTGGGGTTGATCCGAAAATCGGAAGACGTGGAAGCACTCGCGAAGTCAGTTTCCGATAACGGAGGAGTCTACTTCGTGCCTGCCTTCGTCGGGCTAGGCGCCCCGCACTGGGATTCATACGCCCGTGGCTCCATCTTCGGCATTACCCGCGGTACCACGGCGGGCCACATCGCCCGTGCTGCGGTAGAGAGCATCGCCTATCAGGTTGCTGATCTCCTCGACGCCATGCGCCGCGATTCTGGCGACGCGGTGAAGGAGTTAAGAGTCGACGGAGGCGCTGCAGCCAATGACGGCCTTATGCAGTTTCAGGCCGACATTCTCGGTGTGCCCGTGCTTCGGCCCGCCACAACTGAGACAACCGCTCTCGGGGCAGCTTACCTTGCCGGACTTGCGGTTGATTTCTGGCCGCCAGGCTTGGACCGATCTTCAGCAGGGAAGGGGCGTCGGTTCGAGCCGAAGATGCCGCTATCTCAAGCGCGGGCTCTTCGCGAGCGATGGGATGAAGCAGTCTCGCGCTCGAAGGAATGGGAGCGCAACCCGCAATAGACTATACCCCGGCGAACGGCTCAAGGTTCGTACGAGAACACGGCCCCTCTGGTGATGGCAGGCAGCGCGAACGTGACGCTGTCTCCACTCCGCACTCCTTTAATCGGCTGCACTGTCCCGAGAAAAGGCAGAAAGAATCCCTTCCCCTCAGACTTCGACGTTACCGTGACTTCAACGCCCGATTGCGGCGTCTGGATCGGATTCTTGCCGCCGACCAATCCCGCAAAGTTGGCGAAGTAACAGTGAACGTGTCCATCTGGCGTATGCGCGATCGACGTCGCGATCCTTGGGGATGCCTTGATCGGCACCGCATCCCCTCCATGCAAGCTGGAGAAGAACTCCTTCTGCGAATCGGGAGAAGCACTTTCAAAATCTTTTTCCATAGCCAGGTTGTAAGCAGCCCCGGGTGACGCTGACAGAGTTACCGCTCCTGCCAAATCTCCGGGCTCAGCTCCTCTTTTTCCCGCGAGCACGATCTTTGTGCCCTGCGCCGCCAACGCCTTCAAAGCCGCTTTCTCCTCATCAGTGACGATCTGAACGTCTGACAGCACCAGGCTTTTCCCGTGAAAATCTGCCAAGGTACGTGGAGTGACGATCTGGAATTCAAGATGTTTTTGCATCAGCAGAATCAAGACTCCGCGATAGGAAGCCAGAAATTCTTCTGCGTATCGATTCCTGGTTTCGGGCGAGAAATAAACACCAATCGGATCGATCGGCAGCCGCGGCAAATAAAATGTCTTTTCGTTGGCGGCGATCCAATCAAAAATCTTCTTCCGCGTTGGCAGATCGTTTGACCCGGCCATCGAATGTCCCGGGGCATCCCAGAAGTTCGCTCCAGCCATGACCTGCGACATGGCAAGATTCATCATCGCTTCGCGCTTGTCGACGACCTTGTCGCCGTCCCACGAGTAATTCAGAATCCAGGTCGCCTTGCCCTGCGCGAATGCACGAAACGAATGCATTCCTACCTGGTAGCGGAACCAATCCAGCGGTTTCCGCCCTGACGCCATGTGATCACCATTGCCAAACTCATACTCGTGCGCAATCGCATCGACCACGGGATACAGGCTGTACACATCCGCCCCTACCCGCACCGCCTCTTCTTCTATGCCCGGATAGATCTCCGGAATCGTCTTGATCTCTGGATTCACTGCCTTTGCTGTGTGATCAATCTCTGCAAGGAAATCGGTGAACGTCTGAATCCGAAATTCCACCCACTTGCGGAATCCGGGGTCCGAGAAGTCTCCAATCTTCACATCATGCTTCGCGTCCAGCCCGGTCTTCTGTTTAAACGCTGCCACCGTGTAGTCGTCAAAGCTGGCCCACGTATTCTCCCAGCCCTCGAAGTGCGTCATCCAGTACGGGATGTCGATATAGATCCCATCAATTCCGGTCTGCGCAATCTGCCGCACGCGCTCCATGTAGATCTTCCGCCACTCGGTGGCGTATGGACTGATCCACACATCTTCATCGCCTTGTCGGATCCAGAACGCCGTTCCACCGCCAAAAATCGCCGGCTCGCCCGTCAACTTCCGTTGCAGCCAGTCAGGATGATCCTTTGCCATCGTGTGTGCCACTTTGTCGCCATGCGCCGTGATGCACTCAGTCCCGGCGACATACACGAATGCGTGATTCCCCACCTTGTGCGCAGCGTCGGCAACATCGCGGATGGCTTTTAACTTGGCCTCTGGATTCAGAAAGCTTTCGTAGCGGCCCGGAATGTCGTTGTCGACCTCGATTCCGAACACGTTACTCTCTTGTGCTTTGCGCACAATATCCGCCGCATCGCCGCCTTTCAGGCCGTACGCTCCAATGCGAACGTAGTTCGTCCAGTCCTGCTTCTCAGCAGGAGCCGCAATCAAGCCGCAAGCGAACGCAAACAGCAAAACGACAAAGAATATTTTTCGATTCATATGAGTCCTGAGTAAGAAGCGTTTCCCTTAGTGTGACTTCGTGTCCTTTGTGGTTATTGTTTTGGACTTGTGGCATTCACTGCGGCGCTGGCGGAACTCCACCAGTCACATCGTCTGACCCAAGTCCCACAGTCGGCCGCAGAGTCAAAGTGCCATCCTCATTCAACTTCTGCCTGCAAGCCCATCGCATCGGATGTCGCTGGCCCTTCACTTCAATCTCAGCCTTGAGCCGCAGCCCTTTCCAGTTCGTTCCCTTCGGCAGAGCGAACTTTGCCTGGCGCACTTTTCCCGGCAGCGGATATCCCGCATCAAGACAACCTCCGCCAATTGCCTTCCCATCCGTTCCGACCACGGAAATCCGCAGCACGCCCGGCACTGCGGCAATGCCATCATTGACAAAGCCAATGATCAACCCCGGATATCCGCCCTCTTCATACGTCCACACCCACGATGGCCGCACGCGATATCCAACCTGCCGCGCCAGCCCATCAATCGCATCCGGATACTGGTGGTAGTAATTCAGAATTCGATCCGCCTGGATGCGGTGCCAGTTCCACAGCGAAAAGTAGCAAGCACCTACGTCGCGCACGTGCTGCACGACGTTATCCGTGTAGGTCACGCCCTCATCCAGTTTCAGGGTCTTGGGCGACCCGTCCGACATGCCGACTTCCACCGTCACTCCCGTCCACGGAGGCCGGTTGCTCAACGCCTCGATCTGTTCGTTCTCGATAAAGATCGTGTCCGTGCGCAGCCAGTTGCAGCTTCGCACCGTGCGGTCCAGCAGTTCCGAGTTACCCACATTGCTGAAGTCCGGCTGTGTGTTGGTCGCGATCGGAGTCTTCTTCCAGCGTTCCAACTGATGCTGCAACATGCTGAGAAATGTATTCTCGGCGGTGACTCCATCCGGAAACGGATTCGTCTCCAGAGGCCAGGTATGTCCCTCGCCCCAGAATCCGTACATAAAGGTGTCAACGTACTCAACGTCCGGATGTCCGTCGTAGGAATCCGCCAACAAGTCCACCAGTTCCCGGAACGCAGCCTGGAAGTGCGGATCGTCATACCGCGGCTCGTACCGAGTCCGGCCCAGCCAGTCTCCCAGCTTGACCATGGGAATCTTGTCACGCAGAAATTCCGGCAGGGGAGAATCCGGGATATCGGGATTGCTAATCATCACTCGGAACCCGATCCCCTTGCCGTACTTCTTCGCCAGATCGAACGTCAACTTCCAGTGCTCGCACGGATCGAGCCGTCCCTGCCGCTGTTGCACATCTCTCCAGTTCACGCGTATGTAGAGCTTCGAACCCAGCGGCAGCTTGACGAGATTGTCAATCGATTGAGCCAGCGATTCTCCATCTTTCTTGCCCGGCCCAACCTCATCGCATACATAGGTGATCAGGCCCATCCCGTAGTTCGGCACAACATCGCGTGAAGCCGTCAGCGCCATGACCACGGACCAACTCGGATAGTCGTCCGCCGAGAAGGGCCCTTGATAAAGCCGGTCCGCGACAGGAGGCCCGCCGCCGAAATCATATTTGTCGAAATTGTGAGGTGGAATCTTTGCTAGCAGGGAATCCGCAGCCAGCCCGGCTCCCAGCGCAACCGCGCCGCTGGCCTTCAGAAACGATCGTCGTCGCATGTTCAGCTCCTCAGAGCTGCTCGACTGCGTTTGAAAGGAATAAGCCTGATCCCGCGATTACGGGACCAGGCTATGGGAAAGCGCTTCTAGAACTGGTATCGCGCTCCAAACTGCATTTTGCGAAAGTTGTTAGTGGTGGAAGTGACCTGTCCCAGAGCGCCGTCGCCTGATCCAACATCTGGGAACGCAAAGCGCTGATGGTTGAAGGCGTTGAACATTTCTGCCCGAACTTGAAGCTGCTGTCCTTCACGGATCGTGAATTCCTTGGAGAGTGATGCGTCCAGATTGTGGATGCCATCACCCCTCAAGTTGGTGAAGTGCCGGGGTGCGTTGCCCGGAATATTGTCGCCAGGGTCGCCGAAACAATCCTGATTGATGACACTTCCTCCCGATATAGCTGCGTCGCGATAGCTCAAACCGGTCGAAGTTTGCGAGCAGATCACATTCGGTCGCTGGTTGCCGTCCACCAGCAATCCCGAGGCGTTGTAGATCGCCAATGGCTGACCGGATTGGAGGGTTACTACCGAGTTCAGCGCCCAGCCTCCAACAAAGGCGTCCAGCACTCGGTTCATCCCGCGTCCAACCCAACGGTCCTTACCGATGGGAATTTCGAAAATCACCGCGGCGGTCAGACGCTGCGGAGTGTCATTGGATCCTATCCCATGCTCCACCCTGAGGTTGTCGAGGACTTGCGGATTGTCGTATTGCAGGTTGCCCAACCACGCATTCCGGCCTGCGGAAGAGTCATCGGTGGCTTTGGAGATGGTGTAGTTACCTTCAAAGCTGAGGTAGTGGCTGGCTCGTTTTTGGAAGCGAATTTGGAGAGAGTGGTACCAGGAGTTGGCATTCAGCGTCGGCAATCCCTCAAATCCGCCGTCGAACTGCGGGTAGGGTTCCAACAACAACTGCTGTGGAATCGTGTCATCGACATATCGCGAGTCGGCCACGTCGGCCGCATTGAAGATCGGACTTGACGGACACCACGAACCAGTCAACGCAGCACCGGTCGTAAAGAAGCATTGGAACGGATTGGCCACTTCTGTATTCAGATAATCCGTTACCGCGGTGCTGTCCGGGTCATGTGTCGGATTCAGAGACTGCACCAGCGCGTCACGGATCGACGAAGGCAGGAAGTTCCGGTTGCGTGTCGAAATACCGCCCGCTCCTGCCCAAGGCAGGTGCGTGCTGCGATTTGCCGAGTAATCCACTCCTATTACTATCTGTGCCGGCAACAGGTGCTGAATGCCCAGGTTCCACTGATAGATTTCCGCGTTCCGAGCGGTTCCGGTGTCGAGGTCGCTCGAATTTCCGAAGCCCCACTGCGCCAACTTGCCGTAAGTGGTTCCTTGGGGCGGCGCCAGGCCTGCAGGAAATGGACTGGTGCAGGTAGGCTGTGTCGGTGAAGGTCCAAGACAGGCATATTGCGTGTCGAAGTTGTCTTTGGTGAAGTACATCTGCGCCGTCTTGGCGAACGCTGGTCCGGCGTATTGGTAGTTCGTCGCGACATTCATTCCGTAGAACACACCCGCGCCGCCACGCAGTACCGTATTCGTTGCCAGTTGATACGCAAACCCGAGACGCGGAGCGAAATTGTTCCGGTCGACCGGCGAGTTACGATGCCCAGAACTTGGAAATATCGTGGTGCCTCTGATCGCGCCAATCTGTCCGAAATCGAGTTCGGGAAAATCCGGGTCCAGATTTCGGCTCACTGGCATGCTGATTCCGGTGTCTCCACTGAAATCGCTGAACTGCAGGCGATCGTAGCGCTCGCTGTAGGGCGTGCTCCATTCATAACGTAAGCCGAGACTGACCGTGAGTTTGGGCGTTACCTTCCAGTCGTCCTGCGCGTAGAATGCTGTCTCTGCCGATTTGTCCGCGACAGCAGGGACAATATGAAGTGAGGCGTCATGGGGATATCCCAGCAAAATCGTTGCAAACGGATTACCCTGCCGGTGATCATCGTCTCCCAGGCTGCTGTTCGGCGAAGACGTGGTTACGTCGCGTGAGAAGTTGAAAATACCGGTGGGATTGTCAGGCTGCCAGAAGTTGTTAAAGAAGACTCTCTGCTCGCCCCCGAACTTGATGGAGTGCCGTCCCTTCACCCATTGCAGGCCAGCCGAGTAACTATACAGAGTATGGGCAAAGTGAGTATCCACGCAGCATTGATTGAACAGTGACGTGAAAGGATCATCGACCCCGATGGTCGGCATTCGTGTGAGTCCGTTGGCTGCGAGGTCCGAAGACAGGCCGACATCGTTGAGAGTTGGGTAGTTGTTGCTGATCCCTGGGGCATGCACGCGGTCCACACTGAAACGGCCGGTGAAAAGTGCCGTCGGAGTGACAGACCAGTTGTACTCGGCACCCCCATTTTGAGCCGTCGTTTCGTAAATGTAACCGTCTCCATCGTTGCCGAGGATTGTGGGTGCAGTGGCTGTGTCGTGATGGCGGCTGTACCGTCCGCCAAGCCGGTGTTTGCTGTTGAACTGATGATCCACCTTGACGTCGAACTGCCATCCGGGATCCGTACCGATAATCACCTGCCGGAAGTTCGGGTCTGGATACGCCGCATCGGGTATGTTGGCATGCGGATACAAATTCAAAATAGCCTGCCCAATCGGATCGATCCTGTCGGAAGGAATCACGTTGCCGGGAAACTGTTCGTGCAGACATGGTGTGTCGGATCCCTGGTTGCCCGGACAAGGATCGTAAATGCCGGCATTCAAGGACAAGCCATCAGGATCGTCCTCTGGGTCTTTCGGCAGGTTTGCCGGGCTCTGGGAAAAGTCCCCCGCACGCTCCAAATCCGTGGGAACTACGCCTTCCAGATTGATCGGGTCCTGCTGCCGAACCTTTTCGAAGTCGACGAAAAAGAACGTTTTGTTCTTGATGATTGGGCCGCCGATCGCAAAGCCATATTGATCCCGGATGTGGTCGGGTTTTTCGCCGGTGTTAAAGAAGTCACGAGCGTCGAAGTTTGCCCTTTGCCCATACCACCAACCGCTGCCATGAAAGGCATTGGCCCCTTGCTTCAGGACCATGTTCACGATGGTGCCGCCGTTGTTCCCGAACTCCGCGGAGAAGCTGTTGTTCTGGACTTTGAACTCCTGCACAATCTCAACCGATGGCTGGTAGTAAACGTTGGAGTTTCCGCCCTCACCTTGTTCCGGCGCGCTGAGGGGACTGCCATCAAGCGTAATCTGGGCCGTGGCGTTTCGCTGGCCGTTGGAGACGAAGTTCGTACCTGCGGGGTAGCCGAGATCTGCCCCAGTCGTCTCCGTCACTCCGCCAGCTAGAAACACCAGTCCAAACGGATTGCGTCCATATAGCGGGATATCCCGCACGTATTCATTCGTGACATCGGTTCCGATCGCAGCACTCTCGGTATCCAGCAAGGGCGCGGCTTCGGTGACCTCTACCGTCGTGATCACCCCAAGAGGATTCATGGTGAAGTCGATCGTTGTCTGCTGATCGACCTGCAGCACAACATTCTTCTGCTCCATCGCCCGAAAGCCGGCTGCCTCCGCTTTGATCGTGTACACCGCGGGCCGCAGACCCGTCAGGATGTACAGTCCGTGGTCATCGCTATGAGTTGTGGCTGAGATGCCCGTGGCGTCGTTGGTAATAGTCACGGTCGCCTGTGTGACCATTGCGCCGCTCTGGTCCTTCACCACTCCTCGAACCTGGGCGGTGTAGCTGGCCTGCCCGAAGGCATTGGCCACAACAAACAACAGAGCGACGAGAACAACTGCAAACTCGAGCAACCGTTCACGGCAGACACGCATAGCAGCCTCCCACGCCACTTTCATATTATTACGAGTTAACACTATTACTTTCGTTTGCGCCGGAAGTCAAGACAAAATCGCAGCAAAAGTCTAAAGCAAACTGCGGGGGAAGCGGGATTATCTGGCAAGGGTCGCCGTTAGGTGACCTTAAGCGAAGGGATGTCACAAAGACGCCCTGACAGGTTTGCATACCGCCACGCTAGCACGGTGGATGGAAGTTTTGGCATCATAACGGCAGTAAGCTCCCCCATGAAAGCAGCCATTCTCGCCGCACCGGGCGTCGTGTCAGAACGTCCCCTGCAGATTGTCGATGTTGCAGATCCGCGTGTCCGGTCAGGACACGTCCTGCTTCGTGTGCGCGCCTGTGGTGTCTGCCGCACCGATCTCCACATTGTCGAAGGAGAACTTCCCCCCAAGCAGTTGCGCCTTATTCCCGGTCACCAGATCGTGGGCGAAGTGATCGATGGCTACACGGAAGAGATGCCAATGGGCACTCGCGTTGGCGTTTCCTGGCTTGGCGGCACGGATGGCACCTGCCCTTATTGTCAGAAGGGCCTGGAGAATCTCTGCGACTCGCCCACGTTTACTGGTTACACCGTTGCCGGTGGCTATGCAGAGTGCGCGTTTGCCCGCAGCGATTTTGTGTTTCCTCTTCCGGATGCGCTCGATGATCTGCACGCCGCGCCTCTGCTGTGTGCCGGCATCATCGGCTTTCGTAGCCTGCGGGTGGCTGGCGTTCAACCCGGTGAGCGCGTAGGTTTGTTCGGATTCGGAGCATCAGCGCATCTTGCGATCGCTGTCCTGAACGCCTGGAAGTGTGAGGTTTACGTTTCCACGAGAGGAAAGTCGCATCGCGACCTAGCGGCATCGCTCGCTGCGAAATGGGTTGGTGCCGAAAATGATAAGCCCCCCGTTGAACTCGATCGCGCTGTAACCTTTGCCCCAAGTGGCGATGTCGTGGTCTCTGCTCTGGCGAGCCTGCGCAAAGGCGGGGTAGTCGCCATCAATGCCATCCACCTGGATCGCGTTCCGCAATTCGACTATGACAGCCTGCTCTGGGGTGAGCGCCAACTGCGCAGCGTCGCGAACATGACGCGCAAGGATGCGCGAGACTTTCTCTCTCTCGCAGCAGAAATCGGACTACAGCCTAAGGTCACCACGTTCTCGCTCGATCAGGCCAACGAAGCGCTTCTTGCCCTAAAGAACGACGCGGTGGATGGCGCGGCCGTGATTGTGCCCTGATCCTCCAACTCCTGTGGACACCCCAAATCTCATGAAAGTGTACGATTGGATGCTTGGCTTCCTCCGTGCCCTTCGTGGTGATCGCCTTTCTGGTGTGCTGAACGATGCGAAAGAAGTTATTGTTCGCGATTCTGTTGATTCTCATCGCAATCTGCATAGCACCGGGCACTCTCGTCTCGCAATCGGGCGAGGAAGGTCCACCAGTACACGAGTGCCGCGTCCCCGCCGATGGGGCATATTTGTTTGCGCGTGAGGTAGGTAAGGGCCTGCCGATCATCATTCTCCACGGTGGCCCCGACTTCGATCAAAGTTACATGCTGCCTGAGATGGACCGCCTCGCTGACCGATATCGCCTTATTTATTATGATCAACGAGGAAGGGGCAAATCCGCCGCAGGTGTAAAGCCCGAAGATGTCACGCTAGCCTCCGACGTTGCCGATATCGAGAGAGTCCGGCAGTACTTTCACCTGGACAAGGTCACATTGCTCGGTCACTCCTGGGGAACCGTCCTCGCCCTCGAATATGTCCTCAAGTATCCCGAGCGAGTTTCGCACCTGATCGTGATGAATCCCGGCCCCGCTTCCAGGCAAGGTTACGTTCAGCTAAGGAAGGAATGGCTTGAAAATCGAGCGGATTTTGTGGCTCAAAAAAAGGCGATTGCCGAAACTCCGGCCTATAAAGAGGGCGATCCCGAAGCGGTGACGGCCTACTACCGCATCCATTTCAAACCCGCCTTTGCTCGCAAAGAAAACCACGAAAAACTCATCGCCAGGATGCACGCGGACTTCACCAAAGATGGCGTCCTCAAGGCAAGAGCCATCGAGGATCGCCTGATGCAAGAGACATGGGCGAAAGCTGATTTCGATTTGCTCCCGCAACTGAAGACACTCAAGATCCCGACACTCGTTATCTCGGGAGATCATGAGTTCATCCCCGCGTCCTCGGCTGAACACATTGCACAGGCAATCCCCAAGGCACGACTGGTCACGTTGAAGGATTGCGGACACTTCACCTATATGGAATGCCCAGTTCCGGTACACAACGAGATCGATGCTCTCTTCTCGAACTCGCTCGCTGGACGAACGCAATAGACGAATATGCGTGGCCCCAGAAATGTAAGTTGGAACTAATTCGTCTTCGTCCACCGAAGAGGGAGTCGGCCTTCCTTCGTTTACCTTAGTGTCCTTGATGGTTGCAGCTTTTGATTTTGTGGCGATTGACCGGCAAACTATCTCGCCAGGACGAACGTCGCAATCAGTAGCACGCAAAAAGCGGTAGCGTGCTCCAGTTCACTCCAGCCCAACCTGCGCACAACAAGGGGTTTTGGTTCCTGAACGAAGTAGTACCAACCGCGGAACAGCAGTGGTGTAAATGCAAGCGACGCGATTGGAGGCATGAGTCGCGTCACGCAGGCCAGCGTAATGATCGCAGTCATCAGCGCCTGACCTAGGGCGAATGCCCAGCCGTGAGCCAGTTTGTCGCGGAATCCCGCAATCTTTGTGGTATGGATTCGCAGTTGAACGTAATGAATCTGATCGCCGGCGAACAGGATATTGGCGAGCCACAACATCCAAGCTGTTGCGCCGAGCTTACCCGTCACGACGTAATATGCGGCTGGCGCCGAAGCAGTCAATCCAATCGTGCCCACGATCTCGGAAAGCATGCGGACTTTCCGCCCCAACATCTTAAGCGAAGCTTGCGCGGCGAACGTCACCCCGGCGGCAATTCCAATCCACCACAGATACGGATTGTGGCGAGCCCACAGCAGCATGGCGAGCGCCAGACCCGCGATCGTCGCCAGATATGCAGCGGCGAAGATCACATCTCGCCGCTCCTCCTCCGTTTGCGCCTTTATCGCCGACGTTCCCAGCAGACTCTCCAGAGGCGTGCGAAGCCAGAACAGCGTCAAGGCCGCAGTCAGAAGAAGTAACAGTGGGAACACATTGTTACTCTCACTTAGGGCGATGCCACCACCCGTGATCATTGGGACGAGAAGCAGCCCCCATGCTCCATGCTCGCGAGGAACAATCAGTGCGCGGCGTCGTTCGTTGCGGGCCTTATCTGAAGCCGAATCTAATTCCGTGCCCATGACACTGACGGGAACGTTTCCGTGTTCCCGGGCCATTTGTGCGGTTGCTGCCATTATCGCCATCCTGCCATATGAATGTGTTGCATGCCCTTTACCGCGCGCATGTACTGGGCTCGCTCGAACGCCCCGGGGTCGGCGCACCGGATCTGGCTCATGCTCCCCTGCATCTGCTTCACCGACTCGTACTCATGCTCTTCCATCCACTCCCGCAATTCCCGCTCGACATGCCGTAAATGATTGATCCCGTGACGCATCAACGAAGAACATAGCATCGTGACGTTCGCACCCACCATTAACAACTTGACTGCGTCCTCCGCGGTGTGAACTCCGCCGGTTCCCGCGAGGCTCGCCTTCACCCGGCCGTAGAGAATCCCGATCCAGGTTAGCGGCAGCCGCAACGCCTGCTGAGAACTCAGCAGAACGTTCGGACGAATCTCCAATTCCTCGAGATCGATATCCGGCTGATAGAAGCGATTGAAAAGCACCAGACCGTCAGCGCCCGCCTCATCCAGCCGATGCGCCATGTTCGCGAAGTTGCTGAAAAACGGACTTAGCTTCACCGCAACTGGAATCGTCACCGCGCTTTTCACGGCTCGCACGATGTCGATATACGTTTTCTCAACATCTGTCCCGGATAGCTTCGAATCGGTTGGAATGTAGTAGATGTTGCACTCGATCGCGTCAGCTCCAGCCCGCTCCACATCACCGGCGAATTTCGTCCATCCGCCCAGCGTCGATCCGTTCAGGCTGGCTATGATCGGCATGCCGACGGACGCCTTTGCTTTGCGAATGTGATTCAGATATCCCTCAGGCCCGGTGTGAAACTCAGATGCCTGGGGAAAATACGTGAGCGACTCCGCGAAACTCTCCGTTCCAGCGTTGAGGTGGTAGTTCAAATCCGCCTCTTCCTGCCGCAACTGTTCTTCGAAGAGCGAATAGAGCACTACGGCAGCTGCACCCGCGTCTTCCAGCCGGCAGATTCCATCGATATCGCGGGACAACGGGGAGGCTGAGACCACCAGGGGAGAGGGCAGCTTCAGTCCGAGATACGTCGTGGTCAGGTCGATCATCGAATTTCTCCTTCTTCCTTCCACCGCACTGCGAAGTCAAACTTTGCGCCGATCCCGCGAGGAGCAAGTATTGACGAACTACTTTGTTCCCGCCGGAGTCGGCTTTGTCACAGCCTGTTTCGGAACCTCTTCTTTCGCTGGGGCCGCCACTTCCGGTTTGCGGCTCGCCATGTACTCGTACATATGAAAGCGAGTCTCAACGTCTTTTTGGGCAGCTTTCCACAGGCGCTCCGCATCTTCTGGTTTACTCTTGGTGAGCATCTTGAAGCGCGTCTGCTGTAACAGCCAGTCCTGCACCTTGCGGTTAGGAGCACGGGAATCCAGCGACAGCGGATTCTCGCCGATCGCCGCCCGCTCCGGGTGGTACCGATACAGCAGCCATTGCCCGGATTCGACCGCGATCTTCTGGTCGCTCATCGATGTTGTCATGTCGATGCCATGCGCGATGCACGACGAGTACGCAATGATGATGCTCGGTCCGTCGTACGCCTCGGCCTCAAGGAACGCCTTCAGCGTGTGTTCGTCCTTCGCTCCCATCGCTACGCTTGCAACATAGACGTTCCCGTAGGTCATTGCCATTAAGCCGAGATCTTTCTTGGGCCCCGCTTTGCCTCCGGCGGCAAACTTCGCCACCGCGCCCCGCGGCGTGGACTTCGACGCTTGTCCGCCGGTATTCGAATAAACCTCGGTGTCGAGCACCAGCAGGTTGACGTTCCGTCCGCTGGCCAGCACGTGGTCCAGTCCGCCGTAGCCGATGTCATACGCCCAGCCGTCGCCGCCGATGATCCACACGCTCTTCTTTACCAGCATGTCGGCGACCGCCAGCAGTTGAGTGGCCTCTGGTGTATTCAATTTCCTCAAACGCTCTTTCAGGATCTCGACGCGTTGCCGTTGCTCGTAGATATCCGATTCGTCTTTTTGCTTCGCCTTCGTGATGGCGATCGCCAAATCGTCTCCGACCTTATCGGCCAGACGCGTAAGCAGTTCTTGCGCAAACTCGGTCTGCTTGTCGATGGACACCCGAAACCCGAGTCCGAATTCCGCATTGTCTTCAAACAGCGAGTTCGACCATGCCGGACCGCGCCCGTCCGCGTTCTTCGTCCACGGAGTCGTCGGCAAATTGCCACCGTAAATCGAAGAGCAGCCAGTCGCATTGGCGACAACTGCACGGTCGCCAAACAGCTGCGAAACCAGCTTCACATATGGAGTCTCGCCGCACCCGGAGCATGCTCCCGAGAACTCGAACAAGGGTTCCTGTACCTGTTGCTGACGAATCGTCCCAACTTTGATCTTCCGTCGATCCAGTTCCGGAATGTTAAGGAAGAATTCCCAATTTTCTTTCTCCGGCGCTCGCAACGGTGGCTGTGGCACCATGTTGATCGCCTTTAGCCGCACCTCGCTCTTGTTCTTCACCGGGCAGATGTCCACGCAAACACCGCATCCGGTGCAATCTTCCGGCGCAACCTGGATCGTGTACTTCATCCCAGCCCATTCCTTGTCGCGCACATCGCACGACTTGAACGTTGCCGGCGCTGCCGCCAGTTCCTTGCTGTCGTATACCTTGATTCGAATTACGGCATGCGGACAAACCATGGCGCACTTACCACACTGGATGCAGATCTTCGAATCCCACGCCGGAATCTCCAGCGCCAGATTGCGTTTCTCCCACTGCGCGCTGGCGGTTGGGAATGTCCCGTCGCACGAAAACGCGCTTACAGGCAGTTCATCGCCCTTACCGGCATAAATTGTTCCCAGGACGTCCCTCTCGAACTTCGAAGCTCCGGGAAACACCGGAGGCAACTCAATCTTGCTGCTCGCCGTCGACGGAACCTTTACTTCAAACATATGCGCCAACGTTTCATCCACCGCAAGCATGTTCTTCCGAACGACTTCCTCACCCTTCTTGCCATAAGTGTCGCGAATCGATTTGCGAATCGCCTCAATCGCTTCGTCCCCGGGCAGAACTTTTGAGATGGCGAAGAAGCAAACCTGCATGATGACGTTCATGCGCGAGCCCATCCCAGCGTCGCGCGCGACCTTGTAAGCATCGATCGCGTAAAACTTCGCTTTCTTCGTGATCAGCTGCTGCTGAACGTCCCGGGGCAGGTGATCCCATATCTCATCCGGTCCGAACGGGCTGTTGAGCAGGAACACGCCGCCAGGCACCAGCGCGCTCAGCATGTCGTAGCGTTCCAGGAATATCCACTGGTGACAGGCGATGAAATTAGCTTTCGAAACCAGGTAGCTCGACTTGATTGCCTGCGGGCCAAAGCGCAGGTGCGAAACCGTCATCGCGCCTGACTTCTTCGAGTCATATACGAAGTATCCCTGCGCGCTATTGTCGGTATTCTCGCCAATGATCTTGATTGAGTTTTTGTTCGCTCCAACCGTCCCGTCCGCGCCCAATCCGTAGAACATCGCGCGGATCACGCTATCTGGCTCGGTCGAGAACGAAGCATCGTAGTCGAGGCTGGTATGCGTGACATCGTCGTTGATGCCAACCGTGAAGTGATCCTTCGGCTGCGGTTTCTTCAGATTGTCGTAAACGGCCTGCACCATGGCAGGGGTAAATTCCTTCGAGGACAAACCATACCGTCCACCGACTACACACGGCGCGGATTTCAATTTTCCGTAACCTAGCCTCAGTCCTTCATTGAGAGCACCGACAACGTCGAGATACAGAGGTTCGGCGATCGCGCCCGATTCTTTCGTGCGATCCAGAACGGCAATCTGCCGGACCGTTGCGGGCAGGGCGTCCATGAACGACTTGACACAGAAGGGCCGGTACAACCGGACTTTCAACAGCCCAACTTTCTCGCCGTGGGCATTCAGATAGTCGACCGTCTCATGGCCGACTTCCGCACCCGAGCCCATTACTACAATCACCCGCTCGGCATCGGGTGCGCCGACATAATCGACCAGCTGGTATGAACGCCCCACGATCTCCGCGAACTTGTTCATCACCGCCTGTACTTTGGCGGGTGCGGCATCGTAGTACTTGTTCGCTGTCTCACGGATCTGGAAGAACACATCGGGATTCTGCGCCGTCCCCCGCAGCACCGGATGATCCGGCGACAACGCCCGCTGCCGATGCTCGATCACGCGATCCATGTTGATCATGGCGCGGATATCGTCATCGTTCAGCATTTCGATCTTGTTCACTTCATGGGAAGTGCGGAAGCCATCGAAGAAGTGCAGGAAGGGAATTCTCGTCTCCAGTGATGCTGCATGAGCGATCAGCGCCAGGTCCATCGCCTCTTGCACCGAGTTCGAGCACAGCATGGCCCATCCCGTCGTGCGGCAAAACATCACATCGGAGTGGTCGCCGAAAATCGACAGCGCGTGCGTCGCGACTGTGCGCGCCGAGACGTGGAACGCCGTCGGCGTTAGCTCGCCCGCAATCTTATTCATGTTCGGGATCATCAACAACAATCCCTGCGACGCCGTAAACGTCGTCGCCAGCGATCCCGTCTGGAGGGCGCCATGCACCGCTCCGGCTGCGCCTCCTTCGCTCTGCATCTCGATCACATGGGGCACGCTACCCCAGGCATTCGGCACCGTTTCCGAGGCCCACTGGTCGGCCCACTCGCCCATCGGCGACGAAGGAGTGATGGGGTAAATCGCGATGACTTCATTTACCCGGTAAGCGACATGCGCGACGGCCTCGTTGCCGTCCATCGTCTTAAACTTGCGCTTCATGAAATCCCCCGTTCCAAATTCTCGACGGAGACCACTGGGGTGGTCCTGCGATAGATAGAGGATGCCCCAAGCAGGCGAAAATGTCGGGACGTAGGTTCACACCCCGGCGTGATTCAAATCACACTCTCCGGGAAAGGCATAGGAACCGTTAGGGTTAGGGGTAGCAGAAAACAGCTATCGCCAGACGTGCGCACCCAACTCTGGGAGAAGTGCAGTGTTTGCAGGTGGTCCGACCATCGCGCAGCGAGATGGATGCCAAGAGGTCAGGCTCGTAGTCCTACCCGGCGCTCGATTTCCTTGAATCGCGGATCGTCCCGAAGATAATCGAAATGTGTCCATGTCTTAAGGAAAACGAGGTTTGTTTCTCGATTTTCACAAGACTTGCGAAGATACTCTAATGCCAGTTTCTTTTCCTTGAGGCCGTCGTAAGCGATGACATAGGTGAGGAATGGAATGTATGTATTTTTAGAGATCTCCTCTAAATCGTGCAGAGCCGACAAGGCTTTTGACTGATGGCCGGACTTGCAATAGGCGCGAGCGATAAATGCTTTTGAGTATCCGATGGCGCCCCCTAATGAAATGCATTTTTCGTATGCCGCGATTGCTTCCTCGTACCTGTCTTCATGTTCGTAAGCAACTCCCAAGGTCCAGTACGAAAGAGTCATGTTGGGATCTACTTCGACGGCCGTGAAAACCTGCTCGATACAGGCGTCAAACCTCCGCCCGAGCATCAGAACGAAGGCCAATGCAGCATTCAGCACACCAGAGGTTGGGGCACGGCTCAGAGCTTCAGTCGCCTCCTGCACCGCTTCCTCATCGCGTCCTAACAGGGCCAGGTGATAGGAGTAATGATAATGAGCCATGGGATAGTTTTCATTCAGCCTGATGGCTCGCTTGTATTCCTGTTCTGCGCCACTCCAATCCCATTCGTAGTTCTGTAAGACGGTGGCCATGACCTCGTGTGCTTCAGCTAGGTCTGAGTCGATTTCCAAGGCTCGTTGTGCTATTGCTCTGGCTTTCGGGTAGGCCACATTAGGATCTACAGCTCCGTAGTAACACGGTACGGATATACATTGGGCAAGCTCTGCGTGCGCCAGAGCGTAATTCGGATCAATCTGAATCGCTCGCGACAAGTATTCGCTTGCACGCCTGAATCCTTCCGCGCTACGCTTCTCGCACCATCTTCTCCCTTTCACATACAGTTGATATGCCTCAATGTTCTCCGTATACCGCTTAACTAATCGGCGCTCTGTCTCTCCGGTAATTTTCAGACGAAGTTTCTGAGATACCTCGCGTGAAATGCTGTCCTGCACCACAAAAAGCTCCATGACATCGCTGTCATACTGGTCTCCCCAAATCTCCTCTCCGTTTGTTGGGTCCAGCAGATCCACGTGTAATCGTAATTTGTTCGCGCGCTGCCAAATCCTGCCAGTCAATACTGCTCGCACACCAAGTTTCCGGCCGACAGCTAATGGATCCTTCTGCCGACCATCTTCGCCTGCAGTGCTCCTCCACGAAATGACCCGGAGATTTGGAATTTGCGAAAGGGCGTGGCCCACACTACTAGGGATTCCTATCGCCAGGTAGTCCGTGTCGGGATCGGAACTTGCGGTCTCAAACGCAAAGATTGCTATAGAGTCGAGCGGACAGCCACTTGCTCGCGACTTCGGATAATCATGGTCGACTGCAGCGATGAAGCGATAACCACGCCGAGGCACAGTCGCGATATAGAGCGGAGCCTCGGGGTCATCACCGAGGGCTTCGCGCAGCCGATTGACGGCATTGTTTATACCTCGGTCGAACTCTACAAAGGTGTCGGCAGGCCACATCCGCCGTTGTAAATCCTCTCGTGTAATTATCTTTCCCGGCTGTTCCAGTAGAATTTTCAGGAGTTGAAGTGGTTGTTCCTGAAGCCGCACCTTGATTCCGTCCCGCCACAGTTCGCCAGATTCCTGAGCCAGTTCGAAAGCGCCGAATCGAACAACGTTCCGAAATGAGTCGAGATTTTCCACCCCACCCCCAAGCAGAGCAGGGTCCGAGTTTAGCACCACCAAACGGACACGCATAGCCTGCAAATCTCACGTTTTCACCACGCCAGAGAGAGACAGGAGTGATACGGGAGAGTGACGCGGGATTTACTTGCCTTCTCGGTTTTGAGATAACCACTCGCACTCGGACTTGATGTGGGGACTCCGAACCTTGGGTGAGAAAAATCAACAGCTGAACGGACAAATGTTTTAAGGGATTTCAATTGAATCCACGTCTGGGGTCAAGCACGGGCACTCAGACCGACTGGGGGGATCTCGACTATGTCAAGAATCAACAGCAGATCTTTACTTCTCGTATTGGCAGGGTTGGTATGCCTGCTCCCGGTGCTGGCCAGCGCCCAAGTCAACTTTGCGCCCGCCCAGAGCTATCCATTGAATGCCGTCCCATTTCGCGTGCTTGCGGGAGATCTCAATGGAGACGGACAACCAGACCTGGTGGCTTTGAGCGTCGCCGGAGGAACCGTCAGTGCGTTGCTGAACAAGGGAAATGGGACGTTTGCTCCGCCGCGCGATTTCCCAGCTATAACACCGAGCGATCCCACCCTCTTCTCCGGCATCAAGCTGGCCGACGTCAATGGGGATCAAAAACTCGATGTGATCGTAACCGAAAATACAGACCCCAACGCCGGCAATGGCATCATCAACGTCCTTCTGGGGAATGGAGATGGGACATTTCAAGCCCCGATTACCACTCCAGTTGATTCTGAAGCTTACAAGTTTGTTGGTGTGGGCGATTTCAACTCGGATGGGCGCCTTGACATAGTCTGCATCGCTGACGATCCCACCAACACGGTCGTCTCGATTGTGTTGTTCTTGGGAAACGGCGACGGTACATTTACTCGCGACAGTTCCTCTCAGCCAGCCACTGGCTATCCCGGTCTCGTCGACGCTGTTCTGCTGGATGTAAATCATGACGGCAAGCTGGATGTCGTCCTGCCCAACGGCGTCAATCTTTCAGGCGGCCAGTCCGTAACCGTGCTGCTGGGAAACGGTGATGGCACGTTTCAACCACCTGCACAGGAATCGACTCCTGCACCCACTGCTTATGTCTCAGCGGGAGACTTCAATGGCGATGGCAAGCCGGACTTGATTTCAACTTCTTACCAGCTCTACCAATGCGTGTGCCCAGGCTTCGGAGTACCCGACAACTGGGTACCGGAGGGCCCGCCTGGGAGCGTCTCAATGCTGCTGGAGAAGGGTGATGGCAGCTTCACCTCCTCGACCTTCGCTGCCGATCTTGGTCCCAGCGTCGAAGGTGATTTCGATGGCGACGGGAACCTCGACTTTTCTGCCCAAAGCATCCTGCCGCCCGTTGCGCCTGGGCCATTCCAGCTTTATCTGGGTGACGGCAAGGGCAACTTCAGTTCTCCAAGCGAGATAACCCAATCAATTGCAAACCCGCTCACCGCTGACCTCGATGGCGATGGACTTACCGACCTCATCTGGCCTGCCTCGAATTCCTCACTTCAGCTCGCGCTCAATAACAGCTCGACATTCATGTTGGCGTCTTCCACCGCGACTCCCATTCCTGCCGGCGGCAGCGCCACTTACACCATCTCCGTCGCGCAGCAGCACGGGCAGGGCGCGATGGTGACGCTCACCTGTTCCGCTTCCGCCGGGTCGGGCATTCATTGCTCGCTCTCACCCTCATCCGTGGCCGCGGGTGGAACGGCCACCTTAACTGTGACGACAACGGGCCCTTCCGCCGGGCTGGTGCTGCCCTCTTCTCAGGATCACCGCATGCTGCAGTTTGCCATGTGGCTGCCTTTTGGGGCGGTTTTCTTCTGCGGCTTCGGTGCTGGCAAGACACACCGGAAGAAACTTCTGGGATTGACGATGGGCTCAGTCTTCGGTGCGAGTTTGATGTTCTTTGTTGCCTGCGGTGGAGCAAGTACTCCAGACAATCACAAGTCGATCGGCACACCCCCCGGCACGTACGCGATCACCGTCACCGGTACAGCCGGCACCGTCACGCGCTCGACGAACGTCAATCTCACCGTGCAGTGAGCGCCGCCGATTTTGATGCGGAGCTTTTCGGGCCAAATCACAAACCAAGAATGGAAGGAGGTTGTATGAAATGGAATAGCATGCGAATCGTACTTACTCTCCTGGCGTGCGTGCCCGGACTGACAATCACAGCAGCAGCACAACATCACTCGGATCGACACTGTTCGCTGGCCGGTGCTGCCGGTAAGTGGGCATTTACAATTACCGGCTCCATCCCCGCAATAGGTCCAGTGGGTGCCGTCGGCAAGTTCAGCCAGGACGCGTCCGGCAACGTCACCGGAACCGAAACCCGTAGCTTGAACGGAGATATCGCCGACGAAACTCTCACCGGGACCGCCACAGTCAACTCAGATTGTTCCGGCACCTACACCTTTCAGGTGTTCGAGGGCGGGGTGCTGGCGCGAACCTCAACCATCGACGTCATCTTCGACGACAATGGAAGCCAGGCGAGGGCGCTCTTTACCTCAGTTGTGCTTCCTGATGGCACGAGTTTACCGTCCATCCTGACGGTGGAAGCCAGAAGGCTCTTTCCAAAAGATTGACGGGAGTGCGCAGAGTGTAGCCCCGGATGCGTTTCGTCCGGGGCGCCCCCCTCGTAAGTTCTGGTGCGGGGGTACGCCTGTCCCCACAGCGTGGGTGCTTTCCGGCACAACGTGTTATTCCGCTTCCCAGCCCAGGCTGCGTTCTCATGAACCGACGACACCGTATCCGAACCTGCTGGCAGGCTGGTGGAAAACTCCGGGGTTGGTCAATGTTGCTCAGCTTCTCGTTCGTCGTGTCCCCGGATATCGTGGCGCGCGCGCACCTTCTGATATTCATCCGCCAGCCTCTGCAACTCCTCATCCGACAGGTGCTCAATGTCGATCATCTCGTTATGCGCCTTGTCGATCGACTTGATGATCTCGTCCAGTTTCAGGTGAAGGGCCCGGGCATCGCGGTTCTGCGTGTTCTGGATCAAGAAAACCACCAGAAACGTAATCACCGTTGTACCCGTATTGATGATCAGCTGCCAGGTGTCCGAATAGTGGAAATACGGCCCTGAGACCAGCCACCCTACAATGGTTACCAGAGCGATCAGGAACGCCCATTTCGTGCCGACCCAGTTGGCGGCCTGCGTTGCGAAGACGTGAAATCCCTTTTCCGTGCTGTTGCCGTTGTTGGCCATGCGGCACTCTAGGAGATTCGCAAATCTTACGGCGCCCGAAACCGGGCTCCATTCCACCGACTAAAAGATGCACCAATGTGCGCCAAAGGTTGAAAGCCCACCTCGCACAGGCTGCAAGTAGTATCCCCGGCCTTACTCTTAGCATGATTTCGGACACTTCCTGGTAAATACAGGACAACCTGTATAGCAGGCCATTACCGTAAAGGTAACAATGTAGAAGTACGGTTTCTTTTCCCAGTCTCTCAGCAGGAGAAACTCACGAGCGAGCGCCTGATTCACGGTGACCAGCTTCGGCTGAAACAATGCAAGCGATGTCAAAAGTCGAAGACGAACAACTCCCCTCGCCAGATCGGGCCCTCCCAAAAGCTCCGACTGGCATAGCGGGTCTCGATGAGATCACGTTCGGCGGTTTGCCGCGTGGTAGACCCACGCTGGTCTGCGGCAGCGCGGGATGCGGCAAGACTCTGCTCGCCATGGAATTCCTCGTCCGCGGTGCTACCCAATATCGCGAACCCGGTGTCTTCATGGCCTTTGAAGAGACTCCAGAGGAGTTGGCACGGAATGTCCGTTCGCTTGGCTTTGATCTCGACAACCTCATCCGGAAGAAAAAGATAGCCGTCGATTTCGTCCGCGTCGAAAGAAACGAAATCGAAGAAACCGGCGAGTACGACCTTGAGGGTCTCTTTATCCGCCTGAATGCCGCCATCGAGTCGGTGGGCGCCAGACGCGTCGTACTTGATACCATCGAGGCGCTCTTCTCCGGCTTGCAGAATGAGGGCATTCTCCGCGCTGAGTTGCGCCGCCTCTTTCGTTGGCTGAAAGACAAAGGAGTAACCGCCGTGATCACTGGAGAGCGCGGCGAAGGCACACTGACCCGCCGTGGCCTCGAAGAGTACGTTTCCGACTGTGTAATCCTGCTTGACCATCGTGTCGTCGATCAGGTTTCCACGCGCCGTTTGCGCGTCGTGAAATATCGCGGTACCACCCATGGCACCAACGAGTACCCGTTTCTCATCGACAAAGACGGATTCAGCGTTTTACCCATCACCTCGCTCGGTTTGCAGCATGAGGTCAGTGACGAGCGCATCTCGTCCGGAATCCCCCGTCTCGACACCATGCTTGGTGTCAAAGGTTTCTACCGCGGCACCACGATTCTGCTCTCCGGCACCGCTGGCACCGGGAAGACCAGTATGGCTGCGCATTTTGTAAACGCCGCTTGTGAACGTGCAGAGCGCTGCCTCTATTTCGCATTTGAAGAATCGCCCGGCCAGCTCACCCGTAACATGCGATCAGTCGGAATTGACTTGGGAAAGTGGATTAAGAAAGGTCTGCTCAACGTTCACTCCAGCCGAGCGGCCTTTTATGGTCTGGAGATGCACCTGGCGCTGATTCACAAACTAGTGCAGGAGTTTCGTCCGGACATCGTTGTCGCCGACCCCGTCGGCGCACTCATTGGGGCTGGCACCCGCCGCGACGCCAACCTGATGATCGTACGCTTGATCGACTTCCTGAAGGTTCAGGGCATTACAGCCATGCTAACCAATCTTACATCGGGCGGGGAGGCGCTGGAACGAAGCGAGGTCGACATCTCCTCGATTGTCGATAGCTGGCTCCTGTTGCGCGATATCGAACTTGGCGGTGAACGCAATCGCGCCCTCTATATCCTCAAATCCCGTGGCATGGCGCACTCCAATCAGTTGCGTGAATTTCTCCTCACCGATCACGGAGTGGAGTTGCTTGACGTCTATGTTGGCCCCGAGGGCGTCCTCACGGGTTCGGCACGTGTTTCGCTGGAAGCCCGGGAGCGCGCCTCTTCTCTGGCAACGCAGCAGGAAGTCGAGCGCAAGGACCGTGAGCGCCAGCGCAAGCGCGACGCACTCGAAGCCAGGATCTTCGCCATGCGCAAAGAATTTGAAATTGAAGAAGCGGAGACGGACGTCTTGGCCTCTCAGGAACTGTCCCGTGAAGAACGACTGGAAGACGATCGTCTCGCCATGGCGATCAACCGACGAGCCGATGAAGGGAATGGCATCGCTCGACGCCGGAAGAAGTCAGGTCAAGAATGAAGAAAGCATCCGCAAAGAGCCCACTTACGCTAGACGACATTGTGCGCAACGCTGCGCCTGGGGATGCCGAAAAATGGGATCTCCGTCTTTACGTTGCCGGGCAAACTCCGCGCTCCGTAGCGGCTTTTGCCAACCTTAAGCGCCTGTGCGAGGAACATCTCGCGGGGCGTTACAACATCGAAGTCATTGATTTGATGAAGCACCCGCAGCTCGCTGCGGGCGATCAGATCCTTGCCATTCCGACGCTGGTGCGCAAGTTGCCTCAGCCGATCCGGAAAATCGTGGGAGATCTCCGCGATACGGAACGTGCTTTGGTCGGCTTGCAGCTCCGGCCCGGAAAAATTTAGCGCTCCACCGTTTCGTTCCCAGGGTTTTGATGGACAATGATGGCAACGCAAGTTTCACTCGTGGGGTCATATGGGGAATAAGACTGTAATTCCTGTGAGCGAGTTCCCGTTCGAGGATGGGCCGCAGATTCTTGATGCCATCCGTACCGGCTGCGTCGACGCTTTCGTCGTCGAAGAGCGCGACGGCCACGCCGTGTACACGCTGGCCAACACCGATCTGCCTTACAGCACGCTGGTGCAGGGCATGCAACAAGGCGCGGCTATGCTTCACTCCAATGGCCGCGTCGTCTTCTGCAATCCTAGCCTCGCAACCCTTCTCGGAACTACCCAGGAAGCCATGGTCGGCCTTCCTTTTGACGAGATCATCGTGCCGGATGATCGGCCGCCCTTCCGAAAGCTGTTGGAAGAACTTCAGAACGGTTCGTGCCAGGCTGAACTCCGACTCCGCCGCTTCGATCAATCGGTGATTCCCGCCCGATTCTCGCTGACGATCTTGTCCCGGGACAACTCTGTTACTGGCGTTCTGGTCACCGATCTCTCTTCGGAAAAGACGTATGCGGAACTCGCATCCCGCATTCAATCCCTGCAGGACGAGGAACGCAAAAAGATCGCGCGCGAATTGCACGACAGCGTCGGCCAACTTCTCAGCGCGCTTGGCATGAACCTGTCCCGTCTGCAGAACGAATCTCGCGACCTTTCGTCCAGTTCGGTCAATTTGCTCTCCGACTGCGCAACCATGGTCGACCAGGTCACCCGCGAAATTCGCACTATCTCTCATCTCCTTCATCCGCCTCTTCTCGATCTGGCCGGTCTTGAGTCCGCCATCCGCTGGTATGTCGACGGCTTCTCCCATCGCAGCAACATCAAAGTCGACCTGCAAACCGATTCTGACCGCGGCCGTCTTCCCGCCGACGTGGAGATCTGCCTGTTCCGCGTCGTGCAGGAGTGCCTTACGAATGTCTACCGCCATTCAGGCGGCGATTCCTGCTCGATTTCAATCACACGCGACGGTCAGGTTGTCCATCTCGACATCCAAGACAACGGACACGGATTCCCCAAGGCTGGGGAAGTCCTATCGTCTGCCGGAGTCGGCCTCCGCGGAATGCAGGAGCGCCTGCGCCCCCTCGGCGGCACATTGCAGGTCCACTCCAATGAGAACGGCACTACTGTGATGGTGGTCGTTCCTGTGCCGGCAAAGTCGGAACCCTGACCGTTTTCCCAGATGCTTTCATCAGGGGCGCAAGGACTTATGCACCAAGACTCGGTGCGGAATCACGCTTCACCGTGATCCACGCCCTTGCGCTCGGTATCGAGGAAGCAGACCATTACCCTGTAGGTAGGGATCTGTCATCAGGACCTAACTCCTTGCGGCTCAAGATTTTGCCCCTAAGTCATTGAGCCCCATAGATTATTTCGCAATTTTCCCGCTAACTCGATGATTCCAGTAGACCGGCAGGGGGAGGGGGTACCCTCGCGAGCTATCCATTTCCCAAAATAAAACGCAGTTTCTCGCAGCTCACACCATCGCTCCCGGCCCTGCTCACAGCACAGCGCTAATCAACCCACAATCGGCAGCGCCCGAATCCGCTTCTTCGTCGCCGCATAGATCGCATTACATAATGCCGGAGCAATTGGAGGAACCGACGGCTCTCCAATCCCTGTCGGCGATTCCTCACTTGGCACCGCGTACACTTCAACGATTGGCGTCTCCTCCATGCGCAACGGAGCGTAGTCGTCGAAGTTCCCCTGCACCACGCGTCCCTTGTCGATCGTGATCTTCGCCCGCAGTGCGTTCCCGAGGCCGTAAATGATTCCGCCCTGAATCTGCTGTTCGAGAATCGCGGGATTCACTACCTGCCCGCAATCCACCGCCGCAATCACGCGGAGAATCTTCGGCTGGCCATTCTCCATCGTGATCTCGACTACCTCTGCCATGTAAGAAGAGAAGCAGCCGAAGCACGCCACTCCACGATGAATCGTAGCCGCGTACTGCGAATGTACTCCCGCTTTCTGCGCGGCCAACTGCAGCACGCCGCGCATGCGGGCTGTGTGCCAGGTCGAGGTGAAGTAAGGCAGATCTTCATCCTTCGACAAGAGATGAAGCCGGTATTCCACCGGATCCTTCCCCGCCGCAACCGCCAACTCGTCAATGAAACTCTCCAGAGCGAACGCACACTGCAGCGCGTACACCGACCGCATCCAGCCCAATGGTACCGGCGTTTCAACCTGCACATACTCGATCAGATAGTTGGGAATTCCATACACGGGTCCCGCTTCGTCCGGCAGATCCGGATCGACTCCGTTCGGCACTGGCATTCCCTTTTGACCACTGATCGAGGGCGAGATGATGCGATGCGTCAGCGCTATCGGATATCCAGACGCATCCAACGTTGCGCTGAGTTGATGCAAACTCGCCGGACGGTACGGAGAGAACCGCATGTCATCCTCTCGCGTCCAGATCACCTTCACCGGCGTGTTGATCGCCTTCGATACCAAGGCCGCTTCGATTGCGTAATCATGCTCAAGTCTGCGGCCGAATCCGCCCCCCATCAGAGTGACATTCACCTTCACCTGATCCGGATCGAGTCCAATCGCCGCGGCCACCGAATCGCGGCAGTCCTGCGGAACCTGTGTCGGAATCCACATCTCGCAGATCGCTCCCTGGAAATGCGCCGTGCAATTTCCCGGCTCCATCGGCGCGTGTGCCATGAAGGGAAGGGAATACTCCGCCGAAATCTTCCGCCCCGCCGCCTTCGCGGGATCTCCCGCCGAATACAGGTTCACGCCCTTCCTCGTCGCCGCTCGTTTCAGCGTCGCGGTGACCGCCGCGGAATGCAGTTCCTTGTTCGCACCCTCATCCCATGTGACGTTCAGCACGCGCCGTCCTTCCATCGCGCCCCAAACGCTGTCGGCAACAACGGCGACAGCTGAGTCGCCCACCTTTCCGACATAACTCACTCCGGAAATCTTCTTCGATTCCTTGTCATCGAAGCTGGCAACTTTTCCGCCAATGACCGGACACCGGGCGAGCAGCGCGTACTTCATACCTGGCAATTGGAAGTCGATGCCGAACACCGCCTCGCCCTTCACCTTGTCGGGTGAGTCAACACGCGCCAGCCGTTGTCCGACGATCTTGTAGTCCTTGCTTTGCTTCAACGGTACATCGCTCGGAATCGGCAAGGTCGACGCCTTGTTGACCAATTCGCCATAACTCAGGCTCCGGTTGGATGCCGCATGCTTGATGTGCCCGCTCTCGGCCGTGCAAGCCGAGCGTGTCACGCCCCACGTCAGAGCCGCCGCCGAAACCAGCATCTCGCGCGCAATCGCCCCGGCTTTCCGCATCGGATCCCACGTCGTGCGGATGCTCGCGCTCCCTCCGGTCGTCTGATCGCCGAAGAACGTGCTTGCTCCAGCCTGCTCGATCTCAATCTGTTTCCAGTCGGCTTCGAGTTCCTCGGCGAGAATCATCGGAAGCGCGGTTCGCACGCCCTGTCCCATCTCCGAGCGCGCCACCACTACGGTTACTCTGTTGTCAGGAGTAATTCGCAAATACGCGTTCGGCGAGAAAGATTGTTTCAGCGATCCCTGCCCGTGCGGGAGATAGAAACCAATTACCAATCCGCTGCCAGCCGCGACACCGGCAGCCACGAATTCACGGCGGGAAAGCGGGCTCATTGCGTCCCTCCGCTGCCTGCAGCCCGGTGAATCGCTTTGCGAATCCGCTCATACGTTCCGCACCGGCACAAATTTCCGTTCATTGCCGCGGTGATCTGTTCGTCGGTCGGATGGGGTGTCTTGGCCAGCAGTGCTGCCGCCGACATGATTTGTCCGGTCTGACAATATCCGCACTGGGGTACTTCCTCCGCGAGCCACGCCTGCTGCAGCACGTGCAGGCCGTTCGGCCCAAGCCCTTCAATCGTGGTGACGTTCTTGCCTGCGATCTGCGACACGGGCGTCGAGCACGAGCGGATCGCGGCACCGTCCACATGCACCGTGCAGGCTCCGCACAAACCTGCACCGCAACCAAACTTGGTGCCGGTTAATTCCAGCGTGTCGCGCAGGACCCAGAGAAGGGGAGTTTCAGGAGAGACGCTGACTTTCTTTTCACTTCCGTTGACCCGAAGTGTGATGTCGGCCATGTTTGTCCAGGGATTTGGTTTGAAAGCTGGACAACATAGTACTCAACCTATCGGAAAAGGCAAATGCGGTTTGTGTCGAGGAGAGACTACTTGATGGCCGCCAGCTTTTCCGTCGCCAGCTGTGCCGCATCGCTTGCCGGGTTTTCTTTCTTGATTTGCTCGTACATCCGCTTGGCATCGAGCGGCTGGTTGGAATTCTGATACAGCTCTGCCAACTGCAGTTGCGCCGCTGCCTTACTCACCGCGGTCGTAGGCTTATTGATCAATTCCTGATAGAGAGCGATGGCTTCTTTCTGGCGGCCAGTCTGCCCATACAGGGCCGCCAGCGCGTCCTTGGCGATCGATGCAACTTCGCGGTTTCCTCCGGACGCTACATCCTTAAAGTTGCGCTCGGCTGTGGCGTTGTCCGATAGGGTTTGGGCCGTCACTCCCACAAAGTAGTGCGCCATGTCTGCGGTGCGGGTGTGCGGGTATTTGTCCACGATTGCCTGAAACTGTTTTCTTGCAGCCTCCGCACGCTCCTTGGCCGACGTAAATGTTGGAAAGTCAGGCTGCTCGGGGGTTCCCGGCGCACGCAGTTGTGTCTCCATGGTGCGAACAGCAGCCGTGAGCTCCAGGCTTGCCTTCTGATCCTGTGCGTTCAGGTAGTACCAGCCGCCAATAACCCCGGCAACCAATATGACAGCTACAGCAGCGGAAATGATGATGGTGGAACGATGCTCGACGGTCCAATCGGCCGTCTTCTCAGCCGCTCCGATTGTGACTCGGCTAAAGGCATCCTGTTTCAGTTGATGGCGGGTTTCTGCGCGCACGGACTTCCCTTCTGGAATGAGTGGTGGCTGGACAAACTGTAAGTTTATCAGGCACAAAATGACCCGTCAAAAAGCCGAGCCAGAGCGATGGCTGCCCCGGTCTTCGAGCCTCGAAGGAGCGACGACGTGCCCACGCCGTGCGTCGAGAGGAGCAAAAGCGTCACCGCCGCTATTTCTGCTTCTTATCCCAATCTTCCCGCGACATTGCCTTCAACGGCTCCATGCTCTTCCCCTGCAAAGCCGCATTCAAGGGCGGCAGCGCCGACCCGGTAATCGACTGGAACTGCCCTGACGCGTCATCCAGCTTCTTTTTGAATGTGCCCGTGGCCTCCACCTGCGACAGCGTGGGACGTCCACAGTATCCGTTCACGCCGCCATAGAGTTCCCCAAGCTTCTCGCGCAGTCTCTTCTCGCCCGTAATCATCCCACCTTCCTTCACCGACACCAGCGTCGAGCGAAAATCCTCCAGTTTCTGCGCCAGCCCGTTCAGTTGATCTTTCAAGGTGCTGTCTGAGGCGCTCGCCGCACGCTGCCGTGCCTGATCCCGCAGGTCGTTCGTCGAGTCCACGACATACGTCAACTGCGCCAGCATATCGTAGAGCTGCATCACGGTCTTGTGCTGTAGCAGGCGATCCGCCGCCGTACTCTTGCTGCGCGGATCGGGCACCAGTTTCACTTCCGAGGTGTAAGTCTCTTTGCCCTTCGTTAGCTTGACGGCATACGTTCCTTCCTGCACTTGCGGCCCGAAGAAAACAAACTCGTTCTCGACCAATCCTGCCGCAGGAGGCATTTTCGGAGGCTTCGCCCGCTCCGGCCACTGCACCCGATTCAGGCCCCGCCGCTTGTCCCCTTGCATCGAGGTCAAGAGTGTTCCCTTGTCATCGAAAATTTCGAGCTTCAGATCGCCGAACACGTGCCGCTTCTTCTGGTAATAGGCGATCATGGCCGCCTCCGGAAGGGTGCGCCCCTCGAACTCCGCTCCGCCATCAAATCTCTGCTCGCTGGCCGCCAGCGCCAGTACGGAAGCGCGCGATGGAAGCATCGCGAGATCCTTCGCCAAGATTTCCGGCGTCAGAGCCCGGATGGGAGTCACATCGTCCAGGATGTAGATCCCGCGCCCGTGCGTCGCCACAAGCAAATCCGATTCCCGGGGATGTATCGCCAGATCGCGCACCGCCACATTCGGCAGACTCCCTTTGAACTGCGCCCAGTGGGCTCCACCATCAATCGAGAGGAACAGCCCAAACTCCGTGCCGACAAACAACAGATTCTTGTTCACCAGATCTTCCCGGACCACATGCGCGTAGCCGTTTAGCTCCGGAGTCGACAGAGAGGTCCACGTCTTTCCATAGTCTGCGGTCCGGTAGACATAGGTCTTCATGTCACCCAGAGCATGTCCATCAAACGTTGCGTAGGCGACCGCCGCCTCGAAATGGCTCGCTTCAATCGTGGACACCCAGGTATTTGCCGGTAGTCCGGGAATGTTCTTCACGACGTTGTTCCAGTGCTTGCCACCATCGCGCGTAATCTGCACATTCCCGTCATCGGTCCCCGCCCAGATAACATTCGCATCCTTCGGAGACTCCGCGATGGTATAGATCGTCTCGTACTTCTCCGCGTCGGAGTTGTCGATCGTTAATCCGCCCGATGTTTCCTGATGCTGCCGCGCCGGATCGTTGGTCGTGAGGTCCGGCGAGATCCGGTCCCACGATTCCCCGTGATCGCGCGATCGAAACAGGAACTGCCCGCCTAGATACACCGTTCCTGGCTGGTTCGGACTCATATGGATTGGAGCATTCCAGTTGAAGCGGAACTCGGGTTCACCCGGTCTCGGCAGCGGCTTGACGTCTTTTGCCTCACCCGTCGATTTGCGGAAGCGCGAGATCATCGCTCCCTGGTACTCCACATAGGCATAGTCCGGATCCGCGGGATCCGAGAACGCCCAGAATCCGTCGCCCACCCCAATGACTCGCCAGTGACGGTTCCCAATACCGTCCACTGCGCGCGACGGTCCCATCCACGTGCCATTGTCCTGAAGTCCGCCGTATACGTTGTAGGGGTCCGCCATGTCGGCGCTCACGTGGTAAAACTGCGAGACTGGCAAGTTCGCCAGAAACCGCCAGTGATTCCCCTGATCGAACGATTGGTAAATGCCACCATCGGTTCCCACCAGCATCTGATCGGGATTCTCCGGATTGATCCACAGTGCGTGCAGATCGCTGTGTACCCCGCTGCCTGACATGCCTTCACTCGTGGAGAACGCCGCGCTGAAACTCTTGCCGCCGTCCTCACTCACGGTGAGGAAGAATCCCGGTTTGTATACGCGATCGGGATTTTTCGGATCGACCGCCAGACGCGCAAAGTAGAACGGCCGTCCGCTGACATTGAAGGAACTGTTCATTTCTGTCCAACTGTCGCCCGCGTCATCTGACCGGTATAGTGCCGTGTGATTCTTCGCTTCTACGACTGCGTAAACCCTTTCGCGCCGGCTGGCGGCGATGCCGATTCCGATCCTTCCGAGGTCCCCCTCCGGGAGTCCTTTGCGCAGTTCGTGCCAAGTGACTCCGCCGTCGGTGGTCTTGAACAATCCGCTCCCCGGACCGCCTGATCGGAAGTTGTACGGTTCACGACGCACATCCCACATGGCGGCATACAGGACGCCCGGATCCTGCGGATCCATAGCCATCTCTGCGCAGCCCGTGCTGTCGTTGCGGTACAGAATCTTGTTCCACGTCTTGCCGCCGTCCGTGGTCTTGAAAACTCCCCGCTCCGTATTCGAGTTCCACAGATGTCCCAGCGCGCAGGCATACACCGTGTTGCTTTCCTTCGGATGAACGACGATCCGGCTCACGTGCTCCGAATCAGGCAACCCCATCGCTTCCCAGTTTTCGCCGCCGTCCCGCGACCGGTACACACCCGTGCCCACCGAAACGCTATTCCGCACCCACGATTCGCCCGTGCCCACCCATACCGTCTTGGAATTCTGCGGATCGACAGCGATGGACCCAATCGACTGCGTAGGCTGCTTGTCGAAGATGGGCTTGAACGTGGTTCCTCCATCCACGGACTTCCAGACTCCACCACTTGCCGATCCGACGTAGATCGTCAACCGCTGTCCCTCGCGGACTGCGGCGATGTCGGCAATCCGCCCGCCCATTGCAGCCGGGCCAATCGACCGGATCGGCAGTCCGCTGATCGTGTCCGAATCCAGTGTCACATCCTGTGCCAACCCACTGAGCGCCACAAGCAGCAGGCACACCAACGTCAACACACGCGAACGATCGCTCATGATCACCTCACAAGGAAATCGCATGGCCTCACAACGTTTCTGACATTGCTTGGACCATGCGCGGCCTCTTTGCCGCGCAGTAGATACGCTGGAACTGGTGGTCTGTCCAACAAGTTAGTTCTTCGGTGCTTCCGGCTTCGGTGCATCCGCTTTTGGTGCGGGAGGAGGCATCTTGAAAATCGAATCGTCCGTCGGCAGATTCAACTCCACCTTGGTGATCGTGATCTTCTGCTTCTCAGCGCTTCCCTTGACGCTGCTCTCCACCGCGAACGGAAATAGAATCCCGTTCACTTCCTTATAATCACCGATTGCCGATTCCACTTCCTGCTCGCTACCACGAACAGTTCGCTTGGTCTCTTCCTTGATCTCCAGGAACGAGTCAGCATCGATATAGATTGTCTGTACATCGCCATTCTTCATCGTCAATTTCAGCTTGTAGGAGTCCGTGCCCTCGATCTTCTCCTTGCCCAGCAACTCCACCTGATGTCCCTTGCTCTTGTAATCCACCAGGGGGCCATCAACGTCCGCCATTTCTTCGGTTTCCTTCGCTTCATCCGCCGACATCAGTTCGGGATCTTTCTTTCCCATGAATGGCATGATCTGCCACGCGTTCTTACCGTCATACGCTTGCACCGCGGTCAAGCCCTGGATAGTGAACTCCAGGCGTGCCAGAGCCGGCCGCTTCTGGATCAACACTCCCGGAGCCTCCATGCCCGGTCCCATCGATAAGGTCGCCGTCGATTTGATCGATTGCACGCTCTTCAGCTTCTCCGCGCCCCCGCGCGCCTGCACATTCTTCGCGATAATCTCATCCGCGGTTTGCGCCAACACAAACGGCGCCATCACAGCCAACGCCAGCACTGCCCAACACACTCTGCGAATCATGAGTAATCTCCTGATGTTCGGAAAACTAAGTCGACACCGAAGCAAGCCATTGTAAACCGGACCTGTGTCTGTGTGCTGTAGATGGTTGTCATGTTACAGACAAAGCCAACGACCAAAACACAGTCTTATAGAATGAGGGAGAGACAATCCTTTAACGCTTAGGGAAGGGTTGCATGAAAAACGCCGCGCTCCTGGCTGCCATTCTGGCCCTGTCCCTTCCGGCCTGCGCGCAATGCCCCGTCGAAACTGTCATCGTGACCGGCTACGTGAACAACGCCGTTCCCCATTCCAAAGTCCGCGTGCACCTTCTCTATCCGAAGGGCAAGGCCGGCGAGTCGGGAGAGGTTACAGTAGACGCGGAAGCTTCCGCATCCCGCTCGAATTCCTTACCGCTCAGAATTCAATTTTGACTAACCTGCAGAAGCGATGTGGCCGGAAGCCGCAGTCCGTCGAAATCACTTTGATGGAAAACGACAAGGAAGCCGACCGGGTGACGCTCGACTTCGCGAAAGACTTCAAGATGGCCGGCCTCAGCGCTTACACTCCGCGCTCGGATATCGTCATGAACGGTTCTCGCTAAAAACGCAGGCGCATCTCGTTTGTCGCGGTGAATCCCATTGACTCATACAGGCTTCGGCCCGCAGGGCTGGCGTGCAGAATCACCGTATCGATACCATTGTCTCGGCACCAGGCAAGCACCGTCTCCATTAGCGAACGAGCCAGTCCCTGCTTGCGGAAATTTGTGCTGGTATAGACGTTTAAGATATTCCCACGCCGATCGGATGTGCCAATCATGTGCGGAGGCCAGTCCATCAACCACAGGCCGGCCCCGGCGGCAACAGATCGATCTGAAGCCGTTACCAGCCACGCCAGATAGTCTTCGGCCTGCATGTGGTCGAGCAGCCACACACGGAAGCGAACCGACATCGAGTCCATCACCGACTCGTCTTGGTAACCCATCTCGCGGAACATCTCCCGTCGATGTACCACCAATGTTTCAAGATCGTCGGTCGACGCGCGCCGCAGCGCGAACCCCTCAGGCAGACTCATAGGACGACTATCTTAAACGCAGGGGAGAAGGCAGATCTTTGCTGATGATCCGTAATTTTTCACCGTTTGTCGTCACAAATAACTCAGCCACATCCCATCGCGAGGGTTGGAGGGGAATCAGGGAGGCGAAGTGAAGATCAGCAGAATGTCAAAGTTTGTCGCAAGTTTGTATGCGAATGGACGACTTCTCCATCCCCGTGGGTAGATCTCCGTTGGCATTCGCATGTGAGTACGGTCGAGTCTGGAGCGAAGTCGGCACCCCGATATTCACAGTCCCGCCACTGTCAAAACGGCCAGTTCACATCCCAACGTAACCTCTGCAACCGTAATCTTGGTATACCGCACAGGCAATCTCTATGCGACGATGTCTATGGGGATAAGCATGCAAATCAGACTCCTGCTCGCCGCACTACTCGTGTGCTGGCTTCCGCTACGAGCTCAGGAGACCCCTGCGCCGGACTCGAATGGCGCCATCCTCGTTGGCACTGTCACTGACAGCAACGACGAAACCGTTGGTGCGGCCTCCGTTGTTCTCGAGAGCTCCACGGGCAGTGGCGGGCAAAAGATAGTGACCAGTGAGAATGGATTTTTCGAATTCCACGACCTGCAGCCGGGGGTTTCCTATCACGTTACGGTCAGTGCTCCCGAACTTGCCCCCTGGACCTCCCCTGAGTTTACGGTTGAGGCGCACCAATACAAGATCCTGCCCAACGTTCAGCTTCGTGTCCCCACAGCGGTCACGACCGTCGAAGTGACGCAATCGCCCGTAGAGATCGCTACCGAGGAAGTGAAGATCGCAGAGAAGCAGCGCGTGTTCGGCATCATTCCAAACTTCTACGTCGTATACGACAAAAGTCCTACACCGCTCACGGCGAAGCTAAAGTTCCGGCTCGCGTTCAAAGTGATTATCGATCCGGTTACGGCTGTGGGTATAGCAATGCTCTCGGGAATGCAGCAGGCTGGAGACACGCCCGACTTTGGCCAGGGAGCCGAAGGATATGCCAAGCGATTCGGGGCGAACTCCGCCGATGCTGTCACCGACATCATGCTCGGTGGCGCGATTCTCCCCTCGCTCCTGCATCAGGATCCGCGCTACTTCTATCAGGGAACTGGCAGTAACAAATCGCGACTTTGGCACGCGGTTTCGAGTCCATTCATCTGTTACGGCGATAACGGGAAGCGCCAGCCGAACTACTCCAGCCTTGGCGGAGACTTGGGGTCCTCGGCAATTTCGAATCTCTATTACCCCGAATCGAATCGCGGTGTGAAACTGGTGCTCGGCAACTTTGCGATGAGTACGGGAACCCGCGCCCTAAGCGGCGTTGTGCAGGAATTCGTCCTGCGCAAGTTAACTCATAGACCAGGCGAACATCAACTCTCGCACGAATAGCAATTCGCCCAGCAAGGGCCCTACGGCATTTGGATGGATGAAGTGAACCGGCTGGCAAACTGGCCCAGTCGTGCTTACCGTGCTTTCTGGCTGCGCAAGCCCTGGAGGGCAAGTGCGGCCAGAACAATCACTGCCAGCAGCATCGCGCCCCACAGAATCACGGCGTGGCGATCAGACCACGGGCGCTCGTCCGGACGCCCGGTGTATGCCGCATTGTGCAAGCCGGCCCCGAGTTGCGCCTGCGCCAGGAGAGCATCCAGGTGGAAGAAGCGTGCATAGTCGTACACGGGTGGGGAAAGCTTATCGTCGCCGTAGTAGAGCCGGAGAGATGTCTTGCCTTGGGGATCGAAGTAGACGCGTTGCTCAAAGGCGAGCGGCTCAACCGACGTGATCGTCAGGGCGGGATTGTCTGCGTTGTCGACATTGAGTGTGATTTGACCCGATGTCCCCGAGGCGCTCACCGAAAGATCTTCCGAGGTGGCGAGCATGCCGGCACGGTTTACGCGGACGCGGCTGATCTCTCCGCTCGCGATCTGGACGTCCTTCGAGTCTTCAATACTCACCGTTCGCCGGAAGTTGACCTGCTCGGGCGTGACGTGGATCGTAAAGCGGCTCAGGGGCGCTTCATCGGCAACATGACAAGCAATCACGGTGAGATGGCCCTTCTGCTGAGGTGTTTCACAAGAACCGGCTTTAGTCCAGGAAGCCTTTTGCTCATGCAGGTTGTAGATGCTCGTGCCCTTTACTTGTTCGGGCCGAATCCCCGGCGATAACTTGATATGCAGATAGCGAAAGCTGGAAGGCGGTAACTTCAGCAGGAAGTTCGCTCCCAGTTGCTCTTTGGTGAAGTCGTACAAAGTCGACGGTGCCAGTTGAACTTCGCCTGCCCTACCGGGTGAGGCTCCGCCTGACACAGATGCAGTTGCCACGAAGTCGTGCGCGTCGATGTGCAGGTGAATGCGGTCGTATTCCGCAAGTCCTTGGGCATCGACGTCGAATTCCGTATGTCCCCCGACGCTGCCAAGGTTCAAGATTTTGGCTTCGACTTCATCGGACGAGACGCCAGCGCGCTGTTCCGCGAGATAGTACTGCACCGGAGTCCTGTCATCATACAAGCGCAGGTCCCCCAGGTCCGGACGGGAATGAGCCCAGACTTCCTCGTCGACGACGAAATAATTTTGCTTGTTGGGTTCAGCGATGTGGATATCACGAAGGTTCGTGAAGTAGGGAATGGCTTGCTCGGGCCGCCCAGACCCGTCGGCAAGCACCAATAAAAGAGAGAGTGCGGCGGCGAGTCTCATGAAGTGGCAGTTCCGGGTTTTTCCTGCTCGCGATTCTTGGCCGATAACTTGAGCCAGTCACGCTGATAGACGAAGGAAATCGCCAGCAACAGCGCTCCCAGCACGATGAAGCTGAGGATACGGTACTGCTTGTCCAACTGCGATACATCGTAGATGAATACTTTGCAAATCGTGATCGCGATCAGAATGAGCGCCTGCCAGCGGACGAATGGACTGCGACGCAGAAATCCCAGAATCATCAGCATGGCGCCGTATGCCATCCACAACGCGGAGTACGTGAAGTCTCGCTCGATTTCCACCCGATGGAAGCTGGCATAGTACGCATTCCACTGCCCAGGCAACTCGCGAGGAAGCAGGCGTACCTGCCGGGAATAGTAGTCGGCGACTTCACGGGTCAATGCTATCAACGCCAGGACATTTAGTGCGACCAGCGCGATGCCCGCCACGTTGCGGGCATACGCGTCATCGCGTTTGGCGGCGAACCATGCCACAGCGCCGAGCACCAGGATGGCTACCGCATGTGTTGCCATACGCATATTCAAGATCAGCTGCGTTGTCTCGAAGTTGTCGAACGCGAGCAAACGAAATACTCCGAGTACAAGCGCTGCCAAAGCGAAGAGGTTCAGGAAATCAGAATCGATGTGGTCGCCGATCCACAGTAATACGCCCGCCTCGACGAACCAGCCCATCGTGATCCAGTGCGAATTCAGGCGGATGGGAATGGCGATCGTAATGAAGCCGATGGCTACCGCGAGGTGGAGAAAGTAAAGGATCTCCGTAGCGCCGGGAACAAGATTTCGCGCATGCACCATGCGGCTGAGAAAAATGTAGATCGCGGCTAGAATCAACGCGAACCACGCCATGTAGGTTTTTTCGACTTCTTCGATCATTGCGTAGGCTTGCAGAAAGTAGACCGCAGCATTGATAAACGCGAGAATCGCTGGGATGGAAGCGAACAACGCAGCTTCATTCTCCGGCTGAAGCGTAATCAGCGGAGCAATGGCGAACACGGCAAAGAAAATCGTGGCGAAAGCAAGCGTGAGACCGAGTTGGCTGCGGTTATAGAACTGGGCGTACCATCCGATATACAAGAGCAGCGTTCCGGCGTAACTCATGACCAACAAGCGGCGCCAGGGTTTGAACATCACCAGGACAAGCGTCGCCACATCAAGAATCGCGACGTAAGTGAATAATGCGACCTCGCGGTTCTCGCCGGTCGAGAGCAGAAGCGGTGTGCTGAAGCCACCGGTGAGAGCGAAAGCAGCAAGAATTTGTGCGTCCTGCGCGAGAGCCATTGCGGCTGCCGACGCCGTAACCGCCAGCATCATGACGAAGGCGACGCTACTGGGGATCAACGCGTAACGCTGAAAGGCTGCCCATAACGACAGATACAACGTTCCGATTCCGACCGCTTTCAGCGAGTACGAGAATGCTTGGTATCCCTTGCTACGGAAGCGCTCGCTCCAGAAGACGATCGCGATTCCGGCGATCATGCCGATGGCCACGCGTCCGGCAGGACCGATCCAGTTGTTTTCGAAGGCGAACTTGAGGAAGTAGGAAATCCCAATCAACAACGCCGCGATACCGATGCGGTTCAGCCAGTGCGATCCGATGCGGGATTCCAGATCTTCCTGGGTCTTCGTCACACTCGAAGGCCGTGGCGGAGGTTGCGGGATCGGTATGTATGTTGGGGCGGATCTTTCGATCACTGTTGCCGCAGCCACTACGGGTGGCGATGGGACAGCCGCAGGCTGGACATCCATCTTCAGCCTGCATTCGATCCGATACACCCGGGTTGTCAAGTCGGCGATCAGCTGCCGTATGGCTTCAAGGTCGGTCTGAGACGGGTCCATGGGACAGAAGATTATCGGCGAAACGAGGCGGGCTTGCACGCATTTTTGCTGGCTCTGTGGTGTTCGAGAAGTTTTGTTAGATCCTGTGCTTTTCAACCAGCCCAGGGCGCAAGCACTTCCATAGTGAACTCGTCAACGCGGAGAAACTTGCACATCGTGTGGCGCGCTCCGCGCCACACGATGTCTGAGCGCACAACAGGGTGAGACTAGTTTTGCAGGTCGTCGCGGTACGAGAGGCTGCTCTGCAGGGCTTGCAGCAGGTAGTAGGCGTCGTGGATCGCTTCGATCTCATCGTGAGCCAACGATCCGTGTGTCAGCTCATCGAGGCGGCACGAGAGTTTTGCTCTCGCGTCCTGGATTAGCACCGCGACGCGGTTGCGGTTCTTTTCCAGCACTGCAGCGACGTAGGCCTGCTTCCACTCGCAGTCTTCGGGAATTGCGGAAATACGGGTCGGCATTAGATACTCCACAAAAGTTGCCATGATGGATACCACCCCGGGGAATGAACTCGATTCTAGGAAGGCACTCTCTGTGAGTCTGTGATTTAAATCACAAATGTACTTTTTCCGTTCCTAAAATGGGCCTTTCGTGCGTGTTTCGGCAGCAGAGGTTGAACAATTCCCTGTTGCAGCGCGCGAACGTAAAACAAACAACACACGCCCCCTGTTGGGCAGATTCGCCCAGCGACTGAATCTGGCAGCGCTCCGGGTCTTTTCGTCGAGACGCCGTTCTGCTACTCTGCGCTTTCCGTTTTTTGGGGAGGAATAAGGAAAATGCCATCGAAGACGTGTTTCTGGAAGATTACGGCTGTTTTGTTGTGCTTGGTTGCGTCGGTCTATGCGGCCGACAAGAAGTCGAAAGACATGAAGGCTGACGACGCGAGGCCATCGTACGAGTCTGCGCAGCCGGCCGCCGAAAGTCTCGACCTGACAATGTATCAGCGCATCCGCGATGAAGGGTTGCAGCATTCGCATGTGATGGAATTCGCGTCGGGGCTCATGGACGGGATCGGGCCGCGGCTGACGGGATCTCCGAACCTGAAGAAGGCCAACGAGTGGACGCGCGATCAGCTGACGGCGATGGGATGCGTGAACGCACATCTGGAAGATTGGGGCGAATTCGGCATGGGATGGCGCCAGCTGAACACGTGGGTGCGGATGTCAACGCCCGATACCGCAGTGTTCATCGCGCAGGCGCTGCCGTGGTCTCCCTCAAGTAAAGGTACCATCAGCGGCACTGCGATCTGGATGGATGCGAAAGACGAGAAGGATCTCGACAGGTACAAGGGGAAAGTGGCAGGGAAGATCGTTTTCTTTGGCGCGATGCGGGACGTGAAACCGGTGGAGAAGGCGCTGTGGGAGCGGCGCGATGACGCGGATCTGAAGAGGACCGTGGAGTATCCGGTCCGCGTAGGCCAGCAAGAGAATTGGATTCAAAACTTCATCAAGGAACTGGAATTCCGCGCGAAGGTGGGGAAGTTCTTGGCGGACGAGCACGCCGCAGGGATTGTAGTTCCGAGCCGCGATGGACGAAACAACGGAGGATCGGGCGGGACGATCTTCGACGACGGCGGATCGGGGATGGGATGGTTTACGTACAAGCGCGAAGACGCTGAGCCTCTGCCTATTGTGGTGATGGCGATTGAGAACTACGGACGGGTCTACCGGTTGCTGAAGGCCAAGGTGCCCGTCACGATCGAGATGGATGTGGATACGGAATTCACGGGAGATCACGAGCACGGTTTTGACACGATCGCCGAGATTCCCGGGACAGATCCGAAATTGAAGGATGAAGTCGTGATGGTCGGTGGACACCTGGATTCGTGGGCCTCAGCGACGGGTGCAACCGACAACGGCGCGGGAACCGTGGTGGCGATGGAAGTAATGCGGATCCTGAATGCGCTCAAGGTGCAGCCGCGGCGCACGATTCGTGTGGGCCTGTGGACCGGCGAGGAGCAAGGCGAGTTCGGCTCGTATGGATATGTGAAGCAGCATTTCGGATATGTGCCGCTGTCCGAGGCTCCGGACCAGGTGAAGTTGCCGGAGTTTTTACGCAAGCCAGCAAGCGCGCCGGTGATCAAGCCGGAGCAGGCGAAGATTTCTGGATACTTCAACGTGGACAACGGGACGGGAAAGATTCGGGGAGTGTACCTGCAGCAGAACGCAGCCATCGCATCGATCTTCCAGCAATGGATTGCGCCGCTGGCAGATCTCGGTGTCACGACCATCACCATGCGGGACACCGGCGGTACGGATCACGAGGCGTTCGATTCGGTGGGTATTCCGGGATTCCAGTTCGTCCAGGACATGCTCGATTACGGATCGCGGACGCATCACTCGAACATGGATACGTACGAGCGGCTGCAGGCGGACGATCTGGCGCAGGCGGCGACGGTGGAAGCGATCTTCGTATACAACACGGCGATGCGCGATCAGATCCTGCCGCGGAAGCCGCTGCCACATCCGGAATTGGATGAGCAGAGGAAGGCTCCATTGAAGAACGTGATGCCGGGTGCGGAGAAGCCGGCTGAGGAAGAGAAGAAGTCTGGGATATAAAGCTGTCGGTTTGTCATTGCAGTATCGGCGCTCCTGGCGAGTGCGTGGGGATTCCCCTTCGACGCGCTCAGGGTGAGGATTGACAACCCAACCGGTAGACACTCGATATCAGGCGATTTCACGCACATGACAAATTGGACTCGACGTCATGTCTTGAAGACCGGAGCGCGTGCGGCTGCTGGTGCTGCCGCTACAGCGAGTATTTCGACGCGTGCGCTGGCGCAGTTTGGCCCGCCGGAGCTTTTGGATGATGTGCGCGTGCGGCTCGTCATCAGCAGCGAGACGGAGTCGTGGCAAAGCAAGCGGGTGTACAAGCCGCAATTCGGTTGGGAACTACTCAATCTAAATGTCGATCCTGCGCAGGTTGGGCCGGAGTCGCGTCCGGTTCAGGGGTTCGGCGCATGCTTCAACGAGCTGGGATGGATTTCACTGCAGAAACTTAATGAGGGCGACCGCGAGAGCATTCTGCGCGAGTTGTTCGATCCGGCGGCAGGCGCGCGGTTCACCTATTGCCGTACTCCGATTGGCGCGAACGATTTCGCGACCGAGGCTTATAGCTACGACGAGACGGGTGGCGATTTCGCGCTGAGGAATTTCAGCATCGCGCACGACGAGAAGACCCTGGTGCCGTTCATTCAAGCGGCGCTCCGCTATCAACCGAAGCTGAAGCTGTGGGCTTCGCCGTGGTCGCCTCCCAGCTGGATGAAGCGCAATCATTTTTATGCGGAGGCCAAGGCGTATCCGGGAATGAAGGAGAACGGAATTCGTCCTGACCAGATCGGACACGAAGGCGAGGACATGTTCATCCAGGATCCGCTCTACTTCGAGGCGTACGCGAATTACTTTGGACGTTACATCGATGCGTACCGGGCGAAGGGGATTTCCGTCGGCATGGTGATGCCGCAGAATGAATTCAATTCCGCGCAGAATTTTCCGAGTTGCACGTGGACAGCCGAGGGACTCACACGGTTCTTACGGTATCTGGGCCCGCGGATGGCGGAACGCGGTGTGGATGTCTTCTTCGGAACGCTGGAACGAGGAAATCCGCAATTGCTCGAGACGGCGATGACCGATGCGGAAGTCGGGAAGTTCATCAAAGGCGTCGGCGTGCAGTGGGCCGGAAAGAATGCGCTGCCGGCCATTCAGCACCAGTTCCCGTCGCTGCTTGTATTCCAGTCGGAACAGGAGTGCGGCGATGGCAGCAACAAGTGGAGCTACACAAGTTACGGCTGGCAGTTGATGAAGCATTACTTTCGCAGCGGGGTATCGGCGTATCTGTACTGGAATATCTCGACTGCCGATGGCGGCATGAGCACGTGGGGATGGGCACAGAATTCGCTGGTGAGCGTGGATTCGGCGGCGAAGAGTTATCGCTACACACACGACTACTACCTGCTGAAGCACCTCACGCACTTTGTCGAGGTCGGCGCACGCAGCTTGCTGACGTCGGGGACGTGTGATGATGTGCTGGCATTTGCGAATCCCGATGGTGGAGTAGTGCTGTTGATCCGGAATGAATTGGCGCATCCCCAGCGGGTGGAAGTTCATGTGAGAAATCAGGCGGCGATGGTCGAGTTGCCCGCAGACTCGATTGGTACCGTCAGCATCGAGAACACTTGGCTCATTTAGGTCCCGAGGCAGGGGCCGGCATTCCGCAAAACGCGAACGCCGCCGATGAGTTCGGCGGCGATACTTCTCCAACAGAAACTACTTTCCTACCGTGGCGCTTCTTCGAGCAAGCCTTGCTCGAGTTTCTCCTGGCATTCGATGCAGTGACGCGTCCAAGGGACGGCTTCGAGGCGCTTGGAGTTGATTTCCTTGCCGCAACTGATGCACTCACCGAAGCTGCCCTCACGGATGCGGGCAAGAGCGCCGTCGACCATCATAAGCAACTGCCGTTCGTTGTTGCTCTGGCTGAATAGGAACTCCTTGTTGTAGGAACTGGCGGCGCGGTCCGCGATATCGGCCGCGGCCGTATCCTCGTCCGCAACCCGGCCGTCTTTCTGGTTGCGGTTCACTGTGCGGCGTAATTCCTGCTGCCGCGTTTCCAAGCGTTTCTTGAAGGCTTCCAGTTTCTTCTTTTCCATGGTGACTTCTATCCAAAATTGCCTATCAAAGTCTTGGGACGCCCCGCTGTCGAGGCGTCCCGGTCGCAAAAGCCAAACGGAAATAATAAGCGCGGGAATTAAGATGCGTCAACCACACGAAGGGCTGCTACAAAGGGTGGAAGGATCGGGGGGACAGCGCATTCGCAGGTAATGGGCATGATGCGTAAGGTGCAGGATTATTGTCCTGGTCCTCCAACGGCTGACGTGGCTTCAGCAGCGTTCATCCGGTTCGCTTTGCGAGCAGGCCTCGGGCGAGGCGGCTGGAGCTACATTTTCTAATTAATTTCCATTAGCGCGGGAGTGGATCCTTCATTGCGGCCAGGGCATACCCCATGACTGCCATGGCGGCGCCGTTTTCCCGTAGTTCGCTGGGAACGATCTTGTCGAGTGTGTCGGCGGCGGTGTGGTGATAGTGGAAGTACGTGCGGCTGTCTTGGAGGATGCCAAGCGCCGGGACTCCCGCCTCCGACATAGCGGAGATGTCGGCACCAGGAGGATAGCTGCTGGGTTCAACGGCGCTCGCGCCAAAACTCTGCAGGACATCGAGCACGGGACGGAGCAGTTCAGTGGCGCCGGGGCTCAGGCGGATTTCGAAACCAAGCGGATGTGCGGCGCCAGTGTCGCATTCGATCGCGGCGGCGTGATGAGGAAATTCCGAGGAGTGATCTTTGGTGTAGGCCTGGCTGCCGGCGCCGCCGCTTTCTTCGTCCATCCATGCGATCATGCGCAGAGTGCGCCGGGGACGCAGGTGCAGCTTCTGCAAGATCTCGGCGGCTTCCATGGCGACGGCGACCCCCGCCCCGTCATCGATCGCGCCCGTGCCGAGATCCCAGGAATCCAGGTGTCCAGAGACCACGACGATCTGTTCAGGATGCTCGCTGCCTTTCAAGTCAGCGATGACGTTGTATCCGATTTCGTCGGGAAGTTTCTTCGGGGTGAGCGTAAGGTGCATGCGGACTTTGCCTTGGGCGGCGAGGTGCGCGATGAGATCTGCGTCTTCGGCAGTGACCGCTGCCGCGGGAATTCCAGCGGGAAAACTGAAGCCAGTGTGGGGGAGTCGGCAGTCAGCGTCTCCCACAGAGCGGATGAGGGCGGCAACAGCCCCAAACTCGGCGGCGGCGCGAGGCCCTGCGCCACGATAACGGACCGCTTCTCCATAGGCTGTGAACGCCATCCCCGCGGCAGCCTTCTTCTTGTCGAACATTTCATTGAAGAGAAGAATCTTGCCTGTGACTTTGTCTTTGCCAAGGGATTTCAGTTCATCAAAATTGTTGACCACAACGATGTCTGCGGAGAGCCCGTCGTCCGCAGTTGAGGTGCTTCCGCCAAGCGCCGTCAGAACAATCTTCTGCGTTGTACCAGGAACCTGATCGGGATATTGGATCAGTTCGGCGGTTTCGGCCCCGCGCACCCAGTGCGGGACTTTTACCTCTTCGAGTTGGACCTCGAGGCCGAGTTGGCGCATCTGGGCCGCAACGTAGTCGACGGCGGCTTTGGCTTGCGGAGAGCCGCTGGGGCGTGGGCCGATGTTCTCGGTCAAATGCGCGACCTGGCGATACGCATAGTCATCCACGAGAGCCGCGTCCTTGATCGCGACGAGTTGGTCGAGAAGTTCCGGCGAGAAATTATTGCGCTGTGCTTCGGTCATTTGTGGGAGCGAGAAAAATTGTGGCACGGGCTTGGGTTGCTGGGTTTGAGCGAGTGAAGTCGGGCAGAGCAATGCGAGCAAAAGGACGGCGCGGGAGTGAGTCATGGTCAGGGCATCAAGTGTAGCTGACGGTCGCGGGGTTCAGAAAGTGCGAAGGGCGCGAATGTAGATGCTCCAAGATAATGTCACCCCATAACTGCAACGAGACTTTGTCACCCTCTCAGGATGGTGACGATGAGTCAGAAAGAGCTCCAACGGGTGAAAG
>Ga0335085_10001069_pt1 | contig 64085 bp, 55 predicted proteins | sample Lox_Sample_45_FD_206712 | JGI IMG/M metagenome (GOLD analysis project Ga0335085, IMG submission 206712) | Soil microbial communities from Loxahatchee National Wildlife Refuge, Florida, United States - Lox_Sample_4.5 | ecosystem: Environmental > Terrestrial > Soil > Wetlands | place: USA... | reverse complement strand
CCGTCAGTACTTGGCGGCTCGGTGTCGCTCATCAGGGCAATAATCCGGTTTCATCTCACATAATGTCGCGATAGGGGTTCGGCACCCCCAATTCAGCCAATATCGCGATTTCGCGCGCTTCCATGCGTTCCGCGTCGGCTGCGTCCTCGTGGTCGTAGCCCAACAAGTGCAGCACCCCATGCACGACAAGGTGGCGCAAATGGTCGGCAAATGGCTTGTGCTGCTCGACGGCTTCGCAGCGGACCGTTTCATAGGCGAGCACGACATCACCGAGCAGCAGCGGCGCGCCCGTCGGCACGGGAAAAGTGGGGTCGGAGGCGGGGAAGGCGAGCACGTTGGTTGGCGCATTCTTCCCGCGCCAAATGCGATTGAGGTCGCGCTGCGCCGCATCGTCAGTGAGCGTGATATCAATGACTGCTTCTGGCGGTGCTTCGGCGCGTCGCAGCGCCAGCCGCGCGGCTGCCTCCGCGAGCGCTTCAGAATCCGGACACTCAAGCCCCCAGCCGGGGCAGGGGGCGGTGATTTCGACGGCGGGCCCTTCCGCGACGATCATCGCTTTGCCTTTTTGTCACGCGCCTCGTAAGCGCCGACGATTTTGGCGACCATTGGGTGGCGCACCACATCTCGCTCGCCAAAGCGCACCACGGAGAGGCCTTCGAGGCCATCGATCGCGTCCAGAGCGTCAACGAGGCCCGATTTGGTCTGCGGCGGCAGGTCGACCTGGGTCGGGTCGCCGGTTACCACCATGCGCGAACCCTCGCCCAGCCGGGTCAGAAACATCTTCATCTGCATCGGCGTCGTATTCTGCGCCTCGTCGAGGATGACAAACGCGCGCGCCAGCGTCCGCCCGCGCATAAACGCCAGCGGCGCGACCTCGATCTCGCCGGTGCCCATGCGCTTGGTGATCTGCTCGGCTGGCAGCATGTCGTTGAGCGCGTCGAACAACGGCCGCAGATAGGGGTCGACCTTCTCGCGCAAATCCCCGGGGAGGAAGCCCAGCCGCTCGCCAGCCTCGACCGCCGGGCGAGACAGGATGATGCGCTCGACACGTCCGGTCATCAGCAGATCGACCGCCGCGGCGACCGCGAGATAGGTCTTGCCGGTGCCTGCGGGGCCCAGTCCGAATACCAGTTCATGTTCACGCATCGCCTTGATGTAGAGCGCTTGCGTCGCGGAGCGGGCGGCGATGCGCCGCTTGCGGGTACGGAACCCTGCCTCTTCGCGCCAGAAGCTGAGATTCTTGTCGTCGCGCTCGGACTGCGCGAAACGCAGCGCAGCGTCGATGGCGGCAATATCCACCTCGTGCCCGTGCTTCAACCGGTCGTAGAGGATCGTCAGCACCAGATGCGCGGTCTCGACCATCGAGGCGGAGCCGGAGATCGCCAACCGGTTGCCGCGCGGGATCAACTCCACCCCGAGTTGGCGCTCGATGTGGTTGAGGTGCAGGTCACGTTCGCCATAAAGCAGCGGGACGAGCAGATTGTCGTCGAATTCGATCCCGAGATCGGGCGCGGCGATGCTCATTGCGCCGCCTCGTCGAAGGTGCCGGCGATCCGTCCCGCCAGGCTGTTCGACCCGGTGCCGATAATCTCCACCGGCAGGATTTTGCCGATGACATCTGGGCCGGCGTCGGCGTGCACCGCTTGAAGGTAAGGGCTCCGGCCGACCAACTGCCCATCATGGCGCCCCGGCTTTTCAAACAAGACCGGCATTGTCGCCCCGACCGCGGCGGCATTGAAGGTGCGCTGCTGCTGTTGCAGCAAGGCCTGCAATTCTGCGAGGCGGTCGGTCTTGACCGGCTCGGGGACCTGCTTTTCAGTCGCGGCTGGCGTACCTGGCCGCGGCGAATACTTGAACGAGAATGATTGGGCGAACCCGACCTCGGCGACGAGGTCGAGGGTGGTGCGGAAGTCCAATTCGCTCTCTCCCGGATAGCCGACGATGAAATCCGATGACAGGGCCAGGTCCGGCCGGGCCCGCCGCAATCTCTGGACCGTGCGGCGGTAATCGTCGGCGGTGTGCCGCCGGTTCATCGCCGCGAGGATGCTGTCGGAGCCGCTTTGCACCGGCAGGTGCAGAAAGGGCATCACCTGCTCGACGTCGCGGTGCGCGGCGATCAGAGCGTCATCGACATCGCGCGGATGCGAGGTCGTGTAACGCAGACGACGGAGCCCGGTTATGTGGGAAAGGGCGCGCAGCAATTCGCCGAGCCCCCACACACCGCCATCCGGCGCGGCGCCGTGATAGGCGTTGACGTTCTGGCCGAGCAGCGTGATCTCGCGCGCGCCGGCCGCGACCAACCGCTCCGCCTCGGCGATGACTTGCGCCGCTGGCCGAGAGAACTCGGCACCACGCGTATAGGGTACGACACAGAATGTGCAGAATTTGTCGCAACCTTCTTGAATTGATAGGAAGGCGCTGACACCGGGCGACGCGATTGCCTCCGGGAGGTGGTCGAATTTTGGTTCGGGCGGAAAGCTGGTATCGAGTACGCCACCTGTCTCGCGTGTCGCTTTCGCGAGCAGCTCGGGCAGGCGGTGATAGGTCTGTGGCCCGAAGACCATGTCGACAAATGGCGCGCGCCGCAAAATCTCGGCGCCTTCGGCCTGGGCGACACAGCCGGCGACAGCGACCAGCATGCGGCCGCCCTGGCGCGCCTTGCGGTCCTTTAGTCGGCGGATACCGCCCAGTTCCGAAAAGACCTTTTCCGCCGCCTTTTCGCGGATGTGGCAGGTGTTGAGAATAACGAGGTCGGCGCCGTCGGGCGTCTCCGAGGCCGCATAGCCGAGGGGCGCCACGAGATCGGTCATTCGCGCCGAATCGTAGACATTCATCTGGCAGCCATAGGTCTTGATGAAGACGCGTTTGGTCATCGTCATCCGACCGCCGCGGCGGGGAGTTCGTCCACCATTGGCGCCGGAGGCGTGCGAGGCGGCGCTGAATCATGCACAACGTCACCGCGGCCGGCGATCATGCGGCTGACGCCGCGCCGGACCTGCTGCTCGCAATATTCGGCCAGCGCCTTGCGCGAGCCGAATTCGGTGATCGAGACCGGCGGGTGGAACTCGACGGTCACTTCGATCCTGCCCAGGCCGAGCAGCCGCCACAGATGCGGAGACAAATTCATATCGCCGTACCAGGCGAAGAATGGCCGCATCGTCCGTCCGATCGGCAGCCCATCGAGCCGCGTATAGGCAAGCGAGACTGGCTGCACGGTGACTGGCTGCTCACGATTGAAGACGACGCTGAACAGCGCGCTCTTAAACGGCAGGATGAAATTGCCGTCGTTGCTGGTTCCCTCGGGGAAGAGGATCAGGGCGTCGCCGGCCGCGAGCCTTTGTGCGATCGCATCGCGCTGAACGGCCGCGCTGCGCACTTGGCGATCGACAAAGACCGAACGCTGCAGCTTTGCCAGCCAGCCGAAAAGCGGCCAGTCGGAAACCTCGCTCTTGGCGACGAACGAACCGGCGATCAGTGAGCCAAGGACGGTGATGTCCGTATAGGAGACGTGGTTCGCGGCAAACAGCACCGGTCCCGTGCTCGCCGGCTTGCCGATCAGGCGGACATCGAAGCCGAGAATGCGGCAGCAGCGGCGGTGATAAAAACGCGGAAAGTGGGCTGTCCAGGAACGGCGCAAGATCAGCCCTGTTGCCTGCACAGGCATGAGCACGAGAGTCCAGGCCAAATAAAAACTCATTCGGCGGACCCGGAGTGTAGTCGAGCCCATGCGCTCGCGCTTGCCCAATTGTCCGTTACCCAACGGTCCTCGGCCTAATGTGCTCGGGATTGGCGTTCATAATGCCGCGAATATTTTTGGGTGACGAGGTCGGTTTTGACAACGACACAGACATCAGTGGTGTTGAACTGGTCGTCGATGACCGCACCGTCGCCGACAAATCCGCCGAGCCGCAGATAGCCCTTGATCAGCGGCGGGAGCGTGCTCTTCGTGCGTTCCGGGTCGAAGTTGTCGGGATCGAGCCGTCGCATATCGACATAACGCTCGGGTAGCGCACGTGTCCGCAGCTCCGGCGGCGCGAGATGGTGATGATAAAGATACGATAGCGGCACCGCGAGCTGGTCGGGATCCGTACCCGGAAGGCTGGCGCAGCCGAACATCAGCTCGATGTCGTAATGAAACACGTAAGTGGCGATGCCGCTCCATAACAACGGCATGACGGCACGCGCGCGGTAGGCGGGGTCGACGCAGGACCGGCCCAACTCCAAGACTGGCCCGGGGTAGGTAACAAGCCGCGAGATGTCGTATTCGGCGGCCGAGTAGAACCGACCGCAGCGCCGCGCCGCCTCGCGCCGGATCAGCCGATAAGTGCCAACCACGGCGTCGGCGTCGCGCCCGCGCGAATGGTCGAGAACCATCAGATGGTCGCAGAGCGCGTCGAACGGATCGAAATCACGGCGTTGCCGACGCATCTCACGCGACGGATGGGCGCCCATTGTCTCGTAGAAGATGCGATAGCGCAGCGCCTGGACCGCATCGATATCCTCTGGCGACCCCGCAAGACGAACTTCAAGCGGTCCGCTGACGATGTCGAGGATCGGACCGCTTCGCTCATTCGCATCGCCGGAATTCGGCCCGCGGTCGAGCGCCGTCATCGACTCGATCGGCACAGACCTGGCGTCGGTCCTGTGACCAATAATCACGCGAGTTGACCCAGAATGAGGCCGCAAGCCGCGATCGAGGACCGCATGAGGTTACGTTTCACTCGGTCTTCCGTTGGTTGCCACGCTTGATGGCATAAAGTTCAAGCCGGTGCCCGACCAGATCGTAACCGAGTTGGTCGGCGACGAAATGCTGCAGCTTTTCTATTTCATCATTGCGAAACTCAATCACGTGGCCGCTCTGGAGATCGATCAGGTGATCATGGTGCGCGCTCGGCATTTCTTCGTAGCGCGCACGGCCATCGCCAAAATCGTGGCGCGCCAATATGTTAGCTTCTTCGAACAAACGTACGGTGCGATATACCGTGGCGATAGAAATGCGCGGGTCGATCTCGGTAGCGCGGCGGTAAACCTGCTCGACATCCGGATGATCGGCCGAATCAGATAGCACCCGAGCAATGATTCGCCGCTGCTCGGTCATTTTCAGGCCTTTGTCGAGGCAAAGCTGCTCGAGGCGTGAAATCATCGGTGCGCGGTCCCGGCAAACAGAGCCGCGTCAGTATACCGGAATCCGCCGGTTGAGCCTATGTCCGATAGGCGCGCCGCCCACGAACCGAAATTCGGTGGGCGTTGGCCACCAACCGGCCTTGGCCTCACGTTCAGCCGTTTCCTCGCCGCGCCCGTGTGCCGAGGCCGATTTCCTTGGCGAGGCGGCTGCGCTGGCGCGCGTAATTGGGCGCGACCATTGGGTAGTCTGGCGGCAGCCCCCACCGTTCGCGATAGGTCTCGGGGGTCATGTTGTACGCCGTCTTGAGATGGCGCTTGAGCATCTTGAGCTTTTTGCCGTCTTCGAGGCAGACGAGATACTCGGGTTGGATCGACTTCTTGACGCTGACCGCCGGTTGCGGGCGGCTGGCCGGCGGCGCCGCGGCGGGGGCGCTGCCGATATTGGCGAGCGATTGGTAGACCTGGTTGATAAGCTGGGCCAAATCGCCCACGGCCACGGTATTGTTGGAAACGTGGGCCGCCACGATTTCCGTCGTCATCGCCAGCAGATCGCCTGCTTGGTCACGCTCGTCCATTTTATCCTTCCCGGCACCACCTGCTCGGTGAGCATAAGTAATCGTCCAGAACTACGCAATGCGGTGTTTGCGCAATCTTGTAGCGCGGGGTGAAGTTTTCAATGCCCGCGCAGAACAACGTCGGAACTAAATCAATATCCGTAAAACGTTTGGTTCGGGACTGTGGCAGTGATCACGACACGGGCAGTCTGAGGATCAAAGCATCCACGCGGCCGCCCGGGCGTCGGTAATACCGTGCACGACGACCTACGACGCCGAAGCCGGCGGTATTATACAATTCGATCGCGGGATCATTGTCGACCGCGACTTCGAGCACGACAGACGGCAAGCCGCGGCTAACCGCTTCGGCGACGCATGCGCGCAGCAGTGCCTGTCCAACGCCGCGCCGTCGCCATCGCGGCGTCACGCCCAATGAGAGGATTTCGCACTCATTGCCGAGGTCGCGCACCAAGATAAAACCCGCCGGTTCCTCATCTTCCCAGGCGAGCCAGCCGAACGCGCCGGCCAGCGCCATGATGCGTGCCAGCGCATCCGCCTCCCAAGGATCATCGGGGAAGCAGGCGCGGTGAAGGATCGCGAGTGCCTCGATGGCGCTGGGGGGTATTGGCTCGATGCGCGAACTCACGGCGCGACGCGCGGGCGTACAGGCCTTTTCGGAAAGCTCACATCAGGGGCCCGCAGATACAGCGGCCGTGCGTGCGCAATGAACTCCGCACAGCTCGCGGCGGCTAGCACGCCAATCGCGTCGGGCGCCGATTCTGGGATGATCGTCACGTCGGATCGCTCGCGGAGAGAAGCGGCGGCGCTCTCCGCTATGTCTCCGGCGACTCGCAGCGGAGCATCCCCGATGCTCGCAGTTACGAAACGGCCAAAATCGTCGGGCAAGACCGCGGCGGGTTCACTGATCACCACGTTGTCTTGGGCAAAAAGCTGCACGTAGAAATCCTCGCGGCGACTATCGAGCACGATAAGCAGCGGACTGCCGTGGCGTGGCAACTTCGCCGCGACTGCCGCGAAGCTGGTGACGCCGACAAGCGCCGCGCCGCCCGCCAGCGCCAATCCTTGCGCGGCGGCTAGGCCGGCACGGATTCCGGTAAAGCCGCCGGGACCGACCGACACCGCAATCACATCGATGTCTCGCGGGGGCAAGCCGGTTGCGGCCATCGTGCGGTCGATCATCGGCAGCAGTGCTTCGGCATGGCCGTGGCGCATGTCGCGATGCTCATGGGCCAATATCAGCGCACCGCAGCCGACCGCTACCGAGCATGCAGAGCCGGCGGTATCAATGGCGAGCACGACCGCATCGCGCCGTTCGAGAGCGGCGTGACTAGGTTCAACGAGAGAAAAGTCCGGCATCAGCCGGCGGCGGCGCCTCAGACGGCGCGCACCTCGACGACCTCGGGGATGTAATGGCGCAGCATGTTCTCGATCCCAGCCTTCAAGGTCGCGGTCGAACTCGGGCAGCCCGAGCACGAACCCTGCATGTGCAGGTAAACGATGCCGTCCTCGAAATCCTCGAAGATGATGTCGCCGCCATCCTGCGCGACCGCAGGGCGAACACGGGTTTCCAGCAATTCCTTGATCGCGGCCACGACTTCGTCATCCTCATCGTCCGACGCTATCGTCTCCTGGCCGCCGACGATCACCGGCAACCCGGCGGTGAAATGCTCCATGATCGCGGCCAGGACAGCTGGCTTCAGCTGAAACCAGTCGCTTTCGCCGGATTTGGTGACGGTGATGAAATCGCCGCCGAGAAAGATGCCGCTCACTTCCGGCAGGCCAAACAGCCGTTCGGCAAGCGGAGAACGCGTTGCGGCAGCGGCCGGGTCGGTGAAATTGGCGGTGCCCGACGCCATTACCGTGCAGCCCGGCAAGAATTTCAGTGTCGCCGGATTTGGCGTTTGCTCCGTCTGAATAAACATCGTCGGGCTCCAATTCCTATGTCGTCCATAGGATGGGCACTTTCGGCGCGAAATCCAACCCCGCTGGTCGGTCTTATCAACTCAGCGCGTCGACCTGTTCGACGGTTAGCCCGCCGGGAACGATGGTGATCGGAATGCGCAATCGCGCCACCGCCTTGCCGGTGAGATGAGTGACAAGAGGTCCGGGCCCACCGGAGCCGGTACCCGCGGCGAGCACGAGAATTGAGATGCCGGGCTCTTCGTTGATCAGCGCCAGCAGCTGGTCCTGGGCACGGCCCTCGCGGATATAGACGATCGGCATCGAGCCGGCGATTGGAGCGAATTGATCGCAAAGCCGCTGCATCAACCGCTCGGCCGCCTGGCGCCGCTCCTCACGCGCTAGCTCTTCGACCGAGATCCAATGCTGAAAATCGGCGGGACTGATGACGTGCAGCAAAGCCAGGCGGCCGCCAGTATGCGCGGCGCGACGCGCGGCATATTGCAGCGCGAGATGGTGCTCCGCAGTTTCGTCAACGACGACGAGAAAGACCCGCGGCGTGGCGTCGTCGGCCATTCTCACGACCTCGTTGTTGAATGATGGTGGCTCAGGCGTTACGGAAAGGCAGGCTCGCGATCCATCCTGCCACCACCGCCGTCATTACCGCAATCGCGCCATAGGCGAGCGCATGGGTGTGGGCGAAATCAAACACCGCTGCGTCGACGCCAACCTTGGAAACCGCGAATGGCGTGGTCTGGCCGCCGACAATATCCTTGTCGCGCACCAGGAAAATCTCGACCAGGTAGCTGCCGGTGGGGACATTGGCGGGGAAGGTGAGGGTGGTACGGAACAATCGGTCGCCGAGAAAAGCGATCTTGCCGACCGTGCTGGAAAACACGCCGGCTTTCTGCTGCACGCGAATCAAGGCCTGCGCGAATAGACGCGTGCGATCGGGCGGGACCGCGGATGTCGGTGTAAATTTCAGATTGTCGACGCCGATATGGTGCAGCACCGCCTCGGCGGGCTGAATGATGTCGCCGAGCGGCCGGCTCGCAGCGACGGCATAAAAGCTCGGAACATTGGCGAAAGTCACCGCTTCCCGGTTTGCCCAGACGCCGGCGACCTTGCCCTTGCGCCAGATCGTGATGTCGCGCTCGGGTCCACGAATGACCGCGATGACGTCGCCATGGCCCTCGGTGGCGCCGAACAGCGTTACCGATGCCCCAGTGAACCCGGTGGTAATGGCGATCGAATGGCTGCTGAGGTCGGCGATGATCCCGTCGGCTCGCCCTAGCGCGGGGCGCAGCACCACGAGGGCGAGCAGCACCCAGCACCAGCGGGTCACGTCTGACTATCCGGCGGGATCACGAACAAATCCGCGGGGCGCAGCGTCAGATCGCGGGCGAGCTTGGCCGCCACGGCGAGCACCAGAACGGCCAGCAGAAAGCGCAGTTGCTCCCCGCGCAGCCGCGTACCAAACCGCGTGCCGAACTGCGCGCCGATCACCCCGCCAACCAGCAACAGCAAGGCCAGCACGGCGTCGACCGTATGGTTGGTGTAAGCCTGGAGCAAGGTGACGTTGGCGGCGACAAAGATGATTTGCAGCAGCGAAGTGCCGGGGACCATCGCGGTCGGCATGCCCAGCGTGTAGATCATCGCCGGGACCATCAGGAACCCACCGCCGATACCGAGAATACCGCTGATGATCCCGATCAGGAAGCCGAGGCCGAGCGGCAATAATGCGCTGATGTAAAGCTGTGACTTGCGGTAGCGGGTCTTGAGCGGCAAACCGTGCAGCCAGGTATGATGATGCAGCTTGCGCCGTACCCCGCCGGGGCGGCGCTGGCGCAGGATCGCGCGCACGCTTTCGATGCCCATGAGGATCCCGAGCACCCCAAGCAGGACCACATAGCACAGCGAAATCACCAGCTCGACCTGGCCGAGTTGGGCGAACAATGTAAACAGCCGGACCCCGACAAACGAGCCGACCAGGCCGCCCATCAGCAGCGCGAAACCAAGCTTGAAATCGACATTGCCGCGCCGCCAATGCGCAAGCACCCCGGAAACCGAAGCGCCGACCAGTTGGTTGGCGGACGAGGCGACGGCGACCGGCGCCGGCACCCCGATAAAAATCAGCAGTGGGGTCAACAAAAAGCCGCCCCCGACGCCAAAGACGCCCGACAAAAAGCCAATCGCGCCGCCAAGGCCGAGCAGGGCAAGAATGTCCAGCGAGACCTCGGCGACGGGGAGGTAGACGTCCATGGCGAGAAAGTTCGAGCCTTGCGCGCAGAAGCGCGAAGCCCGAACCTTACAACCCATGCTGCGGCGCGAAAAGCCGCAAGCGACCGGTTTTACGGGATAATTGGACGCTACGGCCGCAGTAGCCCGGTGATGTCCTGCACCGCGCGCAGGATCGGCATGGCGATGGCGGCGGCGCGCTGCGCGCCAAGGCGCAGCACTGCATCGATATGGTCGGGCGCCGCCATCAGCCGGCGCATCTCGCCGCCGATTTTGCCGAGCACTTCAACCGCGACTGCCGACAGCTCCTCCTTGAAGGCAGAGAAGTTTTTGCCGGCAAACCGCGCCAGCGCCTGCTCGCGGGTGAGGTTGGTCAGCGCCGCGTAGATGCCGACAAGATTGTCGGCTTCCGGCCGGGCCTCCAGCGCCGCGATCGTGTCTGACAGCGGCTCGGGGTCGGTCTTGGCGCGGCGGATTTTGAGCGCGATCGTGTCGGCGTCGTCGGTCATGTTGAGCCGCGAATAATCCGAGGTGTCGGATTTCGACATCTTCTTGGTGCCGTCGCGCAGGCTCATCACCCGCGTCGCCTCGCCGAAAATCTGCGGTTCGGGCAGTGGGAAGAAGTCGACCTCGTAGCGGCGGTTGAACGCGCCCGCGATGTCGCGGGCGAGCTCGACATGCTGCTTCTGGTCTTCGCCGACCGGGACATGCGTCGCCTTGTAGCCGATGATGTCGGCGGCCATCAGCACCGGGTAGGCGTAGAGCCCAAGCCCCGCCATCTCGCGGTTCTTGCCCGCCTTGTCCTTGAATTGCGTCATCCTGTTCAGCCAGCCAAGCGGGGTCAGGCATGACAGGATCCAGGCCAGCTCGGAATGCGCGGTCACCGTGCTCTGATTGAAGATGATGCTGTTTTCAACATCGATCCCGGCGGCGATATAGGCCGCCGTCACCTCGCGGGTCGAATGGCGCAGCTCTCCGGGGTCCTGCGGCTGGGTCAGCGCGTGCAGGTCGACGATACAGAAGATGCACTCGTAATCGTGCTGCAGCGCGACCCAGTTGCGGATCGCGCCGAGATAATTGCCGAGATGCAGGTTGCCGGTCGGCTGGATGCCGGAAAATATTCGGTTCATGGATCGTTGGTTATCGCTGCGCCGCGGGAGAATCAAGCGGGAGGCGGCGGAATTGGCCGCGCAGCTCGCGCCAGTTGACGACGCCGAGCACCATGCTCAATAGAAGAAAAGCGAAAAGGCCCGCGGCAACGAGCCCGGCCAGCGCCGCGAGTCGCAGCGCCATCGTGCCGGTAAGCGCGGGCGCCAGTGCGGCGCGCAAAGCGGCCAGCGCGACGCCCATGCCGGCCGCGGCGAGCGCGATGCGCGGCAGGTTCGCCCGCGATCGCGCATCAAGCTGAAAATGGCCGCGGTGCATGAGCAAGCTCATCAGCAGCGTCGCCTGCAGCCAACCCGAAGCCGACAACGCGATCGCCACGCCGACATGCGCGAGAAACCGCATCAACACGAGCGTCAGCAGCAGATTCGTCGCCAACGCGACAATCGCCACCTTGACCGGTGTCTTGGTGTCTTGCCGCGCGAAGAATGCCGGTGTCAGCACTTTGACGAGCACAAAAGCCGGCAGCCCTATGGCGTAGGCAACAAGCGCCGACGCGGTGGCCGAGGCGTCGGCGGGACCAAACGCACCGCGCTCGAACAGCGTTGCCAGGATTGGCAGCGCCAGGATCGCGAGCGCCGTCGCCGCCGGCAGCGTCAAAAGCAACGACAACTCCAGCCCGCGATTCTGCGTCGCGACTGCGCCCGCATCGTCGCCATTCCGCAACTGGCGCGACAGCGGCGGCAGGATCGCGGTTGCAACCGCAATCCCGACAACGCCGAGCGGCAACTGGTTCAAGCGGTCCGCGTAGTAAAGATAGGATACCGAACCGCCCGGCAGCATTGAGGCGAGGGCGGTTGAGACCAGCAAGTTGAGTTGCGTCACCCCGGCGCCCAGCACGCCGGGACCCATGATCACCAACGTCTGCTTTACGCCCGCGGTGAGTCGCGGCAGCCGCAGTCGCAAGCCGATGCCGGCGCGATGGCATGACAGCATCAGCCAGCTGAATTGCGCCATTCCCGACAAGGTCAGCGCAACGGCGAGCACCGTGCCGTCTGTCCAGTGCAGCGCCGCCATTAACAGGAGCGCGGTGATCAGAAACAAATTCAACAACACCGGGGTCGCCGCTGCGGCGGCAAAGCGATCGACGGTGTTGAGCAGCCCGCCTTGCAGCGCGGTCAGCGAAATGAACAGCAGATAGGGAAACGTGATGCGGGTGAGCGTGACGACGAGCTGGAATTTTTCCGGGTCATGCGCGAAACCGGGGGCAATCAAGCGCATCACCCAAGGCATGAACGCTTCGCCCAGGAGTACGAACACCAGCAGCGCGGCAAACAGCGCGGCAAAGGCCTGTTCGGCGAAATCCTTGAGCGCCGGCTCGCCGCCATCGACCAGTGCCCGGTTGGCGAGCGGCACGAAGGCAGCGCTGAACGCGCCCTCGGCAAACAGGCTGCGGAACAGGTTCGGCAGGCGTTGCGCGACAAAAAACGCGTCCGCCACCGGTCCCGCGCCGAGGATCGCCGCGGTCAGGATATCGCGGACAAAGCCGAAAAGCCGGCTCACCATCGTCCATGAGCCGACCGTGGCGACCGAGCGAAAAAGTCCCATGCCGGCGGTTTAATCGAAAAGCGCGCCGCCGAAAACCGCGCTGGGAAATCTGGGGCCCACGGCGCAAATTTGTCCTTGTCTTTTTTTTGTCACACAGAGTAGTGGTCCCGTCTTCCGATTCGGGAGACCGGCATGGCCGACATCAAAATGGGCGTCATCGGCTGCGGCGGGCGCATGGGGCGCATGCTGATCGCCGAGATCGCCGCCAGTGACGGGTGCGTGTTGGCAGGCGGCACCGCGTCGCCGGGAAGCGCCTATATTGGCAGCGATCTAGGAGAGCTGGCGGGCATCGGCCGGCTCGGGATGTCGGCTGGCAATTCGGCCGGCGAGCTGATTCGGGGCAGCGATGTCCTCATCGAGTTCAGTGTCGCTGCGGCGACTGCCGCGCACGCCACCTTGGCCGCCGAACTCGGCACGCCGCTGGTGATCGGTACGACCGGCCTCTCCGCCACGGAAACCGCCGCTGTGCACGACGCCGCTAAGCGCGTGCCGATCGTCTGGGCGGCGAATACCAGCCTGGGCATCAATCTGCTGCTCGGGCTCGTCGAACAGGTCGCGCAGCGGCTGGGACCCGATTGGGACATCGAGATCATGGAGATGCATCATCGCGGCAAGGCCGACGCGCCATCGGGGACGGCGCTTGCGTTGGGCCGTGCGGCGGCGGCGGGACGCGGCGTCGCGCTCGACGATGTCGCGCAACGCGGGCGCGACGGTATCACCGGTCCGCGCAAGAGCGGGCATATTGGCCTCGCGGCCCTGCGGGGCGGCGACGCGGTGGGCGATCATCATGTGGTTTTTGCCGGCGCCGGTGAGCGCCTGGAACTGTCGCATCGGGCCACCAACCGCGCGATCTATGCCAAGGGGGCGGTGCGTGCGGCGCGCTGGGTAACCGGGCAGCCGCCGGGTCTTTACGGCATGAAGGAGGTTTTGGGGCTTTGAGCGGGAACTTGCACCATCATTCGACTGCGCGGCACCCGTCGAACCAGCCGATCTTTGTCCCCGCGCGGGTGCTCGACGGCCCGTCCTGGCGCGACTTGATCGGCGAGGGGCTGGCGGTGCTGCGCGGTTTTCGGCCGCTGCCGCGCCGGGTTTATCTCGGACCGGTGCCGGTGGGCGACGGTCACCCGGTCATCGTGTTGCCGGCGTTTTTATGCTCGGACCATATGAGCCGCGGCTTGCGCGAGTGGCTGTCGGTGTTGGGCTATGCGGTCGAGGGATGGGGCGCGGGGGTGAATATCGGCCCGACATCGAGTGCTGTCTCGATGGTCGATGCCATTCTGCGACGCTGTACCGAGGGCGGCCGCAAGGCAAGTCTCGTGGGCGTCAGTCTTGGCGGCGTACTGGCGCGCGCCTTGGCGAACGCCCATCCCGATCGGGTGCGTCGCGTGATCACGGTGTGCAGCCCGTTTCGTTTGCCGACCGCCAGTCCGCTCGAGCCGTTCTATCGGGCGCTGGCGCCGCTGCATGGCAGCGAGCACCTGCTGCTGGCACAGCTCACCGCGCCGCCGCCGGTGCCGACGACAGCGATTTACGCGCCAAAGGACGGCGTTGTTGCCTGGCGAAGCTGCATCGACGAGCCGGGGCCGATCCGCGAAAACGTGGCGATTGCGGGCGCACACCACACGACGATGCTGGCCAACCCGGCGACGTTGCGAATTATCGCCGAACGGCTGGCCTTGCCGGAATCTAGCGCTGCGTCGGATTGAGCGCGTCGCGCCAGCGCGCCAGCGCGTCGCGCAGATGTCCGGCAACCTCGCGCCGGACCGGCGAGGGCAGAAAGGTGCCGATCGGCAGCGTCTTACCATGCGAGACCAGCGACAGCCGATTTGATTCGTCCGGGTGCTCCTCGAAGATCACCCGCACCCAAAACGGCTGAAAGCGCCAGAGCCGGCGGTCGCCGCGAATACCGACCCGTTCGACGGTGAGCTCCTCGTCGCCCAAGCGCAGCGTCTCGCGCTGCCGCGCGCTGCGGTACGACAGCCGAAAGGCCAGATAGACAAGCGCGACATCGAGCCCGAAAAAGCCGCAAACCGGCCATGCCCCCAGTGACACAAAGACGATCCCGACGACGACGCTGATCCCGGCGAGCACCAGCATCAGGATGTTGAAGCCGCGTGACGGCAAGCTGCGATACGGCAGCAGCACGCGCTCGAAGAAGATTTTGCGGGGGGCGGGATCGTTGCCGGCGGGGATGTCGCTCATCAGCTGCACAGGATATAGGGGTTGGTCTTCCCAACGCAAAAAATGCGCTAAGCTCGCGCCAATGCCAAAAAAATTTACCAAAGCCGAGGTGGTCGAGTTTTACCGGCGCTTGGCCGAAACCCGGCCGATCCCGCGCACGGAACTCGAATTCATCAACCCATTTACGCTGCTGGTCGCGGTCGTGCTATCGGCGCAGGCGACCGATGTGGGTGTGAACAAGGCGACGCCACCGCTGTTCGCGTTGGCTGATACGCCGGCCAAGATGGCGGGGCTCGGCGTTGAGCGCGTCGAAAATTTGATCCGCACGATCGGCCTTTACCGCACGAAGGCGAAAAACGTCGTCTCGCTCAGCCGCATTCTCGTCGAAAAGCATCACGGTGAGGTTCCGCGTGACCGCGAGGCGCTTGAGGCGCTGCCCGGAGTCGGCCGCAAGACCGCGAACGTGGTGATGAATGTCGCGTTTGAGGAGCCGACGATCGCCGTCGACACGCATATCTTTCGGGTCGGCAACCGCACCGGACTCGCCCCGGGCAAAACGCCGCACGCGGTCGAGCTACAACTCGAAGCGGTCACCCCGCCGCAATACAAGCTGCATGCGCATCACTGGTTGATTCTGCACGGGCGTCATGTCTGCAAGGCGCGCAAGCCCGATTGTCCGAATTGCGTTGTCGCCTCGCTGTGCCGCTACGGCGCGAAGACGATTCCGCAGGAACTGGTCGCCGCGCAAGCCGCCTCCACTGTTCCTAGGAAACGGCCCGCGCGTTCGGCAGCTCGGCAATGACGTCGCCGCTCGCAGCGGTGGATTGCACGTCGCCGCAAACCTGGCCGCCGAGCTCGATTTCGATCTGGCCATAGCGGATCGTCCCCGATACTTGCCCGCCGGAGCGGATCAGGAGCCGTTTTCGGACGATGAGATTGCCCTCGAAAATGCCACGTACATCGGCGTTGTCGATCTCCGCGCTGCCCTTGAACATGCCGGTTTCGGCGATATCGACATCACGGCAATTCGACAGATTCGCCTCGACGCTGCCTTCGACGATCAGCGTGTCGCACGAGGCGATCTCGCCCGACAGGGAGATCTCGCGGCCAACCGTCAGCTGCCGTAATCCGGCTTCGCCGCGCCGCGGCGGCGGCGCGGGAGGGGGTGGCGGTGGCGCCGTGGCGACCGGCGGCGGCGTTACCGGAACGGGGATGGGCTCCGTCACCGCGCGGCGCGGCGGTTCCACCGGGCGCGGCGGCTCGGCTGATGGGCGCGCCATTTCCGGCACGCGCGGTGGCACCGCTGCCGGGGTACGGCCGACCTGGGTCACGGAGGCAGTAACCCCGATCGGGCGCGACGGTTTCATCGGGATGCCTAAATCGTCGGGCGAATCAGCCATTAAACGATCCTCCGTCTCGGGTCTCTTTCGGCCAAACATGAGTGGCGCACCCCATCTGTGAGTTCGGGGATTAAACGGATGCGAATCGCATCCGGCTGCCACCAGCGATGGCGCGCAGCCGTCTCAACCCGGCCATCTCGGCTCACCCCCGCTCCAGACCATATCCATTGAGTCAGCGGAAAACAAAAGGATTTAGCCCCAACGTCCTGCCATAAACCGGTAATGACAATAGCTTAAGACGCGGTGCAACCGGTACTCATGGCAGGCTGAGTTGTCCGCTTTCGCGAATCGCCAACCGACAGTAGGGATGGGTGTGCGCTGACACGCTTGTCCCGGCAATTCGGGTTTCTATACTGCGGCGCTCTTCAGTCACCGGAATGGAACCGTCCATGACCGCGGCCACGATTGATGTCGCCGGAATCGGCAATGCGATTGTCGATGTTATCGCCCACGCGGACGAAGCGTTTCTCGCCGCCGAGGGGTTCGCCAAGGGCGCCATGACGCTGATCGACGCGGCACGCGCCGATCAGCTCTATAACCGCATGGGTCCGGGCATCGAAAGCTCGGGTGGCTCGGCTGGCAATACGATGGCGGGGATCGCCTCGTTGGGCGGTCGCGGTGCCTATATCGGCAAGGTGCGCGACGACGCGCTGGGAGAAATCTTCCGCCACGATATCCGGGCGATGGGCATCGCCTTCGACACCGCCGCCGCGATCGAAGGCCCCGGCACTGCGCGCTGCCTCGTGCTCGTCACCGAGGACGGGCAGCGCACGATGGGCACGTATCTCGGCGCTTGCGTTGATCTCGGACCGGAGGATATCGACCCGCGGAGTGTCGCCGCCGCGCAGATTACGTACCTCGAAGGCTATCTCTTCGATCCGCCGCGCGCCAAGTCGGCGTTTCGCCGGGCGGCCGCAGTGGCGCACGCGGCCGATCGGCAGGTGGCGCTGAGCCTGTCTGATCCATTTTGCGTCGGCCGACACCGTGCCGAGTTTCTCGATCTGGTGCAGCGCGACATCGATATCCTTTTCGCGAACGAAGCCGAAATCTGCTCGCTCTACGAGACCGACGATTTCGATCAAGCCGCCGCGGCGGTGCGCGGCCACGTCAAGATCGCGGCGCTCACGCGCAGCGCCAAGGGCAGTCTGCTGCTCGCCGATGGTGCGACGCACACGGTCGCCGCAGCCCCGGTTGCTCGCGTGGTTGACACGACCGGAGCGGGCGATCTCTATGCCGCCGGCGTGCTATTCGGCTTGACCCGCGGCTTGCCGCTCCCCACTTGTGGGGCGATCGGCAGTTTGTGCGCTGCCGAAATCATCAGCCATGTCGGCGCCCGCCCAGAGGCGGCGCTGCATAAACTCGTTGCCTCCGCCGGATTGGTGTAGGGGCCGGCGGAAGGGGCATTACGTATTCCGTGACTGAGAACATCCGCAATATCGCGATCATCGCGCATGTCGACCACGGCAAGACGACCCTGGTCGATCAGCTCTTGCGCCAGTCGGGCGTGTTCCGCGCCAACCAGCAGGTCGCCGAGCGCGCGCTCGACTCGAACGACCTCGAACGCGAGCGCGGGATCACGATCCTCGCCAAATGTACCTCGCTGATGTGGGGCGAGACACGGATCAATATCGTCGATACACCGGGCCACGCCGATTTCGGCGGCGAGGTCGAGCGCATCCTTAGCATGGTCGACGGTGTGCTGGTGCTGGTCGACGCGGCCGAGGGGCCGATGCCGCAAACCAAATTCGTCGTCGGCAAGGCGTTGCGCCGGGGCCTCAGGCCAATCGTTGTCATCAACAAGATTGATCGCCCCGATGCCCGCGCCGAGGCTGTGCACAACGAAATCTTCGACCTGTTCGCGCTGCTTGACGCGGACGAACATCAGCTCGATTTTCCGACGCTGTTCGCATCGGGCCGCGACGGCTGGGCGGTCGCTGACATGGCCGACGAGCGCAAGAACCTGGCGCCGCTCTTCGACCTGATCGTTGCGCATGTGCCGCCGCCAACTGCCGAGGCTGACGCGCCGTTCACGATGCTGGCGACGACACTCGACTATGACCTCTATCTCGGCCGCGTACTGACCGGACTCATCCATTCCGGGGTGGCGCGGCTCAACATGCCGGTAAAGTCGCTGGCGCGTGACGGAAGGGTGATTGAGCAGGCGCGGCTGACCAAGCTGCTCGCCTACCGCGGTCTCGAGCGGATGGGGGTCGATGAGGCGCGCGCGGGCGACATCATCGCCGTCGCCGGGCTTGCCGAGACCACGGTCGCCGACACGCTCTGTGCGCCCGAGGTCACGACGCCGCTCGAAGCCGACCCGATCGACCCGCCAACCCTGGCGATGACCTTTTCGGTCAACGACAGCCCGCTCGCCGGCCGCGACGGCAGCAAGGTCACCTCGCGCATGATCGCCGAGCGCCTTTATCGCGAGGCCGAAGGCAATGTCGCGATCCGCGTGCGCGAGACCGCCGAGCGTGACGCGGTCGAGGTGTCGGGCCGCGGCGAGTTGCAGCTCGGCGTGCTGATCGAGACCATGCGCCGCGAGGGGTTCGAGCTGTCGATCTCGCGCCCCCGCGTGCTGTTCAAGACCGAGAACGGCCGGCGATTGGAGCCGGTCGAGGAAGTCTTTGTGGACGTCGATGAGGAATTTGCCGGTGTCGTCGTCGAGAAGATGAGCCGGCGCAAGGCCGAGATGCAGGACATGCGGCCGTCGGGCGGCGGAAAGTTGCGGCTGACCTTCCTCGCGCCGACGCGCGGCCTCATTGGCTATCACGGCGAGTTCCTTACCGACACGCGCGGCAGCGGCGTGATGAGTCGCATCTTTCACGGCTATGCGCCTTACAAGGGGTCGGTCGAGGGCCGCATCAACGGCGTCTTGATCTCGGTCGCGAGCGGCGCCGCTGTCGCCTATGCGCTGTGGAACCTGGAAGAGCGCGGCGCGATGTTCGTCAATCCCGGCGACGCGATCTATCCCGGCATGATCGTCGGCGCGCACAGCCGCGACAACGACCTCGACGTCAACCCGATGAAGGGTAAGCAGCTCACCAATATCCGCACAACGTCGAAGGACGAGGCGATCCGCCTCACGCCGCCGATGCAGATGAGCCTCGAAGAGGCGATCGCCTATATCGCCGATGACGAACTGGTCGAGGTGACCCCCAAGGCGATCCGCCTGCGCAAGCGCCTGCTCGACGCCAACGACCGCAAACGCGCCTCACGCACCGCCGCGGCGGAATAGGAACGAAGGCGATGCCAGCCATCCCTTAAGTCGGCGACCAGCCGTAGGCTTTGGCGGTGGCGCCGCCCATCAGCATCGCGCGTTCGCTCTCGCTCAGACGGTCGGTCATGCGGAAGGGCTCGACGGCCTGTTCGTAATTGACGACGGCAAAGGCGCGCGTCCAGTCCGTGCCCCATAGGCAGCGCTGGAAACCCCAGGCGTCAAAGATGCGGGCGAGCGGGTCCCAAATGTCGGGGAAGGGGAACGGCTGTTTCGATAGCGTGCAGGCGCCGCTGATTTTTATGACCGCGTTCGGGCGCTTGGCGAGTTCCAGTATCTTGGGGAGGTCGGCCCAGGGTTCGGGCGGGGCCGGCGGCACACGCGGCTGCAGAATGCCGAGATGGTCGATGATGAACCGCGTCTCGGGGTGGCGGTCGATCAGCGCGGTGCCGGCCTCGACATTGCCCCAGAACAGCACGTTGACCGGGAAATCATAAAGCACCGCGGCGCGCGCGATGCGGTCGAGGCCCGGGTCGGCCGGCGAGCGGCCCGCTTCCGGCGTCAGCATGATGCGGATGCCGACCGTGCCGGGCGAATGCTTCCATTCGGCGACGACTTCGGCAACGGCCGGATCGTCGGGGTTGACCGGCTTGACGAGCGCGAACTTATTGGGATGCGCGCGCTGCACCTCGAGCGCGTAGCTGGCGTCGTATTGGTACATCGAAAAGGCGGAAATGAAGATCGCGCCGTCGACCCCGACCTTTTTCATCGCCGCCACCATTTCGTCTCCGGTGACGTGATCGGGCCAGTTTGGCACGCTGTGCCAGGGGCGCTGCGGCGTGTTCGCCTCGTAGACATGAACTTGGGAATCGATGATCGTCATTGCGGCATTCCTCCTGTTGGCCCGAGTTTGACGATTGCGGCCCGTTTGTGTCCAGAGGGTGCAGCCGTTCACGATGCCGGTCCTTGGCGCCGATCCTCGGCTGGAACATCACGAAATCACCAAAATTCTGGTGCAGTTTTTCCGCCGGATCGGTCGTCGACCGACGCCTCGAAGGGGGTGAAGGCGCTGTAGATTTCCTGCAGATATCAGGGAACAACTGGGACGCACGAAATTTGACTTCCCGCAAACCGCGCGTATAGTGCGCGCCCTTCCCGAGAAAGCGGGCGCAAGCCCCGGCCGGTCGCTGAGCGAGCGGCACTATCGGGACAACAACAACCCAAAACGGAGCCAACAGCGCCATGAGTCAGCGCACGGAGTCGAAGTACAAGATCAATCGACGCCTCGGCGTCAATCTTTGGGGACGGGCGAAAAGCCCGCTCAACCGCCGCGAATACGGCCCCGGCCAGCACGGGCAGCGCCGCAAGAAGCCGTCCGATTACGGAACGCAGCTATCCGCCAAGCAGAAGTTAAAGGGCTACTACGCCAATATCGGCGAGCGCCAATTCCGCCGGCTTTATGAAGAGGCGGTGCGGCGCAAGGGCGACACCGGCGAAAACCTGATCGAATTGCTGGAGCGGCGGCTCGACACGATCGTCTATCGCATGAAATTCGCGCCGACGCCGTTCGCGGCGCGGCAGCTGATCAATCACGGCCATGTGCTGGTCAACGGCAAGCGGCTCAACATCGGCTCGGCCAAATTGCGCGACGGTGACTCGATCGAGCTTCGACAAAAGGCCAAGGAAATGGCGCTGGTCCTTGAGGCCGTGCAGTCGAGCGAGCGCGATGTGCCCGACTACCTCGAAATCGACCATGAGCGTATGCGCGGCCGCTTTATCCGCGCGCCGAAACTGTCCGACGTACCTTACCCCGTGACGATGGAGCCCAACCTCGTCGTCGAATTTTATTCGCGCTGATATCTGCTAGGGGAGCGCTCCCATTTGAGCGCCTCCCTCGGGCTTGACCCGAGGGTCTACGTCTAGACGGGTGGTAAGTGAGCGGGAGACGTGGATGGCTGGGTCGAGCCTGGCCAAGGGGTTGAAAAAGATCGCTCCGCCCGTGGAGGCGCCCAGGGGGTTGCGATGCTGTTGCTGCACCTCGGGATCGTTTTCTTCCTGATTTTGCTTAATGGCTTTTTCGCGATGGCCGAGATCGCGCTGGTCTCGGCTCGTACGGCGAGACTGCAACCCCTTGCGGACGGCGGGAGCGCCGGCGCCGCGGCGGCGCTTGAACTGAAGGCGGATTCATCGCGGCTGTTGGCGACGGTCCAAGTCGGCGTCACGGTGATCGCGATCCTGTCGGGGACATTTGGCGAGGCGACGCTCGGCTCCTCGCTGGAGGATTATTTTTCGACATTCCCGAACGCTCTCGCGCGCTACGCCCACGCCGAAAGCATGACCATCGTGGTCATCGGCATCTCGCTGTTTTCCATCATCTTTGGCGAACTCGTGCCAAAGCGGATCGCGCTGCTCGACGCCGAGCGGATCGCCAGTGCGCTGGCGCGCCTCATGCGCGCACTCGCGGTGGTTGGTGCCCCCATCGAATGGGTGTTGAGTGCCGTTGCCGACGCTATGCTCAAACTGGTTCCCATGCGCCGTGGACCGCACGGGGTCACCGACGAGGAAATCGGCTTTCTGCTGCGCGAGGGTGTGGCCGCAGGCCATATTCCGAAGGCCGAGACCGCGATCGTCGAAATGGCGTTGCGCCTGGGTGACCGCAGGGTGAGCGCGGTGATGACGCCGCGCACGCAGATCGAGTTTCTCGACCTCGAAGACCAGCTCGACGATCTCCGCCGACACATCCGTGAGAGCGCATATTCGCGCTTTCCCGTGGTGCAGGGCGGGGCGCATCAGCTGGTTGGGGTCGTGCAGGTAAAGCATCTGCTCGATGCGGTTCTGAGTGGCGCGCCGTTTGATGTGCGCGCGGTCATGCGCAACCCTTTGTTTCTGCCCAACACCGTCACCGTTTTGCGGGCGCTCGAGGTCTTCAAGTCCACGGGCGAGGCGCTGGCGCTGGTGGTCGATGAGTACGGCGATCTCGAAGGACTGGTGACGCTGCATGATATCTTGCAGGCGCTGGTCGGCGAGTTACCGGGCGGCGTCGACACCGACCCGCGCGTTGTCCATCGCGACGACGGGAGCTGGCTGTTTGACGGCATGGTCGCGCTCGACGAGGTGAAACAGGCTCTGCAGGTTCCGCATCTGCCGGGCGAGGACGCCGATTTTCATACGCTGGGCGGCTACCTGATGGCTCGGCTCAACCGTGTGCCGATGGTCGCCGACCGGGTGATTGCCGGCGGCTTTGGTTTTGAGGTCGTCGAGATGGATGGGCGGCGTGTCGATCGGGTGCTGGTGGCGCCGGTCAAGGCGACGGAGCCATAGGCACGGCGCGATCGCCGTTCGCCGACTGCAGCTGTGTCGGGAAGCCGGCGGCGATCAGTGCCGCGACGATCGCCGCGACATGGCGGCGGCTCTGCGTCTCGATGACGACATCAAGCTCGGCGCGCTTGACCGAGGCATCCTGAAACAGCCGTTGATGGTGCACCTCGACGATGTTGCCGCCGCGCCCGCCGATCACCGCCGACAGCCGGGCCAGCGCACCCGGTACATCCGGCAGTTCTGAGCGCAGCCGCACAAGGCAGCCCTCGCGCACCAGCCCGCGCATCAGCACCGAAGCCAGCAGCCGAGCGTCGATATTGCCACCAGTGATGACGATCCCGACGCGTTTGCCGCGGAACCGCACGGCATTGGCCAGCAGCGCGGCAACGCCCGCCGCGCCGGCGCCTTCGGCGACCAGCTTTTCGCGATCGACAAGATGCTCGATCGCCGCCTCGATCTGAGTGTCGTCGGCGAGCAGGATATCCCCGACGAGTGCGGCGACGATCCGGCGGGTGAGGCGGCCGGGCTCCTTGACCGCGATGCCCTCCGCGAGCGTCGCGCCGGAAGTTGCCGTGTCGGGCTCTCGGCCGGCGAGAACGTCGCGCATCGCCGGGTAGAGCGCCGATTGCACGCCAATGATCTCGATCTCCGGCCGCAATGCTTTTGCCGCCACCGCGATACCTGAGATCAATCCGCCGCCGCCGATCGGCACAATCAGCGTGTCGAGACCGGGTTTCGCGGCGAGGATTTCGCATGCGATCGTGCCTTGCCCGGCGATGACCATGGGGTCGTCATAGGGATGCACTGGCACCAGCCCTTTGTCGCGTGCCAGCGCGTCGGCAGCTTGCCGCGCGGCGACGAGACTGTCGCCTTGCAGCACCACGGTGGCGCCGAGCGACTCGGTACGGTCGATCTTGGTGAAGGGCGTGCCCTCCGGCATGACGATCGTCGCCGGGATGCCGAGCCGCCGCGCATGATAGGCGACGCCTTGTGCATGGTTGCCGGCCGACATCGCGACAACACCCGCACCGCGCTCGTTTTCGTTGAGGGCCAGCAGCTTGTTGAGCGCGCCGCGCTCCTTGAACGAGCCGGTGGGATGCTGGGTTTCGAGCTTGAGCCAGACCTCGCAGCCGCAGACCGCGCTCAGCGCTGGGGCAGGGACAAGCGGAGTCGCCGAGATGGCGCCGTGGATCGCCGCGGCGGCGCGAACGATATCGGCGGCGGCGACCGGCAACTCGCTCATCGGGCGGGCGCCAGTGTCAAAGTGTCGGTTGCCGCCGCATGACTTGGCACCAACCAGTTGAACGCACGCCAGCGCGCCAGCAGGTCGGTATAGTGTGACGAGAGCGGGTTTCCCGATTGGCCGGGGACAATCATCATGCGCGATTGTTCCGGCGCCGCCATGTCGGTAATGATCCTGAGCCCGGCGCCAAAGCGCTGCTCGTAAGGGTGGGCGTCATCGCGAATGACACTCGGACCGCGGTTGACCGTATCGTAGCCGCCCGGAGTGGGGATCGTCACGCGCAGCCAATCGCGCAGCAGCGGCACGCGTTCGAAGATTGCGTTGGGGAAATAAGCGATGTGGGCGCGGCCCCATTGCCATTGCGCCATTTCATTGCCGTAGGTATGGCGCAACTCGTCCAGGGCTGTGTCGAGCGCTTCCGACAGCCGGGTTTCGCAGGTCTCGTTTGGCTTTTTTGGGTCCGCGCACCAGTCCGGCCGCTGCGTGAGAATGTTGGTGATAACCTGCGGTTTCAGATCCCAGTAATCGGCCGCCAGATTGCCGAGCCGGGAAAAAAAGATCGAATGCGCAAAGGCGCGAAGCCACGCGGTGAACAACAGCGGCTCCACCTCGTCGGCATCCATGCGGAAATCCCAATCCCGCAACCGCTCGACCGCCTCTCGGGCCATATCGTTCGACGGCACGATCTTGATCATCAGCGGCACCAGCCGTTTTGCCTCGAGCGACAATGTATCGGCCTCAATCGCGGCGCTGGTCTCGGCCGATTGCTTCGGCGTTGCCGCGAGCAGTTCCTCGATGCGCTGCGCGCGGTCGGGGAGATCCCAGTCGCGGCTGATAAAATAAGGATAGCTGTCGGGCACGATCTTATTGTTGGCGCTGACAAAATGGCCGGAGGCGGGGTTGGTGGCCTGCGGTAGTTGGTCGAACGGGATAAAGCCCTGCCAGTCATACTCGCCGTTCCAGCCGGGCACAGGCAGCCAGCCATCGCCGCTTTTGCGGATCGGGATACGCCCGGCGGCGATAAAGCCGATCGTGCCGCCCGTGTCGGCATAAACGACATTTTGCGGCGGCCCGATGAGATGCCTCAGCCCGTCCTTGAAGCTGGTCCAGTCACTCGCACGGTCGATGTCCCACAGCGCCTCGGCGCTACCGTCTTCATGGTCGAGGAAGGTCGTCTGCAAGGCCAGCACATATCCAGCGTCGATCGTCTTTGGCGGCAGCATGTCGGTGACGACGGGGCCGTGCCGCGTGGCGCGGACGGTAATGGTCACCGGCTTGTCGTCACGAACGTTGATGGTCTCCTCGCGGGTCCGAAACGGCAGGCTCGCATCGGCTACCATGTAGCGGTTGGGGTCCTTCGGATCGAGCTTTTCGATGAACAGGTCCTCGATATCGGCGGTGGTTGTGGTGAAGCCCCAGGCGATCTTCTCGTTGTGTCCGACAATGACGAGCGGCGTGCCGGCGGCGGTGCCGCCTTCGATGTCGTGCTGCGGCGTCTTCAGCCGCGCGAGGTACCAGAAACCGGGTGTCGAAAAGGCGAGATGCGGATCGTTAGCGAGCAGCGGTTTCCCGCTGGCCGAGTGCGCGCCGTCGACCACCCAATTGTTCGATGCGTAATGCGGCCCCATCGCCTCCGGGAGCGCGGCGTATAGCCGCTCAAGCGGCAGGTGGCGATAAACCGGCAGTAGCGACGCCAGGGTACGCGGCGCATCCTTCGGATACCCGGGATAGAGAAAGGCCATATCGTCGGCCGAGACCGTCTGCGCCAGCCGCGCCCGCAGCAATTCACCGCGGTAATTGCCGGCGAGCTGAAAGTCCATCAACTTGCCCCAAACCAGCGTATCGGCCGGTTTCCACGGCTCGGGCTTGAAGCGGAGCAGCAGGAATTCCGGCGGCAGCACCAGCCCGCGCGTCGCGATCGCCGCGTTGACCCCCGCGCAATAGGCCTCGATCCCGCTTTTCACCGCCGGCGACAAGTTCGCGAACGCGGCCTCAGCCGCGCGGTAAAGTCCAAGGACCCGCATCTGCGTATCGAGCGGCACCGCCGCCGAGCCAAAGATCTCGGCCAGCCGCCCCTCGCCATAGCGCCGCTGCAGCTCCATCTGGAACAGGCGGTCCTGCGCGTGGGCAAAGCCGAGACCAAAGGCCACGTCATCGTCGTCCTTGGCGGTGATCGTCGGAACGCCGTCGGCGTCGCGCGCGATTGTGACCTCACCGTGCAGACCGGCGATGGTGAGCGTGCCGTCATTCATCGGCAGCGATGTCCGCAACGCGAGGAACCCGCCGCCGGCGGCGACGAGCACGACCACAAGCACGCTGGCGAAGCCCCAACCGAGGAGTCGCCAAACCCGCCCGCGTTGACGTTGAACTCCGCGACGCGAGCGCCTCAAGGCGCCGGACCAGTCAACGACGCCGCGGCACTCACATGCCCAGTTCGCGCAGGATTTTGGCGCGGTCGGCGTCGAGGTCGGGGGCGGCGGCTCGCGTCGTCGGATCTTCGAACGCCGAGAGCTTCATCGGGTTGCCGACGAGCTTGAGCGGGCCGGTCGTTGCGTCTTCGACATCGATGAGCATGTTGCGCGCCGCGGCTTGCGGATGGCTGATCGCCTGCGCCACGTTGTTGACTTGGCCACCCGGTATCCCGGCATCCTCCAAAACCTTGATCCAGTGCTCGGTCGTTTCGGTCGAAAGAATCGCCTCGAGATCCGCTTTGAGCTGCGGCTGGTGCTGGTTGCGCAACGGATTGGTCTTGTAATTCGGGTTTTGTGCCAGCTCCGGATGGCCAAGCGCCTCGGTCAGTTTCACCCAGAGGCCGTCATTGCCGGCGGCGATGATGATATGGCCGTCTTTTGTCGTGAACGCCTCGAACGGTGTGATCGACGGGTGCCGCGCCCCCATCGGACCGGGAATTTCGCCCGAGGTCGTGTAGCGCATGATCGCGTTTTCGAGCAGCGCGAGCTGGCAATCGAACAATGCGACATCGACCTTCATCGCCTCGCCGGTGCGCTCGCGATGCAACAACGCGGCGTTGAGTGCGATCGTTGTATAAAGCCCGCCGGCGAGATCGCCGACCGAGGTTCCGACCCGTACCAGCGGCCCGTCGGGAATGCCGGTGATGCTCATGATCCCGCCCAGCCCCTGCACGACCATGTCGTAGGAGGGGTAGTGGGAATAGGGGCCGGTATGGCCGAACCCCGAAGCGGCGGCGTAGATCAGTCGTGGGTAGCGCGGGTGCAGCGTCTCCCAGCCATAACCCAGCCGCTCCATCGTGCCGGGGCGGAAGTTCTCGACGATGGCGTCGGCTTTGTCCAACAGCCGCTCGAAAATCTCGCGATCGCCGGGTGCCTTGAGGTCGAGCGCAATCGATTCCTTGCCGCGGTTGACCGAGGCGAAATAAGTCGATTTGCCGTTGGTGAACGGTCCGTATTGCCGGGCGTCGTCGCCGGTCTTTGGTGCTTCGACCTTGATCACCCGCGCGCCAAGCTCGGCGAGCAGCAAAGTGCAATACGGACCTGCCAGAATGCGGCTCAGATCGATCACGGTGATGCCCGAGAGCGGGCCTGGTTGTGCCATGCGGCGAAGTCCCCTCACGCTGCGTGTGTGTGGTCAATAGCGCAGAGCAGGGTCCTGCCGCAATTGGCGTCACGGGCGCATCCGACAATGACGGCGCCGCGGCAAAGCGAGTAGAATTCGCCGCGACCCTCCGGTCGCAAGGACATTGCGATGCTCCGGCGGAGCGATATCGAGGAAGGCGAGGCGAGACGCACCAATGCATCGATGGGGCTGATCGTCATCCTGTTGCTGGCGATCGCCGGGGTTGTTCTAGTGCGCGAGCTGCGCCGGGAGTCGCAAATCGAGGATTGCCTGATGCAGGGACGGCGCAATTGCATGCCGATCGAGACTCCGTTGCATCACCCGGACTGATGCCCGACATGGCCGACGTTTCCGTACCACCTGGCTCGCATGTTTTTTCATGTATCGACGGCCACACCTGCGGCAACCCGGTGCGGCTGGTGATCGGCGGCGGGCCGTTCCTCAACGGCGCGACGATGAGCGAGAAGCGCCAAGACTTTATTTCCCGCTTTGATTGGGTGCGCCGCTCGCTGATGTTTGAGCCGCGCGGCCACGACGCGATGTCGGGGGCCATTCTCTATCCGCCGCTGCGGGAGGACTGCGACATCGCCATTCTCTACATCGAGGTCACTGGTTGTCTTCCGATGTGCGGCCATGGGACGATTGGCAGCGTCACCTTCGCGCTTGAACACGGGCTGGTCACCCCGCGCGAGGATGGGGTGGTCGCGCTCGATGCGCCGGCCGGACGGGTCACCGCGACGTTCCAGCGCAGCGGCGGGCATGTCGATAACGTGCGGCTGCGCAATGTGCCCAGCTACCTGGCAATGGCCGAAGTCCCGGTCGTGATCGAGGGGTTGGGGGAATTGGTCGTCGACGTTGCCTATGGCGGCAATTTCTACGCGATCGTCGATCCGCAAGCCAATTTTCCAGGCCTTGAAGCGATCTCGGTCGATTGGCTGCTGCGCTGGAGTCCTGTCCTGCGGCGGCGGGTCAACGAGGTTTTGTCCGTCGTGCATCCCAACGACCCGACGATCCGCGGCGTCAGCCATGTGCAATGGACCGGGGCGGCGCGCGACCGCCGGGCGCATGGCCGCAACGCCGTATTCTATGGCGAACGAGCGATCGATCGTTCACCGTGCGGCACTGGCACCTCGGCGCGGATGGCGCAACTTGCCGCCAAAGGGCGATTGGGGATCGGTGATGACTTTGTCCATGAAAGCATCATCGGCACGCTGTTTGACGGCCGGGTTGAGACCGCCGCCAAGGTCGGCAACCACGCGGCGATCGTTCCCAGCGTCGCGGGCTGGGCGCGCATGACCGGGCTCAACACTATTTTCGTCGACAGCCGCGACCCGCTTGCCAGCGGATTTTCGCTGACCTAACCCTCGTACTCAGAGCCGCGTGAAGCCGTCGGCGCTCCACGCCTCGCTGCCGACGCCGTGATGGACGAAGAAGAGGCCATCCGGGTCGTATTTTTGCTTGATCTGGCGTAGCCGAGGATAATTCTCGCCCCAGTAGCAATCCTGCCAATCGTGCTCGAAATAGCTGCTCTCTGCGACGTACGAGCCGGGGCGCGACACCAGCTTACGCAGTTCGACCATGGCCTTGGCGATCGCCTTGGCGTCGCGCCGAGCCGTGCCGATGTCGGGCGAATAGCCGGGTAGGTCGGGATAACCCGGCGCGGCCTCGCTGCCGATGATGACCAGCGCAAACGCGTCAAGCATGGCGGGATTGGTCGCGGTTTCCGCCGCTGCGGCGATGATCTCGGGCGGGGCGCCGCCAAGTCCTTTCTGAAAATGCAGCTCAACCGACCATATCCGGCTTGTCGCGAACAGTGCTTCAGCGAGACGCGGTTGTTGATCCGCCGTCAGCAAGGCGGACGGCAGCCACACTGACTCGTAGCCACGGATAAAATGCCCAGCCTCGGCGACATTGCCTGACCAGAAGATATTGTCTTTTGGGGCGTTGGGCCGGTCGTCGGTCCCGATGCCGCTGGAAAATCGCGCACGCAGGAAGTCGGGATCCCAGCGATGTCGGGCGGGGCCGGCAATGACGCGCGGCGGCAGGATGAAATTGTAATCCTCGCCCGCTGCCGCGACCCAGGCGAAAAAGGGCTGCCATAAGGCCTCTGCCGCGCCGCGGTCCAGCCCCTGAAAATTCATCCGGATGTCGAGCCGGTTCGACGGATGCAGGCTGATCAATTCGCCCCAATGCGGAGTCGCCAGATGTTCGGCATAGAACGCAACGAGACGGTCGATCAGCCGGCGATAGGCTTCGGCCGAATGGGCGTCGATCGTCGCGAGCACGAGGCCCATGGCCTCGGGCAGTTCGTGCGTCTTCAAGGTGAGGCGCGTGACGACACCAAAACTGCCGCCACCGCCCCCTTTCAACGCCCAGAACAGGTCGGCGTTGGTCGCCGCGTTTGCGATCCACGTCGCGCCGTCGGCGGTAACGATCTCGGCTTCGAGCAGGCTGGCCGCCGCGGTCCCATATCGCTTCGAATAAGTGCCAAAACCGCCGCCGAGCACGAGGCCGGCCACCCCAACCGTGAGGCAACCGCCGCCCTGTACGTAACGGCCACCCTTGGTCGAGACCTCGTTATAGGTGTGCCCCCAGATGGCTCCGGCGCCCACGGTTACCGCCGGTTGCGGCGCGGCGCCGCTGCCTTGCGCAACAAACGCGTCGCGCAGTTCGATCCCAGCCAAATGCCGGGTCCAAATCAGCAGCGAGTCCGCAGCATTCGAGGTGCCCAGATAACTGTGGCCGCCGCCTTTGACGACGAGCCGCAGATTGCGGTCCCGTGCGAAGTTGACTGCCGCAGCGACATCCGCCGTGTTCTGCGCCGCAACGGCATAAGCGCTCGACTGCATCGTCCAGGCGTCGATCCAGCCGGTCGTCTGCGTGAGCGCGGGGTTATCGCCGATGAAATACGGGTTCTTCAGCTCGCGAAAGAAATCGCCGCAGGCCGTATCGATCGGGGACTGGCGGCAGATGTCGAACGGAGAATCAAGCTTGAGCAGACGCCCGCCGACCTGACGCCGTAGACCGTCCCAGTCCTCGGCCGAAGGCCAGTCAGGGTCTCCCGGTCGCACGCGCTGCGCTGGCGGGCCTGCCGCCGCACGCGCTAACCGAGGCAGAACTGCAGCAAGCGGCGCCGTTGCGAGCGACCGCAGGAGGTGCCGGCGGTTCAACTTGGGAGCCGGCCGGTGCGACGATCCGAAGGGGCTTAACGATGCGCCGCGTTGTAGCGGGAAAGGATGTCCTCGCCGGGGCAGAGTTCGGTCTCGCCCAACGCGTTAAGCGGCGCCTCGACGGTTTCGAGGAACTGGTGCAGATCGCCGTGATCTTCCTCGACATAGAGCAGCCCCGTAACCACCTCGCCGGTCGCGTGGTGCTGCGCCAGGTAGTTCATCGCGGAGACCCGGTCGGTCGGGTCGTAATCCTGCGCGAGCTTGTGGAGGCGCAGCACCGAACCATCGTGCTGCACGACATTGACCGCGGTGCCGGGCGCGTAATCGGCGGTGATCTCCTCGCGGCCGATCATGAAGTCGAGCTTGTTGACCGCATCGTTATGCGCGCGGACATATTCGTAGCTCTTGGTCGATTCGGGGTTGTTGTTGAACGCGACGCAGGGCGAGACGACATCGATAAACGCGGCACCTTCATGCTCGATCGCGCCCTTGATCAGCGGCACGAGCTGATGCTTGTCGCCCGAGAAGCTGCGCGCGACATAACTTGCGCCGAGCTGCAGCGCGAGGCTCACCATGTCGATCGGCGAATCCGTGTTGGCGGGACCCTTCCGCGTCTTGGAGCCTTTGTCGGCGGTGGCCGAGAACTGGCCCTTGGTGAGCCCGTACACGCCGTTATTTTCGACGATATAGACCATGTTCACGCCGCGGCGGATGCAATGCGCGAACTGGCCGAGACCGATCGAGGCGCTGTCACCGTCGCCCGAGACGCCGAGATAGACGAGATCCCGATTGGCGAGGTTCGCGCCCGTCAGCACCGACGGCATGCGGCCATGGACACTGTTGAAGCCGTGCGACTTGCCGAGAAAATAGGTTGGCGTCTTTGAGGAGCAGCCGATACCCGAGAGCTTGGCGATGCGGTGCGGTTCGAGGCTTAGCTCAAAGCACGCCTGGATGATCGCGGCGCTGATAGAATCGTGACCACACCCGGCGCACAGCGTCGAGATCGAGCCCTCATAATCGCGCCGCGTATATCCGAGCGCATTGGTCGGAAGTTGCGGATGATGGAGCTTGGGCTTGGTGATGTAGGTCATCAGCTGCGGGCTTTCCGGAGCGGGGCGAGGGTGACGACGGAAACCATGTCGGCGATCGCCTTGACGATAAACCGGGCGGTGATCGGCGTGCCGTCGTAGTGCAGGATCGGCACCAGTCTTGCCGGGTCGATCTCAAGTTCGTTGACGAGGAGTGAGCGCATCTGCGCGTCGCGGTTCTGCTCGACGACAAAGACGCGCTCGTGATCGCCGATAAAGTCGGCGACCTCGTCGGCGAACGGGAAGCCGCGCAGCCGCATCGCGTCGAGATGAACGCCGCGCGCTTCCAGCGCCGCGAAAGCCTCTTCCATCGCCACGGTCGTCGAGCCGAAATACAGAACGCCGAACTTGGTGGCCTCCGTGGCGACTCGCTTTTCCGGCTGCGGCACGAGGCGTTTGGCGGTGTCGAACTTGTGCAGCAGGCGCTGCATGTTGTCGACGTAATCGTGCCCTTCCTCGCTGTAGCGTGCGTAGCGATCTTTGCTGGTGCCGCGGGTGAAGAAGGCGCCGCGCCGCGGATGCGTTCCCGGCAGCGTGCGATAGGGGATGCCGTCGCCGTCGACATCAAGATAGCGGCCGAATTCGACGCCGGCTTCGAGTTCTTCGGCCGTCATCACCTTGCCGCGGTCGTATTTGCGGCTCAGGTCCCATTGCAGCGGCGGGACGAGCCACTCGTTCATCCCAATGTCGAGGTCGAGCATCACGAAGATCGGCGTTTGCAGCCGGTCGGCGAGGTCGAGCGCGTCGGCCGCCATCGTGAACGCTTCGCTCGGGTCTTTCGGGAAGATCAGTACGTGCTTGGTATCGCCGTGCGAGGCATAGGCGGCGGCGATGATGTCGGCCTGCTGGGTGCGCGTTGGCATGCCGGTCGATGGGCTGCCGCGCTGTATGTCGAAAATCACTGCCGGGATCTCGGCGAAATAGGCGAGGCCGATAAACTCCTGCATCAGCGAGATGCCGGGGCCTGAGGTCGCGGTAAAGGCCCGAGCGCCGTTCCACCCCGCGCCGACGACCATGCCGATCGAGGCCAATTCGTCTTCGGCCTGAACGATCGCGAATTTGTGCTTCTTGCTCTCGGTGTCGCGCCGGTAGCGGTGGCAATGCGCCGAAAACGCTTCGGCGAGCGAGGAGGACGGCGTGATCGGATACCAGGCGCACACCGTCGCGCCGCCGTAGACTGCGCCAAGTGCTGAGGTGTCGTTGCCGTTGACAAAGATGCGGTCGCCGACCTTGTCGGTCTTCTTGAGCGTGATTCCTAGCGGACATTGCAGGTTCGACAGCGCCCAGTCGCGGCCGAGATCGAGCGCGTGCAGATTGGCCTGGATCAGCTTGTCGCGGCCTTTGAACTGCTCGCCGATCAGCTCGGCTGTCGCCTCCTTATCCATGTCGAGCAAGGCCGACAGAACGCCGAGATAGATCACGTTCTTGAATAGTTGCCGCTCGCGCATCTGTGTGTAGGTGCGGTTGCAGATTTCGGTGAGGGGTGCGCCGATAATGTTGATGTCGTCGCGGAATCTCGATTGCGGCAGGTCGCGCGTCGAATCGTAGAGCAGGTAGCCGCCCGACTCGATCTCGGCGATGTCCTCGTCCCAGGTCTCCGGGTTCATCGCGACCATCATGTCGACGCCACCGCGGCGCCCCAGGTGTCCGGCTTCGCTGATCCGCACTTCGTACCAGGTCGGCAGGCCCTGGATGTTCGAGGGGAAGATATTGCGGGAGCTGGCGGGGATGCCCATCCTCAGCACAGATTTGGCGAACAGGCCATTGGCGCTCGCCGACCCCGACCCGTTGACGTTGGCAAATTTGACGACGAAGTCGTTGGTCGCTTCGATCGGCTTCGGCATGACGGCGGTTGCTTCTAGCGGCTTCGGCATGACGGCCCAGCATATGTCATATTGATGAGAAATTTGCGCATGTCCCAGGCCCCGGTCGGGCATCGTTCGGCGCACAGCCCGCAATGCAGGCAGACATCTTCGTCCTTCGCCATGACCCGACCGGTCTTCAACGAATTCCCGATATAGAGATCCTGGGTCAAATTGGTTGAAGGAGCGCTAAGCCGCTCGCGCAGCTCGGCTTCCTCGCCATTTTCGGTGAAGGTGATGCAGTCCACCGGACAAATGTCGACGCAGGCATCGCATTCGATGCAGAGCGGCCCGGAGAACACGGTCTCAACATCGCAGTTGAGGCAGCGCTCGGCTTCGAGATAGCCGAGCCTTTCGTCAAACCCCAGTTCGACCTCGACCTTGATGTCCTTCAGGGCGACCGAAGTGTCGCGCAACGGCACCCGGAAGCGGATGTCGTTCGAGATGTCGTTGTCGTAGCTCCACTCGTGGATGCCCATCTTCTGGCTGATGAGCGACGTGCCCGGCGGCGGACGGTCATTGACATCCTCGCCGTGGCAGAATTTGTCGATGGAAATCGCCGCGTCGTGACCGTGGGCGACCGCCCAAATAATGTTCTTCGGCCCGAACGCCGCGTCACCGCCAAAGAATACCTTGGGGATCGCCGATTGCATCGTGCGTGGATCGACCTTGGGCATGTCCCAGCGGTCGAAATCCATGCCGATATCGCGCTCGATCCAAGGGAAAGCGTTTTCCTGGCCGATCGCCACCAGCACGTCGTCGCACGGGACGTGCTGGTGCGGCTCGCCCGAGGACACGAGGTTTCGCCGGCCGCGTTCGTCGTACTCGGCCTTGACCTTCTCGAAGACGATTCCGGTCAGTTTGCCGTTTTCGTGGGTGAACTCGAGCGGGACGAGGAAGTTGAGGATCGGGATGCCCTCGTGCTGGGCGTCCTCCTTCTCCCACGGGCTGGCCTTCATCTCCTCGAAGCCGGAACGGACAACAACCGTGACGCTCTCGCCGCCGAGGCGGCGAGATGAGCGGCAGCAATCCATCGCCGTGTTGCCGCCGCCGAGCACGACCACGCGCTTGCCGATCTTGTCGATATGGCCGAACGAGACTGAGCTGAGCCAGTCGATGCCGATATGGATGTGTGCGGCGGCCTCCTTTCGGCCCGGAATATCGAGCTCGCGTCCGCGCGGCGCGCCGCTGCCGACAAAGATCGCATCCCAATCCTCGGCGAGCAGGGCCTTGAGGCTCGGTACGAAATGGCCAAACCGTGTTTCAACGCCGAGCTCGATGATGCGGTCGACCTCTTCGTCGGTCACCGACTCGGGCAGGCGGAAGCGTGGGATCTGCGTGCGCATCATCCCGCCGCCCTTCGCGTCGCCGTCGAACAGCACGCAATGATAGCCAAGCGGCGCGAGGTCGCGCGCCACGGTGAGCGAAGCCGGCCCAGCGCCGATCAGCGCGATGCGCTTGCCGTTCTTCGGCTGCAGCTTGGGGAGAAAGGCGCTGATGTCGCCGCGATTGTCGGCAGCGACGCGCTTCAGCCGGCAAATCGCCACCGGCTCCTTCTTCTCGTCGATGCGGCCACGCCGGCAGGCGGGTTCGCAAGGGCGGTCGCAGGTGCGGCCGAGTATGCCGGGGAAGACGTTCGACTCCCAGTTGATCGCCCAGGCCTCGCTGTAGCGGCGAGCCGCGATCATCCGGATGTATTCCGGCACCGGGGTGTGCGCGGGGCACGCCCATTGGCAGTCGACAACCTTATGGAAGTAGTCAGGATTGGTGATGTCGGTGGGCTGCAACAAATCTCTCCCGCTGGGCCAAGCCCCCGCCAGCCCAGATAGTCTCCTGGCGCATCAACACGCCCGCCGCCTCATCTTGGGAAGGCGGCGACGGCACAGCGGGCGCTTATACCCCTACCGATCATGCCCGTCATCTTCCTTTGTAAATCCTAGCGCGGCGCGCGGAATTTGCCGTAACGCCAACAGCCACACAACGTCTCCGACAGCATGGCTGCGACGCACGGCTTATATGGGAACGTGCTCCTGCGCGGTGCAACCCGAATGAGTCAATCTCTCAGTTTCCCGTCAGGTGGGAGACCTTCGGCATCACCTCCTCGGCGAGCAGCCGCATCGAATCGTGCCATGCTTCGGGGTTCTCGCTGTAGTCGAAGCAGAACAGCAGCAACGCGCCAAACCCGCCGACTTCCTCGTACATGCGCTCGATCTTCTCGACCACGGTCGCGGGCGAGCCGATGAGCCAGTTATGCGTTGCGCAGTATTCCGGCGTGACGTCGCTGTCGGCGACGCTCTCGTCGTGTTTCAGGAACTGGATGACGCCGACATCGGTCAGCAGCGGCAGGAAATACTCGCGCATCATTCTGCCCATCTGCGCGCCGACCGACAGCCGCCAAGCGGCCTCGTCCGTCTCCGCGACGAAAATCTCGCGCACCAGCCGCCAGTCCTTGCGCCGCGGGGTCCTGCCGCTGCGCCGCGCGCCTTCCTCGACCGACTCCCAGTGGCTGGCGACATAGCCGGGGTTGAGGTTGAGGCTCATCGGCAGAAACCCGTGCTCGCCGGCGAGCTTGAGGGTTTCCGAACCCTTGCTGACCCCGGCGACGCCGATCGGGGGGTAGGGCTTCTGGAACGGCTTGATATGGGCGCGCAGCGTGCGCAACTGCGGCTCGATCAACGACACCTGCCAGTATTTGCCGGCATAGTCGAACGGCTGGTCCTCGGTCCACAGCCTGAGAATGATGTCGAGCGCCTCGCGAGTCATCTCGCGGTGTTGCCCGGAATTGCCGTCGACATGAAACATTGCCCAATCGCTGGGCAGCCCGCTCGCAGCGACGCCGAAATTGAGACGGCCCTGCGCCATGTGATCGAGCATCGCGACGCGATTTGCCAGTTCCGCCGGGTGGTGATAGGGCAAGAGGAACCCGCCGGGCGCGAGGCGGATACGGCTCGTCTCCATCAGCGCCTGGGCGATCAGCAGGTCCGGCGAGGGATGCGGCTCCCAAGGTGCGGTGTGGTGCTCACCGATCCAACCTTCGCTAAAGCCCAATTCGTCGGCCCAGCGCAGCGTCTGGAGATCCCAGCGATGGCCTTCATAAAGGCTTCGTTCGGGGGGGTGCGAGGGCATCGTGAACAGACCGTACTGCATTCGAACATCTCCCTGTGGATGAACCATGTCGCGGCTGTGGATGAAACTGTGGGAAGCGAGCCTACGACAGACGCCGCCGCGGCCATCGGCTGCGCGCTTACGTAACCACGACGTAACGAAGGGTAACTGGCGTGTAAATCTGACTTCAAAATAGGCAGTTCGCATTTTTTTCGGTTACTTTATCAGCAAAAGAGTTGCCCGCGATAAAAAGGACTCTTATTAAGGCCGCCACCGAGTGGGGCGAGTTCCCCAGCGCCCCGAGCGGAGGGAGGTATCCATGGCCGATAAGCGCAGTGTGTCAGTGCGTTTCCGGAAATGGCATGTCAGTGATGAGGCGACTATCGATCATCTGGTCCGGTCGCTGGCCCCCGAAGCACCTAAGATCGAAACCCGGGTGCACGACGCGATTGCCAACGGTCTTTGTGTCGAAGCACAAGTTCGCAAGACCTGGAACAACCCGGTCATCGGCCTCGCGATCTTCTGATCGGAGGCCTTTGTTTTAAAGGACGTGCGCGGCAGCTTGGCTGCCGCCGGTGATGGCGCGCGGCCATGCCGCATCGGGTCGCGCCACCGTTGATTTGACCCGCGCCCCGCCCTTACATAGGGTTCGCCGCCGCGCGTAAGGCCTGACGCGGACGGACGAACCCTCATGTCGAAAGGAAGTGGGCCATGAAGCCGACGCGGCGTCCGGCCAATCCGTGTTTTTCATCCGGTCCTTGCGCCAAGCGGCCGGGCTGGTCGCCACAAGCGCTGTCGGGTGCGCTGGTCGGGCGCTCGCATCGTTCGAGCGTCGGGCTGGCGCAATGCGTCGAAGTTATCGAGCGCTCGCGTGCGCTGTTGCAAATCCCCGCCGACTACAAGATCGCGATCGTTCCAGCGTCGGATACCGGAGCGATTGAGATGGCGCTGTGGTCGCTGCTCGGCGCGCGTGGTGTCGACGTGCTGTCCTGGGAGAATTTCAGCGAGACCTGGGTCGACGATGTTGTCAACCATCTGAAGCTGCCGGATGTCCGACAGCTTGCCGCGCCTTACGGCAAGATTGCCGAGCTGTCGGCCGTGTCGCCCGATCGCGATGTGGTCTTTGTGTGGAACGGTACAACCTCGGGGGTTCGCGTGCCGAACGGCGATTGGATCGCCGCCGACCGACAAGGGTTGACGATTTGCGACGCGACCTCCGCTGCCTTCGCGATGCGGCTGCCGTGGGACAAGCTCGATGTCGTGACCTGGTCGTGGCAGAAGGCCCTCGGCGGCGAAGCGGCGCACGGGATGATCGCCCTCAGCCCGCGCGCGGTCGAACGGCTGGAAAGCTACACGCCGCCATGGCCGCTGCCGAAAATCTTCCGCATGACCTCCAAGGGCAAGCTGATGCAGGGCCTCTTCCGCGGCGAGACGATCAACACGCCGTCGATGCTGTGCATCGAGGATGCCCTCGACTCGCTGAAATGGGCTGAGAGTGTCGGCGGGTTGGACGGCTGCACCGCGCGCGCCGAAGGCAATCTCGCAATTGTCGCCGATTGGGTCGCGCGAAGCCCGTGGATCGAGTTCCTTGCCGAGGACAAGGCGACGCTATCCTGCACGTCGCCCTGCATCATGATCACCGACCCGTGGTTCCAGAGCCTCGACCCCGAAACCCGTTTCACGACCAATCGGCGTATGCTGGCGCGGCTCGACAAGGAAGGCGTCGGCTATGACCTGGCCACGCATCGCGCCTCGCCGCCTGGCATCCGCATCTGGACCGGCGCGACGGTCGAAAAGAGCGATGTCGAGGCATTGCTGCCCTGGCTCGACTGGGCGTGGGAGCAGGAACGCGACGCCGCCAAGGCCGCTTGACGCGCCAAATTCACCGAAGAGAACGCCGGGGTTACACGGAGACGCGGTGCGTCCGACCGTTGCGACCTATGCGCTTTCTCCGCGATCTCCGCGGCAAGCGTTTTGCTCGTTATCCTGAGATTACTTTTGTTGGGGTATTTGAATGCCGAAAGTCTTGATCGCCGACGAATTGAGCCCCCGTGCGGTCGCCGTCTTCGCGGAGCGGGGGATCGACGCCGATATCGCGATCGGCCTTAAGCCAGACGCGCTGGCAGATCGGATTGCCGATTACGACGGGCTTGCGGTGCGCTCGGCGACCAAGGTGACGGCGGCGCTGATCGCCGAGGCGACGGCGCTGAAGGTCGTCGGCCGCGCCGGCATCGGTGTTGACAACATCGACGTGCCCGCCGCGACGCAGCGCGGCATCGTGGTGATGAACACGCCTTACGGCAATGCGATCACAGCCGCTGAGCATGCGATCGCGATGATGTTCGCGCTGGCGCGGCAAATCCCTGCCGCTGACCGCTCGACCCAGGCCGGCAAATGGGAGAAGTCGCGGTTTATGGGGGTCGAACTCAGCGGCAAGACGCTCGGCGTTATCGGCTGCGGCAATATCGGCGCGATCGTCGCGGACCGCGCGCATGGTCTCAAGATGCGGGTGATCGGCTATGACCCGTTTTTGTCGGAGGAGCGGGCGATCGATCTCGGCATCGAGCGCGTCGGCCTCGACGAATTGCTGGCGCGGGCGGATTTCGTCACCCTCCACACGCCGATGACCGACGCGACCCGCGGTATGCTCGACGCCAAGGCCATGGCGAAATTGAAGCCGGGCGCGCGGCTCATCAACTGCGCGCGCGGCGGGCTGATCGTCGAGGAAGACCTTGCGGCCGCGCTTGACAGCGGCCGGGTGGCGGGCGCCGCGATTGATGTCTTTGTCGAGGAACCAGCGCGCGACAATCCGCTCTTCGGCCGCGACAATGTCGTCGCGACGCCGCATCTGGGCGCGGCGACTACAGAAGCGCAGGAGAATGTCGCGGTGCAGATCGCCGAGCAGATGGCGGATTTTCTGCTCACCGGCGCGGTTAGCAACGCGGTCAACATGCCGTCGTTGTCCGCGGAAGATGCGCGACGGCTAAAGCCCTATATGAAGTTGGCGGAACAGATCGGTAGCTTTGCCGGACAGCTGACCGAAAGCGGGATCAGCTCCGTGGCGATCGAATACGAGGGTGCGATCGCCGACCTTAACGTCAAGCCGCTGACCGCGACCGCGCTCGCCGGACTGCTGGCGCCGCAGCTATCGTCGGTCAATATCGTCAACGCGCCGGTGATTTGCCGCGAGCGCGACATTCGGGTCAGCGAGACGTTGCAGCCCGAACCGGGCGACTACCAAATGCTGATGCGGCTCACGGTCAGCGGGGAAAGCGGGACCCGTTCCATCGCCGGCACCGTCTTCGCCGGCGACAAGCCGCGCCTTGTTTCGGTGGAGGGCATGCGGCTGGAGGCCGAACTCGGCGATCATGTGCTGTTCGTCCGCAATCTCGATAAGCCCGGTTTTATCGGCGCGCTTGGCACCGCGTTGGCCGCGGCCTCGATCAACATCGCGACCTTTCACCTCGGCCGCACAGCCGCGGGAAAAGAGGCGATCTGCCTCGTCGAGATTGATCAGCCGCTGACCCCCGCGCTGCTCGACATCGTTCGCGGGTTACCTAATGTCATTCAGGTTAAGTCCATGAAATTTTAGGATTTAGATGTGCGAAACCCCGGCCGGGGGTAGGCCGGGGTTTCGTGTTCCGTCGACGTAGGCGGAACTGGGCTTGCACCGTCGAGGGTGGGGGAAGTGACGATGCAGTCTTTATTCTGAAAGCACTCACGAAAAGATGCAATACTTATTACTCAATTCAACTGGACAATTGTAGTTAAAGAAGTCTGAGCTGTTTCGCGTTTTACGCGCGCCCGAGGACAGCGCGTCGTCGGACAATTGCTCAGCAGCCGTGACTAGCCTCGCGCAGATCAGGAAGTTGAGTAGAGAATTCTGCGACGCGGGCTGAATTTCGCCGACCCGCCGTTTTTTGCCGCAGGGCAATCGCTTTCTGGCCGCCAGCAATGCAATATCGCGACATGGACGACATACCGCACATCGCCCTGCTGCCGACAGGTCTTTACGACCTGCTGCCGCCATCGGCGGAGCGTGAGGCTGAGGTTACCGCGCGCCTCATGGCAGTGCTGACCTCGCATGGTTACGAACGCGTCAAGCCGCCGCTGGTCGAGTTCGAGGAAACACTGCTTACGGGCACTGGCTCGGCGATGAGCGGCGAGAGTTTTCGCACGATGGACCCGACGTCGCACCGCATGGTGGCGGTACGCGCTGACATGACGCCGCAAGTCGCCCGCATCGCGGCCACGCGTCTTGGTCATTGGCCGCGTCCGCTGCGGCTCAGCTACGCGGGACAGGTGCTACGGGTACGTGGCTCGGAAGTGCGGCCGGAGCGGCAGTTTGGTCAGGCCGGCGCCGAATTAATCGGTGCCGAGGGGGCTGAGGCGGATGTCGAGGCGATCGCGATCGCGGCCGAGGCGCTGCAGGCGGTTGGCGTGCCGAACCTCTCGGTCGATCTGACGCTGCCGACATTGGTGCCTGCGATCGCCGAGGCGTTCGCCATCCCGCGCGAACAGCGAGCGGCGTTGCGCGGTGCCCTCGACCACAAGGATACGGCTGCGGTCTCGGCGCTCGGCGGCGAAGCGGGCGCGTTGCTTACCCAGCTTGTCGCGGCATCGGGCGGTGCGCCGCAGGCTTGGTCCACGTTGCGGCGGCTGAAATTGCCCGAACGCGCGGATGCTGAGCGCGAGCGGTTGGGAGCGGTGCTCGAAGGCATCGCCGCGGCGATGCCGGGCCTGATGGTAACCGTCGATCCGGTGGAGAACCGCGGTTTCGAATATCATACCGGCATAAGCTTTACGTTCTTTGCCCGCGTCGAGACACAGCGCGGCGCGTTGGGCGAACTCGGCCGAGGCGGCCGATATCAGGCCGGCGATCCGGCCGCGCCGGAACCAGCGACCGGCTTCACGCTGTACACCGATATGATCCTCTCGACCTTGCCGGAAACGCGACTGCGGCGGCGCCTGCTGTTGCCGTTCGGCACCGACCGTGCCATGGCGGCGGCATTGCGGGGCCTGGCCAACGCAGATGGCGGCTGGATTACCGTTGCAGCGCTTGGCCCGGCAGACGACTGGCGTGACGAGGCAGTTCGGCTCGGCTGCAACCACGTGCTCGAAAACGGCAAGCCGAAACCGGTCCAGTAACGGCGACTAACCGGCAGGATCGGCAGGAGAAGCGCATGGCGAATGTCGCGGTGGTCGGTGCTCAATGGGGCGACGAAGGGAAGGGCAAGATAGTCGATTGGCTCTCCGAGCGGGCCGAGATCGTCGTGCGCTTTCAGGGCGGCCACAATGCCGGCCATACGCTCGTCGTCGGCAATGTCGAGTACAAGTTGAGCCTGCTGCCGTCGGGCGTGGTTCGGGGCAAGCTGTCGATCATCGGCAATGGCGTCGTCGTCGACCCTTGGGCGCTGCTCAAGGAAATCGAGGTGATGCGCGGCAAGGGCCTCGATATCTCGCCAAAGAACCTCAAGCTCGCCGACAACGCGGCCTTGATCCTGCCCTCGCATGGCGCGCTCGACCGGACGCGCGAGGAACGCCGCGGCGAAAAGAAGATTGGTACGACCGGGCGCGGGATCGGTCCCGCCTATGAAGACAAGGTCGGTCGGCGGGCGATCCGGGTCTGCGACCTCGCCGACCCCAAGGCGCTCGAAGACCGTGTCGATGAGGTATTGCTGCATCACAACGCCTTGCTGCGCGGCCTTGACGCCCCAGAGGTCGAGCGCGGCGAGCTGTTGGCGGCGCTGCGTGACGTCGGCCCGCGCATCCTGCCTTATGCCGAGCCCTGTTGGCGCGTGCTCGATGAGGCGCGCCGCGCCGGCCGGCGCATCTTGTTCGAGGGGGCGCAGGCCGCGATGCTCGATGTCGATCACGGCACCTATCCCTATGTGACCTCGTCAAACACACTGGCGGGTCAGGCAGCGGCGGGCTCGGGCATCGCGCCATCGGCGGTCGGTTTTGTGCTCGGCATTACAAAGGCCTACACGACGCGCGTTGGCAGCGGGCCATTCCCCACCGAGCTCACAAATGCAACCGGCCAGCTGCTCGGCGACCGCGGCCGCGAGTTCGGCACTGTGACCGGCCGGCGGCGGCGTTGCGGCTGGTTCGACGCGGTGATGGTGCGACAGGCGATCAGAATGGGCGGGATCGACGGCATCGCGCTCACCAAGCTCGACGTGCTCGACGGGTTCGACGAGATCAAGGTTTGCACGTCCTATCGCCGCGGCGGCAAAAGCTATGATTATCTGCCGGCAGGCGTGACCGCGCAGGCAGAAATCGAGCCGGTTTACGAAACCTTCGCCGGGTGGCGCGAAAGCACGCGCGGCGCCCGCTCCTGGGCGGATCTACCGGCCAATGCGATCAAATACATCCGCCGCGTCGAGGAGCTGATCAGCGCGCCCGTAACGATGCTGTCGACCAGTCCGGAGCGCGAGGACACGATCCTTGTCCGCGATCCCTTCGCTGATTGACGATGCCTAGCGATGAATTGACAAATACTCAATTAGAGCATAAGTGACCGATTGACACATCAGCGGTCGGGCCCAATGTCCGAATTCTTCTCGCCCTACAGCCACCAGTTCGTCCGGCTCGCGATCTGCGTTCCGCAGGTGGCAGTGGCCGATCCGGCAAAGAACGGCGATCAGGTTGCCGACCTTTACACACAAGGCGACCGCGACGGTGTCGCGGTGATGCTGTTCCCGGAACTATGCCTGTCGGCTTATGCGATCGACGATCTGTTGTTTCAAGACGCGCTGCTCGACGCGGTCGTCGTGCAAATAGAACGGCTGGCTGAGCTGAGCCGCGATAAGCTGCCCGTGCTGGCGGTCGGCGCGCCGCTGCGCTGGCAAGGACGGCTCTACAATTGCTCGATCATCGTCCATCGCGGCCGCGTGCTTGGCGTGGTGCCAAAGATTTACCTGCCCAATTATCGTGAATTCTACGAGCGGCGGCATTTCACCTCGGGCGAGGGGATGCGCGGCGCGACGATGACGCTGGCCGGGCAGGAGGCGCCGTTTGGGATCGACCTGCTGTTCGCAGCCAAGGGGCAGGCCAGTTTCACGTTTCATGTCGAGATTTGCGAGGACCTTTGGGTGCCGCAGCCGCCGAGCGCAGCGGGTGCGGCGGCGGGCGCCGAAATTCTTCTCAACCTTTCGGCCAGCAATATAACGATCGGCAAGGCGCAAATGCGGCGGCTGCTTTGCGCGTCGCAATCGGCCCGTTGCATCGCGGCTTATGCCTACTCGGCGGCCGGTACCGGCGAATCGACGACCGATCTCGCCTGGGATGGTCAGGCGGGGATTTTCGAAATGGGCGACGGTCTCGCCGAGACCGAGCGGTTCAGCGCGCAGCCCGAGACCGCGATGGCCGACGTGGATGTCGGGCGCATTCGCCAGGAGCGGATGCGCACCAACAGCTTTGGCGATAACGCGCGGCAAATCCTCGCGCAAACGCCGCCGTTTCGCCGTGTCGAATTCACCTTTGATCCGCCCGTAGGCCGGCTTGATTTGCGCCGGCGGATCGAGCGCTTCCCATTCGTGCCCTCCGACCCAGCGATGCTGCGCGAGAATTGCTATGAGGCCTACAACATTCAAGTTCAGGGTTTGGCGCAGCGGCTGTCGGCGACGGGGTTGAAAAAGCTGGTGATCGGCGTTTCGGGCGGGCTCGACTCGACCCAGGCGCTGATTGTCGCCGCGCGCACGATGGATCTGCTCGGCCTGCCGCGAAAGAACGTGCTGGCCTACACGCTTCCTGGCTTTGCGACGAGCGAGGGAACCAAGGCGAATGCCTGGCGATTGATGAAGGCGCTGGGTGTCACCGGCGAGGAAATCGACATTCGCCCCGCGGCGAACCAGATGTTCGGCGATATCGGCCATGCTGCCGGGCGCGGAGAAAAGCATTACGACGTGACATTCGAAAACGTGCAGGCAGGGCTGCGAACCGACTATCTGTTCCGGCTCGCCAACCACAACGCGGCGTTGGTGGTCGGCACCGGCGACCTGTCCGAGTTGGCGCTCGGCTGGTGCACCTATGGCGTCGGCGATCACATGTCGCATTACAATCCCAACGCCTCGGTGTCGAAGACGCTGATTCAGCACTTGATCCGCTTTGTCGCGCATAGCGGCGACGTCGATGCCGAGACCGCGCAAATCCTCGAAGACATCCTCGCTACAGAGATTTCGCCCGAGTTGGTGCCGGCCGATGAAAGCGGCGCGATCCAGTCGACGGAAAGCTTTGTTGGGCCCTACGCACTCCAGGATTTCACGCTGTTTTACGTAACGCGCTTCGGGTTTGTGCCGTCGAAGATCGCCTATCTCGCGTGGAACGCCTGGCACGACGCGAGCCGCGGCGGTTGGCCGGCCAATACGCCCGACAAGGCCGTGCGCACCTTTGATCTTGCCACCATCAAGCATTGGATGCGGGTGTTCCTGACGCGGTTCTTCGAACAGAGCCAGTTCAAGCGCTCGGCGTTGCCAAACGGGCCAAAAATCTCGTCGGGAGGTTCGCTCTCGCCGCGCGGCGATTGGCGGGCGCCATCGGACTCTCACGCCGCCGCGTGGCTTGCCGAGTTGGAACGGGGTGTTCCCGACGCCTGAAATCCTCGCGCACCTGAACTGGCTGGCCGAAGAGATGGCGCGCTGGGGACTGACGCTGCCCGTCGCGCTGGTGTTGGCGGTCGCCCTGCTGGAAGCAGTCTTCTTGCCGCGCCGTTTGTGGCTGAAAGGGCTGGCCGTGCTTGCCGTCGTCGCAAGCGGGGCGGGGGCCCGTGCGCTCCTGGAGCGCGATCAGCATCTCAGGTTCGCCCAGGCTGACGATGCCCGCGCTGCCGAGGTCTCGGCGCTGAAAGGACTATGGGCGCAATGGGATGATGTGTCCCGCGCGCTGCCGCCGGCAAAAAAGGAGCTGGCGGGAAAGTTCGACAGCGTCGAAGACGCGCTCGCCTCACTAAGCCTCAAGGTCGCAAGTGTCGGCGACCAAATAGCCGCGCTTAAGGCTGGCGTCGTCGGGCGTTCGATCGATTCGGCGACCGCGGTGAAACTCGCCGATTATCTGCGCCAGCATGGCAGCTACCGCGTCGTCGTCTCTTGTGTGCCGAACGATATCGAGGCTTACGCTTACGCCACCCAATTGGTCGGCGCGCTGAAGGCGGGCGGATGGGACGCGCTGGGGCCGGAGACCACCTCCAGCCGCGTGGAGGGAGCGGCGATGGGGGTCACCGTCTTGATGCGCGACCCGACGGCGCCCGATCCGGCAAAAATCCTGCTCGATGCCTTTAACCAATTGAACATTCCGCACCAACCGGGCATTTCGGCCGACGAGACCGTTCCCGATACCGCGACGGTCGAGCTGTTTGTCGCGAAGAAGCCTTGAGGAGGTTCCATTATGCCGGCAGGCCGCGTTCATTTGAGTGTCGACGAGGCGCGCAGCATCGGCGAGCGCGCGATGCGCGGGATCGGCTATGAGCCTGAAGAAGCGCGCATCCTGACGGATCACGTGCTCGACGCGGCTTTGTGCGGCTACGAGTATTCGGGGTTGGCGAAGCTGCTCAATGTGCCCGAGCACCGCCGGTTCAAGCTGCCGCGCCAGCCTTTGCGGCTGATGCATGAGACCGAGGTCTCGGCGCTCTATGACGGCGGCAACAATAACGGGATGATTGCGCTCTATCGCGTCGCCAAAGCGACGATCGAGAAGGCCAAGGCGCACGGCATCGCGGTGGTCGGTGTCACCAATACCTGGATGAGCGGCCGCAACGCACACTTCGTCGAGATGATCGCGAACGAAGGTTATGTCGCGATCCATACGGCGAGCAGCGGTGGTGCGGTCGCGCCGCTGGGCGGGATCAAGCCGATCCTCGGCACCAACCCGATCGCCTTCGCGATTCCGACCGAGGAAGGGCCGCTGATCCTCGATATGGGCACGTCCGCCTTTATGGCGACCGAGTTGCAGCTGCGCGTGCGACGCAAGGAGCCGCTGCCGGAGGGCGTGGCGATCGACCGCGACGGACGGCCGACAACCGACCCGGCGGAGGCAGTCGCCGGCGCGCTCCTGCCCTTCGCCGGCTACAAGGGGTTCGGGCTGGGACTGATCGTCCAGGCGCTCGGGGTGCTGGGCGGCGCGGGCATGATCGCGGGCGCCAATGACGGTTATCTCTTTATCGCGTTCCGGCCGGACCTGCTGATCCCGCTCGAACAATGCAAGCGTGAGGTCAGCGCGCTTATCGCTCGGGTCAAGGCGATACCGCGCGCGCCCGGCGTCACGGAAATCCGCATTCCCGGCGAGAATTCAGCGCGCAGCCGCGAGCGGCTGTCACGCGAGGGCCTCGATCTCGACCAACTGGTTTATGACGAATTGCACCGCCTTGCCGGCAACCGCGAATAGCGGCTGAGCGGTGCTAGCGGATGATTCCGAGGCCGAGAATACCAATGATGATCAGATAGATCGCAATCACATAGTTGAGGATGCGTGGGATCAGCAAAATCAGAATGCCAGCCAGCAAGGCGACGAGCGGCTGAAGGTGAGTTACTCCGATAACCATGACCAACTCCTTCCGCCGGCTAAACGAGATTCACGATTTGCGTCGTCCGGAACCAACGTTCCGGGTTTGGTACTGTTCCCTTGAAAAGGCCACCGGCGGCGCATTTTGCATGCGCCGCCGGCACCGATGTGGGGCAGCTTAGGGAGCCGGGGTCAGCGTGATCGACGCAACACCGGCGGCGACGTTCAGTCCGGTATTTCCTTCGATGCTAAGCGGCTGTAGCGCGATCGTGTTGTTCGAGCCGCCGACCAGCGCGTTCGCGCCGAGGCCGACGCCGACCGTCGCGCTTGCGGTAGCGCCGGCGTAAGCGCCCGCCAAAGCGCCGGGGTGCATCGCGGCGACCGGAGCGACCACGGTCCACACGATGATGCCGCCCGAGGTATAGCCGATATCGGCACCGAACTTCGTGATGGCGCCGGTGTAATGCTCGTATTGCCCGCCGACACCGGAATAGGTGCAGTTGAGCGCCTTGGACGATCCGAAGATAAAGCCGAACCCGCTCGCGACGTTGCAGGTGAGGGTGCCGACCTTCACCGCACTCTGGGCGGAAGCCGGTGCGGCGAGTGCCGCAATTCCGACGGCCGCAGCAAAAACGGTGGCACTCAGGCGCATCATTGTCGACATCTCGCTGCTCTCCTTATTGCGGGGTCCGGCGGCGTCTTGTGGTGGCAGTGCCGCCGGAACGGCGGGAACTTAGCCGACGCGCGATAACCGTCAAGGGCGCACACCGGTCAGCTTTTTTGCCGTCAGCGCTAATACGCTCGATCGGGCAAAACCGATCCTGCGTCGAATGCGCACGTCGCGCGCGTTGAGGGTCAGAGATGCGCGACGCAATGACGAGCGATGCGTTTTCCTTCAATGCATTTTTTTCATGCCTCTATGTCTTGACCTCAAAAATTCTGTGTTGTGACAGCTCAATATCATTCACTAAGCTCAAACCGTTGTAACCGGTATTGAGCTCGTCGCGCCTTCGCTTCGGGGTCTGCAATCCGGCCCGAACAGTGGAGGCAAACAAATGGCGAACGTTGCGGTAAATGGTGAGATTCCCTGGTACAAGGAGCCCACGAAGGACCAGTGGCTGGCTTGGATAGCCGCCTGGCTTGGTTGGACACTCGACGCGTTCGATTTCACGATTTTCCTGTTGATCATGGTGCCGATCGCCAAGGAATTTGGCGTGCCGCTAGTGAGCGTGCTCGCGGTGTTTACGGTGACGTTGTGGCTCCGGCTTATCGGTGCCACGGCCTCGGGCTGGCTCGCCGATCGGGTAGGGCGCAAGACGCCGCTGATGATCTCGATCCTCGGTTACTCGCTGTGCAACTTTGTCGCCGGGTTCTCACCAACATTCATGTTTCTCTTCGTCTGTCGCGCGGTGCTCGGCATCTTTATGGGCGCTGAATGGCCGGCCGGCGCGGCGCTGGCCATGGAATCGTGGCCGGCGCGCTCGCGCGGCTTTATGAGCGGCGCGCTGCAAGGTTCGTGGGCGCTGGGCTTCCTGCTGTCGAGCGCGATTTACGGCTTGCTGTTCAATTCCTGGGGATGGCGCGGGATGCTGTGGGTCGGCATCGTGCCGGCGCTCGCCGTTGTCTATGTGCGGAAGTTCGTCAAGGAGCCCGAGGTCTGGAAGGAAAATCGGGCGGTTCAGCGCGCCAAGAGCCAGGAATTTCGTGCGCCGCTGTTCGAGATTTTCCGGTTGCGCATGCTGCCGAACACGCTGACCGCGTGCTTGTGGATGGCCAGTGGGTTTGTGACCTACTACACGGTGTTCGGCCTGTTCGCGACGCATCTGCAAAAGGATCTCCATTTTGGTCCCGAGGCGGTGGCGTTGCCGATCGCGCTAGCCAACATCACCACCTTCCTCGCGAGCTGCTTTTTTGGCGCCGTGTCCGATAAGCTCGGCCGCCGCTGGGCGATGATCATCCCGGCGGTGATCGGCGTATTCATCACGCCGTTTTATCTCGGGTTCTTCACGACGAGTTATCCGATCCTGGTGACGGCGTTCACGATCCAGGGCTTTTTTGTCGGCGCGATCTACGGCCAGAACCCGGCCTACCTGAACGAGCGTTTCCCCACCGAGGTACGCGCGACGGCGGCGGGTTTCTGCTACCACCAAGGCGCGATATGGGGCGGGTTGTGCGGCCCGATCCTCGGTGCCTGGGCGGTAAGCGCGGGCGGCTTCGCCGTGCCGATGCTGCTCACCACGCTGGGCGCGCTGACGGTTTTTGTCATCGCCCTGCTGATGGGTCCCGAGACCAAGGGCAAGGTTCTGATGTCGGAGCTGGAACTCGCCGGCGCCGGCAACGATTGACGATAACCCAGTGTCGCGAGGGGCCACTACTCGCGGGTAGTGGCCCCTTTAGTTTCGAGCGATAAAGCTGCGGCCGATCAGCTGCCGGTGCAGCTGATTGGTGCCTTCCCAAATCTGGGTGATCTTCGCGTCGCGCAGAAGGCGTTCGACCCGGTTGTCCTTGATATAGCCGTAGCCGCCATAAAGCTGCACTGCTTCGGTGGCCGCCCGCATCGCCAAGTCCGAGGCGCGCATTTTCAGCATCGAGGCCTCGGGGCCGATATCGCTGATGCCAGCATCGATCAGCCCGGCGACATGCCACAGCCACGCCTCGCACATCGCGAGGTCGGTCGCGAGATCGGCGAGCATAAACTGGACGCCCTGGAACTCGACGATGCGCCGGCCGGATTGCCGCCGCTCGTTGATATAGGCGACGGCATCCTCGAACGCGGCCCGGCCAATGCCAAGCGCGTGCGCGGCGACGCTCGGCCGCGACTTGTTGAGCGCCGCGAGCAACAGCGGCAAACCCTGGCCTGGCTCCCCTAGGACATTGTTTCGCGAGACGCGGCAGTTGTCGAAAGCGAGGGCGGCGGTCGATGACGCGCGGTGACCAAGCTTGTCCTCCTTGCGCAGGATCGAGAAACCTGGTGTGCCTTTTTCCAGATAAAGCGCCGTGATCGCGCCGCGGCCATTCTTGTCCCCTGGCGGGATGTCGCTCCATTTGCCGAAGAGCAGGATGAGATCGGCGACATCGCCATTGGTGATAAAGGTCTTGCCGCCATCGATCAGGACGGCGTCATTGCCGTCGGGCGTGAAGCGGGTCTTCATGCCCGTGGCGTCGGAGCCGGCCTCCGGCTCGGTAATTGCCAACGCGAGCAGCGCACCCTCGGTGACGCGCGGCAGCAGGCGCTTCTTTTGCTCTTCGGTGCCGAAATCGATCAGCGGCTTTGCGGCGTGGAAATTGGTTGCCCAGATGATGCCGGTCGAGGCGCAGGCGGCGCTGATCTCACGCACGCAGGCGAGATACGCGGCATACGACAGCCCGGCGCCGCCATGGGCTTCCGGCACAAACATCGCGTTCAGGCCGAGCGCGTTGATCGCCTCGACGTTCTTCCAGGGAAACTCGCCGGATCGGTCGTAGGCGGCGGCACGCGGCGCGATCCCGTCGCGCGTCAGCGCCTTGACGCTTTCCAGAAGCTGCCTCTCTTCCGAAGAGAGCGGTGGCAGCTCGTCAAGCCGATCGAAGAGCGGTGTCATGTTTTTCCCTCTCCGCCCCTTGGCGAAAGAGGGAGGGGCCCGGCGCGAAGCGCTGGGAGGGTGAGATGGGCACGCTCTGGCGCTTCTGGAATCCCCCGCCTCACGCTGGCCCTCTCCACCCCCGGGGGTGGAAAGGGAGTTGCCGTAAACGGCCGCGTCTGGGATCGGCAGCCGCCAACATGACAAAACGGAACGATGTTCTGTTTTTGTTTACCAAATTTCGGCGCGGCTGCACTAATCTCTTCGATGCCGCGGGGGGCTTCTTCCCCGCGGTTATCGAGGGAGAGAAGGATGAAAATCCGTCTCTTCCTGTCTCTCAGATGGGGACGGTTCCGCTTCAAGTTCCGTCTTCGCCTGTAGAGGCAGGGCGCCGGGGAAGGTGAGAGCTTCCCTGGTTGCCCCTCGAAGATAAGCGGTTGCGCGTCGCGGAACAAGGACGCGACGCTACCCATCGCGAAACACCGGTTTGCGTTTTTCGATAAAGGCGGTCATGCCTTCGCTCGCGTCTTCGGTCTGGAAGGCCAGGGTGTTGAGGTCGGCTTCGCGCTTCAGGCCCTCGTCGAGCGTACCGTCGAGCGCGCCCATCACCGCGTCGCGCGCGAGAACGAGGGCAGGAAGCCCGAAACAGGTCATTTCGCGGGCGAAAGCCTTGCCGGCTTCGATGAGGTCGCCGTCGACGAGGCGATGCACGAGGCCGATCCGCTCGGCCTCGTCGGCATAGATAGTGCGGCCGGTCATGATGATGTCGAGCGCCCGCGCCTCGCCGATCAAGCGCGGCAGGCGCTGCGTGCCGCCATAGCCAGGAATGAGCCCCAATTTGATCTCGGGCAGGCCAAGCCGCGCGGTCTTCACCGCGAGGCGGAAATTACAGGCCAGCGCCAGTTCCAGCCCGCCGCCGAAAGCATAGCCGTTGATCAGCGCGAGCGACGGCATCGGCAGCGTACCAAAGCGTGAGATGATGCGCTGGCCGTTTGCCGTGTGACTGCGCTCCTGGATGAGCGGCCGACCGATCAGTTCCTTGATGTCGGCGCCCGCGCAAAACGCGCGGTCGCCAGCGCCTGTCACCAAAAGCGCGCGCGCATCGGCGGCTGCGACCTCGTCCAGCGCCGCGTCAAGCTCGTGCAGCGTCGCGAAGGACAGCGCATTCAGCGCCTCCGGCCGGTCGAGGGTCAGCAGCGCAAATTCTTCACTTCGGGTCAGACGAACGGCCATCGCGATTGCCTCTGATGGTGACCAATGGTTGAGATGCCGCGGTTCGGCAGCAAGGACTCGACAATTTTACCAAGGAAATCAGGGTATTGTCTCGGAATTGACAGCGAAATAACAGCGCGGCAACAGCGAGATAACAGCGGCATTATCAGCGGCGATCAGCGAGATTTTGTCGCGTACCGGTTGAACTCCGCGCGTACAGCGAGTTTCCGGTCTGCATTGCGCGCCAGAACATATTAGCAACAAAAAGCAGCTTTTCAAGTCGGCACCGCAGATTTTCAGCCTCCTGTCCAGCGCACCGGGGTCGGCGCGATGCGGCCCGATTTCGCCCACTCGACCAGTTCGCGCTTAAGGATTTTGCCGCTGGCGGTGAGCGGATAGACCTCCAGCGCGAGGAAGTATTCCGGCATGTCGTATTTCGACAGGCCCTCGGCGTGGAGATGGGCGAGCATCGCGTCGGCCGCTTCGCCTTCGCCTTCGTGCCAGATTACCGACAGGCAGACCTTTTCGCCGAGCCGCTCGTCGGCGACCGCGAAGGCGGCGCATTTGGCGACCGCCTTGTGGCGCATCGCCAGTTCCTCGATGCGCGCTGGATGGATGTTGTGCCCGCCGCGGATGATGAGGTCCTTCTTGCGTCCGACGATCGCGAGGTTGCCGTCGGCGTCGAAGCGCCCGAGATCGCCCGAGAGAAACCAGCCGTCGCGGTTGAAGGAATCCTCGGTCGCGCGCTGGTTGTCGAAATAGCCGAGCATCAGGCACGCGCCGCGCCCGCCGATCTCGCCCACTTCGCCGGGCGGCACTTCGATATCGGGGTTCTCCTGGTCCCACAGCCTGATTTCATAGGCGGCGCAGGACTTGCCGCAGGTCGCGACGATGGTTTCGGGGCTGTCGCTCGGCAGCGTGTATTGATGCGAGCTGTTCTCGCTCATGCCGTAGACGTTCTGCGGGGTGACGCCGCGGTCGAGAAACGCCTGGGCGACCTCGCGCGGGATCACCGCGCCGGCCATGTAGAACGTCTTGACCTTGCCCAGCCGGTCGAGATTGCGGCGACGCATCTCGGCGAGGATGTCCATCCCGTGGGTCGGCACGCCCATCACGTAGGTGGCGCCGGTCTCGACGATCCAGTCGAGCGAGGTCATGCCTTTGGGGGGCGAATTGACCACCAGCTCCATCCCGGCATGCATCGCCTGGGCGATCGCCACGGTGGCGATGTGATGCGACAGCGGGCTGAGCGACAAGAGGACGGTCGAGCTATCGTGATGCCAATCCGCGACCATCGCGCGGGCGTTGGCGAAGAGCGTGTTCGCCGAGTGCATCACGCCCTTCGGCGTGCCGGTCGTGCCCGAGGTGAACGCGAGATAGACAATGCTGTCCGGGTCGCTGGCCGGCGGCGGTGCGGGTGCTTCAACAGGAAATGGCGCTGCCGGTCCGCCGTCGAGCGAATACAGCTTGCGCAGAAAGGGCAGGGTGCTCACCCCGGCGAAGATGTCCGCCCGGTTCGCATCGGCGCCGTAGCCGGGTTGCGCGAACAGCGCCGCCGCGTTGGTGCGCTCCAGCAAGCCGACGATCTCGGCGACCGTGTAGTTCTGGTGCAGCGATGGGTTGCAGACATAGCCCTGCCGTGAGCAGGCGAGAAACACGATCACTGCCTCGACCCGGTTGGGCAGCCATACTGCGACGCGCTCGCCGCGTTTGAGCCCGGCGGCATCGAGATCGGCGGCGACCGCATCGACCGCCCGCAGCAGCTCGGCCCAGCAGAGGCGCTTGGTTGCGTCGCGCAGGGCAGGGGCTTGCGGCCGCTCGGCGGCGTGCCGCGCCAGCAACGTGTAGAACGTGTCGTCACGCCATAGGCCCCGCGCGTAATAGCGCCGCGCGGCGGCCGGGTCGTGGAGGGTGAGTAGGGTATTGGTCATCGCAAACGCACTCGTCTACGCAAACTCTTGCCTTGAGATGTCGAGACCTGGGAAGGTCACGTGAACAAATCGACGGAGGCGCGCGATGTTACAGGATTTGATGCCCTACGCGGAACGGATCGCGGAAAAACTGAAGGCGCGCAAGGAGACGGTTAGCGTTGGCGAGTCGTCGACCGCTGGTCTCGTCTCGGCGGCGCTGCTCGCGGTGCCGGGCGCTTCGGCCTATTTCGTCGGCGGCGCCGTGGTCTACACCCGCGTCTCGCGCACCGAGTTGCTGCGCGTCACCGAGGAAGAATTCGCCGCGATGAAGGACATCACGCCGTCCACCGAGCCCTACGCGCTGCTCTTCGCGCGGAAGATCAAGGAACGGCTCGGCACGAATTGGGCGGTCGGCGAGACCGGCACCGCGGGGCCGACCGGCAGCCGTTATGGCCACGCGGCGGGGCATTCCTGCGTCGCGGTGATCGGACCCAACGGCGAGCGCGCCGCGACGATCGAAACCGCCAACGGCGACCGCATGAACAACATGCGGACCTTTTCGATCTCGGCCCTCGAGTTGCTCGAAAAAGCTCTCGGCTAAGCCGACGCATCGACGCGTAGTGGCCCCGCTGGGGCTGGCCGACTGGTATCTCGTCGCCGCCGCGTTGCCCGTCGGCAGCTTTGTCGGCGTGGTGATCGACCGGCTGCCGGCCGAGGACAACGTCTTTACCGGACGCTCGCGGTGCGAGCATTGCGGGCATGCGCTGTCGGCTGTCGACCTTGTGCCGCTCGCGAGCTGGTTGGCGACGCTGGGGCGGTGCCGCTATTGCCGCGCATGGCTGGGTTGGTTTTATCCCGGCGTCGAGGTCACGGCCCTGGTGATAGCGCTGTTGTCCCTAGCGGTGGACCGTGGCGCCGAGGCCTGGGTCGATGCCGCGCTCGGGTGGTGGCTGCTGGCACTGGCCTGGATCGATTGGCGCGATCTAATTCTGCCTGATGCGCTGACGCTGCCGCTCATTCTGTTTGGGCTGGCTGTCGGCGGCGCCTTGCAGCCTGAGGGGCTGGCCGATCTCGTGGGCGGCGTCGTTTGCGGTTATCTCGTCCTTTGGGCAATCGGCTGGGCCTACCGGCGGTTGCGCGGCCGCGAGGGCCTGGGGATGGGCGATGCCAAGCTGCTTGCCGCCGCGGGTGCCTGGGTCGGCGCCAGCGGGTTGCCGAGCGTTCTTTTCGGTGCAGCATTCGTGACGCTGCTGGCGGCCGGCGGCATGATGCTGGCCGGGCACCGCGTCGATCGCCACACGGCGCTGCCCTTTGGGCCGTTCCTCGCACTGGCCATGTGGCTGGTGTGGCTTTTTGGCCCGATCACGTATTAGCGTTGGCGGAGGTTGATTTCCCGGCGCGCTGCGGCTAGATCACTCGCCCGCCCTCTATGTCCCCATCGTCTAGAGGCCTAGGACACCGCCCTTTCACGGCGGTAACAGGGGTTCGAATCCCCTTGGGGACACGAATAAAATCAATGACTTAGACGAGAAGGCCAATTCGCTTCTTTTGCTTTTCTGTTGCTGAGCGGTGGAAAGGCGTGGAGAAAAGTGGACAATCGAAAAACAAAAGCCCCGCCGGATGATGGCGGGGCGGGGCTGTTTCCCGGTCGACGCTCACGATGACGAGCCTGATGTGGCGCTCCTGTTTCGTCAGCAATTTCGCCGCGAGATACGCGACGGCACTTACGTGATGCACATCGCTAATTCCGGCGAGATGGCGCTCGAACAACTGAGCAGGGGGATAGAGCCAACCCTGATCGTGATCCTCTCGGACATTAACATGCCGGGGATGGACGGGCTGCGACTGCTCGAAGAGATTAAGCGGCGGTTTCCCCATCTTACCGTGATGATGGTAACCGCCTACGGGGATGACGAACGCCGGGAACGGGAAGCACCCTGGCGGCTACCGAGTTCATCGCCAAGCCGGTCGATTTCGACTACCTCAAAGCACAATTGCGACAGCTATCGAGCGCCGCAGGCTGGTAAGCCGGTACGATTAATGAGCCGCTGCGAAGCTACCCAAGGCACTTGGGCACGGGTCTCCTTCGGGGCAATTTGACCCGTTCCTGCCGCCTTGGCTGATCGTCGGCTATGTGATCCGACAGGAGACACAGCCGGAACGTCCGGGATCGACGGCCGCCCTAATGTTTTGCCGCGTGGCGACGCGGCTCGTGAAGCCGGCCTTTCCGAACACCAACGCAAAACGGTGCTTCGCGTGGCTCGTGTGCCGCAAGATGAATTTCGACGAAGCGATAGAAAGCGACGAGCCGCCGACAGCCGCAGTGCCGCGATGCCGCCCGATGAGGCCGACGAATTGCTCGACTCGGCGTTGCGACCACCACCATAATGCTGAGGCTCATGGCTCCCCCAAGATAATAGAAGCGCTACTAGCGCGGCAGGCGGATGGTGAACTCGGTGAACGCCCCCGGCTCGCTGTCGACGGTAATCGTCCCGGCGTGCTGCTGGGTGACGATGTCATAGCAGATCGAGAGGCCGAGCCCGGTTCCCTCGCCGGTCGGCTTGGTTGTGAAGAACGGCTGAAACAGCTTGTCCTTGATCTCGGACGGGATGCCGGTGCCGTTGTCGCGCACGCGTACCTCGACCGCACCTCCCTGATCGCATGTGTGAACGGCGAGGACTGGCCGGAATGATCCATCGCGGTTATCCTGCGCTCGCTTGTTGGCGGCGTAAAACCCGTTGCCAAACACGTTGAGGAGCACCCTTGTGATCTCCTGCGGAGCCACTTCAATCGGCTTCAGACCCCGTGCGTAGTCGCGCTCCAGCGTGACGTTGAAGCCCGAATCTTGCGCGCGGATGCCGTGATAGGCGAGGTTCAACGCCTCATCGACTAGCCCATTGAGGTCGACCTCACGGCGTTCTCCTGAGACCCCGCGCGAGTGCTCCAGCATCGACTTGACGATATTGTCAGCACGCTTGCCGTGCTCGGCTATCTTCTCCAGGTTCCTTGAGATCATCACCAGCGTCTCGTCGATCCCTGCACGCTTGGCATCATCGAGCATGGCCAGCGCGGGCTCGGCCTCTTCCTTCAACTCTTCGATCAACTCGTTCGACAGGCTGGCGAAGTTATTAACGAAGTTCAGCGGGTTCTTGATCTCGTGGGCAATCCCGGCGGTCAATTGACCTAACGAGGCCATCTTCTCGGCCTGGATCAGATTGGCCTGGGCGGCTTTTAGGTCGCGGTAAGCAGCCTCGGCCGCGTCCCGCGCCGCCCGTATCTCCTCCGCGCTGCGCTTTCGTTCGGTGATGTCACTGTAAATCACCACAAATCCGCCGCCCGGCATCGGATTGAAACGCACGTTGATCACGGTGCCGTCCGGCCGGGTGCGCTCGTAGCTGGTGTACTGACCAATCGCGCGCCGCAGCCGAGCCAACTCCGCTTCGGGATCGACGTCGCCGAACTCCCCACGCCCAATCAGGTAGCGGACGTATTCGGCATACGTATGTCTCTCCTCCATATAGTCGTCAGATAAATCCAGCATCTCTTGAAAATGCCGGTTCCACGCCGTCAGTTGCAGCGACTGGTCGAACATCGCCACGCCATCGGCCATGTTGTCGAAGGTTGCCCGCAGCTCGGCCTGACGCTGCTGGATTTCGCCGAGAAGCCGCGCGTTCTCGATCGCGATCACGGCTTGGTCGGCAAAGGTGCGGACCAGATCAATTTGGCGCTCTGTAAATGCGTGGATGCGCTGGCGCGCTAGAGCGATCACCCCGATTGGCTCGCCCTCGCGCATCAAGGGAACACCGAGCATGGTTCGCGCCCGCCCCAGTTCTGCGGTTTCCCGTAAGGCGTAATCCGGGTCGGCGGTGATGTCGACGACATGGACGGTCTGACGTTCGAGAGCAGCCCGTGCCGTGACGGTTTCCCGACCCGGAAAGATCGTAACGGTCCGAACGAAAGCTTCGTAGGCAGGGGGAAACCCGGCATTAGCCGCCAACCGGTAAGCCTCTCCCTCGCGGCGGAAGATGAACCCCATCTCAGCATCGCAGAGCCGGGCCGCTGTTTCCACTAGGGTATCCAACACCGGCTGCAAATCGAAGGTTGAGCGGCTAATTACCTGCAGAACGTCGCTCGTTGCGGTTTGGTATTCGAGCGCCTCCGTGAGGTCGCCGGTGCGCTGACGCAGGTCGTTGAATAGGCGCGCATTCTCGATCGCAATTACCGCCTGGTCGGCAAACATGCTGACTAATTCGATCTGTGCCGCCGTGAAGGGCCGCACCTCGCGTCGGGCGCAGCCAATGACGCCGATCGGCGTTCCATCGCGAATGATCGGTACGCCGAGGAAGGTGCGATAACCCGCCACTGACTGTAGCACGTGGCGGGTGCGTGGATCGTAATTCCAGTCTGCCAGCACGTCCTCGACCATCACTGGCCGTCGCTCAACAAAAGCGCGGCCCATGACGAAACCGTTGTCAGGTGGGCGCGGGAACAGGCTCCGAAAGGCTTCCGCTTCTTGGTGGGACAAATTGTTGAGCGCGAGGACCTGAAATTGCCCATCGTCGAGCCGCACCACGCCGCTGAACTCCGCCTCGCATAACTTTGCAGCGCGCTCGACGATCGCCTCGAACACGGGCTGGATATCGGTCGCCGAGCTAGAGATGACTCGAAGCACTTCAGCCGTCGCGGTCTGTTGCTCCAGCGCCTCGCGCGTTTCGGTGATGAGGCGCGCGTTCTCCATCGCAATAACGGCCTGGTCGGCAAAAGTGCGCACCAGTTCGATTTGCCGCTCGGTGAATGGCTCGACCCGTTTCCTCGCCAGCACGATGACGCCGATCACCTCGTCTCCCCGCAGTAGCGGTACGCCCAATGACGTGCGCTGCCCGGCCAATTCGATCGATTGGTTGTGTGTGTATTGAGGATCGGCTGCGCAGTCGGGGATGTGAATGATCTCCTTGTCGAGCGCTACCCGCCCAGTTGTCGAGCCACGGCTAATCGGCAGCGGGTGCGTTTCGAGGTATTTTTTGTACTCCTCGGAAAACCCCACCGCAGCGCCCGAGCGGAAGGTCTCGTTCTCGCGGCGGAGCAAAAACGCCATTTCGGTTGCGCACAGACGCGCGGCCGTTTCGACCAGGGCTTGCAGCACCGGCTGCAGGTCAAAGGTCGAGCGGCTGATGACCTTCAGCACATCACTCGTCGCGGTCTGGTATTCGAGCGACTCGGTCAGTTCGGCGGTACGATCCGCGACGGTTTGCTCTAGCCGCTCCGCGGCCTCAGCACGCTCGGCGAGCAACTCGTCGCGCTCGATGGCGTTCTGTCGGAACACCTTCACGGCGCGCCCCATCGCGGCGATCTCGTCGGCGCCGGCCGCCGCGACGGTCACGTCGCGTTCGCCAGCGGCGATCGCGAGCATCGCGCTGCTCAAACGGTTAAGGCGGGCGACGATGTTGCGCCCGACATAACGCCATACGATCAGCAGCGAGGTGAACAGGCTCAGCACGACTAGCGCTGTGATTGCTTCGGTGCTCACCCGTTGAACGTGAAGCGCCGAACCGGTCGCCGCCCGTACTTCCCGCCTCGTTGCTTCGACGAGTTCTTCGGCCGCGGCGGTCAGCTGGTCCGACAACGCCGAATTTTCGCCGAGCAGCTGGTTAGCGTCGGCGATGATACCCAGCTCGCGCTGACGCAACGACGGGATCGCATCGGGTCCATCTATGAGCGTTTTGAACTTGTCGACCTCGGCGAGAAACAGTGGGCGCAACTTGGGATCGAGGCCTTGTGCGCCCTTTTCCAATTCAGCGACCTTCCGGCGCAGCTGAAACGCGAGGATCAACAGGCGCTGCTTGTCCTCGGTGACCGAAGCCTGCGCCAGACCGTCGGCGATGTCCGAGGTTTGCTGCTGGACCTGCCGTACGTCGCGTTCCGCCAGCAGTCCGGAGATCAGCGGCCGGATGGTTTGCAACGTTGCTTCGGTGCCGCTGGCGCTCGTGTCCGTTAGCGCGACCAACCGGGTTATCTGGCTGTCATAAACCAAGAGAGTTGGTGATAGCAGCCGCTGCGTCTCATCGTTGGTATCGAAGACGCCGCGCATCAGATCCTTGACGAGGCCGATCAGCTGAAGACGTAGCCGAACATCGCCGTCAAGCGCCGTCAGATTAGCGTCGAGCTGCACCGCGTATTCCTCGATCGGCGCTAGCCTGTCCCCCGTTATTCCGGCGTCGTGCAGCTGGGTTAATAGCGACTTCAGCTTTGCCGACTTCGCCGACAACCCGGCAAAAACGCGGTCGCGGGCCTGCTCCGTGGTGACTGCGGATAGGTTGGCCGAGGAGTTGACGATGCGCTCGACCGAGCGCGATACCTCGACCGCCGCCAGGATCGGATCGACGCGCCGGTCGATCAGGGTCAGGGAGCGGCCGACCTGGTAGAAGGCGTAAATCGCGGAGCCAGCGACTAGCGCGGAGAACACGCTGATCACGAAGAACGCCAACAGCAGCCGCGCGCCCAGCCCGCGGGCGCTTGTGGTCAAGCTCGGCACTGGAAAGTTCCCTCGCATTCAGGGACCGGTCGCTCTGTCGCGGATAGAGCCTTAGACTCTGGTGCGCGCGCCTGATAACCAGCCGTCGCAGCGCGGATGCATGAGCGGGGAGGCCGCGGCAATCTACGCCAGCGCCAGTCGGCGGGTGTCGCGATAGCCGGTTTCCGACAATTCGCCCCAATCCATGATGCCGGCGAGGAAGGCGGTGTAGCTGTCGGTGACCTTGCGGGTCAGCGGGTCCTTGGCGGCGGTATCGGCGATGACCGCCTTGCTGATCCGTCCGAACTCCTTGATCAGCGTGTCGTTGAAGCGCACCAGCTTGATCCGCGGATCGGCCCGCAACACCTTGAGAGCCTTAACGTTCTCGGCGTTGAATTCGGCGAGAGAGCGGGTGAACTCGGCCTGCGCGGCGGTTTCGATGATGGCCCGGTCCGCGGAGGTCAGCCCATCCCACAACTTCTTGTTGATGCCCAGGGTCGCGCTCGTGGCGGGCTCGTGAAAGCCGGGGTAATAATAATAGTCGGCAACCTTATCGAGACCGAGGGCGATGTCGGTCCACGGCCCAACCCATTCACTCGCATCGATCGCTCCCGACTTGAGTGCGCTGATAATGTCGGCTGCGGGGATGGTTACGACGGTAGCGCCCATGCGCCGGAGCACCTCAGCCCCGAGCCCTGGCATGCGGTAGCGCAGACCCTTAAAGTCGGCGGAGGTGTTGATCTCCTTGACGAACCACCCGCCCATCTGAACGCCGGTGTTCATGGCGGCCAGCGACTTTATGTTGAAGGGCGCGACCGCCTCGTCCCACAATTCCTGGCCGCCAGCAAACGCAAGCCACGCGCTCAACTCGTCGGCCGTCATGCCGTACGGTGTCGAGCAGATAATGTCTAAGGCCGGAATTTTGGCGCCGAAGTAGTTGTCGGCGGCGTGATACATATCGGCGACGCCGGCGCCGACGGCATCGAGAGTTTCGAACGCAGGGACGAGTTCTTTGTCCGGATGAACTTTGACCTTGATGCGGCCGTCGGAGAGCGTTGAAATCGAGGCGGCCAATCGAACAGCGCTGGTCCACCACCCGGGCATGTCAGTGGTCCAAGTGGTTACCATCGTCAGCTCTTTGCGGCCTTGAGCGATTGCCGGCGCGGGTGCCGCGCCGGCGGCCGCAGCTGCTGCGGCGAGCAAAAGGAGCTCGCGGCGGCGTCGCCTAATCATCGTATCCGCCCAAACCGAAACCGCCTCACGACAGAACCAGCAGCGTAACGGCCGGACGCGGCGGCGATGGTCCAGAGCATGGCGTTACCGAAAGGATCATGGACCTGATTCCAATTCGCTTCTCCCTCGTTCTCCCAGTGTCTTAATGTCAAAGAACTGTCGAGCCAGCGTTCAGCCGGGTGCCGGCGGTTACGATGCTTAGGCGGGTGCCGCGACGTTGACTGCTTCTTCGAGGTGACGTTGTGGGAGCAAGACTGCCGACCGAGGAGGCTGAAAGTCCTGATGCCGCCTTGATAGAGCCCTGATATTTTCCTTAAATTTCTCGTTGACAGCCTCTGGTGGGGGGTACCCCGTTGGATCAGGTGGTTCACAGGGTGTTGCGGTTCGAGACCTTCGACTTGGATCTCACCCAGTTCTGTGTCCGGATAAACGGTCGAAGCACCAATTTGCGTCCGAAGACGTTCGAAGTGTTGCGGAGCCTCGCCGAACGCTCGGGCAAGCTCGTATCAAAAGACGTGCTTTACCGCGAGGTCTGGCCCGACCTCGCGGTAAGCGACGATTCTCTGTCGCAATGCATCCACGAACTACGCCAACTCCTCGGGGACAGGGAGCATCGGCTCATCCGAACCGTATCGCGGCGCGGATATGTGCTTGATGCGGTGCCCGCTGTGGCGTCGGTCGGCTGCCAAGGTGCCGAGCCCCTGACCGCCCAACGCAGGCAACGGCCGATCACAACGCGAATTGTGCTCGGCATCGCGACCGGTCTTTTCATCCTGCTTCTGATCGGTTTCAGGCAACCTGTTCTGGACCTGCTTGCGGAATGGGCCTCGCCAACGGTCAACTTGATTATTTCCGAGGCCGACAAAGAACGCATTGCGGCACTCGCGACGAAGAAGGAGTCGCCGCTCCCCGGCTTTCAGATTCACGCACCGGCCAACGAGGTCCCTGAAAACTCTCGACGCTTCCTTGGCGTCTGGGTCAGTGATTACGGGTGGCTGACCTCACGTCGCCAGCTGATGCTAATCGTCACCAGCGTCGCCAAGGATGGGACCGCACGCGGCTACTTCGTGAATGGGCCGGCTCAACCGCATAGCCACGTCCCCGGGCCCGCGTTTTCCGCGCCCTTCGCGGGCCACATCTCGGATGGCGTGCTCCGTTACGACGGCAGTACCGGAATGCACGTATTGTCGTTCATGCCGGACGGGCGGATCGAATTCAAATTGGCGTTCGAGAACGGCAATGTAGGGGTGGTTGTTCTGGATCCGGTTTGGACGCCTGGCAAAGACCAAATGCGCAAATCAAGCAGCTAAACCCACCGCATTCGCCAAGAGCGAACCCCGACGGAGTGAGTACTCGTCGATTTCGGTGCAGTCATCCCTGGGGATGGGTACCGGTCATTACGGGTGGTCCGTGGCTGTGTTCGCATCAAGGCTGGCGCTGGGCGAACCACACGATGCGGCTATCGGGCTAGACCCGATTACCTCCGTAACTGTTCTGCTCTCGTAGAGCGTAGGCACCCTGGAATGGTCAGTTTGCGGCGCAAGGCCGTCGGCCCGAGACGCGCGCCGGCAAAGGTCAGCTCATTCCGGAAACAGCGGTCACTCAGCCGAGCAACGGTCCTGTCGCAAGATGCGGTAATTGGGCCTCTGCCGGAATTCTGCTTGCGCCCTCGCATGTTGGGTTTTCTGGATTTAATTCCAGGATTTTGCGTGTGGATGCCCGTTGCGGTTCGCGCCCCGGGAAACCCCCAGATAATCGACCCGCCCCGGTCTAAAGCAAGTTTGCCGGCCACGATCCCCGGGGAGTTCCGCAATCTGCCGGCACTCGGTGTTATTTGGTCGCGACACCGCCGAGTGGTCGCGGCGCGGCGCTGCTTCCCCACCGCGCGAAAGCTGGGCCATCACGTCAATCCGCCGACCATGGGCTCGTCGGGCGCAATGACCGACTGAATCAGACCAAGAAATTTCGCCTTGGGCGCGTCGATTGGTTTTTCGGTTCGAAGTACCTGTTGAAAAAGGTGCAGCGGTCTTCCGGTTTTGATAGCGTAAAACGACGCGATTTCGGAATTAGTCTTAGCAAGACTTGCCGAAATCGCAGCATGAACACTACTTGTCCAGCGATCGCCTTGGTCTAAGGGAGGGACTTCAACCTCATGGATCAAAAAGCGAGCGTCGTGAAGACTCTCTCGACATCCAGCGGCGAGAAGTATTGTGATCGCCGCCGAAGAACGATCGCCCACCACCCGGGCAGAAAGTTGACCTTTGAAACCGCGTAATAGTTTATATATTTTATTTGCTTCAGAAACATTTCGATCGTGCCCCTGGTGGTGGTGTAGGAGCGCGGGGTCGCTCCGGCGGGTCTGGCCGGTTGTGTCAGGCGGCCACGGCAGGTAGCTTGACGAAGGGATCGTCACTCAAACCGGCCATCGTTTCCAGG
>Ga0335085_10001068_pt1 | contig 64133 bp, 59 predicted proteins | sample Lox_Sample_45_FD_206712 | JGI IMG/M metagenome (GOLD analysis project Ga0335085, IMG submission 206712) | Soil microbial communities from Loxahatchee National Wildlife Refuge, Florida, United States - Lox_Sample_4.5 | ecosystem: Environmental > Terrestrial > Soil > Wetlands | place: USA... | reverse complement strand
CGGTACCCGGCGCCAGATCGCCCGCCTGCAGGCTGCTCGCATAGGTGAAATACGTCGACATGTTCACCGCGGGCTTGAAGATGATGCTGCCGGTGGGGCTTGCTCCCTGGTTCGAGTACTCGGACAACCGAGCTGCCTTCGCATTGAAATTGTCGGTATGAAACCAGTCCTGGCTCACGCCGGCACGCAGCAACCAGTACTCGTTGAAGCGCAGCGTGTCATTGAGGTTGATGCCCTGCTGGTAGCTGTTGGATGAGTTGAAGTTGAGCAGTACGTCCGGCGGTCCCTGCGGCGGCTCCGGAAAGAACATCGGCGTTGCGATATTGGCTTTGCCGAGGAACACGCTCGCGGGCGTGGCCGGGGTCGTGACCGAGTAGGAGCGGGCTTCGTAGCCCGCGGTCCCCATGGTCAGGTCGTGGCCGATACCGAAGGTCTGGAAGCTGCCGTTCAGGTAGGCCACATCGCTCGTCATGACGAACCGCGGCGCGAAGCCGTTGGCGAACGAGGACGTGTAGTTGCCGGTGTTGTTGGTGAGATTGTTGACCGGAGTATTGATATCGCGCGAGGCGTCCTGGTGCAACACGCCTGCCAGCAGGTGCCAGTTGGGCGTGAAATCCTGCTTGAGGCGCGCGCTCATGATACGGGTACGCATGGCAACGCCGGCATAGGGCTGTCCGTAGCCGGGACGCTGCGGAGCGGGCGCGGGCGGCAGGACGATCCTCTGTCCATACGTGAACCAGCCCGGAAAGCCGGTGTCTGTCAGCGAGTAATCACTGTAGTTCAACTCGAGGACGCCGTGACTCCAGGGATGCACATCGATACCGAGGTCGCCCAGCACGCGTTTCTGGTGGCTCTGATCGACGAAGCCAGTGCCGCTTGCGTACAAGGCATTGAGGCGGTAGCCGAAGATGCCGTGCGAATCGATGGGACCTCCGAAATCGATCTTCGCGCTGCCGATCGCATCGCTCGTGTAGGTCGCGCTGAGCTCATACAGAGCGCGGTCGGTGGGCCGCTTGGAGATGAAGTTGAACATGCCCGCAGGATTGGCGGGCCCGTACAGTGAGGCCGACAGACCGTTGATGACCTCGATCTGCTGGAACTGCTCGATGGCGTTCGCCACGGTGACGAACATCTGCATTCCGTCGAGCTTGGTGTTCTGAAAATTGCCGCCCTGCATGCCGCGCGTCTGCGGTCGCAAGATGTCGGGGCCCTGCTGCTCCTGATAGGCGACCAGCGGTAGATACTTGGAGGCATCCTTGAAGTTGGCCGCCTGGGAATTCTCGATCAGATCCTGCGGCAGGATGCCGACCGTATAGGGAGTATCGAGAATGGGCGTGGTGCCGAGCGGCCCGATGGAATCGAGCGCGGGGACACGATAGTTGTCCTCGTTGCTGCGCGTACCCGTGATGATGACGGGCGCAGTGGAGCTGGGCGCCGCCTGGGCCTGCGAGGCATCCTCGGCGTGTGCGCTGAGGGTCACGGTCAGGAGGACAGAAAGGAGGCTGCTCGATCTGTGCATGGTGTTCTTCGCGGTAGCACGCGCAGCCGGAGCGGACATACGCCTGCACGAGCGCGGAAAGCTACCATGCGCGAATCGCAGCAACGATATGAACGCGCGCGCATAAGTTGCGCGCCGTGGCGTCTCGGTACGGCTTGGGTCTAAGCGCTCGGATCGAAGCGCGCGAGGCCCGCGTAACAGATATAGCGGCCCTGAGCAGCGTGACCGAAGAGCGTCATGCCGAGCTGCCCCGCAAGGTCACAGCAGCCGGCCGTCACGCCCTTGCGCGCTATCAGGCAGCGGATGCCGCTGCGGGCAGCCTTGAGGAGGATCTCGCTCGTCAAGCGTCCCGTGGTAAAGAGAGCCTTGTCGTCGCCCGGCACGCCGTGCAGCGCCATCCAACCGGCGATGATGTCAAAGGTGTTGCGACGGCTCACGTCCTCGACGCCGATCAGGAGCTCGCCGCCGGCGAAGAGCGCGCAGCCGTGGACGGATCCCGCTGCGCGGTAGATCGTATTGTCGCGAGGTACCTTGGCGAGCATCGACAGCAGCCGTGAGCGCGCGATGCGGGAGCTGTCCTGCAAGGGCGATCCCTGCAGGTTGCTCGGGCTGCAATGCGGCGCAGGCGCCCCCGGCACACCGACGAGTGGCGCGCCGCTGCGCGTCTTGACGAGCGCGCTGCCGCTTCCCCAGTCGATCGTGATCGATTCGAGATGCGTCACATCGGTGAGCAGCTGCTGATTCCACAGATAGCCCAGCACGAGCCATTCCGCATTCGCGCCGAGGCTCCAAAGTGTTGCGAGCGGATGCTCGTCCACCCGCACCAGCAGCGGCCGCTCGACCGGCAGCAGAATGCGGCGATGGTCGGCGTACTCGTCGAGGATCTCGATCTCGCGCAGCAGCTCGCCCGATGCGTGGCTGAGGGTAGGAGCACCGCGGATCGGAACTTGCGCGCGCGCCGCGGGCGTGAGCACCAGCGCGATGACCTCGGGGCTGTGAGGATCCACGGATCGCGTCGGCCCTTGCATTGGCTATAATATACAGCCCTCAACAGCACGACCGCGCTCCCAGCGCGTCGCCGCCGAGCACTCAAGGAGTCCTTACGCCCATCACGCCGCAAATGGCGCAGGAAGCAATCGCCGCGCGCGTGATCGCGCTGCCGGCCGAGTCGCGAGCGTTGCAGCACTGCGTCGGACGCATACTGCGACAGGATGTGTACGCGGAGCGCGACAACCCACCTTTCGATCGCGTCTGCATGGACGGTATTGCAATCAGCAGCGCCGCATTCGATCAGGGGCTGCGCCGCTTCACAATCGAGGCCGTGCAGGCCGCGGGGGCACCTCCCGTCACGCTCTCGCGCCAAGAGAATGCCGTGGAGGTCATGACCGGAGCGATGCTGCCTTGGGGGACCGATTGCGTCATTCCGCTCGAGGAATACGCCGTCACAGACAACGTCGTTTTGCTGCAAGAGCGCACGCTCGGCGAGCGCTATCGCAACGTGCAGCGTCGCGGCTCCGACAGCGCACCTGGGGTCGCGCTGCTCAAGGCAGGTGTGCTGCTCGGTGCGCCAGAGATCGCCGTGGTCGCATCCGCCGGGCTCGCGAGCGTGTTCGTCAGCCGCCAACCGAGTTTCATGGTCGTCTCGACGGGCGATGAGCTCATAGAGCCGGGCGCGCCGATCGCCGAGCACCAAGTGCGCCGCTCGAACGCATACGCGGTGCTGGCGGCGCTCGCGGCGCACGGTTTCGACGCCGTCGCGAACGATCACCTGCTGGATGACGAGACCATGCTGCTCGAGCGGCTGACACGCCACCTTGCCGAGCGCGACGTGCTCATCCTGAGCGGCGGCGTTTCCAAGGGAAAGTTCGATCTGGTGCCGAAGGCATTGAAGAGCCTGGGTGTGCAGGAAGTGTTCTATCAAGTTGCGCAGCGACCCGGCATGCCGATGTGGTTTGGTATCGGCCCACGAGGTCAGCTGGTGTTTGGCTTGCCCGGCAATCCGGTCTCGACGCTCGTGTGTTTGATTCGCTACGTGTTTCCGGCGGTGGCGCTCGCCATGGGCGCACACCCGGTTGCCCCGGAACCGATCGCTTTGGCATCCGCCTTCAGGCTCAGCCGAGCTTCCATGACCTACTTCCTGCCCGTATCCGTGCGCCACGACGCAAGTGCGCATTGGCTCGCCGAGCCGCGCCAGCCGAACGGCTCCGGCGATTTCCTGGCTCTGACGGGGACGGATGGCTTCGTCGAGCTTCCGCCGCGCTCGGACGAGTTTCCCGCGGGGTTCATCGCCGCTCTCTATCGCTGGTAAAGGGGAGCTAAATGTCCGCGGCCACGGTCAACATGTAGTTGCGGCGCAGCTGCGGAAGGGCGTTGTAGAGGCTCGACACGCTCAGGGCGGCTGCGTTCGTCACGTCACCCACGTCGAGGCGGACCGAGCACGGACGTGCCCATGCCCTGAACATGTAACGCACGCCCACATTGAGCGTGCCAACGGGCGGAAGCTTGTACCGATCGTCACTCGTCTCGACGCGCGCCGATAGCCAGGTCCACTGCAGGGATGCACCCCAGCCCAACACGATGCCGGGCGCGTAGTCCAAGTTGGCGTTGATGGTCCCGGGGACGGGACCCACGGGAATGGTACCGGACGCGGCAAGCTGCGGGATCTCACGATTGACTTCGGGCCATAACCACACGGCACCCCCGACGAGCGTCAAGCCCTGCGGTCCCGGCTTCCAGGTTGCGGAGCTCTCGATTCCTTGCGAGGTGATATCGCCGATGCTGGTGTAACGGTCGGCGCCATCCAGGCCAAAATAGGTCTTGTGCACCTCGAAGCCGCCCACGAGCAGCTGCAAGCTCGGCCCAAAGACAAAGCGCGCGCCCCCGTCGACTTGCCATGTTGGCGTTGCCGGGGGCGGCTCACCTCGATTGACGGCCGAGGCGGGCGCGATCGACGAGTCCTCGAGGCCGCGTGTATAGCTTCCGTACAACGTAATGGTGCGCCACGGATTTACCGTGAAACTGATGGTGGGCAAAGGCACGCTCGTATGCTGGCTGGCAGCAGCCTGCGCTGTCGTGAGTGTGCGCGTGTAGTGGGTCATGAGAACCCCGAGGCTGAGCGAGGCGAGATCCTTCCAGCGCTCGATGTCCGTGATGCCGACGCCGAACTGTCGGACCTCATCGAGGCTCGCGGTGGAAAAGACAAGCGGCGGCTCCGGCAGGACGACGCTCTGATAGATCGAGACGGTACCCAGGTCCTGGACGGCGTCGCCGCCGTAATTGCGGTTCACTCGCCGGCCACGCACTGCGAACGTGAGCTCGCGCGTGTGATCGCCGTGTCGCCTCCAGTACGTGAGACGGACGTCACCGGAGTAGGAGGTCGCGATGCGACCGGGCCCCACGTCCATGACGTGGGCGGCGAGCCCATCGGGCATCAGCCCCAAAAACAGATCGTTGAAGTTGCGGTCATTCTCGTCCGTGGAGCGGAACAGCCCCGCGTGCAGGCTCCAGGCACTGCCGAAGGCGAACCGCGTGATCACGCCGGCGGTGAGCTGATTCCAGGGAAAGTCAGCCCAGCTCTGCGTCGGCAGATGCTGCTCGTTGAACATCGGCAGCGGATGCACGCCGTCCGCAAAGACGTACGGGAGTTCCTCCCGTTCGTAGTTATGCGTATAGCCGATAAACGGTAAGACTTCGGTGTTCGGCGTCGGCGTGAAGCGCACCAGGAGTGAGAGTGCACGGCGATGGCTCGTGAGCGCGTAGTTGTAATCGAAGCCGCGGACGGCCGCGAGGATGATGCCGGCGCTGAGCGTGTGCTCGATCAGGGGGAACTGCGAATCGATCTCGGCGGAGGCCCCATCCAGCGGACCGCGGATGAGCACCACGCTCGTCAGGGCGGTATCGCCCGGCTTGCGCAGCGTGAAGTCGGCGATGCCACTCGGGGAGGGGAACGCATAGGCCTGGGCGGCGATTCCTACGCGCATGTCGGTGCCGCTGAGCAGGTACGGATTGCTCATTGAGGTCTGCTGGTCGAAAAAGAGTCCCTCGATGCGCAGGTTCTCGGCCTGCGTCGGACTGAAGCCGCGGGCATTCCAGGGCGTGTAGAGACCAATCGTCTGGGTGCCGACCACCGTGCCGAAGGCATCGCTCGCCGCCGTCACCGCATTCTCGTTGGAGCGCTGCGCGCGCGCGACTGCGCTCAAGAGCATGCAGCCGGCGAAAAGCAGGATACGCAAGGCCGCGCTAGGGTCCGGCATAGACCACTGCGTGCGCGTGCTCCTTCATGATTCGGGCATCTTCGGCCTTCGTGAGCGGCGTGACTCGCTCGCCCTCGGGGACGGACTCCGCACGCATGAACTCCTCGAATCCCGGGGCCGAGAATACGAAGACGCCGCTGATCGCCTCGCTGCCGATGTTGGTCACCTCGATCCAGGTGTTGGCGGGAGCGAAGATCGTCGCGCCGCCGTGCACCTCGCTGGTTCTATCGCCCACGCTCACGCGGGCATGTCCGTTCTGTAGAAAGATAATCTCGTCCGAGCCAGGGTGTCGGTGCCGGTCGATCTTCGCACCGGTGGCAGGTCCTCCGTCACGAACACCAGGCGTTGCGAGCCGCCGTTGCGGCGATCGACTTTCAAGATGAAGCGGCCGAGCTCCGCATCCCCGCCTTTTGCCCCCTCGATGGGTCGCCAGGCACGCCGCTCGCCATCGTTCTTCTCAAGGACCAGCGCTGTGACTTTGCCGCCCATCGACTCGGTCGACGTGAGAGGCGTGCTCACACCGAGCAGAATGGAGCAAACGGCCAGGATCTTCGCTGCGGTTCTCATGGAAGGTCCTTTATCGCGGTATATCAAGGCCGGAACCATGCGTTGCCGACCTGGAGATAGATCGCAGTGGTTCCAGGGCTGTGCGCCAGGTCCAGTCCTGCATGCAAGCCGAACTTGCGCGCAAGCTCGTAGCGCAACCCTATACCGCCGCTGCCCACACTCTGTCCATTCGCGGAGGAGAATGATCGTTCGAGGCGCGTGGCGCCGAAGCCCACAAACGGAACGACGCTCCACCTGCCGTAGCACTGCCAACGCGCCTCCACCTCGAGCGATGCGACCTGCGCGCCCTGGTAGCGCATGGCGGCAACTCCGCGCAGCTGAACGTAGGGCCGTAGGAAGAAGGGGGTGTTCGCGGACGACCACGCGTAATTGGCGCGCGCCGCGAGCGTTATCGCATGCGGCAGGGGCTGCCATCCCATCAAGATCTGCTGGAGGCGCTCGAACTCGACGCTGGATCCCAATGCCGTACTCGAGACCAGATAGGACGTCTCTGAGTAGAGGCCGCGTGTCGGTGTCAAGATGTTGTTGCGCGAGTCGTACTCGAGGATCGCCGTTGGAGCGGAGACCGTTAGCGCGGTCCTATTGGGAAGTTCCGGGGCCGTCGGCGCATCGCGCAGCTCCGGCGTGATATCAGCGAATACGTAACGCAGTCCGACCGACCACGGCGACTTCTCTCTCAGCTGCCAGTCGGCCTGCGCAACCGCCCCGGTGAACACCAGCGAGTAGCGAAAAGTCTGGTTGAGGTCCGGCAAGTCGAGACCTGCACCGTGAAAGTCGAGATTGATCTTGCCGCTGCCGGCCCCCGTGGTCGTGTGCAGGCGCCCGTCGAGCCAGCGGCTCGTGTCGGCCGCGAAAGCCAGCCAGGTGCCATTTTCGGTCGCGAGTCCGCCAACAGCGGAAATGTTCGGACGCGTCCAGCCCTCGTGTCCGGCTTCCGCGCGCGGCCGCAGGAACATGCCAACTGCGCCCCCGCCATAACCCACGGCGGGTTCGGTGACGATGACCGGGATCGGGATGAAGCCGTAGGGATGTTCGAGAAAGTGGCTGATATCGAACTGCCCATCGTCAGGATCGAAAAAACGCGACTGACCGCCGCCCGACTGAGAAGCGGCGGTGGCGGCACGGGGGCCGACCTCGGCCCCCTCTGCCGTGTCCGTCACGTCTGCGCCGCGGGCTGCAGTGCCGAGCGCTAACGTGATCATCGCAGTCAATGCGAGAATCGAGATGCAGGGCCGATCCATGGACAGCACCGACAAGCGAGCCGGGGAGTGTCGCGGTGACTCAAACGTACCTGATCATTGAGCGCTTCAAAGAGGGTGATGCAGTTGCAGTTTATCGTCGCTTCCGCGAGCAGGGACGCATGGCACCCCCGGGACTGATTTACGTTTCGAGCTGGGTAAACGAGCCGCTCACCACATGCTATCAGGTGATGGAGAGCGCGAGTCGCGCCCTGCTTGATCAATGGATCCGGCAGTGGAGCGACCTTGTCGACTTCGAAGTTCATCCAGTGATCTCATCGAGTGAGGCCGCCCGGCGGATCGAACCCAGACTCTAAGGCCGCTGCGGCAGCCTTCCGGCAGAGCGGCGCTCCCACGACTCCACGATCCCACTGCGGAGCCTGAAGAGAGGATGCGTCTCGGGTACGCGGATGCGAGACCATTTGCGCCACGTGGCGGGGCTACGACGCCGCAGCTTGGCACGCAAGTGGGCCCACTCGTATTGAAGCTGACCGAGGGAGACGGGCATTGCGGCTCGCTTGCGGGCCGATCTGAACTTGGTCCTATCGAATGAGTACCCCCGTGCAGCCGCCTCCATGTACACGCACTCGAGGTAGCGAGAAATCGCAGCCAGTGGCGCTCGCTGATGCTTGAATCGCTCTAGCTGGGGATGGTGGCGGTAGCCGCGCGTCTCGCCGCGCAGCACGGCCTGGGCGAGCAGCGCCTCACGCCAGAGCGCGACGAGGCCCTGCGAGTCCAGATACCTCGGATGCAACGACCAGAGCCGCACGAACTCCTTTTCAGTAACGCGCACCGAACTGGAGCCGCAGCAGCGAAAAGCCGGGTGCGCTGCTCGCGTGCGACAAGTCGACCCAGTCCATCTCGTAGCCGAAGCGCACGAAGAAGCTATGACCTACGTCCCAGCGCACTCCGGCGCCAAGACCGTAGGTGAACGCATTACTGCTTGCCGTCGGCTGCCAGGTCGAGCAGATATAGCCGAACCAGGGATCCCACCAACAGCCGGTCTGCGGTGGTCCGGTCGGGATGTTGCTGTCGACCCATGACCAGCCGAGGTTGGCGCTGACGTAAGGAGTCAGTGGTCCTGTAAGGAGATTGTAGGCGAGGCTGCCGCCGAGACGGCTGACCTCGGCGGTGCCACCCAGATTGACGCTCGCCTTGGGCGGCTTGTCCGCCGAGGCGATGCTCGCCTCGTAGGTCAGCTCGTTGTACTGGAACTCAAAACTCGCCAGCCAGTGCTCGTCGATGTTGTATCCGAAGCCGAGACCGAAGCCGGCATCGTCGTCGGTGCTGATCGAGGATCCGTGCTCGAAATTCACGTCCTTGCCGAAGATGAAGCGCGTCTCCCCCCAGAACTCCCAAGTCTGGGCCCGTCCGCCTGAGCTGTACTGCGCGGCAGCGCTGCCACTATAGATGGCCGCGAGGGCGGCAAAGACCAGCAGGGCCAGGACGTTACCCGATCGCATCATGGTCGGCTCCCCGGGGCAGTGACTCCGGAAAGTCCATCCTAGTCGGCGGTCGCCGCCAGTCCATAAGACCTTGGGCCAACCCCGGCTGCACGCCGCCGAGTCGGCGATCGCCCGGGAGCGTTTCGCTCCTGTCCTCCACCTCAAAGAGCACGAAGGTGTGGCCGCTCGGGGCGCCTTGACAAAGTGTTCCGCCACGCGGATAAGCGTCGGGCCAGAGGCGCGTCAACAACAACTGCGCCCGTGAGCCGCGGGCGCGACATGCCTTACGGCCAGCCCATTCAACAACAATCCGCACCAAACGCCCTACGGGGCATCAAGGGAGAGCGCGCATGAAGACCCAGACCATTGTCGCAGCATCGATCATGATCGCGGCCGCAACGGCCATCTCGGCTGCCGATCAGATGCCCGCCGCTCCACATGTCACGGAGGTCATCACTCTGGACGTCGGCGCCAACATGCAGAAGTTCACGGAACTGTCGAAGCGGGTGGATGGCATCCTGAAGGGGCTGCAGTTCGCAGGCAAAGTGCGCTACTACGAGACGACCTGGGCGGGCACCAGCGCCGGCCACGTGATCGTCACCGTCGAATACACCAGCCTGATGTCTCTCGCGCAGTCGGTTGCCAAAGTGGGCGCATCTCCCGAGTTCCAGAAGTGGGAGGCGGATATGCAGGCCTCGGGTGTCAAGGTGCTCTCAGAGTCGCTCATCACTGAGCTGCGCATGTAGCATCCCGCGACTGCTCCGCGTAGCAACCTGCGCGGAGCAGTCCTCGACCTATCCCCGCCGCGCGAAACGTGCGGCGAGTGTTTCCAGATCTGCGCGCGTGTTGAGGTTCGCGAACGCGTCGCTCGATGCGAAGCGCACGCGCACGGCGCCGATGCCCTCCAGCACCGACCATGTCGGCGGATGCGCCCCGCCCAACAGGGCTTCAGTGACTCTCGGCAAGGCGCTCACCGGCCATACCGCGCACAGCGGCTGTCGGCCCTCGAGGGTCTCTGCCATTGCGGCACCGGTACCAGCCGCGGCGATGAGCCGCGTGTAAAGATCATCGGGCAACAAGGGCGCATCGCAGGGGCTCACCGCAAGGGCGCGCGCGCCGCGCTCGCGCGCCCACGCAAGTCCGGCTTTCACGCCGGCGAGCGGACCCGCCGCATCGCCCGGCGCATCGTGCAGCACTGAGAGCCCCTCGGCCCGGGCCAGACTTTCAGCCTCGGTTCCCGGGCGGGCATTCACGGCCACCGCAGCGCAGCTGCCCTGCAGGCGATGCACGGCCCACATCAGCAACGCTCTGCCGGCGAGCTCCGCCACGGCCTTCTCGCCACCGAAGCGCACCGAGCGACCCCCCGCAATGACCACACCGACCACCGGGCCCGCGACGACATCGTGCTCAGCTGCAACGCTCACGGCGATCCGCTACGCACCCCACAGCCATTGTGCTGCACTATATACCGCTAACAGTGAATCCTTGCCGGAAGAGAGGCTCAACATGGCCCGGATGCGCACCCCAACACCGCGGCTTTCGGCCGCGATGCTGGTCGGGATCATCGGCACGAGCATCGCATATCAGGTGCGCGCGGACAGCGTCGTGATCTTTGCGGCCGGCAGCCTTCGCGCCACGGTCGACGAGCTGGCGCAGCAAGCGCGCTCCGCCTTCAACATCGACGTGCAGGCGAGCTTCGGCGGCTCGGGTCTGATGCGCGAGCGGATCGAGCAGGGGGCGAAGCCCGATCTGTTCCTGTCCGCCGATCTCGCTTCGCCCCGCAAGCTCGAGTCCCAAGGACGTACCGTCGTTCCCGTCATCGCGTTCGCACGCAACCGGATGTGCATCCTGTCACGCCCTGGAGTCAACCTCACGGCTACGAATTTGATCGATCGCCTGCTCACCCCCGAGCTCCGCGTGAAGACCTCCACTCCGGTCGCGGATCCGGCGGGCGACTATGCCTGGGCCATCTTCGACCGCATCGAGACCCTGCGCCCCGGTGCAGGCTCGGTGCTCAAATCGAAGGCGCAGGCCCTCATGAATGTGAGCGCTACGCCGGCCACGGCGCATCAAAGCGCCATGGCTGCGCTGTTCGAATCCCACCAGATCGACGCGGCGATCACGTACTGCAGCGCAGTGCAAGCGCTGACCAAGGAGGTGCCGCAGCTCGCAAGCCTCACGGTGCCGCCGGAGCTTGATCCGCATCCCGTCGATGGCGTCGCCGTGCTGTCGACCCGTCCGGAAGCCATGCGCCTGGTGCTCTTCTTATTGTCTGAGAAGGGTCAGGCGATCATTGAACGCGCGGGTCTCGTGCCGATCGCGAGCGTCGCCCGGATGCAGCCGTGAGCGGCGCACGCGTGCTCGGTATCGCCGGGTGGAGCGGCTCGGGTAAGACACTGCTCATCACTCGTTTGATTCCCCTGCTGGCCGCACGCGGCTTGCGTGTCGCGACACTCAAACATGCCCATCACTCCTTCGATGTCGATGTGCCGGGCAAGGACTCGTACGAGCATCGCAAGGCCGGTGCGTGCGAGGTGCTCGTCTCGTCCGCGCGGCGCTGGGTGCAGATGCACGAGCTGGGAGAGGCCGCCGAGGCCACTCTGCCCGAGCTCCTCAGAAGACTCTCGCCGTGCGACCTCGCGCTGGTGGAGGGCTACAAGAGCGAGCCTCATCCGAAGCTCGAGGTCTTTCGCAAAGCGATGGGCAAGAGCCCGCTCTATCCGGGCGACCCGTACATCGTCGCGATTGCGAGCGATCACGAGTTGCCGGAGGCCTCGATACCGTCGGTGGACTTGAACGACGTGCCAGCGGTCGCGCAGCTGGTCTGCGAGCGTGCCGAGCCGCTCGCGGAGGTTCTCGCGCGGCTGGAGCGCGCGCCTACTCGAGCGCCGAAGTCTCCGTGAGCGGCGTGACGCGCGCCGCGCAGAACTTGAACTCGGGGATCTTGCCAGACGGATCCAGCGCTGGATTGGTCAACAGGTTCGCGGCCGCCTCGGCATAGCAGAATGGCATGAAAACCATGCCGACGGGCACGTCACCGTCCGCGCGCACCTTGACCTCAATGGCTCCGCGACGCGTTTCCAGACGTAGCATGTCGCCGGGCTCGAGATCCAAGCGGTGCAGCTCTCGGGGCGACATGAACACGACCGCCTCGGGCTCGATCGCATCGAGCACGCTCGCACGGCGCGTCATGGCACCGGTGTGCCAATGCTCGAGCACTCTTCCCGTGGAGAGCACCATCGGATAATCCATGTCGGGTAGTTCATCCGGCGGGCGGATATGGGCCGGCACGATCTTGCCGCGTCCGCTCGCAGTGGGAAATCCCTTGTCGAAAATGATCTCGTTGCCGGGCACATCGGGCGCATCCACCGGATAGGTCACGGCGCCTTCGCGCTCCAGGCGCTTCCAGGTGATGTTCTTGAGGGAGGGCATGGTCATGGCCATCTCGGCAAACACGTCGGCTGGTCCGGCGTAGTTCCACTGAAGCCCGAGGCGTCGAGCCATCTCCTGGATGATCCACAGGTCCTGACGTGCATCCCCCGGAGGCTCCAGCACGGGCCTCGCTAGCTGCACGCGCCGATCGGTATTGGTGAACGTGCCAGCCTTCTCGGCGAACGCCGATGCCGGCAGCACCACGTCGGCATGGAAAGCCGTCTCGGTGAGGAACAGGTCCTGCACCACGAGGTGCTCGAGCATCGCGAGCGCCTGGCGCGCATGGTTCAAATCCGGATCCGACATGGCCGGATTCTCGCCCTCGATATACATGCCGCGGATCTGGCCCGCGTGCACCGCATTCATGATCTCGACGACGGTCAGGCCCTTGCGCGGATCGAGCTTCTGACCCCAGAAGGTCTCGAAGAGCTGGCGCACTTCGGCGCTCTCGACGGATTGGTAGTCCGGATACACCATCGGAATCAGACCGGCATCGGAGGCACCCTGCACGTTGTTCTGTCCGCGCAACGGGTGCAGCCCCGTGCCCTTGCGTCCGATCTGCCCCGTGACGAGCGCGAGCGCGATCAAGCAGCGGGCGTTGTCGGTGCCGTGCACATGCTGACTGATGCCCATGCCCCAGAAGATGATCGAGGCGCGGGATTTGGCATAGAGCCGGGCGACCTCGCGCAGCACGTCCGCGTCGACGCCGCAAACGGGTGCCATCCGCTCCGGAGTGAACTCGACGATGCCCGCCTTGAGCGCCTCGAAGTTCTCGGTGTAGGCGCGGATGTACTGCTCGTTGTAGAGCTTCTCCGTGATGATGACGTTGAGCATGGCGTTGAGCATCGCCACGTCCGAGCCGGGCTTGAAGGCGACATGCCGATAGGCGTGCCGCGAGAGATCCTGCTGGCGCGGATCGATGACGATGAGCCTGGCGCCCTTCTGCTTGACGGCATTCTTGATGAAGGTCGCGGCCACCGGGTGATTCACGGTCGGATTGGCCCCGATCACGATGATCAGCTCGGCATCCAGAGCGGCGGCGAAAGGGGCGGACACCGCACCGGAGTTGATGCCCTCCATGAGCGCCGCGACCGAGGATGCGTGGCAGAGTCGGGTGCAGTGATCGACGTTGTTGGAACCGAAGCCGGTGCGCACCAGCTTCTGAAACAGATACGCCTCCTCGTTCGATCCCTTCGCCGAGCCGAAGCCTGCCAGAGCCTTCGCGCCATGCGTATCACGCAGCGCCTTGAGCCCGGCAGCGCCACGCTCCAAGGCCTCCTCCCAAGTCGCTTCGCGGAAGTGAGTCCAGGGATTGGCGGGGTCGACCTGGTCGTTCGCATCCTTGCCGACATGATCCAGACGGATCAGCGGCTTCGTGAGCCGGTGCGGGTGATGGACATAATCGAAGCCGAAACGCCCCTTGACGCAGAGACGATTGAGATTGGCGGGACCGTTGCGCCCTTCGGCGTAGATGATGCGGTTGTCCTTCACCTTGTAGGTGACCTGACACCCCACGCCGCAGTAGGGGCACAGCGACTGCACTTCGCGATCGGGGTAGATCGAGCGCCGCTGCTGCTCATCGAGATAGGCCGCAGGCATCAGCGCGCCCGTCGGACAGGCCTGGACGCACTCGCCACAGGCCACGCAGGTGGACTGGCCCATCGGGTCGTCGAAATCGAAGATCACCTTGGAGCCGTGCGCGCGGTAAGCCATGCCGATCACGTCATTGACCTGGACCTCGCGGCAGGCGCGCACGCACAGGTTGCACTGAATGCACGCATCGAGATTCACGCGCATGGCCGGATGGCTCGCATCCGGCAGCCAGCGTGCGGCGGCAGGGAAGCGGCTCGCACTGAGCCCGAGGAAATCCGCCTGGGCCCAGAAGTGCGAGGTCGGATCGTGCGAGGTGGCGCGTGCGGGTTGGTCGGCGATGAGCAGCTCCATCACCATGGCGCGAGCCTTGCTCGCCCGCTCGGTCGCAGTCTTCACCTTCATGCCGACGCCGGGGGTGCGCTTGCACGAGGCGGCCAGCACGCGCTCGCCCTCGATCTCCACCATGCATGCGCGACAGTTGCCGTCCGGCCGATAGCCCGGCGCGGGCTTGTGACACAGGTGCGGAATGTGCGTGCCGAGGCGCTTTGCAACCTCCCAGATGGTCTCGCCCGGGCGCGCCCGCACCGCCGCGCCATCGAGCTCGAAGTCGATGCCCGGCTTGGTCAGGTTTTCCGGATTGATCGGACCGCTCGGCAAGATGCCGGCCTCGCCGCCGGCCTTCGCGCCTTGTGAGTAGGTGCCGCCCGCAGAGGGCTTGGGCGCGGCGCTCGGCCCGCCGGCATCCTGCGGCCCAGGGGCGCGAACCGGCTTGGGCTCCGTGCGTGAATTTTGATCTCGATCGTTCATCTCGTCCTCGGGATTACTTCGCGGGGCTCTGCCGCGCCTCGGGGAACAGGTCGGGAAAATAGCGGATGACGCTCGTGAGCGGATTGGATGCCGCCTGGCCCAGGCCGCAGATCGAGGCATCCCGCATGCACTGGGACAGCTCGCCCAGCAACCCCGTGTCCCACACGCGCTTCTCCATGAGTACACGAGCTTTCTGCGTGCCGGAGCGACACGGCGTGCACTGACCGCAGGACTCGTCCTCGAAGAAGCGCATCAGGTTAAGGGCGGCGGCGCGTACATCGTCCTTGTCGGAGAGCACGATGATGGCCGCGGAGCCGATGAAGCAGCCGTATTTCTCCAGCGTGCCGAAATCGAGTGGGATGTCGTTCATCGATGCCGGCAGGATGCCGCCCGAGGCACCCCCCGGCAGATAGGCGGCGAAGCTGTGGCCCTCGCTCATGCCGCCGCAGAACTCATCGATCAACTCCTGAACGGTGAGCCCTGCGGGCGCGATCTTGACCCCCGGCTCCCTCACGCGCCCGGACACGGAATACGTTCGCAAGCCGAGCCGGCCGTTACGCCCGTGACTCTTCCACCAGGATGCACCGCGTTCGATCAGATCGCGCACCCAGAACAGCGTCTCGACGTTGTTGATCAGAGTCGGCCTTCCGAACAGGCCGACCTGGAACGGGTAGGGAGGCTTGTGACGCGGCAGGCCACGCTTTCCCTCGAGCGACTCGATCAGAGAGGATTCCTCGCCGCAGATGTAGGCGCCCGCGCCGCGGCGCAGATGGATGCGCGGGCCACCCGGGGCCAGCTTGGCGACCTCGTGCGCCAGGATCTCACGGGAGATCGGATATTCATCGCGGATGTAGACATAGACATCCGGCGCCTCGACGACGTGGGCACCGATCAGCATGCCCTCGAGAAAGCGATGTGGATCGGTATTGAGGAAATACTGATCCTTGAAAGTCCCCGGCTCGCCCTCGTCAGCGTTCACGGCCATCAGCCGCGGCCCGGGCTCGCCGCGCACGGAGCGCCACTTGCGACCGGCCGGAAATCCGGCACCGCCAAGACCCTTGAGGGCGGCGTCGTCGAGTGCCTTCAGCACTTCCTCAGCCGTGAGCTCTGCCGAGCGCACTCGCTCGAGCGTTCGATAGCCGCCGGCATTGCGGTAAGTCTCGTAATCGATGTAATCGGGGACGTGGGGATGGGTGTCCTCGTGCGCCACCGCCGACTTCACGCTGGCAATGTTTGCGCGCTTGAGAAAATTGTGGCCGACCTCCACCGCTGGCGCCTGATCACAGAGTCCGACACAAGGCGCGCGCACGACGCGGACACCCTCGCCGAGCTGCGTCTCGAGCTCCTTCAGGAGCCGCTCGCCGCCGAACATCGCGCAGGTGAGACTGTCGCAAACGCGCACGGTCAGCTTCGCGACCTGCGGCGCGCCTTCCTTCACCACGTCGAAGTGGGCATAGAACGTCGCCGTCTCGAACACTTCGGCGAACGCGAGGCGCATCTCCTCGGCCAAAGCGGCGAGGTGTGCGGCCGAGATCTGCCCATGGGCGTCCTGGATGCGATGCAAGTATTCGATGAGGAGACTGCGCTCGCGCGGCGCATCGCCCAGCAGCGCCGCGACGGCGGCCCTGGCATGGAGATCGACCTGCCGCCCCTTCGGGATCGAGCGCGCCCGGTTGCGCCCGCGGCCGGGGTGCTCGAATTTGCGTACTTTCCCAGGCTCCACGGAGCCTTCGTGCTTGCTCATACGCAGCCATCCTAGCGGAACGCCCCGCCATCGGGGGAGGCATTAAACGCCCGTCGGGGCTTGAGCTTTTTCCGTGCCGTCAGTTATGTAGCGACGCACCCGCTTTTGCGGTGGGCGCCCACATTTAACCCCGCCTACGTCACGGCGTAGTACCGGAAGACGGAGTGGTCGGGGTTCGTGCGCCGCTCGCCACCACCGACGATGACGGTGCGATTGAGCCAGTCGTGCGGTCCCTGCGGTGCGCGAAAATAGGGCGTGCAGCGGAAGTAAGCGCTGCGCGGTTGCGTGGCACCAGAGGCTGCTTGGCCACCCGTGGGGGGTGTCGACGGGGGCAAGGCACCATAGACGTAACCGAGATTGCGAATGTAGATGAGCGCGCCATCGCTCGCCTCGAGGAGATAGTGGGCGTTGAGCTCGATGACGCCATCGGTGCGCACCGTAGCCCAGTCAGCGCCGCTGTAGTCCACCACCCGACCGTTCAGGCGCGGGCCCTCCACCAGGCCGCTCTTCACCGACGTGTATCCCTGACTGGCGCCACCGGATACGGGACCGAACACTCGCCGCTCGTGAAAATCGATGCGCACGTCGAACACGTGCTCGAGTTTGAGAGAGACAGAGGTTTCCATGGCAGCGCTCCTGCGGATCGCGGTGGGGCGCGCGGGACCATAGCCTGTTGCCAGCAACCGGACAACACGCACCGCTGCGCGTCAGCACCGCAACGCGCATCGTCAGGCAAGTCGGCGAGGTGCCTCCCGAGCGTGAAAGGCGCATCATCGGCTCACGACATGAACTCAACTGATTTCATCATCGTCGGAGCGGGATCGGCGGGCTGCGTGCTTGCCAATCGCCTGTCGGAGGATCCCGGCAACTCGGTGCTGCTGCTGGAGGCTGGCGGCCCCGAGCATCGTCACTGGCGCATGAAGATGCCGCTTGCCTGGCGCGATACGTTCATGGATCCGCGTCTGAGCTGGGGCTACATGAGCGAGCCCGAGCCTTGCGCGGAGAACCGGCGCATTCCGGTCCCGCGCGGCCGCGTGCTCGGCGGCTCATCATCGGTCAACGGCATGATGTACTCGCGCGGTCACGCGCGCGACTACGATCGGTGGCGTGATCTCGGCCTGGCCGGCTGGAGCTATGCCGAGGTGCTGCCGTATTTCCGCCGCGCCGAGGCGAACTGGCGTGGCGAGTCGATCTACCACGGCAGTCATGGGCCGCTCACCGTCGCCCGGCACCTGACCGACCGGAGCCTCTATCCGCGCTTCATCGCCACCGCGCAGCGGCTCGGCTACCGGCATCTGGAGGATTTTCACGCCGATGAGGTCGAGGGCTTCAGCGCTCCCGATTTCAACGTGCACCGAGGCCGGCGCGCGAGCACGGTTGCCCGTTACCTGCGACCGGTGATGGGACGGCAGAATCTCACGGTTGCAACGGGTGCTTTGGCACGGCGTCTACTCTTCGAGCAGCAGCGCGCGGTCGGAGTGCAATACGAGCAGCGCGGGCAGCTGCGGCAGGTATACGCGGAGCGCGAGGTGATCCTTGCTGCCGGCACATTCAACTCCCCGCAGCTGCTGCTGCTGTCGGGCATCGGTCCGGCACGCGAGCTCGAAGCCGCACAAGTGAAGCCCGTGCACGAGCTGCCGGGTGTCGGCAAGAATCTCCAGGATCATCAGTCGGTCGGAGCGGTATACCGCGCTCGCGGTCCGATCACCTTCGAATCGCAGTTGAGAATGGACCGCCTGCTGCTCTCGGTGCTGCGCTGGCAGCTGCTCGGGACGGGTCCGGTCGCGGGGCTGCCCGTGGCGGCACAGGGCTTTGTGAAGGTTAGGCCCGGGAGCCCGGGCGTCGACGTGCAATTTCTCATCAGCCCCGTGTCGATGGCGGCGCGCGCCTGGTTTCCGGGGGTGCGCAAAGGCGCGGGGCACGTCTTTTCGATGGCCAATGTCGTGCTGCATCCGGAAAGTCGCGGCGAGGTGACGCTGCGCTCGAGCGACCCGCGCGATCCGCCGCGCATTCTGTTCAATCTTCTGCAGGCGCCCGCCGATCGCGCGACCCTGCGCGATGCGCTGCGCTTCCTGCGCAAGTTCTTTGCCACGGCACCGGCCGCGGATCTGGTCGAGGAGGAGCTCGTGCCGGGAACCGCCATCCAAACCGATGCCGAGCTCGATGCTCACATCCGGCGCTCCGTTGGCACCGCGATGCATCCCACCAGCACCTGCGCCATGGGCACGGACGCACTCGCCGTCGTCGATGCGCAGCTCAAAGTGCGCGGCATCGGGGCGCTGCGCGTGGTCGATGCTTCCGTCATGCCGCTGATCATCGGCGGCAACACGAATGCACCCGTCATCATGATCGCGGAGAAAGCGGCGGATATGATTCTCCGACGCGCGCCGCTCCCGCCCGCCCGCCTGGGCACGGCAGCAGCTCGCAGCAGCCACGCCACCGCGCTCGCGGCAGGACCCAGCTAGCGATTGCGAGCGCGGCGCTTCGGACCGAGCTTTGAGTGCGATCCGCTAAGCGGCTGCGGGCCTATCGGAGTATTCCTGCACGATCTTCTCCCATCCTCCGATGGGCCGGCTCGCGCGCTTAGGGCAATCTGCTTCACTTGTGCAGCCACACGTGAAACCGCGGAGGGAGTGTGCATGAACCGATCAATGCTGCTGCCGGTCTGTATCTGTCTGGCGAGCCTCAGTCTCGCTGCCTGCGAGCACAAGGGCCCCGCGGAGCGGGCTGGGCAGAAGGTCGATCACGCGGCCGATACCATCAAGAACGGCGGCGAGGAGCCGACCGGCGACAAGCTGCAGGACGAGGCAGAGAAGGCGCGCGACCGGGCGAACGCCACCGTCGACAAGGCGAGCGGCGATCACTGAGGAGGCGTGCAATCCATCGATCAACGCAGGAGGAGATTCGCTCATGACGACTGTTTCAGGCCACACGACCGCGATTCGTGCCAAGAAAGTCCTCGGTACCAAGGTGGAAGACACCTCGGGTCGCAACATCGGCTCGGTCGAGGATGTCATCCTCGATAAGCAATCCAACAACATCATGTTCGCCGTCATCGGTTTTGGCGGTTTCCTCGGCATGGCGGAGAAATACCATCCTCTGCCGTGGTCCGCGCTCAACTACGATGAGGACCGCGGCTCGTATGTCGTGAACTACACCAAGGAACAGCTACAGGCCGCGCCAGCGGGCTCGATCGACGAGTTGACGCGCGACGACGGCATGACGTTTCGCGACCGCACATACGATTACTACAAGGCCCCACGGTACTGGGAACATTGAGGCGGTGCACCGCGGCCGCGGCTCCGACAGAGCTGCGGCCGCGAGCTCTCACGCGGCGCAGTCGCTGCTGTAGGAGAGCGCTGACTTCAACACAAGAGTTCGGTTGATGGTGGCGTTGCGCGTGCGGCGCTAACTTGCCTGCACGCCATCGCCCTCTGACCGATGGCGCGGCGTTACAGGCGCCGAGCTCGTTCAGAGTCATTTGCAAGTAGGGGATTTTTTCATGGGAACGCAGTCACAGGACCCTGGCTCTCAAGGTCAAGGTCGACCGAATCCGAGCGAGAAGCCTTTCGGACAGGACCCGCAGCATGCGGGCGGCCAGCAATCCGGCGGCGGTCAGCAGTCCGGCGGCGGCTCTTCGCACTCGTCACCCGACAAGCAGGATCAGCAGCGCACGGGCGGCGGACAGTCTGCGCCGGGCCGTCAGGATACGCAGCGTCCTGGTGGCGCCCAGCAGTCACCCGGCCGCGATGATCCGTCGCGCACGGGCACAGGCGGCGGTGGGCAGTCGCAGCCGAATCGTCCGGGATCCCCGGGCGGTCGCTAAGGGCCAGCTGACGTAGCTTCTTTGGGACCGTGTCGGCGGCGAGGAACCCCTTGCCGCCCGCGGTCCCTTTCATCGTGTAGCTGCTTCTGCCGCGACCGTCTTGCCGGTGACGGGGTGGGGATAGTGGAAGGGCATGATGAAGGTCTCGGGCCACACCGGCGGCGATGCGCGCAGCTCATCGGGACCACGCGGATCCTGCGGATAGGTGGTGCGGTAGTCGTTCACCATCAGCGGCTCACGCCCGGCGTGCGCCCAGCCCTCCTCGTACTTCGCTTGGTAGACGATGCGGTAATTGAATAGCTTGATCTTCCAGACACCCTCCTCACGCACGTACTCGTTTTCGTAGATGCCGGCCTCGAGGAACTGGGCCGGAATGCGCGGTGGCGCATCCCGCTTGGTCTCGTGCACTCCTCCTTGGAGAAAGCAGCGAAAGCGCCCGCGAGCGCTCTTGCGATCCGGCGCTACATCGACGATGTCCTGCGCGATGATGTGCTCGAAGAGCATGCCGTAGGTCGGGCCGTTGAGTCCGGAGGCGCCGCCGTACAAGCGCCTGGCTCCCCGCTTGCCACGAAACACTCCGTTCATGAAGTACAGCACGGCATCTTCCGCGAACAGATCGACGATCTCCGCGAACAGACACTTGTCCATGTAGTACCCGTACTTGAACTGCAGAGTGCGCACCGCGTTGATATCCGCGTGCACGCCTACCTCGTGAGTCAGCGCATCGATCTGCCGCTGCAGTGCCTGCCAACGCTCTTCGGTGCTCACCCCGGACCCCCTTTGCTCTCATCCGCCTTCAACGCTTCGCGGCGCATCGCTTCGATGTCATCGTCGAGCTCCATGTAACGACCGGACAGCGCATCGTAGCGGCCGGAGGCCAGGTCCAGGCAGCGGCGCGCGCAGCGTGCGAGATCGGCATCGCGTTGCGGGGAATCGCGGCGCTCGCGTAGCCGCGCGACCATGCCCGGCAGCCAGCGCTGGGCATCCGGAGAGTTCATGGTCTCCTCCGCGATCCCCGTGAAGACGAATCCGGGATCGATGGCGAAGACGCTGACGCCAAGCTCGCGGGTCTCGGCGGCGGCTTCCGCCGTGATACGCGTCTGCGCGATCTTGCCCACGCAATACGCCGACAGATAGGGGGCGACGACGCGGCTCGCCAGCGCCGAGACGATGATGACGCGGCCGCTGCGGCGCTCCGTCATGCCGGGCAGAACGCGCCGCAGGTAAAGGAAGGGCGCTCGAATGTGCACTTGCTGCGCTTTCCACCAGGCCTCGGGATCCACCCTCCACAGCGGCCCGAACGGTCCCGGCACGCCTGCGTTGCTCACCAGAAGCGTGAGCGGCCCGAGCTGCCGCTCGGTTTCCGACACGACCCGCTCCACATCTTCCGCCCGCGTGACATCCCCCGGAGAGGCGAGCGCTCGGCCGCCTGCGGCGCGGATTTCGCCGACCGCGCTCTCGAGCTGATCGGGGCTGCGCGAGGTGAGCGTCACGGCCGCGCCCGCGGCGGCAAAGGCCGTCGCAATCGCTCTGCCGAAGCCCCGACCGGCTCCGGTCACGAGCGCCACCTGTCCGGCGAGCTCGCCCGCGGCGCGCTGCGCGCTCATCGATCAGTCTCCGGTCGCGGCGAGCTCATGCGCAGTCTCCGGGAAGCGGCGAACCTTGCCGCAGTCTATGCCAGCGGGGCGGACGAGGCGATCTGGTAGAGTAAATGGCTGACTCTCGCCGCCCGGGCGGTGCACGGGCGCAGATCCTTCGGAGAGCGCGATGAGCGAATCCCACGAGCTCGAGACATTACGGCGGCAAGTAACGGAACTGTCGAACGAGGTCGCAAGGCTCAAGGATGCACAGGCCATCCGTCGCGTGCAGTTCGCCTATGGCTACTACATGGACAAGGGCTGCTATCAGGAAGTCGTCGACCTGTTCGCGGATGACGGCGAGGTGCGTTTCATGGGAGGCATCTTCCGCGGCAAGGATCGCGGCGTGAGGCGGCTGTACATCGATCGCTTCCGCACGACCTTCACACGGGGCAAGAACGGTCCGGTGTACGGGTTTCTGCTGGATCACATGCAGCTGCAGGACATCATCGACGTGGCGGCGGATCGCCGCACGGCCTACGGACGCTTTCGCTGCTTCCTGCAGGGCGGCAGTCACGTCAGCAAGACGGACCCCGTCGCCGCGCTGCCCCAGCAGTGGTGGGAGGCGGGCGTCTACGAGAACACCTACGTGCGTACCGGTGAGGTCTGGCAGATCAAGGTGCTCAACTATTGTCTGTCCTGGCAAGCCGATTACGAGCGAGGGTGGGCGCACAGCAAGCCCTACGAGGGGCCGTTCTTCAGCAAGACTTATCCGCAAGATCCCGGCGGTCCCGACGAGATCAGCGCGGACCGGCCCGCATTCTGGCCGGACACGGGGCTGATCCCGTTCCACTTCCCGCACCCGGTGACCGGGAAGCGACCCGACTGATCCCGAGCGTGCCACGCAAGGTCCGCGAGGAGTCGTTGCATGTCTGAGGATGCAATTGCATCGCCGCGCTCAGCGCCCATCGAGCGCAGCGCCCCTCCCGTGAGCGATGCTCCCTGGCCACGCCCCGCACAGGCCTGGTACGCGGTGGCCATCTTCGCCATCGCGTTGATGTTCAATTTTCTCGATCGCGGCGTCATCGCGCTGCTCGTCCAGCCGATCAAGCACGACCTGCACTTGAGCGATACGGAGGTCGGGCTGCTGATGGGACCGGCGTTCGTCATCTTCTACGTATTTCTCGGCCTGCCGATTGCACGCCTCGTCGACAGCCGCAGCCGCCGCGTGATCATCGGAGTGGGGATCGTGCTCTGGAGCCTCGCGACGGCGTTGTGCGGGATCGCGCGCTCGTTCGGCACGTTCTTTCTGTGCCGCATCGGTGTGGGTGTCGGTGAAGCCTGCAATGGTCCGGCGACCTACTCGATGATGGCGGACCTGTTCCCGCGCGAGCGTCTCGCTCGGGCCATCTCGGTGATGCAGTTCGGCTTCGTCGCGGGCAACGGCATCGCGACGATTCTCGCCGGCGCGATCATCGGCTTCGTCTCCACCGTCGATGCCGTGCACGTCCCGCTCGTGGGCGCGCTGCGCCCCTGGCAAGTCACTTTCCTCGCCGTGGGCTTGCCCGGTCTGCTGGTGGCGGCGCTGTTCTCCACGGTGATCGAGCCCGCACGCCGCGGACGCATCGCCCGCGCAACGGGCAAGGAGCTGCAGCCGCATCACGCGATTCCACTGCGCGACGTGGTGCACTTCATCCGCCAGAACATCACGACCTATGCGCCCATGTTCTTGTCGCTCGCGCTTCAGTCGATCGTGACTTTCGGCGCGCTCAACTGGGCCGCGACCTTCTTCGTGCGGACCTACGGCTGGACGATTCCGCAGTTCGCATACACGAACGGGCTCGCGCTGCTGGTGCTGATGCCGATTGGCCTGATCCCCGGGAGCCTGCTCGCCGAGCACTGGGCACGCCAGGGACGCGATGATGCCAACCTGCGCGTGACGCTCCTCGCCTCGACTCTCTTCGCGCCAACCGCGATCGCGTTCGCCGCCATGCCGAGCGCGGGGCTCGCGATGCTGTGCCTCGGACTGGGCTATCTCGTGTCGTCGCTGCAATTCGGACCGATCAACGCCGCGATGCAGATCGTGACACCCAATGAGATGCGCGGGCAGGTGACCGCACTGTACCTGTTCATCTTCAACACCTTCGGCACCGGGTTGGCGCCCCTCGTGATCGGCTTCGTAACCGATCACATCATCGGCAACGAGGCGAAGATCGGCGAATCGATCGTGCTCACGGCCGCCGTGCTCGAGCCGCTGGCGCTGCTCGTCATGTGGTCGGGACTCAAACCTTATGCGCGCAGCGTCGCCCGCGCGCGGGCCTGGGCCTGAAGGAGCTGCCGTGTCGTATACCACGAGCACCGCGATACTCGAGGCGCTGCGCTCCGCGGGAGTGGACTACGTCTTCGCCAATCTCGGCAGCGATCACAGCGCGCTGCTCGAGGCGTGGGCGCAGGCCCGCTCCGCTGGGCGCGCCGCCGAGTTCCCCACACTCGTCACCTCACCCCACGAGATGGTGGCCATGAGCGCGGCGCATGGCTTTGCGCAACTGAGCGGTCGGGCGCAGGCGGTGCTGGTGCACGTCGAGTGCGGCACGCAGCAGCTCGGCGGTGCCATGCACAACGCGGCGAAGGGGCGCGTGCCGGTGCTGATTCTCGCGGGCGCCTCCCCCGCCACTCAGGAGGGCGAGGCGCGCGGCAGCCGCAACGAGTTCATCCACTGGATTCAGGACGTGTTCGATCAGCGCGGCATCGTGCGCGGCTACATGCGCTACGACAATCAGATCCACCACGGCGCGAACGCCAAGCAGATCGTGAACCGAGCGCTGCAATTCGCCCACAGCGAGCCGCAGGGTCCGGTTTATCTGATGGCAACGCGCGAGGTTCTGGAAGCAGAGATCGAGCGCGTGAGCATCGACCCGGCGCAATGGCCCCGCATCTCGGCGGGAGCGCTGACGGCGGCGGATGCAGCGCTCATCGCGCGGGCGCTCGCCGAGGCTCGCCGACCGCTCATCGTGACCTCGTACGTGGGTCGCAATGTGGCCGCGGTCGCTGAGCTCGTGCGGCTGTGCACGCGTGCGGGCGCGGGCGTGCTCGAGTCCGTCCCGAGTCGCGTCAATTTCCCGAGCACGCACGAGCTCTACCAGGGTTGCCAGTGGAACGAGAAGCGGCAGAATCCCGCGCTCGCGGAGGCCGACACTATCCTCGTGATCGACAGTGACGTACCGTGGATCGCACAGATCAACCGGCCGAGCCCCGCGGCGAACATCCTGCACATCGACACCGATCCGCTCAAGGCGCAAATGCCGCTGTGGTATATCCATGCCCGCCTCGCATTGCGCGCCGATGCCGCGACGGCGCTGCGTCAGATCAACGCGCAGCTCGAGCAGCTCCCGCTCGATGCGGCGAGGGTGCGTGAGCGTACCGCCCACTATGCGCGGCGCCACGCGGATCGCAGTGCCGAGCTCGAGCGCCTGGAGCAGCCTTCCGCAGACTGCCTCACTCCGGAGTACCTCACCGCGTGCGTGCGCGCGGCGATCGGAGCGGATGCCATCGTGCTCAGCGAGGGAGTAACCAATTTCCAGGTGATCGCCAATCATGCGGGCCGGGTGCGACCTGGCACGCTCTTCACAAGCGGCGGCGGCTCGCTCGGGTGGAGCGGCGGCGCGGCAGTCGGGACGAAGCTCGCATCCCCGGAGAGCCTCATTGTCTCCCTCACGGGCGATGGCTCCTACATGTTCTCGATTCCCGCGAGCGTGCACTGGATGGCCAAGCGCTACGACACGCCTTTTCTGCAGGTCGTCTACAACAACCGCGGCTGGCGCGCGCCACGCTTCTCCGCGCTCGGCGTGCATCCGGATGGCTTTGCGAGCCGCACGGCCGATATCGGCGCGAGTTTCGATCCGCCACCCGACTACGCGGGCATCGCGGCGGCCGCCGGCGGTGCGCTCGCGCAGACGGTGCGACGCGCTGAGGAGGTCGAGCCGGCGCTGCGGCGGGCGCTGCAAGCCGTGCGCGAGCAGCGGCGCTCCGCCGTGATCGACGCCTGGCTCGCGCCGGGCTAGGGCGCTCGGTGACGAGCTATAACGCGAAGAGCTGCTCGGCGTTACTCTGGAAGAGCTTCTTCTTGTCGGCGGCGCTGATCGGCAGGTTGTCCGTCATCGTGACCTCTGCCGACTCGAACTGGTACGGGTAGTCCATCGCATAGAGCACGCGCTCGACGCCCAGCACCTGCTGTCCGAAGAGGATGGCCGGACCCCATGGCATGCCGCTGCTCGTGACGTACACGTTCGAGCGCAGGTACTCACTGGGCAGTCTGCGATTGGGCTTCCACTGCGGATAGCGCTTCGAGTTGAGCGTGGCCTTGTACATATAGTCGAGCCGGTACAGCCAGAAGGGCAGAGCTTCCCCCATATGGCCGATCACGATCTTCAGGTTGGGGAAGCGATCGAAAGCGCCGCTCACGATGATGCGCAGGATGTGCAGCGCCGTCTCGACGCCGAAGCCGAAGATCGCACCATCGAGGCCGCTTTCCAGGAACGGACGAATCATCGCGGGCGGCGGCGAGCAGGGGTGGATGTAGAGCGGTGCGTTGCAGGCCTCGGCCGCGGCGAAGATGTCCCAGAACTTCTGCGCATCGAGATATTCCCCGTGCGTATGGGAGTTGACGATCACGCCCTTCAAGCCGAGTTGCTTGACGCAGCGCTCGATCTCCTTGGCGGCGTTGTGCGGCTCCTGCGGTGCCACCGCGGCAAGGCCGGCGAAGCGCTTGGGATGTGCGCGGATCGCCGCTGCGAGCTGATCGTTGCACGAGCGCGCGAGCGAGGTCGCCGTCGCCCCATCGAAGATCTGCACACCGGGGGCGGTGAGCGACAGAATCTGTACGTCGATACCGGTGGCATCCATGTCGCGCACGCGCCGCTCATCGAGCCACTGCAGGCGCTCGATGATGTGCGTGGCGCGCTCACTCGGACTGCCCAGATAGAAGCCCCACATGCTGTTGAAGCCGATATCCTCGCTGCGCTTCGCGGCGAGCAGCTCGCGATACATCTTGAGCATCTCGGGGGTGGCGAATGCCTCCTCGGTGGCGATGCGCCGGTAACCGGGGTCGCGCTTGACCGCAACGGCCGCCGTGGCGCTCTGCGGCAATGTGTTGTCCGTTGCTGCCACTTGATGGTCCCGGATCGTGTCGGTCATGGGAGCTGCCTTTCGTGCCTGCGGACCCTGGCGCGGGCCGGCCGCGGCGCCGTCCGCGCGCTGACGCTCAATTCATTATAATCGAGCCGTCCAGCCGGACTATCGAACCAGCCGATCGGATCGCACCCATGGCGAAGTACCAATGCCGTTTGAACCTCGATCAACTGGTTGCGATCGACGTGCACACGCACGCCAACATCTCGGGCCGCGCACCGCGCGATCCCTGTGCGCATGCCTTCGACGAGGCGATGGCGAAGTACTTCCGCTCGGGTAAGCCGCCGACGATCGCCGAGGTGGCGCAGTACTACCGTGAGCGGCGCATGGCCGCGGTCATCTTCACGGTCGATGCGGAATCCGAGGCCGGTCACTGGCGCATCGCCAACGAGGAGGTGGCGGAGGTCGCGGCGGAGAACAGCGACGTGCTGATCCCCTTCGCGAGCATCGATCCGGCGCGCGGCAAGATGGGAGTGCGCGAGGCGCGCCGGCTGATCGAGGAATACGGCGTGCGCGGCTTCAAATTCCATCCCTCCATGCAGGGCTTCTATCCGAACGAGCGCCGCGTCTATCCGCTCTACGAGGTGATTGCGGAGGCCGGGCTTCCGGCCCTGTTCCACACCGGCCAGACGGGAGTCGGAGCCGGCCTGCCCGGCGGCATGGGCGTCAAGCTCAAATACTCCCAGCCCATCTATCTGGATGACGTGGCCGCGGACTTTCCAACGCTCACGATCGTCATGGCGCATCCGTCCTTTCCCTGGCAGGACGAGGCGCTTGCGATCGCAACCCACAAGCCGAACACCTACATCGACCTGTCGGGCTGGTCGCCAAAATACTTCTCGGCGAACCTCGTCCAGTACGCCAACACACTCTTGAAGGATCGGGTGCTATTCGGGACCGACTATCCGGCGATCACCGCGGAGCGCTGGCTCGCGGACTTCGAGAAGCTGCCCATGAAGCCCGAGGTGCGTGCGCTCATATTGAAAGAGAACGCCATCAAACTGCTGAAGCTGCGCGGTGCGATGACGTAAGGACGGGGCCCGCGCACGCGCGGACAGCGCACGACCGGCCTGTTGAAAAGTGCACTGCGACGCAAGCACAATGTCGGGTTGACTCCTGATGCAATCGAGAATTTCTCCGCCAGCGGCCGACCCGGGCGCGAGAACGGCTTCTTACACTTACAGAGGATCCGCCATGAGCACGCAGAGCCTGGAGAACTTGTTAAAGACCGCGGGCAATCCGGTCAAGATGCTGCGCAATTCGCAGCTCGGAGCATATGTATACCCGGTCGTTCCCAGCGAGTTTAGCAACTGGCGCGACGAACAGCGTGCCTGGCGCGAGGCGGCGGTGCTCTTCGACCAATCGCACCACATGGCCGAGATCACCATCAAGGGACCCGATGCTCTGAAGCTGATGTCGTATCTCACGATCAACAGCTTCGCGAACTTCACTCCCAACAAGGCCAAGCAGATGGTGCCGTGCAGTTACGACGGCTACGTGATCGGCGATGGCATCCTCTTCTACCTCGCCGAGAACGAGCTGCTGTTCGTCGGCCGCGCGCCGACCGTCAACTGGATTCAATTCCATGCCGAGACCGGCGGCTTCAAGGTCGAGCACATCCGCGATGACCGCTCGCCCTCGCATCCGCGCGGCAAAGCGGTCACCCGCCGGCACTACCGCTTCCAGATCCAAGGACCCAAGGCGGCGCAGGTCCTCGAGAAGCTCAACGGCGGAGCGCTGCCGGATGTGAAGTTCTTCACCATGGATGCGATCAACATCAAAGGGCGCAAAGTGCGTGCCCTGCGGCACGGCATGGCCGGCGCCCCGGGGCTGGAGATCTGGGGTCCGTACGCCGAGTACGATTCCATCCGCGATGCCATCGTCGAGGCGGGCAAGGATCTCGGCCTGGTGCAGGTCGGCTCGCGCGCGTATGCGAGCAACACACTGGAATCCGGTTGGATTCCCTCGCCGTTGCCGGCCGTCTATACCGGCGAGAAGATGAAGAAGTACCGCGAGTGGCTGCCGGCGAACGGCTACGAGGGCACCGGCTCGATCGGCGGCAGCTTCGTCTCGGACAACATCGAGGACTATTACTCCACACCCTACGCGCTTGGCTACGGCCCGTTCGTGAAATTCGATCACGACTTCGTCGGGCGCGAAGCGCTCGAGAAGCAGGCCAAGGACGCGCATCGCAAGAAGGTCACCTTCGCCTGGAACGGCGAGGACATGGGGCGCATCTACGCCTCGCTTTTCATGCCGGACACGCAGAACTACAAGTTCTTCGATCTACCGATCGCAAACTACGCGTCCGCCTCGTTCGACAAGGTCACCAAGGGCGGCAAGGTGGTCGGCCTGTCGATGTTCGGCGGCTACAGCTACAACGAGCGCACGGCGCTCTCGCTCGGCGTCGTCGATCCCGATATCAACATCGGCGATGTGCTCACGCTCGTGTGGGGCGAGGAGGGCGGCGGCACGAAGAAGACCACGGTCGAGCGGCACAAGCAGACCGAGGTGCGCGTGAAGGTAGCGCCCGTGCCTTATGCGCGTGATGCGCGCGAGGGTTACCACGAGGGCTGGCGCACGCAGCAGAAATGAGCGATGGCGCAGGCCTCCGCGTCACCGCGCGGAGGCTGCGCGGCACTCAAAGCTCGCCGAGCTCGGCCGCGAGGACCGGCTCCGCGCCGTGCGCGACGATGCGCGCAAACGTGCGCGCGCGCGGCAGCAGCTGCAAAGCGTAGAACCGGGCGCAGTCGAGCAGTGCTCTTGCTGCGGGGTCGCTCGCCGAGGCGGCCTGCCGTGCCGTGATCGCCCACTGCCAGGCACCGGCAACGACCCCGAGCCATTGCAAGAAGGGGTAGGCCACGCAGCGCGCGCGCTGCGGCTCGGCGCCGCTCGTGCGGATGAGCTCACGTGCGCTGCGGCGCAGCTCGGCGCACTCCGTGCGCACTGCCTCTGCCAGCGGCGCGAGCTCGGCCAGCGGGGCGAGTGAGCATGCATCCTGCTGCATCTGGGTGAGGAACTCTTCGAAGGCGTCCCCGTCCTCGCGCATGATCTTGCGCACGAGCAGATCCTGCGCCTGGATGTAATTGGTGCCCTCGAAGATCGGCCCGATGCGCGCGTCGCGATAGATCTGCGAGGCCTCGCACTCGTCGATATAGCCGAGTCCGCCGTGGACTTGCACGCCCAGAGAGGAGACCTCCACGGCGCAATCGGAGCACCAGGCCTTCACCAGCGGCGTGAGCAATCCCAGGCGCGCCAGCGCCCGCGCGCGCACCTCGGGCTCGTGAGCCGCACCCGCCACATCGAGCAGCGCCGCCGCGGTGTACGCCAGACACCGACAGGCGTGGGTGAGCGCTTTCATGCTGAGCAACATGCGGCGCACATCCTCGTGCTCGATGATGGGTCGCTGCGCGCCCGCGTCATCGCGGCCCTGACGACGCTCCTGAGCGTATTCGTGGGCGAGCTGCCAGGCGCGCTGCGCCAGCCCCGTCGAGTGCAGCCCAACGCCGAGGCGCATGTGGTTCATCATCGTGAACATGCAGCGCAGCCCCTCATGGAGCGGACCGATCAGCCAGCCCTGAGCGCCCTCGCGCTCACCGAGCGACATCACGCAGGTGGGGCTCGCGCGAATGCCCATCTTGTGCTCGAGCGACACCGCGCGCACATCGTTGGCGCTCACGGATCCACGCCCGTTTTGCAGCAGCTTGGGAACCAGGAACATCGAGATCCCCTTGGAGCCCAGCGGAGCACCTGCGGCGCGCGCGAGCACCAGGTGCACGATGTTCGGGGACAGATCGTGATCGCCCCAGGAGATGAAGACCTTGCGCCCGCGCAATCGCCAGTGCTCACCCTCGGGCGTGGCGCTCGTGCGCAAGGTCGATAAGTCGGACCCCGCCTGCGGCTCGGTGAGACACATCGAGGCCGTCCACTCGCCGCTCACGAGCGGCGGCAGATACTTCGCGCGCAGGGCATCGGATGCGTGATGGCGCAGCGCCTCGACGGCGCCCACGGCGCTCTCGATGCACATCGCGAAGGACAGGTTCGCGCCGGCCCACATCTCTGTGGTTGCCGCGCCCAGCAGGCTCGGCAGACCCTGTCCGCCGAATTGCGTGGGGGCGGCGAGTGCGGGCCAGCCGCCCGCGCAAAAGCTACGATAGGCTTCGCGAAATCCGGCCGGCGTCAGAACGCCTTCCGCGCTCAAGCTCGAGCCGGCGGCATCGCCGAGGCGATTGAGCGGTGAGAGCACATCGCGCGCCACACGCGCCGCACCCTCCAGGACGCCTCCGGACAGCTCCGTCATCAGCTGCTCGAGATCGGGAAGGGCATTGAGTCCGCTCACCCGGGCGGCTTGCGCGAGTGCCACGCGCATCATGGCGAGCGGCGCGTCGTAGCGGGACGGCATCGGTCAGGAGACTCCACGGCGGCCTGGTTGGGTGCAAAATACTACGGCTAGCGCTGCAGGACCTCTTACATGACGGATGCCCACTGCGAGACCGTGAGCGAGCACCGCTGCTTCGGCGGGGTGGTCGGCTTCTACCGGCATGCGGCACGAAGCACCGCATGCACGATGCGTTTCGCCGTGTTCGTGCCGTCGCAGGCGCGCGGGCGGCGCGTGCCGGTGCTCTACTACCTGGCCGGTCTCACCTGTACCGAAGAGACCTTCATGATCAAGGCCGGTGCCCAGCGCATCGCCTCCGAGCTCGGCCTGATGCTCGTCGCTCCGGATACGAGTCCCCGGGGCGTGCCGCTCCCCGGTGACAACGATTCGTGGGACTTCGGCGTCGGAGCGGGCTTCTACCTGGATGCGACGCAGGAGCCCTGGGCGCGGCACTACCGCATGTACTCCTACGTCGCGCAAGAGCTGCCGGCGCTCATCGAGTCGCAGTTCCCCGCGGACCCGGCACGGTGCGGCATCTTCGGGCACTCGATGGGCGGGCACGGCGCCTTGACCATCGCGCTGAAGAACGCTGAGCGCTATCGCTCGGTGTCGGCTTTCGCACCGATTGCCGCCCCGAAAAAGGCTCCCTGGGGCCAGAAAGCCTTCACGCACTACCTCGGCCCGGATCGCGGGCAGTGGGCGCAATACGATGCCAGCGAGCTCGTGCTGCGGGCACCCGCCGCGGCCCGCAAGCTCTCCATGCTCGTCGATCAGGGTCTCGCGGACCAGTTTCTGGAGAGCCAGCTCTATCCGCAGCTGTTTGAGGAGGCATGCGCCCAGGTCGGCCAGCCGCTCACTCTGCGCCGACATGCCGGCTACGATCACGGCTACTACTTCATTTCGAGCTTTATCGAGGAGCACCTGCGCCACCACGCACGTGCTCTCGGCTGAGGCGCGGCGCGGACTCAAGACTCGCGCGCGACCTCGATCAGCAGCGTGCGCAGCCACGCATGTCCGGGGTCTGGCTCATTGCGCTTGTGCCACAGCAGCACCTCGTGCCCGTCGAGCACGTCGAAGGGAAGCGCGAGCGTCTTCAGCGGTACCAAGGGGGCGACGAGCGTCGTGATCCGCTCGGGCAGCGTGGCTGCGAGCGGCGTCCCCGGCAGCATGAAGGGCAGCTCGAGCAGGCTCTGCGCGGTCGCACGTACATCGATGTCCATGTTGAGCAGGCGCCGCACGAGCTCCTCCACGGGTGCCGTGTGACCGTTCGGACGGGCGAACACATGTGGCAGCGCCTGGTATTGCGCCAGACTCAGCTCCTCGGCGATGCTCGGGTGATCGCGGCAGACCGCACATACCCAGCGCACCGGCCGCAACTCCACCACGCGCAGCGAGTCCGGGTATGTCCGCAGCCCGAACAGCCGCAAGATGTCGAGGCACAGGCACAGGTCGGCGTCCCCGTATTCCAGCCGCGTGAGGCTGGTGAGCGAGACCTGCTCGATATGGCACTGGATTCCGGGGGCCTCGCGCGCCAGCCGCCGCAGCAGCGCCGCCACCGTCCAGGGTGCCGCCTCATCGGTCACGATCAACGTGAAGGTTCGCTTGACGGTCGTCGGGTCGAAGCTCGGCTGAGTGCCCAGGGTCGCCTGGATGCTGAGGAGCGCCTCCCGGACCGGCTCGACCAGGGACAGCCCACGCGGCGTGAGCTCCATGTCGCGCCCGACCCGCACGAGCAACGGATCGCTGAAATAGTCGCGCAGCTTTTGCAGCGCGGCGCTCATGGCCGGCTGGGACACGAACACCCGCTCGGCGGCACGCGTGACATTCTTCTCGTGCAGCAGCGCATCGAGCGCGATGAGCAGGTTCAGATCAAAACGGTTCAGCTGCATGTTATTGGTAACTGCGCGGGGCCCCCGACGGCCCTATTGGACGCGAATCGGGCCGAATCCGCCAAGGTGCCGCCCCTCTGCGCTTTCCGGGTGCGTGCTTGATAGGAGAAAATGCATGCCGGAGGCCGGATGACCGCAGAGAACGGAATTATGTACTCAGGCGAGGGGCGCGAAACCGAGGCCTCGGCGAGCGCATGCCCCGTGCCCGTCGCCCGCGCCGAGACCGCCGGGGCCGCGGAGGCGGCGGCGGAGGTGCCCGTGGAGCGCTGGGTCGACGGGAACATCACCCGGACCACGGACCGAGTTGCCGAGGAAACGCCCGTGGCATTGGTCTATCACGATGTCCCGCACGTCGTGATGCTCGCTACGCCCGCCGACCTCACGGATTTCGCATACGGCTTCAGCCTGAGCGAGGAGCTGGTGGCGACGCCCGACGAGATTCGCTCGGTGGAGGTCGTCTCCACGAAAGAGGCCGTCGAGGTTCGCCTGTCGATCGCTTGGGAGCGATTCCCGGAGCTGCTGCGCCGCAGGCGCAATCTCGCCGGGCGTACCGGCTGCGGGCTGTGCGGTGCCGAGACATTGGAGCAGGCGATCCGCGGGCGCGGCTCCGTGGGGACCGGACCCGAGGTCACGGTGGCCGACCTGCATGCGGCTATCGCGCAGCTGGCCTCGGTGCAGCACTTGAATGCACGCACGGGAAGCGTGCATGCAGCCGCCTGGGTCATTCCGGGTCAGGGAATCCTCTGCGCGCGCGAGGACGTGGGCCGCCACAACGCTCTCGACAAGACCATCGGTGCCCTCGTGCGCGCCGACGTGGACCTGAACGCGGGCTACATGCTGGTGACGAGCCGCGCAAGCTACGAGATGGTGCAAAAAGCGGCGACCGTCGGCATCGCATTCATGGCCGCCCTGTCGGCGCCGACGGCGTTTGCCATCCGGCATGCCGAGCGCAGTGGGCTGACCCTGGTAGCCTTCGCCCGCCAGAACCGTCACGTGGTCTATGCGCACCCCCATCGGCTCGTCAGCTGACCATCCGACTGGCGTATAGCTCCTATTGCCACAATTGATTTGCCGCGCGTACCGGGCACCGCTACCGTGCGCCCAACCGAATCCCCCCGGCACCCAATACCCATGAATGTCGCCACCCCCCAGGCGGCGCCGGCACCCCTCGGCGCCCAGTCGGGATCGAAGCTCCCGGCGCAATCGCGGCCGTTTCGCTTCTACGACAACCGCCAGAAGTATCTCGCCTTCGTCAACACCTGCAACGAGAAGTCGGCGGTTGCGCGCCGCGCCATCCAGGAGCTCGCCCACGTGCGTCCGACGCCACCGGCGATCCGGGTGTTCGATGCCGGTATGGGCGATGCGACGGTGCTGTCGCGCCTGATGCGCGGCATGCACCGCACCTTCCCGACGGTGCCGATGTCCGTGGTGGCGAAGGAGATCAGCCTGGAGGACGTGCGTCTGGGGCTGGAGAAGATGCCCGACCGCTTCCAGGAGCATCCGGCGACGGTGCTGGTAATCACCAATCTCAACTATGCCGAGGCGCCGCGGCTCATGCCGCGCGATACGCACCTGGCCGCGGCGCTCAACTGGCAGGAAGTGCGGCTCGCGGGGAACTCCGCGTTCGAGTACGCCGAGCAGATCGAGGAGCTCGGCGCGACGCTCGCCTACGGCTGGCAGACCAAGCCCAGTGCCAAGTCCGGCAATCCCGTTTTCCTGCGCCCCTCGGTGCTGGTGGTGTACCGCGAGGATCACAAGTTTCTCCTCGACAGCGTGATCCCCAAGCCGGGGCGCATCTTCGAGAGCTACGATCTGATCGTTGCCTCGCAGCCATGGCGAGCGCGCATGTCGGCGGAGTTCAAGGCCCAGAGAGTCCTCGCGCCGCTTGCCCGCAGCCTCGCGCCCGGCGGGCGGCTGCTCGCGATCCAGTCCTTCGGCAAGGATCCGGCGCTCGAGATCGTGCAGCGGCTCTGGCCGGGCGAGAATCCCTTTCAAGTCGATCGTCACCAGATCCTGGCTGCGCTCAAGGCGGAGCTGGGCCGGGATGCGCGCGACTTCAATCTGACGGCGCTGCCCGATGACAAGGCGGTGTTCCGCTACGAGATGCACACCCTGCCCTCGGAAATCGGCGACCGCATCGGCACGTCGACCTTGTTCGCGGCCTGGAATGCCGCCATCTACGTCAATCAGATCGAGGACGAGCGACTCGATTCGGTGGTGCAGACCGGCGCGTATCTCGAGGCGACGCAGCAGGTGCTGCAGAAACATGGCGGCCTGTGGTTCAACGACGAGACCTTCGTGGTGACGCGCCGCCGCGGCATGTGACAACACTCAAACAAACAAAGCCTATGAATGCAATGATCGCACCGCTTTCAGGCCCGGATCTCAAGCACCGGATCGTGGAGTTCGCGCGCGGCACCTCCACCGAGATCTCACCGCACGATGAGGCACTGCTGCCCGAGCTCGTGAACGCGCTGCCGGCGGGCACGACCGTGTACGTGGCGCACACGCCCAAGGCGATGGTGCAGGATGTCGTGCGCATTGCGCGCCGCGCCGCCGAGCTCGGCTTGCGCGCCTCCCCGCACATCGTGGCGCGGCGCATCGAGAGCCAGCGCGTGCTGCGCGATGCGCTCCGGGAGCTGCGCGCAGGCGGAGTGGAGCAGGTGCTGCTCGTCGCCGGCGATCGCACGCCTCCGGCGGGCGTGTTCTCGAGCACGCTCGAGATCATCGACAGCGGCGCACTCGCCGATGCCGGCATCCAATCGATCGGCGTCGCGGGGCATCCCGAAGGCCATCCGGTCGTCGCGGCCGAGATGCTCTGGAGCGCGCTCAAGCAGAAGCAGGCATTCGCCGAGCGCAGCGGGGCGCGCGTGCACATCGTCACGCAATTCAGCTTCAAGCCCGAGGCGCTCTGCGCTTGGGACCGCAAGCTCGCCGAGCACGGCATCTCCTTGCCGGTGCACGTCGGCATCGCCGGCCCGACCCCGTTACCGAAGCTGATCAAGTTTGCCGTGCAGTGCGGGATTGGCACCTCGCTCGGCGCTCTGAGCAAAGGCTTCGGCCTGATGGGAAGGATGGCGGGCCTTGCGACCTCTCCGGACGAGATGCTGATCGGACTCGTGCGGGCCTGCGCCGCGGAGCCCGGGACGCGGCTGACGCATCCGCATTTCTATGCTTTCGGTGGTGTCATGGCGACCTCCCGCTGGTTGCGCGCCGTCGTCGACGGCGCGTTCGAGCTGCAAGAGGACGGCGACAAGTTCACGGTGAACGCGTGAAAGGCTCCGCTACGCGTCTCGGCACGGGCGGGGCGCGCCGCGCGCTCGTCTGTGGCTCGATCGCGTTCGACAACATCATGGTGTTCGACGGGCGCTTCAAGGAGCACATCCTCCCCGACAAGATCCACATCCTGAACGTTGCGTTCCTCGTGCCCCAGCTGCGGCGCGAGTTCGGCGGCACGGCAGGCAACATCGCGTACAACCTGCGGCTGCTCGGGGATGCCGGTTACCCCATGGCGACCGCCGGACGCGATTTCGGCTCCTATGCGGAGTGGATGAAGCAGACGGGTGTGCCGCAGGATTACGTCAAAGTCATCGAGAGCGAGCACACGGCGCAGGCCTTCATCACGACCGATCTGGATGACAACCAGATCACGGCCTTTCACCCCGGCGCGATGCAGCACGCGCACCTGAACAAGATCGCCGACGCCTCGGGGATCGCGCTCGGCATCGTCGCGCCCGACGGGCGCGACGGGATGCTGCAGCACGCGCATCAATTCCTAGAGCAGGGGATCCCCTTCATGTTCGATCCCGGCCAGGGTCTGCCGATGTTCAACGGCGAGGAGCTGCGCGCCTTCATTCAGCAGGCGACGTGGGTCGCCGTGAACGACTACGAGTGGCAGCTTATGCAACAGCGCACGGGTTGGTCCGCCGCCGAGATCACGCGCCACGTCGAGGCGCTCATCGTCACGCGCGGTGCCGAGGGCTCGCTCATCTACGCGGGGCGCGAGCATCGGATCCCGTGCGCGCAGCCGCGCGCGGTCGTCGACCCCACCGGTTGCGGCGATGCCTACCGGGCAGGGGTCATTCACGGCCTGTTGCGTGGCTTCGACTGGGAGCTCACGGGCCGCATTGCCTCGCTCATGGGGGCGATCAAGATAGAGTCCCGCGGGACACAGAATCACCGTTTTACCTTGGACGAGTTCGACCATCGCCTGCACAGCAGCTTCGGCGTGCGAGCGAGCGGGACACGGCAGGCGGAGCGCGGGCGCGACACGTTACAATCCCCGTGAGCGCCGGCAAGGCAGCGGGCGCCAAACGCCGGGGCATTTTGACTTCAACAGCAGGACCTCTTCATGGCCAACAACTATCTCTTCACCTCCGAGTCGGTTTCGGAAGGCCACCCGGACAAGGTGGCGGACCAGATCTCAGATGCGGTGCTCGATGCGATCATCGGGCAGGACAAGCGCGGCCGCGTGGCCTGCGAGACGCTCATCAAGACCGGCGTGGTGGTGGTCGCAGGCGAAGTGACCACCAGCGCCTGGGTGGATGTCGAGGCGCTGGTGCGCAAGACGGTCCTCGAGATCGGCTACAACACCTCCGAGATGGGTTTCGACGGCGCCACTTGCGGTGTGGTGAACATCATCGGCAAGCAGTCGCCGGACATCGCGCAGGGCGTGGACAAGAAGGACGAGCGCAAGCAGGGCGCGGGCGATCAGGGCCTGATGTTTGGATACGCGACCAACGAGACCGACGTGCTGATGCCGGCACCCATCACGCTCGCCCATCGCCTGGTGAAGAAGCAAGCCGAGGTGAGAAAGAAGGGCAAGCTCCCCTGGCTGCGCCCGGATGCCAAGAGCCAGGTCACGCTGCGCTACGAGGATGATCGCCCCGTCGGCCTCGAGGCCGTCGTGCTCTCGACACAGCACGGTCCGGACGTTTCGACCAAGGTGCTGCGCGAGGCGGTGATGGAGGAGATCTTAAAGCCCGTGCTGCCCGGCAAGTGGATCGACAAGCGCACCAAGTACCACATCAACCCGACGGGTCGCTTCGTGATCGGCGGTCCGGTCGGTGACTGCGGGCTCACGGGTCGCAAGATCATCGTGGATACGTACGGCGGCTACGCCCGCCACGGCGGCGGTGCATTCTCGGGCAAGGATCCTTCGAAGGTGGACCGCTCGGCCGCCTACGCGGCACGCTACGTCGCAAAGAACATCGTAGCGGCGGGGCTCGCCGAGCGCTGCGAGGTGCAGCTCTCTTACGCCATCGGTGTCGCGGAGCCGACCTCGATCATGCTCGAGACCTTCGGCACCAGTCGCCTGTCGCGCGAGCGGCTCACGCAGATCGTGCGCAAGCATTTCGATCTCACTCCCTACGGACTGCGCGAGATGCTCGATCTGGTGCGCCCCATCTATCAGAGGACGGCGGCGTACGGGCACTTCGGACGCACCGAGAACGAGTTCACCTGGGAGCGGACCGACAAGGCTCAGGAGCTCGCGGCGGAGCTGAAGGGACAGGTGCGTGCGGCCTAGGCTTGCCGCGCGCAGGTTGCTTTTGGGGAGCTGATGGTTTGAAACACACCGCGCGCCTCGCGCGGTGACTCGCTCGGCGCCAAGGGGCGCTGCAACAGCTGTACGGTGCTGCGGCGCTGCAAATCGCAGCGGGCGCGGTGGCGGATAGGTTGCCAGGCTTGGCTGCATCCGGGCGATGGTCAATGAACGGCGCTCGCTGAGTACGACGGTTCTACCCGCGACCGCAAGCTGGCGGGCTGCCGGAGTGCTCAAGGCACAACCTTTAGGAGCGTGTGGATCATGAACGCCAATCTCAAGCCCTCCGCGGGCTTCAAGGATTACAAAGTAGCCGATCTGTCCCTCGCCGATTGGGGACGCAAAGAGATCGCGATCGCCGAATCGGAAATGCCGGCATTGATGGCGATCCGCGAGGAATTCGCGGCGCTGCAGCCGCTGCGGGGCGCGCGCGTCAGCGGCTCGTTGCACATGACGATCCAGACCGCCGTGCTCATCGAGACGCTGCAGGCCCTCGGCGCGGACGTGCGCTGGGCCTCCTGCAACATCTTCTCGACGCAGGATCACGCAGCGGCGGCAATCGCGGCCAGCGGCACCCCGGTCTTTGCCTACAAGGGTGAGTCGCTCGAGGAGTACTGGGAGTACACGCATCGCATCTTCGACTTCGCCGAGGACAAGGGACCGAACATGATCCTGGACGATGGCGGGGATGCGACCCTCCTCATCCATCTCGGCACCAAGGCAGAGAAGGACGCCTCCTGCATCGCGCACCCTGCGAGCGAGGAAGAGCGCTTCCTGTTCGCTGCGATCAAGAAGCGCCTCGGCGCGAGCCCCGGCTGGTACTCGAAGAAGGCACAGGAGATCCGCGGCGTCACCGAGGAGACCACGACCGGCGTGCATCGGCTGTATCAGATGGCCAAGGAAAAGCGCCTGCTGTTCCCCGCGATCAACGTCAACGATTCGGTGACCAAGAGCAAGTTCGACAATCTCTACGGCTGTCGTGAGTCGCTCGTCGACGGCATCAAGCGTGCCACGGACGTGATGATCGCCGGCAAGGTGGCACTGGTCGCCGGCTATGGCGATGTGGGCAAGGGCTCGGCGCAGGCGCTGCGCTCGCTCTCCGCGCAGGTGTGGATCACCGAGATCGATCCGATCTGTGCGTTGCAGGCCGCCATGGAAGGCTATCGCGTGGTGACGATGGACTATGCCGCGGACAAGGCCGATATCTTCGTCACCGCGACCGGCAATCTGCACGTGATCAGGCACGATCACATGGCGCGCATGAAGAACAACGCCATCGTGTGCAACATCGGACACTTCGACAACGAGATCGATGTCGCCTCGCTCGAGAAATACGGCTGGGAGGAGATCAAGCCGCAGGTCGATCACGTCATCTTTCCGGACGGCAAGCGCATCATCCTGCTCGCGAAGGGCCGCCTGGTGAATCTCGGCTGCGCGATGGGTCATCCGAGCTACGTGATGAGCTCCTCCTTTGCCAATCAGACGCTCGCGCAGATCGAGCTGTACAGCAACACAGCGCAGTACGCGCTCGGGGTGTACACGCTGCCCAAGCACCTCGATGAGAAAGTGGCACGGCTGCAGCTGAAGAATCTCAACGTACAGCTCACCGAGCTCACGGATGTGCAGGCGCGCTACATCGGCGTGGCGAAGGCCGGGCCGTACAAGCCAGCTCACTATCGTTACTGAGCCGCCATGACCGCCATCGTGATCGACGGCAAGGCCGTCGCGGCCAAGGAGCGCGCGAAGACCGCCGCGCGCGCCCGGGCCTTCCAGGAGCGCTGCGGTCGGCCGCCGGGTCTCGCCGTCGTCCAGGTCGGCGATGATCCGGCCTCAACCGTGTACGTGCGCAACAAGCGCCGCTCGTGCGGTGAGACCGGGATCGAGTCCTTTGCGCATGATCTGGCCGCAACCACGACTCAAGCGCAGCTGCTCGAGCTGCTGCGCACGCTCAACCGTGATGCGCGCGTGGACGGGATTCTGGTGCAGATGCCGCTGCCCAAGAGCATCGACGCCAATCAGATCATCGATGCCATCGAGCCTTCGAAGGACGTCGACGGCCTGCATCCCATCAACGAGGGATTGCTGGCTGTCGGCCGGCCCGGCTTGCGAGCGTGCACGCCGAGCGGTTGCATGCGCCTGCTGGCCGAGGTGGGCTGTGACCCGAGCGGCAAGCGCGCGCTCGTGGTCGGCCGCAGCATCCTCGTCGGCAAGCCGATGGCCTTCCTGCTCCTCGAGGCGAACGCCACGGTAACTATCGCGCACTCGCGCACCCGCGATCTGGCGGCAGCGGTGCGCGAGGCAGACATTGTCGTGGCTGCCGTGGGGCGTGAAGCGATGATCAAAGGGGAATGGATCAAGCCCGGTGCGGTCGTGATCGATGTGGGCACCAACAAGGGGGCCGACGGCAAGCTCAAGGGCGACGTCGAGTTCGAGCCCGCCAGCCGCGTGGCGGCCGCCATTACCCCCGTTCCGGGTGGCGTCGGTCCCATGACGATCGCGATGCTGCTTTCCAATACTGTCGAGGCCGCGTATCGGCGCGCGGGGCTGCCCCTTCTCTAGCCGGGTCGATCCCGGCATCATGGGCGGCGGCATTCGGGTCGAACGGCTCGACTGGGAGCAGTCATGCTGAAACGCCTCCTTGGTGTTGCGCTCGCAGTGATCGGCGCGTTCGCGATCGGCGGCATCGCCCTGCACAGGCACGAGCCGATCAACGCGCTGTGGCTTATCACGGCCGGGATCTGTGTGTATGCGCTCGGCTACCGCTTCTATGCGGCGTGGATCACGGCGCGTGTCTTTGCGGTGGATGCCACTCGAGCGACGCCCGCGGAGCGGCTCAACAACGGCCGCGACTTCGTTCCCACGCATCGCTGGATCGTGTTCGGTCATCACTTTGCCGCGATCGCCGGCCCGGGCCCGCTGGTCGGGCCGACCCTCGCCGCGCAGTTCGGCTACCTTCCTGGGACGCTTTGGATCCTGATCGGCTCCGTGCTCGGCGGCTGTGTACAGGACATGACGATCCTGTTCCTGTCCACGCGCCGCGATGGACGCAGTTTGGGGCAGATGGCACGCGATGAGCTCGGGCCGTTCGGCGGCTTCGCCGCCCTGATCGGCACGCTCATGATCATGATCATCCTGATCGCGGTGCTCGGCCTCGTGGTCGTCAATGCCATGAAGCACAGCCCGTGGGCCACCTTCTCGGTGTTCGCCACGATTCCGATTGCACTCCTCGTGGGCGTGTACGTGCGCAACGTGAGGCCCGGGCGTGTCCTCGAGGCCTCACTGATCGGCGTGATTCTGTTGCTCCTCGGGGTGCTCGGGGGCGGTTGGGTCGATCAGAGCGCGACGCTGCGCGGCCTGTTCGACTCGACGGGTCCATCGCTCGCCGGCTTCGTCATCGCCTACGGATGGGTTGCGGCCATCCTGCCGGTCTGGCTGCTGCTCGCCCCCCGCGGCTACCTGTCGACGTTCTTGAAGCTCGGCGTCATCGTACTGCTCGCCTTCGCGATCGTCGTCATCCGGCCCGAGCTCAAGATGCCGGCGCTGACACAGTTCATCGACGGCACCGGCCCGATCTTCGGTGGCAAGATCTTCCCGTTCGTCTTCATCACGATTGCGTGCGGCGCCGTCTCGGGCTTTCATGCCCTGATCTCGAGCGGCACGACTCCCAAGCTGCTCGCCAACGAGGCCGACGTGCGTCTGGTCGGCTACGGCAGCATGGCGCTGGAGTCGTTCGTGGCGATCATGGCGATGATCGCCGCCACATTGCTCGATCCGGGCGTGTACTTCGCCATCAATACCGGTGCGGGTGTGGTGGGTGCTACGCCGGCCGCCGCCGTTGCGACCATCTCCGGCTGGGGTTTCCCGGTCACCGTTGATCAGATGGCGAGCCTTGCGCACGAGATGGGTGAGCACACGCTCTTTGCGCGCACGGGCGGTGCGCCCTCGCTCGCGGTCGGCATGGCCAGCATCTTCGGCTCCACTTTCGGACGCGGCCTGCTCGGTGCGTGGTACCACTTCGCGCTCATGTTCGAGGCGGTGTTCATTCTCACGACGATCGATGCCGGGACCCGAGTGGGCCGCTTCATGCTGCAAGACCTGCTGGGTCAGTTCTGGCAACCGCTCGGCCGCACCTCCTGGTACCCATCGGTGCTGCTGACGAGCGCCCTCATCGTCGCGGGCTGGGGATACTTTCTCTACATCGGCGTGATCGATCCCAACGGCGGCGTGAACATTCTGTGGCCGCTGTTCGGCATCGCCAATCAGATGCTGGCCGCCATTGCGCTCTCGGTCGCGACCGGCATCCTCATCAAGTCGGGAAAGCTGCGCTACTCGTGGGTCACGGCCGGACCCCTCGCGTGGCTGGCGATCGTCACCACCACGGCAGCGTGGCAGAAGGTCGTGAGCACCGATCCACATCTCGGCTTCTTCGCCGGAGCGGCGGACCTCGCCCGCAAGCTCGCAAGCGGCGCACTGCCACCGGCAAGCGCCGCGGTGGCCCCGAAGCTCATCTTCAACCAGCAGCTCGATGCATGGCTCACCGTGATCTTCACGCTGATCGTCTGGTTCGTGATCGTGGATATGCTGCGGATCGCGTGGCGCAGCGTGCACGGGCTGCCGACTCAGATGAGCTCCGAGGCACCGCGACAGATCACACAGCTGCAGGTAGCGGGCGGGGGTGGGTCGTGAACGCGACTCCCGGCTGGCTGGGCATGCTGCGGGATGGCGCACGCACGGGATGGCGCTGGTTGCGTAGGATCTCGGGGGACGATGCCTTCGAGCAGTATCTGAGCCATCATGCGCGGACCCATCCGCACGCGCCGACGCTCTCGCGCCGCGCGTTCTACGAAGCGGAGCTCGCGCGCAAATGGAGCGGCATCAACCGCTGCTGCTGACGCGGGCGGGAACGGCGCTCAGGCGACCGCAAAGCGGTCATCAATTGGGATCACACTGAGGAGCGTGGATGAATACGGCGAGCCCGACTCACATGGCAACGGAGGCGGTCGACTCCGGCGTCGACGATAGTCGACGCAAGCTCCTCTTGACGGCCACGACCGTCGCAGGAGCGATCGGGGCCGCATTTGCCGCCGTGCCGTTCGTGGCCTCCTGGATGCCTTCCGAGAGAGCGCGCGCGCTCGGCGCGCCGACCGAAGTCGATCTGTCGAAGGTCGAGCCCGGCCAGATGATCACGACCGTGTGGCGGCGCAATCCGATCTTCGTCGTTCACCGCACCCCGGCCATGACCGCAAGCCTCGCCAATCACGACAATCTGCTGAAGGATCCTGGCTCGTCGGATTCGAACCAGCCGGATTACTGCAAGAACGCGCTGCGCTCGCGCACGTCGAACTATTTCATCTGCATCGGCACGTGCACCCATCTCGGTTGCCTGCCGAAGCCGCACTTCGATGCCGGGGACCCGCTGATCGGTGCCTACTGGCCGGGCGGCTGGCTGTGCCCTTGCCACGGGTCGCGTTTCGACCTGGCCGGACGGGTGTTCGAGGGCTCGCCCGCCTCGATCAACCTGAATATCCCCTCGTACGCGTTTGCGAGCAGCACCCGCGCGGTCATCGGCGTAGATACGCCCGCGGAGGCGGCCAAGGCCACCGCGACCTGAAAGCAATTTGAGCGAGCGAGAGACTTAGGCCGTGGAGCGGGCCGGAGTCGTATGCGGAGGCGGCTCACGCCCGGGCAGCCGATGAGCGCGGCTGCGGCGCGAGGGTTTGCTCTTGGCAATGGCGGCCACGGAGGGAGCAGGCGGAACGATCACGATCCGGTGAACGAGCGCCAAGCTGCCACAAATCGGGCAACGGTTGGCCCAACCCGGACACTCGTGCTCGCAAGCTCCACAAATCCGTGCGTGCTCAATTGCCATGATCTACGCCCTCCTGGATACCGCGTTCGGGCCCTCCCGACCCGCGGGGCGCAGATTTTAGCCGATCAGAGGGGCGACTACGAGGGGTGTGACGCGTAGCTCGCCTGTGGACCATCCAGCGGAGATCCACAGCCCACAACTGTAAAGTTGTACCCCTTCAGCTTCCCGTTGGCGCAGGCTGCACCGCAACAAATCCGTATTGGCGCAATATGTTTTGCGCGGCGGAGCTCGATAAGTAGTCGAGAAAGCGCCGCGCGCCCGCCCCAGCGACCGAGGTCATGGCTGCCGGATACACGATGGGAGCATGAGAGCCCGGCGGAAAGGCATCCACGATGCGTACCCTCGTCTCCACGAGCGCGTCCGTGCGGTACACGATCCCGAGCGGTGCCTCGCCACGGGCCACGAGCTCGAGCGCCGCTCGAACGTTCTCCGCGCGGGCGACTCGATGGGCGACGCCCGGCCAGACCCTGAGCGAGGTGAGTGCCTCGCGACCGTAGCGCCCTGCCGGCACCGAATCCGGGTCCGCCATCGCGAGCCGTCCGGATCCGAGAGCCGAGGCGAGACCGAAGCCCGGCCCGATCCGCAGCTGCACTTTGGAGGTCGCCGGCGCGATGAGCACGAGCTGACCCCCGGCGATATCGCGACGGGTGGAGCTGTCGATGAGACTGCGCCGCTGCAAGTAGTCCATCCAATCAGTGTCGGCCGAGATGAACAAATCGGCGTGGGCGCCTGCCTCGAGCTGCCGTGCGAGTGCGGAGCTCGCAGCGAAGGAGAATTTGACGGGTTGGCCGCTCGCGCGCGTATAGGCGAGGCCGATGTCGTTCAGCGCGTTCGTGAGGGAGGCGGCGGCGAGCACCAGCAGCCTTTCCTCGGGGGGCGCAGCGGCTGCGACCGGCAGCACCAGCCATGCAAGCAAGAGCAGCTGAACCAAACGGATGCGTCCGAGCATGTCACTCACCTCGGTCGGGGCGGATGCCCTCGGTTAAGATTGAAGTCGTGAGCAAGCGCTCCGCGCCACTCGGTATCCGTTTGCGGATCGATGTGAGTCCGACAGGCTCCATCGGACCCGGAAAGATCGGATTGCTCGAGCACATCGAGGCGAGCGGCTCACTGTCACAGGCCGCGCGCGAGCTCGGCATGAGCTACCGGCGCGCGTGGTTGCTGCTCGACGATCTGAACCATGCCTTCGCCGAGCCCGTCGCGACCTCGAGCATCGGCGGTGCCGGCGGCGGAGGTGCACGGCTCACCGAGTTCGGCCGCAAGCTGATCACGGCGTATCGCGATCTCGAACGCTCGACGCAGGCCGAGGCCAGCCTCCGCCTCGCATGGCTTGTGGGTGGTGCAGGGACCACGCCGGTTAGGGACTCCACGCGCCGATCTCTCGCGCGAGCGATCGCAAAGCGCTAGAACGCTCGGGCTCGGGGCTCGAGGCGACGTGCCGCGGCGAGACAGCCGGATACACATGCCCGCGCAGCGCGACCGACTTGACGAGCACCCAGAGATGACGACCGACCGCAAGGTCGAGCTCCGCTCGGGCACTCGCCGTCACCTTCGCCATGACCGTCGCACCGCCCACATCCACTTCGACGAGCTCCGCGCCGGCTTCCTCGCGATACATGCGCACGAGCTTGCCTTCCAGGCAGTTGCGAACGCTCAAGCCTCGCGGCGGCTCCACGGCGAGGATCAGATCGCGGGCGAGCAGCTGTACGCGCAGGCGCCTGCCGGCCACGAGAGCGTCTGCCTCGACGTTCAAAGTCCCGCTGCCGACGCGCAATCGTGCCAGGCCGGAGTCCGTGTCCACGGACTCGATGTCGCCCTCGAGCACGGCGCCGAGCGCCTCCGAGCCCACGATCGCCCGCAACTCCGGCGTGAGGCTCACGCTCACCACATCACCTTGCGCGACAACGGCCCCGCGCTGCAGCAGGACCACGTGCGTCGCCAGGCGCAGCACCTCCTCGAACTGGTGACTCACATAGACGATTGGAATGGACAGTCGATCGCGCAGCCGCTCGAGGTAGGGTAGGAGCTCCTCGCGCCGGGCAAGATCGAGCGAAGCCAGCGGCTCATCGAGCAGCAGCAGCCGTGGATGGCTGAGCAACGCGCGACCGAGGGCAACGCGCTGACGCTCGCCGCCTGAGAGCTGATGAGGGCGCCGTCCCAGTAGAGGCGCAAGCCCCAAGAGCCCCACGACCTCGTCGAGGCCCACGTGCTGTGTGCCGGGGGTCCGCACCTCGCCATAGCACAGGTTGCGCAGCACGCTCATGTGCGGGAACAGCCGTGAATCCTGGAACACGTAGCCGATGCGGCGCCGCTCGGCCGGCACGTCGATCGCTCGGCTCGCGTCGTACAGCACTGCCTCATCCAGACGTACCGTGCCCTCATCGGGCGCGAGCAGCCCGGCGATCAGATCGATGATCGTCGTCTTGCCGCAACCGGAGCGGCCGAAGAGCGCGACCACACCCGGCCCCGCCAGGTGAAAGGCGACATCGAGCGCGAACTCGCCGCGGCGCTTCTTGAGGCGGATATCGATCATCTCGAAGGGCCGAGGCGCCCGCGCAGGCGGCGCGCGAGCAGCTCGGAGAGCAGCAATCCCACCATCCCCAGGGTGAAGGAGATGAGCGCCAAGCGCGCAGCCTCGCTCTCGCCGTTCGGGGTCTGCAGGGCGGTGTACAGGGCGAGGGGGAGGGTGCGCGTCTCTCCGGGGATGTTCGATGCGAAGGTGATGACCGCGCCGAACTCTCCCAGGCCCGCGGCGAACGCGGTGACCAGCCCGGCCAGCACTCCCGGCATCATGAGCGGGAGCGTGATGCTGAAGAAGCGATCGAGCGGCCCGGCTCCCAGCGTGCGCGCGGCATCCTCGAGGCCACGATCGACGCCCTCCAGCGAGACCCGCATCGCGCGCACCATGATGGGAAAGGACATCACCGCCGTCGCGAGCGCCGCCCCATTCGAAGTAAAGACGAGCTGCAGGCCGAAGGTGCGCTCGAGCCATGCCCCGAGGGGGCCGCGAGCGCCGAAGAGCACCAGCAGCAGGTAGCCGACGACCACGGGCGGCAGCACCAGGGGCAGGTGCACGAACGCATCGAACAGGGTGCGTCCCGGAAAGCGCCGGCGCGCCAGCACCCAGGCGATCGCGACAGCGAAGGGAAGGCTGAGGAGGACGCTACGGAGCACGACCGACAGGCTCAGACGCAGCGCATCCCATTCCGTAAAGGTGAGCATCGAGGCTGAGACTCGCTATATGCGCTCAAGTATAACGGGTCCACACCCTCCGCAAGCGCCCGACCGTGAGAAAGCGCACAGTCGCCACGGCCTGGGATAAGATAACTTAACGCAGGGTCGCATCGGGTCTTCGGGACCATATCGGCCAGACGGGGGCGCGCCAGGCAAGTCTGCCGAAGAGAGACGGCCACGGCGGCACGCCAAACGGGGGGTGGTTCCCGCATCGGTACGATGCCGGAACCACTGCCGCCCCGAGATCACCAGCGCTTTCAGCTCTCTAAGCTTCGATCAGGCCGTGGCGGATCGCGACCAGCGTGAGCTCCGATTGGTTTGAGACGGCAAGCTTCTGCTTGATGTTGTAGAGGTGCGTGCCGACGGTGGATGCCGACAGCCGCAGGTCCTCTGCAATGCGCTGCACCGTCTCGCCCCTGGCGAGTCGCAGGAAGATCTCGAACTCGCGCTCCGAGAGCCGCTCGATGGGGGATTTGGTGGCGCCCTCGATCTCGGCGATGGCCAGCTTCTGCGCAAGGCCAGGGTCGAGATAGCGACGGCCCGCGGCGACTGCGGTCACGGCCTGAATGAGCGCCTCCGGAGCGCTGCGCTTCGAGAGAAATCCGAGCGCCCCCTCGCGCAGCGCGCGGCGGGCGTGCAGCGGATCATCGTGTGCGGAGAGCGCGATCACGCGCGCTTGAGGATGATGTGCGCGAATGCGCCGCAGCGCCTCGAGCCCGCCCATGCCCGGCATTGCGACATCCATGACGATCACATCCGGTGTGAGCTCGAGATAGCGCTGGTAGGCCGTCTCGCCGGAATCGGCCTCGCCGACTACCGCGACGTCGGCATACGACTGCAGCAACAGCCGAAAGCCGGTCCGCACGACGGCATGATCATCGACGAGGAGCACACGGATCATGCGCCCACCGTCAGCGGGATCTCGGCCACGAGGCGCACGCCATGCGGCTCCTGGTTGGCAATGCTGAAGACACCACCAAGACTCTCCACGCGCGCCGCGAGGCCGCGCAGGCCGAAGTGCCCAGGCCGTGACCAGTCGGCCGTGAGGCCCACGCCATCGTCGGCGACGGTGATGATCATGCTTTGCGCGGCGAATTTGAGCTCGATCTGCACGTGCCGGGCGTGTGCGTGACGCAGTGCATTGATCAGGCCCTCTTGCACGACGCGGTACGCTGCGAGCGTCACGCTCGAGCCCAGATCCGCAGGCAGGTCGTGCTGCAATGACAGCTCCACGCTCGGATAGCGGCGCTGCCACTCGCGCACCAGGCTCTCGAGCGTCTCGGCGAGCCCGAGCGTATCGAGCGACATGGGCATCAGGCGGGGGATCAGCTTGTGCATGGCGTCGTAGAGGCGCGCCGCCTCGTCGGATATCAGCTGTGCCGCGTCGCGCATCGCCGGCTCGCCGGCCTGGGCCGCGATGGCAAGCGCGAGGCTGCGTATCGCGGTCACCGACTGGCCGAATTCATCGTGCAGCTCATGCGCGATCAACCGCCGCTCCTCCTCGATGCGCTGCTCGACCACGCGTGCAAGCTCCTGGCGCTCCTCGAGGCGATGCTCGGCCTCGCGCGCCTTGCGCTCGGCCTGCACGTTGTCCTGCACCGCCTGTGCCATGCGGTTGAATGCCGCGCCGATGGAATGCGCCTCCGCTCCCGGCAGCGGCGGGAGGCGGTACGCGAGCTCACCGCGCTGAATGCGCTCAAGGCCGTGCGCAATGACCGGGAAGGGCGCGAGCGCCCGGTCTACCGTCCAGAAGGCGAGGACATTCACGACGATCAGCATCGCCAGTGCGAGGGCAAGCAGCTGCATGATCTCGTCCCACGCATCCAGAATGGCGCGCGAGGGCTGGGCCTGGATGACCAGCTGCACACCGCCCGGCAAGGGAAAGGTATGCCGCGCCGGGTGCGGTGCCAGCAGGTGTGCGAACCAGGCCGGCGGCTCACGGCCCGCCTTGTAGGTGGGCGGCGGCGAGCGGTAGAGAACCTCACCCGCGGCATTGCGCAAGATGATGTCGTTGGCGCGCACGTGACCGAGCTGCTGCAGGAACTCGCGCACGACCTCGGTGCCGCCGATGTGCGAGTAGATGACGGCCAGCCGGCCGAGCAGCTGCGAAGCGACGCCGTTCGCCGCCTCGATCTCTTCGCGCACGGACGAGCGGGTATCCTGGATCTCCTCGGCGATGAGCACGGCGACGAAGACCGCGGTGAGGCCGGCGACAACGAGGTTCAGGCGCGTCCGCAGCTTCATCGGCGCAGGTCGGAGCTCTTCCAAGAAGGCCTGCCGGGATGGTAGCAGCGCCGGTCACGCTTGCGGACGCCCCGGAGCTTGCAGGCATCTCGGGATCATGAAAATCATGAGGCTACTTTCATGATGTTGCCGGTTTGCCGCTGTGGGGAGGCTGCGGGAGGATGGATTGGGTGCTGCCGCCGGCAGCTCCCGCTCTGTGCCAACGACCCGATGGCACGGACGCAGACTCGAGGAGCATTGTCATGAAGTGGGAAACCCCCCAAGCGATCGATTTCCGGTTCGGCATGGAAATCACGATGTACATCGCGAGGCGTTGACGAAGCGCGGCGTGGATTCTGGTCGGGTGGTGTGCGCGCGGCGAGCACGCGCGCTGCGCGCACGCGACGCGGCCAGGCTTCACGCCCGCACGTCGAGGGCGCCGCGTCGCGGGAGCCTCACGATGTGAGCGCTGTGCCTCTGTCTGCGAAGCCTGCCATCGGCGCGGGCTTTCGCCTGCAATGGGAACCCGCCCAGCAAGCGCATGTGCTCCTCTATCCGGAGGGCATGGTCAAGCTCAACGGCAGCGCGGGCGCCATCATGAGCCGTTGCGACGGAGTGCGGACCCTCGGCGAGATCGTCGCTGATCTCGAGCACACCTACGGCGCCACCGGTTTGGCTGATGACGTGATCGCGTTCGTAGCACTCGCGATGGCAAGGGAGTGGCTGGAAATTCAGGCATGACGAGCTTCTCGGGCCGGGTGGGACCGCCGCTCTGGTTGCTGCTCGAGCTCACCTACCGGTGCCCGCTGCATTGCGTCTTCTGCTACAACCCGACGGACTTCGCTCGCACGGGTCCGGAGCTCGACACGCAGAGCTGGATGCGCGTGCTGCGGGAGGCGCGTGCGCTCGGGGCCGTTCAGCTCGGCCTCTCCGGAGGCGAGCCGCTCGTGCGCGATGACGTCGAGTCGCTCGTCGCGGAGGCACACTCGCTCGGCTACTACGTGAACCTCATCACCTCAGGGGTTGGGCTGAGCGAGGCACGCATCGCGGCGCTCAAAGCGGCGGGTCTGGATCACATCCAGCTGTCCTTTCAGGACAGCACGCGTGAGCTGAACGATTTCCTCAGCAGCACGCGCACCTTCGAGCTCAAGGCGCGGGTCGCATCACTGATCAAGAAGTTCGCCTACCCGATGGTGCTCAACGTGGTGCTGCACCGGCTCAACATCGATCATGTCGGCGCGATACTCGCGCTGGCCGAGCGCCTGGGCGCCGACTACGTCGAGCTCGCCAACACACAGTACTACGGTTGGGCCTGGCTCAATCGCGCGCAGCTGCTGCCAAGCCGCGAGCAACTGCAGCGCGCCGAGGAGACCACCCAGCGCTTTCGCGAGAGGGTCGGCGGGAGGATGCAGATCTTCTTCGTGGTGCCGGATTACTACGAGAGCCGACCCAAGGCCTGCATGAATGGCTTGGGCTCGGTGTTCTTGACCATCACCCCGGATGGCACCGCTTTACCGTGTCAGGCCGCCCGCATGCTGCCCGGCCTCACTTTTCCGAACGTGCGCGAGGCGAGCGTGCGCGCGATCTGGCATGAATCGGCGGCTTTCAATCATTTCCGCGGCGAGGCGTGGATGAAGGAGCCCTGTCGCAGCTGTCCTGAGCGCAGCAAGGACTTCGGCGGCTGCCGCTGTCAGGCTTACTTGCTGACGGGCGATCCGGCGAACGCCGATCCGGTGTGCGACCTGTCACCGCACCATCAGCTCATCACGCAGGCCATCGCGCGCGCCTCGCAGCCGCAAGACCGGCCGAGCGTGCTCGCAGCGAACGAGGCACCGCTCGTGTTTCGCGACCACCGTGCCTCGGTGGCGCTTGCCGGCCGCGAGCCGGCCTGATCAAGTCGGTGCGTGCCTCTCGTACCCTGCCACGCCACTGTCATTGCAGGACACTTCGACGCGCTCACTGCGCGTTGCCGTGTACGCCATTGCCAAGAGCTGCTCGGCGCTGACAGCGGCCGTGTGATCAAGCGCAGCAGCTGCCCATCGGGCATCGTCAGGTACACAGCCACGATCAGGTTGCATTGCGTGACCACCACCGAGGTGAGCGGGTGAGCTGCGACGGGAGGTGCGTGCTTTTCGATCGGAACCTCGGTGCCGTGGGCGACCCGCATGATCTCGGGCGCGCACGTCGGGTTTGCACATCCCTGGGAGAGGCTCGCCGGTGCGGGGCTCGCGCCCGGCCGCTCGGCGGGGCGGCTGCTCGCACATCCCGGGAGCGCCGCGAGCACGGCAAGCATCGCAAGAGCCGGCTTTGCGTGATGCATCTGGAGCTCCTTCATGGCTTCAGGGCGGACACCTAGGCCGATGTGGAGCAAGATGGGTGCCTTCATGGCCCGTGCCGAGCTGCTAAATCACTGATAAGCCTCGGCTGTCATCAGCTCGGCGGCTGCTTGAGTCCGCAGGCATGGTAGGCGGCAGCTTCCAAATTGCGGAACAGCTTGGCGCTGTCCTTTGCGTGCGCCGTATCGCGAAAGATGCCACCACCTTCGCCCGGCAGCGCGGAGTAGTGCGCGAAGGTGGAGGCCTCGACGAATTGATCATAGGTCAAGTGCTGCGCCAGCCAATCAATCACGCAAGAGCACTTGTACAGATCGGCGAGTCCGCCGCGGTTGCGCCCCATGCAGTCCTGCACGTAAGTGACCCGAGCCGCAGTCGGATAGTCGTTCAGGGGCGGATTGCTGCGCGCGGGTATCACCCAAACGATGAGCGCGGCGCTCGCAAGCATCATGACATGCAAGGTGCGATACGCAGATCGCGACACCATAACACTCCATCCATGACCACCATTGGTACGCGGCTGGCGATGCTACGCTCGCACCGCGTGTGATCCAATGGCGGCTGTTGCAGTCGCGTTGCAGCAGGTGTATTGATAGCCGCCGCAATCGAAGCGTGCCACAGATGCGTCCGCCGGCGGTTCCCGCCGGGAGGCTGCGACCGTATTTCCGAGAAGCAAGAAATGGAGGGAGATATGAGTCACGAGTATCGATCGTTTTGCATGCGGGCCGCCGCGTTGGCCGTGGCAGCGGCCGTGACGACCTGCGCCCTCGCTGATGCCGACCTCGATCAGCGCCTCGCAGATCCTGCGAACTGGGCGGCGCAAGGCGGCGATTATTCTCTGCACCGCCACAGCAGTTTGAAGCAGGTCAACGAGGAGAACGTCGCCAAGCTCCAGGTAGCGTGGACCATGTCCACCGGCGTGCTGCGCGGCCACGAGGGCTCACCGCTCGTGATCGGCGACACGTTGTACATGCACACGCCGTTTCCGAACAACGTGTATGCGATCAACCTCGCCGATCAGACATTCAAATGGAAGTACGAGCCGCGTCAGGATGCCGACGTCGTGCCCGTCATGTGCTGTGACACCGTCAATCGCGGCCTCGCGTACGGCGGCGGCAAGATCTTGCTGCAGCAAGCCGATACGACGCTCGTGGCGCTCGATGCGAACACCGGCAAGATCGTGTGGAGCGTGAAGAACGGCAACCCGAAGATCGGCGAGACCAACACGAACGCGCCGCACGTTTTCAAGGACAAGGTGGTCACGGGCATCTCGGGCGGTGAGTTCGGCGTGCACGGCCGCATCACCGCGTACGACTTGCAGAGCGGGCGCAAGGTCTGGATGGGCTACAGCGAGGGGCCGGATGAGCAGATGCTGGTCGATCCCAAGAAGACCATGACGTGGACCAACGGCAAGATGGCGCCCGTCGGCAAGGACTCCTCGCTGAAGACCTGGAAGGGTGATCAGTGGAAGCTCGGCGGCGGCACCACCTGGGGCTGGTATGGCTACGACCCGAAGCTCAATCTGATCTACTACGGCAGCGGCAACCCGGGCACGTGGAATCCCTCACAGCGCCCCGGTGACAACAAGTGGTCGATGACCATCTGGGCGCGCGATCTCGATACGGGCGTGGCGAAGTGGGTCTATCAGATGACCCCGCACGACGAGTGGGACTTTGACGGCGTCAACGAGATGATCCTCGTCGATGTGAACCATGGCGGCAAGAGTGTGCCGGCCCTGGTGCACTTCGATCGTAACGGCTTCGGCTACACGTTGAATCGCGTCACCGGCGAGCTCCTGGTTGCCGAGAAGTTCGACCCGCAGGTGAACTGGGCGACGAAGGTCGACATGAAGAGCGGACGCCCGATGGTCGACAAGATGTACTCGCCCGGCACGACCGGTCCGGACGTGAACGTCAAGAACATCTGCCCGGCTGCGCTTGGCTCGAAGGACGAGCAGCCCGCGAGCTACGATCCGAACAGCGGATGGTTCCTCGTGCCCACCAATCATGTCTGCATGACCTACGAGCCGTTCCAGGTCGAGTACACGGCCGGGCAGCCTTACGTCGGTGCGACGCTGACGATGTTCCCGACGCCCAACAGTCATGGCGGCATGGGCAACTTCATCGCCTGGGATGCGGCACAGGGCAGGATCGTGTGGTCCAAGCCCGAGCGCTTCTCGGTGTGGTCCGGCGCGCTGACGACGGATGGCGGCATCGCGTTCTACGGCACGCTCGAGGGCTACCTGAAGGCTGTGAGCATCAAGGACGGACGCGAGCTGTGGAAGTTCAAGATGCCCTCCGGAATCATTGGCAACGTCTTCACGTATGAGCACGGCGGCAAGCAGTACGTGGGCGTTTATTCCGGTATCGGCGGATGGGCGGGTATCGGCATGGCAGCCGGACTCACCGAGGCGACTGCTGGTCTCGGGGCGGTCGGCGGCTACAAGGATCTGGCAAAATTCACGACGCTCGGCGGAACGCTGTTCGTCTTCTCATTGCCGGAGACCTGAGAGCCGCTGCCGCCGGTGACACGGCGGGCGCTTCGCAGCTGAGCTTGAGCAGCGCCACGTCGCGCGAGCGGCGTGGCGCCTGTTTTCTGATCGCAAGCAGGGCAGCACCATGAGGCAGCGACCACACAGAGCGGCCGTGCTCGCAGCAATCTGCACGGCGCTGTGCGCCGGCGCGTTGCAGGGGCAGCAGCAGAGCGTGTCTCAGGCTCGGCAGCCGAGCACCGAGGCGCAGCATCTGCTGCGCGTGTGTGCAGATCCCAATAATCTTCCTCAGTCCAACAGCCGCGGCGAGGGCTACGAGAACAAGATCGCGCAAGCCCTCGCGCGCGATCTCGGGCGCACCGTCGAGTACACTTTCTTTCCGCAACGCATGGGTTTCGTGCGCAACACCCTGCGCGCGCGCGATGAGGCCACCCAGCAGTTCAAATGCGACCTCATCGTTGGCGTGCCGAAGGGCTACGAGCTCACCGCGACGACGCAACCCTACATGCGCTCCACCTATGCGCTCGTGTTCGCCCCGCGCGCCGAGTTCTCGAGCATCAAGAGCGCCGAGGATCTGCTCAAGCTGCCCGACGCGGCACGCCAGGCGCTGCGCATCGGGCTCTTCGCACGCACACCCGCGTCTGACTGGGTCCTGCAAAACGGGCTCATCGAGCATGCCGTTCTCTACCCGCCGGAGAGCGCCGATCCCCACGAGACCGCCGAGACCATCGTCGAGCGGGATCTGGCCGCGCACACGATCGACGCCGCCATTCTCTGGGGACCCATCGCCGGATTCCTCGTCTATCGTCACGCGGGTGAGTCGGCCTGGGTAGCCGCTCCCTTCCAGCCCGATCCGAAGATCAAGTTCGACTACGAGATCTCCATGGGCGTGCGCTTCGGCGAGAACGACTGGAAGAACCAGCTCGACTCTTGGATCGGCGCGCACCACGCGGAGATCACGCAGATCCTCACGAGCTACCACGTCCCGCTGCTCGCTCTTGGTGAGAATATGCCATGATCGGCAAAAGCGGCTCGGCCGCGCGTCGCTTGCGCCGAGCAGCTGCCGAGCCGCCATCGTCCGAGAGGGTCCAATGAAAAGCAAAGCCGCGATTTCCTATGCCGCAGGCAAGCCGCTCGAGATCGTCACGGTCGATCTCGAGGGCCCCAAGGCGGGCGAGGTACTGGTGCAGATCAAGGCGAGCGGGATCTGTCACACCGATGAGTTCACGCGCTCCGGCGCCGATCCTGAGGGCCTGTTTCCCGTGATCTTCGGCCACGAAGGCGCCGGCATCGTCGTCGAGGTGGGGCCCGGGGTGACTTCCGTGAAGAAGGGCGATCATGTGATTCCGCTCTACACGCCCGAATGCCGACAGTGCAAGTCGTGTCTGTCGCGCAAGACCAATCTCTGCACCGCCATCCGCGCGACGCAGGGCAAGGGCGTGATGCCCGACGGCACCAGCCGCTTCTCGCTGGACGGGCGCATGGTCCATCACTACATGGGATGTTCGACGTTCTCCAACTACACCGTGCTGCCCGAGATCGCGGTGGCGAAGATCCGCGAGGACGCCCCGTTCGAGAAGGTGTGCTACATCGGCTGCGGCGTCACCACGGGGCTCGGTGCGGTGATCAACACCGCCAAAGTCGAGCCCGGGGCGAATGTGGTCGTGTTCGGTCTGGGCGGCATCGGCCTGAATGTCATCCAGGGCGCGCGCCTGGTCGGGGCGAACAAGATCATCGGCGTCGACATCAACCCGCGTCGCAAGGCACTCGCCGAGAAGTTCGGCATGACGCACTTCGTGAACCCGAAGGAAGTGCAGGGCGATCTGGTCGCGCACCTCGTCTCGGTGACGGACGGCGGCGCCGATTACAGCTTCGAGTGCGTGGGTAACGTGGACCTGATGCGCCAGGCGCTCGAGTGCTGCCATCGTGGTTGGGGCGTCTCGGTCATCATCGGCGTCGCCGGAGCGGGGCAGGAGATCAAGACGCGTCCGTTCCAGCTGGTGACCGGGCGGGTGTGGAGGGGAACGGCCTTCGGGGGTGCCCGCGGGCGCACGGACGTACCGAAGATCGTCGACTGGTACATGGACCGCAAGATCAATATCGATGATTTGATCACTCACGTGATGCCGCTCGAGAAGATCAACGATGCATTCGATCTGATGCACAAGGGGGAATCGATCCGCTCGGTCGTCACGTTCTGATTGCCGTGGGCTGAAGGCGTGCTGTAGACAGGACCGTACAATCACTCAAGAGGAAGACATCATGGCCATCTCGATTCATCCGGCTGTAGATGCCGGCGTCAAGAAAGGGAACGCGAATTTCGCGGGCGGGACCCTCACGTGCAAGTGCGGCTCATCACCGGTTCAGGTGACCTCGAAGAGCAACGTCGCCTACGATCACGTGTGCGGCTGCACCAAGTGCTGGAAGCCGCAGGGCGCACTGTTCTCGCTGGTGGCCGTGCTGCCGCGCGACAAGGTGAGCGTCACGGCCAACGAGCACAAGTTGAAGATCGTCGATCAGAACGCACCGATTCAGCGCTACGCCTGCACGGGCTGCGGCGTGCACATGTACGGACGCATCGAGAACAAGAATCACCCGTTCTACGGGTTCGATTTCGTGCATCCGGAGCTGTTCAAGGAGCAGGGCTGGGCTGCCCCCGAGTTTGCGGCGTTCGTGTCCTCGATCATCGAGTCGGGTTTCTCGCCCGCTCAGATGGGCGAGGTGCGCAGCCGGCTGACGCAGCTCGGGCTCACCCCGTATGACTGTCTGTCGCCAGGGCTGATGGATGCGATCGCAACGCATACCGCCAAGCAAAAAGGCGTGCTGAAGGGCTAGGGCAGGGCGGCGCACGCCCCGCAGGCGTGCGGCACGACTTTAATCGAGGCGCGAGCGGCGGGAGAGCCACCCGCCGCGCCGCCCACCTCAGCGGCTGGTCGCGGCGCCGAACCAGTAATCGTGCTTCAAGAGATCCGCGATGCGCTCGACGGAGTGATCGGGCGGCGGGAAGGAGGCCATCGTGCCTGCATCGCGCGCATAGTGACCCTGGCGCGGCAGGATGGTGGTCACGCGTGCCTGCCAGACCTGCTTGATCGCGTGCAGGATGCGTATCTTGTCGTCGATGACGACGTAACGCCGCGCCGGATAGAGCCGCTCCACGGCGCTCAGCATCTCCTCCTTGTGAATATAGATGAGCACGCGGCCGCCGACGGCATGCCATAAGCCCGAGCGCATTACCTTGCGCGGCTGGAACACCACGTCACCGTCGGAGAGGATCACCGTCCTTCCGTGCTTGCCGAGATGGGCGAGCACATCGAGAGCGCCCGGATAAAGTCGCGTGGCAAAGGGATAGTCGACCAGGAACGACGACAGGCTGAGCAGACGCATGTCGTCGATGTGCTCGTCCCGGTACTGCTGCAGGGCGCCGAGGTAGTCGACGTAGCCAAGATGCGAGCGTACCTGCTCGAGAATCTGGGCATAGCGCACGCGGCTCGCGGCGCCGTGCTCGCGCTGAATGTGCATCATCAGATCCTCGACGAGCTGATCGTTGTCGAGCAGCGTGTTGTCGACGTCGACGAGAAACACCAGCGGAACCACGGGCGCACGCTCGGGCACGCTCAGGCGCCCTGGTCGTAGATCGGATTCGACAGGATCCAGCGAATCGAGTCCGCGCGCGCCTGGTTCAAAGGTTCATCGGGCAGCGCGGCGATGAGCGCTGCATTGCGCGCCAGCAGCACGTCGCGAAACTCGGGGTGGCTCAAGATGTAGAGCACGTTGTTCCTGATGCCGTCGAGCACGTAGCGCCCGGCCTGCACCGCATCCATCGCATGTTGCATCATGGCGGGCGGCGGTGCACCGCTGACGCGTTCGGGGCTGGCATAGCCCGAAGAGGCCAGATGCGCCGGCCGTCCTAAACCTGCCTCGGCGATATTGGACTGCACCGGACCCGGACAGTAGACGGATACGCCAATCTTGCGCCCGATCATGTCGGTGCGCAGTGCCTCGGTGAGACCGACGACTGCGAACTTCGAGGTCGCATACAAACCGACGGAGCCTAGCGCCGCCAGTCCGCCGATGGAGGACACATTGACGATGTGACCTTCCAGACCCGTGGCGACCATGCGCGGCAGGAACGTGACGAGTGCGTTAACGACGCCGCCGAGGTTCACGCCGAGAATCCAGTCCCAGTCCTCGTAGGTGGCGTACTCCATGAGGCCGTGAATGCCAATGCCGGCATTGTTGACCAGCACCTGCACGGGCCCGAGCGCGGTTTCGATCTCGGCGGCGGCGGCCGCGAAGGCGCGTCGATCGGTCACGTCGAGCTTGACCGGATGCACACGCTCCTGCGGTCGGGCGCGAAAGTAGTCCAGGGCGTGCTTGAGGTGATCCTCCCGCCGATAACTGAAGGCCACCTTCATGCCCTCGGCCGCGAGCACCTTGACGATGCCCAGGCCGATGCCGCTGCTCCCACCGGTCACGAACGCGACTTTATTGTTGAGATCTTTCATTGCGCTGCTCTCTCGCGGCGGGTCCGCACCGTCCCCCGCTGGCGCTGCGAGCCAATATACCGTCCGGATACCGCAAGGGACCACCGCCGCAGCGCCACAGCCGCGCTCGCGGCTCGGCTGGGTGGGACCCGTCCTACAGCCGAGACCGGAGCCGGCTGATGACGCACGCAGGGCACTCTCGGTGAAGCTTGGCGGACCTCGGTACGGAGTGTGAACATGCTCTACTACGCACTGGTGTTCTTCATCATAGCGATCATCGCCGCCGTGTTCGGCTTCGGTGGCATCGCGGCGGGAGCCGTGGGCATCGCGAAGGTTCTGTTCTTCATCTTTCTGATACTAACGCTGGTTAGCCTGATCGCGGGGTACTCCCGTCGGGTGTGAGGTAAGCACCCGACCTCTGTATCCTATGCTGATGGCAGGTCCCGGCCGGCGCGGTGGGCGCCCGCCGGGATTTTTCCGTCATCAGGGGGCTCCACGTGCGCGCTGCGAGTCGGGCCGCATCGAGCCCACGCCTGATTGCCTTGATCGTCGCGTGCGCCATGTTCATGGCGCAGCTCGACAGCTCCGTGGTGCTCGTCGCGCTACCGGATATGGCGCGCGCATTCTCGGTGCGGCCGATCGATCTGAGCATCGGCATCACCATCTATATCCTTGCGCAAGCGGTGCTGCTGCCGAGCAGCAGCTGGATCGCCGACCGCTTCGGCGCCCGCAGCGTCTTTGCGTTCGCGCTCGCCGCGTTCACGGCATCCTCCATGTTGTGCGGCTTGAGCCGCTCGCTGCCTGAGTTCATTGCCGCGCGCGTGCTGCAGGGAGCCGCGGCGGCCCTCATGACTCCGGTTGCGCGGTTGCTGCTGCTGCAATCGACCGAGAAGGAGGATTTGATCGGGGTCATCACGATCAGCACCGTGCCCATGCTCGTGGCCCCGACGCTCGGCCCGCCGGTGGGGGGCTTCATCATTACCTACTTGTCCTGGCCCTGGATCTTCTTTCTCAACGTGCCGGTCGGCGTCGCCGGCATCGCGCTGGCGCTGCGCTTCATTACACAGGCGCATACCCGGGTGCGGCGCCCCTTCGACTGGAGCGGCTTCGTGCTCCTGGGAAGTGCGGCCGCCGCGGCCCTCTTCGGTCTCGATCAATTGAGCTCGAGCGCCGCATCCTGGCGGCTCGGTGTGCTGCTGATCGCCGTGGGATCGGGATTGGGCGTGCTCGCCGTGCGTCATCTGCACCGTCATCCTCACCCGGTCCTGTCGTTGGCCGCGGCGCGCATCCGGACCTACCACGTGACGACGCTCGGTGCCGGCGGACTCGTGCGCCTGCCGGTACGCGCCTTGCCCTTCATACTGCCGTTGCTGTTTCAGGTGGCCCTGGGATACAGCGCCGTGTACAGCGGATTCCTGCTGCTCGCGATGAATGGCGGTGATCTGCTCCTCAAGACCGTGACCACGCGCACGCTGCGCCGATTTGGCTTTCGTGCGGTGCTCATTGGCAGCACCGCGCTCATGATGCTCGCCGTGGCCACCTGTGCGGCGCTCTCGGGCTGGGCCTCCTACTGGATCATCTTTGCCGTCCTCGCCGCGAGCGGGATGGCGCGCTCGCTGCTCTTCTCCGGCATGAGCACGCTCGCCTTCGCCGACGTGCCGCACGAGGAGCTCGGCAGCGCCTCGGTGCTGTGGAATCTGGTGCTGCAGGTGACGAGCGCGCTCGGCGTGTCACTCGCGGCGATTCTGCTCAATGTGGTCGCACTCGCCCTGGGAGAGCCGCGCGGTCACGTGAGCCTGCACAGCTGCCAGATCGCGCTGCTCGTCATGGCGCTGATCGGCGCGGGCGCGGTACCGTCGTTCCTGCGCCTGCCGCATGATGCAGGTGCGGCAGTGAGTGGTCACGGGGGTACGCCGGCGCGCGTCCTGCGCTGAGTTATCGGGGCGTCTCTTTGTCCACCAGCCATTTGACGAGAGCGATCGTCTGGTCGTAACCGCCGGCGGATTGCACGGTCAACCGGTACTTGCCGTTCACGATCATGGTCGGCGTCGCATCGGCGCCATAGGCGATGACCAGAGCGTCGGCGCGCTTCATCTTGACATCGACGGCGAAGGAGTTGGCCGCGGCCAGGAATTGTTGCTTGCTGACGCCGGCGATGCGATTGTAGAAGTCCGCGGCATTCTCGATGCTCGGTGGAGGGCTCTTCAGGCGGTGCGTGTCCTCGTCGACCACCGCGAGCTCACCGGTTTTCCACACCGCGTTGAACATCGCATCGTGCGTCTTGTCGACGATGCCGAGCGCCTGGGCCGCATAGAATGCCCGCTGAAACATCGGCCAATCCTCGGAAGGGTTGAAGGCCGCAGGCAAGTAATCGAGCTGTGCGTTCTTCGGCAGGCTCACGCGGATCTTGTCGACGAACGGGTAGAACTGATAGCAGGCGGGGCAGGCATAAGAGAACACCTCCGTCACCTCCACCTTGCCCGCGGGCACGTTGGTCGGCTGGGCCGGCTGCACCAGGAAGTAATTCTGGCCTTGCTTCCACTGCGCCGGCTGCTGAGCACCGGCAGGGACCGCGACGATCAGCAGCGCGAGCAGGTACCAACATGGGCTGTGCATAGAAGTCCTGTGACTCGGTGGAGGGGCCTCAAGCCGTTGCGCTTCCTAGTATAAGTGCGCGACCCGGGTCAAGCTGCCGGGCGCGCAAAGCTCCGCAGGGGTCGGATGAGCAGTGCATAACTGAGGGCGCCGAGCAACGCAAGGCCCATGCACACCGCGGAGATCGCCCGAGCGGTACCCGAGGGTGCGGGAAAAAACGCGCGAGCGACCAGCACCACGAGCGTCGGTCCGAGCGAGAGTCCGAGAATGCCGGTGAACATGAAGTTGAGGGCTGCCAGTGCGGCCATGGCACCCGGAGGGGTCACGATGGAGAGCGCCAGCAGTGCAAAGGGAAAATAGATGTGCACCAGGAGGATATAGAGTCCGATCAGCATCCAGGTAAGGCCGACATGCGGCAGCTGAAACATGACACCGGCCACCACGGCGAGCACCACGAACACTGCGGTGCCGAGCAGGGCCAAGCCGTGGTGGCGGCCGCGAAGATTGAGCCGATCGACGAGCCAGCCCGAGCCGTAGATGCCGATGCTCGACAGACCGATAATCATCAGCCCGAGATGCACGCCGATGCTCGCCCGGCTCACGTGCCAGAGGCGCTCCATGGCCGCCGGGACCCAGGGATAGAACGCATAGGACATGAGCGATGCGAGCACGTTCGACAGATAGATCAGTGCATAGAGGCGCCAGTGTCGCAGGAGGTGCGCGGCAATCGCCGGCACCGGCAGGGCCAATGCGCCCGCACGCGCGCGGCGGGGCGGCTCGCGCACGCTCCAAAGTGCAACGATGACGGGCACTGCGGCCAGCGCCACGATCGCAAGGGTCACCTGCCAGGCGCGCAACGTGCCGAGCACGGGGGCCTGAATCTGCGCTTGCGCCAGCAGCGCGATGACGCCGGCGCCCAGCAGCGATGCGGTCCCCGCGCCGAAGGTCGTGCCCAGGGAGAACACGCCGAAGGCCCGGCCCCGCTGCCACGGCGCAAAGGCATCCGCGATCATGGAAGTGGCCGCGGGAGCGAGCGTGGCTTCACCGATACCCACCCCGATGCGACCCACGAACAGCTGCACGGCGTCGGAGGCGAGGGCGCACACCAGGGTCGAGACCGACCAGAAGGCGATTCCGGCCATGATCAGGCGGCGCCGATTGACGCGGTCGGCCAGCAAGCCGCAGGGCACGCCGAGCAGCGCGTAGAGCAGCCCGAATGCAAAACCGAGCAGCAGTCCCATCTGCAGATCCGTGAGATGCAGATCGTGCTCGATGGGAATGACGAACAGCGCGAGCGACTGACGGTCGAGAAACGCGAGGAAGTAGCCCGCCGCGAGCACCACGACCATATAGGCATCGCCGCGTGTCTGCGTGCCGCGGAGCTCTTGCACGGTGGGAATCCGGGGCGGCTGCGGTGCACGTAGCTTATCGCGAGCGCGACTTCCCGACGTACCTCGTGGCCCGATTTCTTGCCGGCGTCTCGATGCTCATGCAGTCGGTCGCCGTGGGCTGGCATGTGTACGACATCGCGCGCAATCCGCTGGCGCTCGGACTGGTAGGCTTTGCGCAGTTCGTGCCGATGTTCCTGCTCATCCTGCCCGGTGGCGAGGCGTCGGACCGCTTCGATCAGCGCCGGGTGCTGGCGCTCGCGCTGGTGCTCGAGGCCTGCTGCAGCGGGCTGCTGCTCATCATCACCTTCGCGCATTCCCATGCGGTGTGGCCGTTCTACGCGGTGATGGCGCTCTTCGGGTGCGCGCGCGGCTTCTCCGGGCCGGCCGGGCAGTCGTTGCTGCCGTTCCTCGTCCCACCCGCGCGGCTCTCGAGATCCATCGCCTGGGGATCTTCGGTAAGCCAGGTTGCGGTGATCGTCGGTCCGGCCATCGGCGGTTTTCTCTATGCGCTCGGACCGGCGCCGGCCTATGCGGTCT